>Ga0209382_10010433_pt1 | contig 11566 bp, 9 predicted proteins | sample SoiMetdeltSBSDD5_FD_187599 | JGI IMG/M metagenome (GOLD analysis project Ga0209382, IMG submission 187599) | Bulk soil microbial communities from a Populus tree surrounding site in Tennessee, USA - Soil MetaG P. deltoides SBSDD5 (SPAdes) (version 2) | ecosystem: Environmental > Terrestrial >...
GGCCGATAATGGAGTTCGCCGCCGACCATTGGGAGTCCTACGACGATCCCAAGCTGGAGCTGCATCTCCTGCGTGACGACGACGACACGCCGTTCCTGCTGCTCACCGGTCCCGAGCCGGACCTTCAATGGGAACGGTTCATCGCCGCGCTCATCGGCCTGATCCGCGAGCTCGACGTCCGGCTCACGGTCGGCATCCACGCCATCCCGATGTCGATCCCGCACACCCGCCCCGGCGGGGTCACCGCCCACGGCACCCGTCCCGAGCTGATCGCGGGGCACGAGCCGTGGATCTCCAACGTGCAGGTGCCCGCGAGCGTCACCAACCTGCTGCAGTACCGCATGGGACAGGAGGGCTTGGACGCCATCGGGTTCGCCGCGCACGTGCCGCACTACCTCGCGGAAAGTGAATACCCGCAAGCCGCCGAGCTGTTGCTGACCTCGGTGTCGCGCGCCACCGGTCTGCTGCTGCCGACCGATGCGCTGCGCATCGCCGGGGAGAATGTGCGGGCCGAGGTGGAGCGGCAGCTCACCGAAAACCAGCAGGCCTCGGCCGTGGTAAGGGCGCTGGAGGAGCAGTATGACGCGTTCATGCGCGGGCGCGCCTCCAACTTACTGACCGAGGTGACACCGCTGCCCACGGCGGACGAGCTTGGCGCCGAACTGGAGCGCTTCCTGGCCGATCGCGGTGGCAAGGACGACGGGTACAGCTGACGCACAGGTTTCCTCTAGTCGGCGCTGATGCGGGCGGCGCAAGCTGACGGCATGACACCGACTCCGTTCACCAGACGACGGGCGCTGATCACCGGCGGGACGGCCGGGATCGGCGCCCTTCTGGCCGCCTGCACCACCGACGACACGGCCCCGGCTGCTCCGGCGACCTCCGCTTCCGGCGCGGTTGGCATCCCGACCGGCAGCGACGCCAAGGAACTCCTTAACAGGTCGGGCACGTGCGCGCTGACACCGCAAGAGACCGAGGGGCCGTACTATATCGATCTTGACTCGGTGCGCTCGGACATCCGCGAGGGCAGACCTGGGGCCAGACTGGTTGTCGCCCTTCGGGTCCAGGATCTTCCGGGCTGCACACCGGTACCCAATGCGATGGTGGAAATCTGGCATGCCGATGCGGGCGGTGTTTACTCCGGTTTCGAGACGGCCAAATCGGAGCGCTTCCTGCGGGGCTCGCAGGCCACCGACGCCGATGGGATAGCGCAATTCATCACCATCTACCCGGGCTGGTACCGGGGGCGGACCGCGCACATCCACTTCAAGGTGCACCTCAGCAGCAAGACGCTGCTCACAAGCCAGCTGTTCTTCGACGAGAAGGTGACCGAGGCGGTGTACCAGAAAGCGCCCTATACCAACCACTCCGGCCGGGATCGCTTCAATGACAACGACAGCATCTTCAATGAGCGGCTGGTGATGACGACCGTCGCCGACGGCGACGGCTACCTCGCCGCCCTCAACGTCGGCGTCGACGCCCCGTGATCGCCCGCCGGACCGCGTGGCAAGGGTGAGTGACCCAGACGACAGTCGAGAGGAGCGGTCACAAGGCCGGAGCATATAACTTTGGCCGGTGCTGGCCGCCTTCCTCCCGCTCTGGACGATCACGTTCCTGGGGTGGGCGGCGGCGCGTTTCGGGTGGTTCGCGGCGCCGGCGCAGCGGGCACTGACGTCGTTCGCCTTCCACCTGGCGATCCCGGCGGTCCTGTTCACCACGCTGGTCAAGATCCCGGTGGGGGAGCTTCCGGTGGTGCCGCTGGCCGCCTTCGCCATCAGCACCGTAGTGATATTCGTGCTCGCCTATACCGTGAGTCGCTTGGTGGTGCGAGGTGATCGCGGCGATCGGGTGATCGCGGCGATGGCCTCGTCGTACGTCAATTCCGGCAATCTCGGCATCCCGGTGGCGGTCTACGTCCTGCAGGACGTGTCCCTGGTCGTGGCGGTGGTGGCGTTCCAGACGGTGATCGTCACGCCGCTCATCGTGGGCGCGCTGGACGTAGGCTCCAACGACTCCTCTGGCAGGTGGCGCCGCATCGCTTGGCTGCCTTTGCGGGTACCCGTCGTGGCCGCTTCGCTGCTAGGCACGATCTTCACCGTGGTGGGTCTGAGGCCGCCCGAGATCGTCCTGCGCCCGCTGGAGATCCTGGCCGGGGCGGCGGCGCCGCTGGCCCTCTTCGCCCTTGGCATGTCGCTGCACATGCCCGATGGCCGGCCAAGCCTGCGCCGCCCCGAGCTGGGCGTGGTCGCCGTGGCCAAGCTGGTGCTCCAGCCGCTGGTGGCATACGCCGCCGCGCGCTGGCTCTTTGACCTCCACGGCGTCGACCTGATCGCGGTGACGATCTTCGCCGGGCTGCCCACCGCGCAGAACACCTTCGTCTACGCCACGCAGTACAACGTGCCCAACGGGTTGAGCCGCGACGCGGTCCTCGTCACAAGCGTCCTATCGCTACTCTCGCTCTCCGTGATCTTGTGGCTGCTCTCGGGGTAACATGCGGAGGTGGCCGAGCTGCCTGCGCGGTACGCGGGCGCGCTGGTAATACAGAAGGGCGTGGTCAGGCGGGGCGGGTAGTCTCTCGGCGTGGATCGTGTTGGAGCAAGGACCGCGGTGATCTGGGCCGTGCTGCGCGCGGAGCTGGCCGCGCAGGACGGTCAAAAACTCAACGTCGTGGATGTCGGTGGCGGCACGGGCGGGTTTGCCGTACCCCTGGCCGAATCCGGGCACACGGTGACAGTTGTCGATCCGAGTCCGGACGCGCTGGCCGCCCTGCTGCGCCGCGCCGCCGACGCCGGCGTCGCCGACCGCGTGCACGGCCTGCAGGGCGACGCCGACTCGCTGACCTCGCTGGTCTCGGCGGGCGAGGCCGATCTCGTGCTCTGCCATGCGGTGCTTGAGTTCGCCGACGACCCGGCGAGCGTCGCCGCCGCCCTGGCCCGGGTGCTGCGACCCGGGGGTGCGGCGAGCGTGCTCGTGGCCAACCGCGCCGCCGCGGTGCTCGGCCGCGCCATCGCCGGCCAGTTCCGCCTCGCCGAGCAGCTGCTCACCACGACCGCCGGTGACCGGGTTTCCGGCCGTGGCTCGCTCCTGCGCCGCTTCGACATCGAGGGGGCGACCGGCCTGCTCACCGCCGCCGGGTTGAGTGTGGAGCAGGTTCATGGGGTTCGTGTTGTTGCTGATTGGGTACCGGGGGTGCTCTCCGACACCGACCCGGAAGGCTTGGTGGGTTTCGAGCTGGCCGCGTCCGACCTGCCGCCCTACCGTGACATCGCCACGCAGCTGCACCTGCTGGCCCGCCGATGATCACGCCCGATTACGCGGCCGGGACGCTGGCCGATGTGCTTCCCGGCGCCCTGACCGCCCTGGGCATGCCCGGCCTTACTGATCGTTTGGGCTTGGCGAGGCGGCTGGAGGGCGTGCGCAAGGTGGCGATCCTGCTCGTCGACGGCATGGGCTATCACCAGCTGCCGGTGATGGGCCCGTTCCTGTCGACCGCCCCCGCGCAGCGGATCACCTGCGGCTTCCCGTCCACCACCCCGACGAGCCTGGTCAGCCTCGCCACCGGCGTCCCGCCCGGCCGCCACGGCATCATGGCCTTCTTCTCGGCCGTGCCCGGCACCGACCGCGTGCTCAGCCACACCCTGTGGAAGGACGACCCCATTCCCGAGGTGTGGCAGCCGGTGCCGCCGCTTTACCTTGCAGCGCAAGCGTTTTCGCCGGTGGTCGTGAACCGGCCGGAGTTCGCCGGCAGCGGCCTGACCGAGGTGACTTCGCGTGGTGCCGACTATCGACCCGCATCCGGCGCGGATGAGGTCGCCTCCGGGATGCTGGCGGCTCTGAAGGGTACCCACAGAATTGTTTATGGCTATCACCCGGATCTGGACAAAGCCGGCCACATCTTCGGTGTGAACTCGCCGGAATGGTGGGTCGTGGCGTCCGAAGTGGACAGCCTCGTCACCAGGCTCGCCGAGGGGCTGCCGGGCGATGCGGCGCTGCTCGTCACCGCCGATCATGGCCAGCTCAACGTGCCACCCGGCCGGCGTATCGACCTCGATGTATATCTGGAGGGTGTCCGGTTGATCGCCGGCGAGCCGCGCGTGCGCTACCTTCACACGCTCCCGGGCGCGGCCGCCGATGTGCTGCAGGCGTGGCGCTCGCTGGCCGGGCACGCCGCCTGGGTCGGCACGCGCGAGGAGGCGATCGACGCGGGGTGGTACGGGCCGGTGGACCGGGCGTTCGTCGAGCGCATCGGCGACGTCGTGCTGGTGTGCCGGGACGATTGGGCTTTGCTCTCGCCCACCTTCGACCCGCCGACGCTGGCCAACCTGGTCGCCATGCACGGGTCCATGACCGAGGTCGAGATGGCGATCCCTCTGATTGTCATATGCCCGTAGTACCTTTCGGCCATGGATGATGCCGGCTGCCACATCCTGCATGTGGACATGGACGCGTTCTACGCGTCGGTGGAGGTGCGGCGCCGTCCCGAGCTGCGCGGCAAGCCGGTGATCGTTGGCGGTGCCGGGCCGCGCGGCGTTGTCTCCTCGGCGAGCTATGAGGCGCGGGCCTTCGGGGTGCGCAGCGCCATGCCCGGCATGCAGGCCCGCGCCCGCTGCCCACAGGCGATCTTCCTGCCCGTCGACATGCGGGCATACATTGAGGCGTCCCGCGAGGTCATGGCGGTCTTCCGCGACATCACCCCGCTCGTCGAGCCGCTCTCGGTCGACGAGGCGTTCCTCGACGTGGCCGGTGCCCAGCGCCTGTTCGGCTCCCCGGCCACGATCGCCGCCCTGATCCGCCGCCGGATGGTCGATGTGCTGAGGCTGACATGCTCGATCGGCGTGGCAGGCAACAAGTTCCTGGCCAAGCTCGGCTCGACCCGCGCCAAGCCCGACGGCATGATCGTCATTCCGGTGGGCAAGCAGCTGGAGTTCCTGCACCCGCTGCCGATCTCGGCGCTGTGGGGCGTCGGGGAGAAGACCGAGCAGACGCTCAAGCGCCACGGCCTCGCCACGGTCTCCGACATCGCCCACGCCCCGATGGGCCTGCTGCGTTCCGCCGTCGGCGTCGCGCTCGCCGAGCACCTTTATTCACTTGCCTGGGCGCGCGACTCCCGCCGCGTCAGCACCGACCGGGTCGACAAGTCGCTGGGCTCGGAGACCACCTTCGACGTCGACGTGTCCGATGCCGACACCCTGCGCCGCACGCTGCTCTCCCTTTCGCAACAGGTCGCCGCGCGCGCCCGCGCTTCCGGCGTTGCCGGCCGGACGGTCTCGGTCAAGCTCCGCTTCGCCGACTTCAAGACCATCTCGCGGTCCCGCACCCTGCCCGTCCCCACCGATGTCGCACAGGAGATATTTCGCACAGTTTGCGAGCTTCTGGAAGCGGCGCGCGGCGGCCAGCGCTTGCGGCTGGTCGGGGTGCGGCTCGAAGGCCTGGTCGGCACGGCCGGCTCCGCCCGCCAACCCGCCCTTGACGAGCCGGAACATACCTGGCGAGACGCGGAGTTAGCGGCCGACGCGGTCTGGGCCAGGTTCGGAAGGGGGGCGGTCGGCCCGGCGAGCCTGGTGGAGAGGCGGCCTGAGACCTCTGGCTAATCCTGTCCTGCTTTCGAACTGCCCTGTGCCCTCGTAGACTGACACGTAGCAGTTGTCCGACTGCTGGAAGTGTTCCTTCGGGTAAATTCGAGTCTGCCGGGGAGGGGTGCCGTGCCGCTATCCGAGCACGAGCAGCGGCTGTTCGAGCAGATCGAACGGTCGCTGTCAGAGGACCCTAAGTTCGCCTCCGCGGTCCGCCACAGCGATCCAAAGTTTCATGCTCGGCGGCGGCTTGTTCTCGCGGGTGTGGCGATCGCCGCTGGGCTGGCGTTGCTGGTCTACGGCACGGTCGCGAAGGAGTCGCTGCTGGGCGTCGCCGGTTTCGTCGTCATGCTGGGCGCCGCCGCGTTCGCCATCCTCTCGCAGCGCCGGGCGAGTGCGATCTCCAGCGGCCAGCTGCGTTCCGTCGGTGGCACGGCCACCCGGCGCACGCGCCGCGGCCTGGGCATCATCGACCGGCTGGAGCAGCGCTGGCGCGACCGCGGCGACTACTACTAAGCGAACGCAAGACTTTCGATGGCCGCCCTGCTGATGGGCGGCCAACGTTGGCCGCGCATTGCTTTGGCGCGGCGCCCTCACGGGCGATCTGCCCGCGCGTTGCTTTAGCGCGCGCCAGAATTGCAGATCGCCGGCGGTGCTTCGGCTTGTCGATCTTGCAAACACGCTTTTTCGTCTGCAAGATCGACCTGCCGAGGCGGCGCCCTCATGGGCGATCTGCCCGCGCGTTGCTTTAGCGCGCGCCAGTATTACTGCGTAGGCGGAGCGGGCGCAGGGTGCGGACCACTCCGGCGCGCAAGCCGGCGATGCGTTCCGAGACCTGTGCGGTGAACACGGACGAGGCCGCCCGCCACCGCTGGGTCACCGACGGCGGGAAGATGATGGCGCTGATTCGCACCCACCGCCCGGCCTGAGCGGCGAAGATCTTGCGGATCTCGTGCACCGCGGCGATCAGCCCCTGCGGCGAAACGGGCTGCTGCGAATAGCGTGCCCTCTCCTCCGCGTAGCCCAGCTTGCGCGCCTGGTCCGCAGTCGGCGTGGGCAGGCCCTCCGCGCGGATGAGCCGCTCGGCCGTGGTGCGCGGGGTCTCGGCCGGGTCGATGGCGATGCGGTAGTCGACCATCGTGTCCATCAGCTCGTCCCACGCGGCGTGGGCCTCGCGGCGCGCCATGGCGCCGTCCTCGACGACCACCATGGCGGGCGCGCCCGGGGTCACGTCGGTCGCGGTCACCTGCACGGTCGATGTCCGGCTTCGCTTGCGCCGCAAAGCTTGCCGCCGAAACGCCGGCAACATCAGCAGGATCAGCGCGGCAAGGCCGCCGCCGCTGGACCACCACACCCACGCCGGCGTCGGGGTCTGCACGTTGCTGCCGTCCTGCGGGCACTCCGGGCAATCTTCAACGTTGTTCTTGTTGACCTCGTCTGCGGCGCCCGCGTTGGGGCCCGCTCCCGGGCTCGCGGAGGCGTTGCCCTCGGTCTCGGTGTCCACGGGCGCGTCGACGTCGGGGGCCCAAGCGGAGGTCACCGAGCCGGCCACCGACGCGCTCGGGGTCGCGTCGAAGGGTACCCATCCAAATCCCTCAAAATAGACCTCAGTCCAGGCATGCAGATTGCGCGTGGTGAGCGTGTACACGCCCCCGGTGTACTTGCTGCCCTTGGTGAAGCCGAAGGCGACCCGGGCCGGGATGCCGGCCGCGCGCACCATCCAGGTCAGCGCGGCGGCGTACTGCTCGCAGAAGCCGCGCTTGCCTTCCAGGAAGTCGGTGATGTCCTGGCCGGTGGTGCCCTGCTTGGTGGTGAGGTCGTAGGTGAACCCGTTCTTGGCCGAGAAGTAGTCGTACAGCGCGCGGACCTTGTCGTAGACCGTGGTCTTGCCCTTGGTCAGCTCGTCGATGAGGTTGCGCACCGCCGGGATGTCCGGGACCTTCGAGAAGTTCTGCTGCACCGGGTTGTTCTCCGGCAGTGGCCGGGCCAGGCGCAGCTGGTCGGGTTCGTAGGCGGCGTGGATGAAGTCCACAGTGTACTTCTTGCCCGGCGAGCGGGCACGCGGCGAGTAGATGATCTGCTGCTGCAGGTCGTAGTTCCAGCTCGCGTCGAGGTTCTTTGTGCCCACCGGGATCGCGTACGCCGGTAGCATGGGCATGTCAAACGTCTTGAATATTTCGATGTCGGCGGAGTATCGCGGGCTGCCCGCCTGGCGGTCGAGGCCGGGTGCGGCGGGAAGGGTGCCGCTGACCGGACGGCCGCTGGGGGTGCGGTGCTTGAAGCCGTTGGCCTGCACCTCATCGGCGACGCCGAAGCGGAGATAGAACGGTGCCGGGTCGGTCGTGGTGACCTTGACCATGTCAACCTCGTTGGGCTGCAACAGCTTTCCGTGCAGGTTGGCGAACAGGTCGACGGAGCCGCCCCGGCCGGAGCCACCGATGCCCTGCCCCTGGCCGCTGCTCTGCCCGAACTGGGAGAGGAAGCCGCTGGTCATGCCCGGAATGAACAGCGGCAGCAGCACCGCGAAGATCACCCCGGCGGCCGCCAGGCGTCGGCCCGTCGCGGCCAGCGGTGACGGCTCCCAGAGGTCGACGCCGCGGCCCTCGCCGGTGAACCGGCGCCCGAACCGGCGCACCTTCTCGACGTTGTCGCTGACAAGCAGCCACAGGTAACCGGCGGCGCCGATGACGAACGGGATCGGGTTGACCGAGTCGGTGTAGACGGCGACCGGCACCGAGTAGATCGCGAGCATTGGCAGGCCGGTCAGCGCCGGGCGCCGCAAGCCGACCGCGAACAGGTCAACGAAGATCGCCACGCCACCGATGCCCAGCGTGGTGAGGAACAGGATGCTCTCGATATCGACCGGGATCGGGACGAACGCCGTCTGGATGTCGGTGCCCGAGTCGTTGAGCAGCGTCCGCCACCGGCCGAAGGTCTCCAGCGAGGGGACCAACCCCAGGATCGACGTGCCGCCGCTGTAGAACATGGTCAGCGCCGCCAGCAGCGCACCGAACATCGCTGCGACCTGCGCCCACAGCCGTCCCCGGATCGAGCGCACCGCCAGCGCCGCCCCCGAGATCATGGCAACGGTGATGAGGGCGCGCAGGAACCAGCCGAGGCTGTCGAAGATCGAGGAGATCGGGGCCGCCGCCATCAGCGTCGCCGCCGCGGCGACCAGGGTCAGGTGCCGTCGGGAGGTCATCTGCTTCCTCCAATGGAGACCGTCTCGGCCATCGCGGCGCGTAAAGCGAAGCCCTGCTGCCCGCGCGCGGCCCGGGGCCAGAGTTGCGCCAGCTGCTCGCCGTGCTTGACCGGCACGACCCGCCAGCCGCTCTGCAGCAGGGCGAGGGTGGCGGCGGCGTGCTCCTTGTCCGCCTCGGCACGGGCGGTGGCGGGAAGGTTGAGCCAGCTGTGGGAATCAAGCGCGAACGCGATGCAAGTGGTGCCGTTGGTGCGCAGGTTGGCAAGGATCCGGGCCTCGGTGGCGGTGAGCAGGCCCATTACGGCCAGCACCAGGCCGCCGTCGGAGCGGCGCCTCACCTGATCGACAAGGGACGAGATGTCGCCGATCGTGGAGGTCTTGACCTCGGCGAGGTGATCGAGCAGCAGGCCATCGCCGCCGGCCTCGGTCGCCTCGAGATCCGCGCCCGCGTCGGTGACCAGGCGCAGCTTGTACCCGGCCTGGCGCAGGTGCACGGCGATGCTGGCGGCACCCGAGACAGCCCACTCGAAGCTGCCGGTCGGGCCCTCGCCCCGATGACCGTACGCGCGGGTGTCGAGCAGGACCGTGGCCCGGCTTTCCCACGGCTGCTCCTCGCGGCGCACCATCAGCTCGCCGACGTGCGCGGTGGAGCGCCAGTGGACCCGGCGCAGGTCGTCACCGCGCCTGTACTCGCGGGTCGCCGCGTCGTCCTCACCGTGCACCGCCACCGAACGGGCCCGGCTGTCGCCCGTGCCGACATATTCACCGGCAAGCCGCACCAGCGGCAGCTGGGTGATCTGCGGTATCACCGTGAGGCGGTCGTGCGACGGGAACGAGCGGGTCATCTCGCACAGGCCGAACGGGTCGGTCATGCGCAGCGTCAACGGGCCAACCTCGTAGCGCCCGCGCAGCTCCGCCCGCACCGTGTAGGCCACGGAGCTAGCCTGCTGCGCGCCGAGCCGGTCGAGCACCAGTCGCGGCCGGCTGCCCAGCGCGTAGGGCAGCTTGTCCTCAAGCAGCAGCGTGCCGGTCGGGAGACGGGACACGTTCTGCAGGCGCAGCAGGACGCGGGCCGTGCCACCCGCCTGGACTCGGTAAGGGTCGAGGCTGCGGGCACAGGCCAGCTTGTAACGGGCCCGGCCTACGTGAATCGCCGCCAGCAAGGGCAGGGCCACCAGGAGGATCGCGACCCGCAGCAGATCCTTCTCGCCCAACACCAGGGCCGACAGGGCCGCCGCAACACCGGCGGCGATGAAGCTGCGCCCCCGCGTCGTCAGACCCCTGAATGCCTCGCCCATGATCGCCTACCGCCCGTAGTACGTGCTGGGCGGGGATGGCGGGCGCGTGTCACGGGTGTCGAATGGGGAGCGCCGGTCGTGCGGCACGGGCAGGCGGTGCACCAGCTCCGACAGGATGGCGTCGGTGGTGCGACGGGCCAGCTGCGCGTCGGCGGTGGGGATGATCCGGTGAGCGAGCACTGGCACAGCGAGGGTCTGAAGATCATCGGGGAGTACGTAGTCGCGGCCGTCGAGCGCGGCGATCGCCTTCGCGGTGCGGATGAACTGGAGCGTGGAGCGGGGGGACGCGCCCAGGCGAAGCTCCGGCGCCTCACGGGTGGCGGTGGCCAGATCGATCGCATACTGCTTGACCGCTTGCGCCACATGGACATTGCGCACGGTCGCGATGCACCGGCGGACCGTCGCGCCGTCGGTGACGGGCGCGAGATCGTCGAGGGGGTCGTGCGACTGATGGCCGTCCAGCATCGCCAGCTCGGCGGCCCGGTCCGGGTATCCCATGGCGATGCGGGCGGTGAAACGATCCCGCTGCGCCTCGGGGAGCGGGTAGGTGCCCTCCATCTCGATGGGGTTTTGCGTCGCCACGACCATGAACGGCAGCTGCATCTGGTAGGTGTCGCCGTCGACGGTGACCTGGTGTTCCTCCATGCACTCAAGCAGCGCGGACTGTGTCTTCGGCGAGGCCCTGTTGATCTCGTCGCCGACGACGAGGTTGGCGAAGACGGCGCCCGGTTTGAACTCGAACTCCCGCGTCTCCTGGTTGTAGACGCTGACGCCGGTCACGTCGCTGGGCAGCAGGTCGGGGGTGAACTGGATGCGGCGCACCGAACAGTCGATGGACCGGGCCAGGGCTTTGGCGAGCTTGGTCTTGCCGACGCCCGGCACATCCTCGATCAGCAGGTGACCCTCGGCCAGCAGCACCGCCAGGGCCAGCCGGACGGTGGCGGTCTTGCCCTCGATCACTTGCTCGATATTGGCCACTATTGAGTCTGTCGTGGAGCGAAACTCATCGACCGGCAGTGGTTCGCCGAGCTCACTTGCTCCGCGTTGGGTGGTGGTCAAAGGAGTGCCTCCTAGTTCGTCATGACCCAAGCTCGCAGTCTGGACGCTCGGACCTGTGCATAAGGTTGCCAGTGGACGTGCATCTCAAGGCTTCGAGTCTTGCCCAGCATCGGCCGTTCCGGCAATCCACCCCGCCGCCCGCCAGCCCACCCTCGTGGAATGCTGACCGGGCGCGGGGGGTGGGCATATCGATGTGACGGGTAGCGGGGGGTGGGGGTATCATGCGGATTATGACTCGGGGCTTCCTGCTCCTTACGAGGCCGTGCTGACGTTCGACTAGCGGCGTAAGCACGGCGACCCCTTCTGCGCAGAGCGCGAAGGGTTTTTTTATGCGATCAGATAGGAGGAGAAAGCGATGGAGCAGGTTGACACGCCACGATTCCGTTATACCGCGGAGATGGCAAGCCGGATCGAGGCGCGCTGGCAGGACTTCT
>Ga0209382_10010434_pt1 | contig 11566 bp, 9 predicted proteins | sample SoiMetdeltSBSDD5_FD_187599 | JGI IMG/M metagenome (GOLD analysis project Ga0209382, IMG submission 187599) | Bulk soil microbial communities from a Populus tree surrounding site in Tennessee, USA - Soil MetaG P. deltoides SBSDD5 (SPAdes) (version 2) | ecosystem: Environmental > Terrestrial >...
CCGGATGCGAGGCGGACCACGCTGTGCCCGGGGGTGTGGCCGCCGGTGCGTTGGACGACCACCCCCGGCGCCACCTCGTACTCGTTCTCGAACGTCCGCATCTGGCTGTGGTACTCTTTCAAGAAACGCTTGCCCGTCCGCCGAAGCGCGTCCGGGAACCCCGGCGGCATGGAGACACGGGAGAAATCGGGCGACTCCCAGAACTCAGCCTCGGCGGCCGCCACGTGGACCCGCAGGTCCCGACGCAGCCGCTCTTTCACCCCCTCGGCGAGCAGCCCGCCAACGTGGTCCATGTGCATGTGGGTGAGCACCACGTCGGTCACGGATGCGGGATCGATGCCGGCAGCCTTCAGCCGCTGGGCCAGCTTCCCGGCCCGTGGCAAGTCCGGGAACTCCATCCCTATCCCAGCGTCGATGAGTATAGTCCGGCCGCCGCTGCGCACCACGACCACGTTCAGCGCCCACTCGAGCACGTCCGGCGGCAGGAACATGTCCTCCAGCCAGGCCGCTCGGACGGCCGGGTCGACGTTGTGGCCCAACATCGCGCCTGGCAGCGATAGCACCCCATCGCTGACCACCATTACGTCAATCTCGCCGACCTTCAGCGCGTAGCGCGATGGAACCAACTCGGACTCCGGTCTACCGTGGATGTACCTCGTGTTCACCTTGTCGGCGCAGTGCTTGACCGAGGGGTGTGGAGTGTTGTCCAAGCTCATATTTGTCTCCTGCTGACTGACCGTTGCCACATCGCCAAGCCCCGAATTGGCTCCACGTCGAACCGATAAGGCCGGTGCCTCCGACGGCGACAACCTTCACTTCTGCCTGACCTTGTCCTTCCGCCGCTCACCCCTTGATGAAGGCGAGCAGGTCGGGGTTCACGGTGTCGGCATGGGTGGTGCACATGCCGTGCGGGAGCTTCTTGTAGACCTTCAGCGTGCCATTCTTGAGCAGCTTGATTGAGAGGAGTGCCGAGTCGGCGATCGGCACAATCTGGTCGTCGTCGCCGTGCATCACGAGCGTTGGCACGGTGATGGTCTTGAGGTCCTCGGTAAAGTCGGTCTCCGAGAACGCCTTGATCCCGTCGTACTGCGCCTTCGCGCCCCCCATCATGCCCTGGCGCCACCAGTTCTGGATGATTGGTGGTGACGGCTTTGCTCCGGGGCGGTTGAAGCCATAGAAGGGGCCCGTCGGAAGATCGATATAGAACTGCGAGCGGTTGTCGGCGACCTGCTTGCGCAGGCCATCGAACACTTCGATCGGCAGCCCGCCCGGATTGGCCGGCGTCTTGACCATGATTGGGGGCACAGCGCCGATCAGCACCAGCTTGGCGACCCGACCCTGGAGCTGACCATGGCGCGCGACATAACGCGTGGCTTGGCCCCCGCCGGTCGAATGGCCAACGTGGGCGGCGTTCTTGAGATCGAGATGCTCGCACACGACACTGGCATCGGCGGCGTAGTGGTCCATGTCGTGACCGCCGCTCACCTGGGTCGAGCGACCGTGACCGCGACGGTCATGAGCGACAACACGATAGCCTTTGCCGAGGAAGTAAAGCATCTGATTGTCCCAGTCGTCCGCCGACAGCGGCCAGCCGTGGTGGAACACGATCGGCTGCGCGTTCTTCGGGCCCCAGTCCTTGTAGTAAATCTCAACGCCATCCTTGGTCGTGACGGTGCTCATGTCCTGGGTCCTTTTCGGTCGTGGTCGTAGCGGTTGCGCGGACGCCTGAAGATTCGGTTGGGCGCTGCGAGCGCGGCGGCGCTGTGCTCTTGCGATCAGCCGCGGCCATGCGGTCCGACCCGTGTTTTCAACTGGGACAGGCTATCGCACCGCCGGTCCCTGTTGTCTGGCGGCCTCCTGCGCCTTGTCGTAGCTCTCGATGACGGCGGCGTAGTTGGGCGCCACCAGCGCGTAGAGCTTGGCAAGCTCGGGCGCCTCCGGGCGGTTCCAGGTGCGGTGCACCTCGGACAGTACCGCGTTGGTCGAGGTCGGAATGACGCCGGCCTGAGTGAAGCGGGCGAGCGTGGTGCGCGAGGCCAGGTCGCTCGGATCGCCGGACGCGTCGATCACGGCATAGACCTTGAAGCCTGCGATCTTTGCGTCGAGCGCCGGGAACATCACGCAGACGCTGGTCCACACGCCGGCCATGATCAGGGTCTTCTTGCCGGTCGCCCGCACGATCCTGACGAAGTCCTCGTTATCCCAGGCGTTCACCTCGCCCTTGCGCCCCACATACACCGCGTGCGGCGCAAACTGGTGGATTTCCGGCATCAGCGGCCCGTTCGGAGCATTGGGCTCGGATGCGGTGGTGATGACGGGGATCTTCATGAGCGTCGCAAGCTTCGCCAGCATGATCGTGTTGTTGCGCAACTCGGTGACGCCGATGTCCTTCACGGTCTGGAACAGGCCGGACTGGTGATCGAGCAGCAGCATCACGCTGTCGGACGGGTCGATGAGCCCCTGCCCGCCTCCTGTCGGCAGCACGTTCGATGGGGCGGGGCTGGATTGAGTGAAGGCGGTCGGATGGGGCCACAGGATGCCGAGTGCCACAACGGCGGCGACGAACGGCAGGCACTTCTTGCGAACGGTCGACATCGCAACCCCCTTCGCGGAAGCGGGCGCGGACCGGCTCCTCGGCTCGGTGAACGTCGTGTCTTGCGCACGCTTGACGGCGCGCCGACCGAGTGGACAGCCCGTTCGGGACAGGTTGAAGCGCGACCTAGGCGAAGAAAATCAGTACTAACCCGGAAATGGCACGCGCGCTTCCTGGAGAGCTCATTGCGGCTCGATGGCACGCCCCGCCTGTATGGAACTACGACTAAAGCGCGTGGCAGGAAGATCGCGACGAGCGCGAGGCCGGATGCGTAAGGCAACATATGACGTCGAGCGGCTTCTCGACACCGGGATCACTTGGCCAATGTAAGGAGCGGCTTCCCTTTTTCGACGATGTACGTGGCAAGCTCTTTCCCAATGCTGCTGCCGACATTCTTCGCCGAATGAACAGCGCCGGCCGGAATGAACAACACCTCGCCAGCCTTAAGCGTCACCGGCGGTCTGCCCTCGACCTGATACTCCCATGAGCCTTCGATCACATAGATGATCTCTTCACCCGGATGCGTGTGCGCGGGGGCAGTCACTCCCGGCGCAAGCTCAACGACCACTTGGATGACCTCGCGTCCGGGGATGCTGAGATCATGCCGCTGCAGATCGGTGCGTTTGCTACCTACCAGCTGAGCCTTCGCCGCGTCCGGTACCAAACCGTTTCCAATTATGGCCGCTGCAAGGCTGCAATAACGCTGCGCCTGGTGGGTAACGACGGGTTCGTTGACATGGCCGTAAGCGCTTTTCGAGCTAGTCGCGCGTGGCGCGCCACGGCAAGCGGCGCAGTTCCTCAGCAAGAGCGTGGACACCGGCCTCTCCATAGCGGCGCGCCCAAAAGGTGAGCCAGTCCTCCTTGTCCAAAAAGAACTTCCAGTCGCTGATAACCGCACGCCTCACAAACAGAATCGGCACGGGTGATTGGAATGGTCGAAAGCGCGCATTGTATATCGCAGTGCCCTCATTGCCTTCGTAGAACGGCCCGAATACGATTCCATCTTCCACATAGGATGGAACTGCAAGTTGTTTTAGGACGTCGTCGAAGAGACCCTTTGCACGATCCGCCGACAAATCGGTGAAGACAACGACGATTGATTTGAAGTTCACGCCGTCGCCGTCAATCGGTTGTGCGTCCAGAAACAGCTTCTTGTAACCCATCATGAGCTGAACAATTTCTGACACGCTCCGGCCCGCAACCCGCTCAGGAGCGAGCCAGAGTATCTTACGTTCCAAGGCCGGAGGGACGAAGGGACACACGGGCCCAGCGCGGCCGAGATCCTTGTGAGGCCTGCCCACGAAAGTCTTGGTCCAGTTTGCTACTGCTTGAAGCGCCTTTAGATCGCTTTCCGCGAGCGTCTTCGTCCTGCTGGCGTCCTCGAGATTCTCCACGAGGAAGAGATTGTTGGTCTGTGCTGGCATGGAACCTCCTCCTGCCAAGGTGCCGCGGGTCTCACTCGCGCCCTGGGCAAAGGCGCTTAAGGCGAGGACGGTGCTTGCCGCAACTATGGCAAGCGTCTTGATGAGAGTGCTCATCGCGGTCTCTCCATTCCCGCATCGATTGCGATATTGCGGATCAATGAAGGTTCCGAGGGCGCGCGGCGACGGCTGCGGGCAATGCGTGCCAAGCAAGCAAACGAGGCACCAGCTGCGGCTCACGCCGCAAAAAGTCAGCGCCGAATGGGCAATGACGATAGGGTAGGCGGAACGAGCGCCCCTGGTTCGACGAAGGCGCCCTTGCACCAGATAAGCCACCATCTCCGGACGCACTACCGGGGAAAACACTCAGACCGGCAAGTGCATCAACTGATGGGCTGACAGCGGCCGATGTGGCGGGGTCGGTGTGCTCGTCATGCAGTGCGCGAAATGGTGCTGGCTGCCACTCATCGGAATGAGGCACGAACCTCATCGATCGCGTGCTTCGGGACCTGAAGGTGAGGGTAGTGCCCAATGCCAGGAAGAAGCGTGAGTTCAGCGTTGATCCTTTCGGCGAACTCGAGTCCCATTTCCTTCTTGATGTAGAGGTCTTGCTGGCCCCAAACCACCTTCACAGGGGTCTTGAGCCGGGGCAGTTGCGATTCGAAGTAGTCCTGGTCCCGCGTAAAGTGGGAGTAGTAGTGGGAGAAAGCGTCTGCCGTCGTCATTGCGCCTTGGTTCCATCCGCGGGACATGTCGTCCTTGAATTCCCGGGAAACCTCGAATTGGGCTTCCTTGGGCAAACCTCTTCTGAAGGCGTTCTCCAGGATATCCTCGCGATTCTTGTTCAGGTCGGCGCGGGCCTGGTCCGCCGAAGGTCCCCCCGCCTTCAGGGTTTGCAGGCTCTCATACATGTAGCGGGGTCTGTTAAACGGAGCGAAGTCGCCAACGATGATCGTCCTCGCAATGTCCGGCTTTTCCAGGGCCAGGAGAAGCGCTGGCAGGGCACCGATATCCGTTGCGTAGATCGTTAGCTCCGATCGGTCGATGCCCACTTTCCCTATGTATTGATCCAGAACATGCGCATAGTCTCTGGGCGCATAGGAGAACTTGTCAACGGTCGGTCGCGATGAAAGACCGTAGCCTGGCCAGTCGAAAGCGTGGACCTCGTAGTCATCGGCGAGGGCCAGGGAAAGCTCCTTCCAGGCGTACACGGTCTCAGGAAACCCATGCAGGAAGAGGACGATCCCTTTCGGTCTCGGGTTGTGCGCCACCATCCTTCTCAGCGTGATGTCCTTGTCTATCTCGAAGAAGCCGATATCGGCATTCCGTTGTTGCTCGGAGGGAGCTTGGGCGTGTCCGGGCGCGATGGATGAGCAGAGCCCTGCAACGGCTGCGAACATGCCAAGCTTGGCGGCAGCCGCGGTTACGGCTGCGGTGCCGACGAGGTGGCGGCGATCGAGGTCGATCTCTTCCGAACTCGTGTTCATTGCCAGTTCCTTGGTTCTGAACGTCACCTGCTTCGCGGATGCACGGTCTCCGCTGCACTTGTTGCCCTCGCAGTCACTACGGCGGTGGCTTGCGTTGTCGCTGCGCGTTCGCCGCACCCACCTACCGCACGAGATCGTTGGTAAAGCGGGGGAACGTGTCCTTTCGTGCTGTGCTTGATCAGTGTGCCGGCCGAAGTGATCGGAAGGCGGCCCGGAGCTCGGCCGCAAAGAGCTCCGGTTGTTCCCAGGCGGCGAAGTGCCCGCCCTTGTCGAGCTCGTTGAAGTAGACGACGTTGCGGTACGCGCGCCGGGCCCAGGTCTCCGGGGCCCGATAGACCTCATCCGGGAACACCGAGATCGCGACCGGAAGCGAAATGTCGCTGGTCTTCTGCGCGGCCGAAAGAACAACGCTTTGGCCGGCGGTTTCCCAGTACAAGCGCGCGGCCGAGGTCGCAGTGTTCGTCAGCCAGTACAGTGTGACGTTGTCCAGCACGTCGTCTCTGTTGAGCCGACGTTCGGGCTCGCCGTTGTTGTAATCGAATATCCAGGCCGCAAGCCCAACCGGGGAATCGGCCAAGGCGTAGCCGATCGTTTGCGGCCGTGTGCCCATGATCGCACCATAGGCCCTGTACTTCTTGTAGAACGTGTCGAGCGAGTTGAACGCCGCGCGTTCCTTGCCGGAGAGTCCCGCTGGTGCAGGTCCACCGCTGGCAAGCACCGCGGCCACGTCGGGCGGCACCGTCGCCGGCAAGTTGATGTGGATGCCAAGCAATCCGGCCACAGCCTGTCGCGCCATTGAGCTGGAAACGGGGGAGCCCCAGTCGCCGCCCTGGGCGACGTAGCGGGTGTACCCGAGACGTCGCATCAGCTCAGCCCAGGCGCGGGCGATGCGATCGGGATTCCAGCCCTTGTCCATTGGCTTGCCGGAGAAGCCGTAGCCGGGCATCGAGGGGATCACGAGATGGAAGGCGTCCGAAGCGCTTGCGCCGTGCGCCGTTGGATTGGTGAGCGGATCGATGATCTTGAGTTGCTCGATGACCGATCCGGGCCATCCGTGCGTCACGATGAGCGGCAGAGCGTTCTCATACCTCGAGCGAACGTGAATGAAATGAATGTCAACCCCATCGATCTCGGTCATGAACATGGGCAGCGCGTTCAATCGCGCCTCCACCTTGCGCCAGTCGTAGTCCGTGCCCCAGTAGCGGACGATTTCCTGGAGTTTGCCGAGCTGATTGCCCTGCGAGCGATCCGTGACGGTCTCCTTGTCCGGCCACCGCGTGTCGGCGATGCGCCTGCGGAGATCGACGAGCGCAGCTTCGGGAACGTGAACTTGGAACGGACGAATTGCGGCGTCGGTCGCTGAAGCAGGCACGCACTGCCCGGCAAGGACGGCGATACCGAGTGCCGCCGCCGAGACGGCAAGCGCGCTGCGGCGAGGCGATGACGACTTTTCCGACATGACCGCCCTCTAATGCTCTGCGCTTTGCAAAAGCGAGGTTGAATGGACTTTGGGAACACGGCGCGCGCTCCACACGCGAGCCGCTTCTTTTTGGTTAACTGCGGAGTCGCCTGAATGCGGCACGAACCTCGGACGCAAAGAGCTCCGGCACTTCCCAGGCCGCAAAGTGTCCGCCCTTGTCGACCTTGTTGTAATGGATGAGTTTAGGATATGCGCGCTCTGTCCAACTCCGCGGGGCTTCATATTGCTCGCCTGGAAAAACGCTCACAGCCACCGGAATGGAGACGCCCTTGGCGTTGAAAAAACCACCCTTGTATTCCCAATAGAGACGAGACGCAGACACTCCCGTGTTCGTCAGCCAATAAAGCGTGATGTTGTCGAGGATTTCATCACGCGTCAGTTCGCCTGTAGCGCTCGTGGTCCGGTTCAGAGCCGAGGCGACCGCCGCTGCCGGCTGGCCGTCAGCATCATTGTGGTCGAGAAGCCAGGCGGCCAGGCCGACGGGCGAATCCGCAATGCCGTACAGAGTTTGCGGGCGCGACGCCATGTACCTGGCGTAGTCGACTTGCTTGAAAGTTCTGACCAGCTGCTCATAGGCGCGCTGTTCGTCAACTGAGAAACCCGATGGCGCCGGGCCGCCGGTTTGGAGAGCCTTGTCGACGTCAGCTGGGACGGTGGCAGGCATGTTGGTGTGGATGGCGAGCAATCCCGCGGGCGCCTGCAAGCCCATCTGATCGACGACAAACGCACCCCAGTCGCCGCCCTGCGCGACGTAGCGCGTGTAGCCGAGGCGCTTCATCAGTTCCGCCCAGGCCCGGCCCATGCACTCGGGGCCCCAGCCGATGCTCGTCGGCTTGCCTGAAAACCCGTAGCCCGGCATCGACGGAACCACCAGGTGAAATGCGTCCGATGCGCTCGCGCCATGTGCAGTGGGATTGGTAAGCGGATCGATGATCTTCAGCTGCTCGATGACCGAGCCGGGCCATCCGTGCGTGACGATGAGCGGCAACGCCTTTTCATGTTTCGAACGGGCATGAATGAAATGAATGTCTAGCCCATCGATCTCGGTGATGAACTGCGGCAAGGCGTTGAGTCGCGCCTCCACCTTGCGCCAGTCGTAGCCGGTCTGCCAGTAGTGCACGAGCTGCTGCATAGTCGCCAACTGCACCCCCTGCGATTCATTGGTGACCGTTTCCCGCTCAGGCCACTTGGTCGCGTTGATGCGTCGGCGGAGATCCACGAGGTCTTCCTCGGGGGCATTGATCCGGAAGGGCCGGATTGCATCACTCGTAGTCGCCGACACCGGAAGGAGGCTGATGGCACCCGCTGCGGCTGACGCGGCAAGAACGCCGCGCCGGGTCGGTGATGACGAGTTTGTGGACATGGCCAGTCTCCTCAGCTCAACGCGAGCTGGCTATGCGTCAGCCGTGGGAGAGCATCGAAGCGAACCGCCAATGCTTCTGAGGTTCAGCGTCCTTGTGTACTTCTGCGCCCACTCCAGCCGATTGCACCATCAGGGAAGACCCGCAAAACCGCGGATGGAGTTTTGCGGGCGGGGGCGGTCGAAGATTTGCAGTGCCCTTCGTAAAAACATGGCACCACCGAACACCAACGCTGCCACTTTTCAGCAATCTGGGTGCAAGCACTCGAGCTTTCAGCGTTTTCCCCGATACCAACGTCTTTTCTTTGACCGCAAATACTGAGCATTAACCTTCAAACCTCGTGGCCGGAGCCCCATTGGGCGGTCGTTGGACGTTCGCGGTCTGGGCCGTGGACAGCCCGCGCCTTAAACGCCCGCCACGGCGTCGGCGGCAGGTCCCATGTCGTGTGCGACACCGTTCACCCACGGCCAGGCTCGCATCTCCACCAAGGAGAATGACCATGTCGGCAATATCGTCATCGCCCACCCGACGCAGCTTTCTTGCGGCCTCAGCGGCCGCGGGTGGCTTCAGCCTGGTTCCCGAGCACCTGGCCGCAGCGGGCGACCCACCTGCCGACCAGCCTTCGAAGAAAGGCGGTCGACGGATGGGTATCGAAGACAACACAATCCGCCCTTTCCACATCAACGTTCCGCAAGAGCAACTCGTTGACCTTCGTCGACGCGTGGCGGGGACACGATGGCCCGACCAGGAGACGGTCTCAGACCAGTCCCAGGGCGTGCAGCTGGCAAGGCTCCAGGAGCTTGTACGGTATTGGGGGGCAGACTACGACTGGCGGAAGATCGAGGCGAAGCTGAACTCCCTTCCGCAGTTTGTGACCGAGATCGACGGCCTCGACATTCACTTCATTCACGTCCGCTCTCGCCATCCAAAGGCCCTGCCGCTGGTCATCACCCACGGGTGGCCGGGCTCGGTGCTGGAGCTCGTGAAAGCCATTGGCCCGCTCACCGATCCGACGGCTCACGGAGGACGGGGCGAGGATGCGTTCCATCTTGTTGTGCCGTCGATGCCGGGCTACGGCTTCTCGGAAAGACCGCAGGGTACGGGCTGGGGTCCCGACCGCATGGCGCGTGCCTGGGATCTGCTATTGAAGCGCCTGGGATACACACGCTATGTGTCTCAAGGCGGTGATTGGGGCTCGGTCGTTGCGGACGTGATGGGGCGTCAGGCGCCAGCCGGATTGCTGGGCATTCACGTCAATATGCCTGCGACTGTGCCTACAGAGCTCGTCAAGGCCATCAACAATGGCGAGCCGACTCCGGCGGGGTTGTCGGCAAAAGAAAGAGCTGCATTCGAGTCTCTGAGCACGTTCTTCACGAAGAACGCTGGTTACGGTGTCATGATGGTGACACGGCCCCAGACCGTCGGTTACGGACTGTCGGATTCACCTGTCGGCCTCCTTGCGTGGATGTATGACAAGTACGCCCAGTGGACGTATAGCGGCGGCGAGCCCGAGCGTTCGCTCACCAAAGACGAGATGCTCGACAACACCACACTCTACTGGCTGACCAACAGTGCGATCTCTTCGGCGCGGCTCTACTGGGAAAACAACAACAACAATTTCAGCGCCGACGCGCAGCGGACCGCGGAAATCTCGGTCCCCGTCGGGGTGACGGTGTTCCCCGGCGAGATCTATCAGGCGCCACGGAGTTGGACCGAGCGCGCCTATCCCAAGCTCATCTATTTCAACGAGGTCGACAAGGGCGGTCACTTTGCGGCGTGGGAAGAGCCGGAACTCTTCGCTTCCGAGATTCGAGCGGCGTTCAGATCGCTTCGCTGACTGGAGTCGGATGAATGTCCGAAGAAATCGACCGCGATCGCCGTCGCTTCTTTGGCACTGCGGCCATGACGACACTTGCCGCCGCCCAGCTCGGCATAGTCGGCGCGGCGGACGCACAACCCGCCAGGACAAAGCCCATACAGCTGCCTGCGATCAAGCGGGCAACGAACACCTCGTTCGCCTCGCTGAAACAGGTCAATGCCGGCGTCCTCAATGTCGGATACGCCGAAGCCGGCCCCGCCGATGGTCCTGCCGCCCTTCTTCTGCACGGCTGGCCCTATGACATCCACAGCTACGTGGACGTTGCCCCGTTGCTGGCATTGGCGGGATACCGGGTGATCGTCCCGTACCTGCGCGGGTACGGCACGACGCGCTTTCTCTCAGACGCAACGCCTCGCAATGGCCAGCAGTCGGCGCTCGCCGTCGATGCCATCGCCTTGATGGATGCCCTCAAGATAGAGAAAGCCACCATCGCCGGCTACGATTGGGGCGCGCGCACGGCCAACATCATGGCGGCGCTCTGGCCGGAGCGCTCCAAGGGCATGGTCTCCGTGAGCGGCTATCTGATCGGCAGTCGTGACGCAGGATGCCGCTGCCGCCGAAGAACGAGCTCGAATGGTGGTACCAGTATTACTTCGCCACGGAGCGCGGTAAGGCCGGCTACGAGAAATACCGGCGCGATTTCGCCAGGCTCATCTGGCAGCTCGCGTCGCCGAGGTGGGACTTCGACGAGGCCACCTTCAGTCGCTCCGGGGCGTCGTTCGATAACCCGGACCATGTCGGCATCGTGATCCACAACTACCGCTGGCGGCTCGGCCTGGCTGAAGGCGAGCCGCAGTACGACGATCTGGAGAGGCGGCTTGCCGAAGGTCCGGTCATCTCGGTGCCCACCATCACCCTTGAAGGTGATGCCAATGGTGCACCACACCCGGATGCCAGCTCCTATGCCAAGAAATTCTCCGGCAGATATGCGCACCGGATCATCACCGGTGGTATCGGGCACAATCTACCTCAAGAAGCGCCCGAAGCCTTTGCCCAAGCAGTCGTCGAGGTCGACGGTTATTGACGGGCGCGATCGGCGCCCCCGCTTCTCGACCTGCGCTGGAAAGGTTCACTCGTGTCCAATCAACCGAATGTTCGGAGCCCCTCGATGAGGCCGCTCTCCGCGACGGAAGCTCCAAGCTGCGGGTCCCGGTCGGGGCCATCGAGGTGTGACCATGCGTGAGCTGCTGCGAAGCAACGATACCGTGCTGCTGAGTCTTGCCGAATCGCTGCTGCGGCAGGCCGGCATCACCAGCGTGCTGGCCGATCAGCACGTAAGCGTGCAGGAAGGCTCCATCGGCGCCTTTCCGCGCCGGATCCTGGTTCGAACCGATGACCGGGAGAC
>Ga0209382_10010435_pt1 | contig 11564 bp, 8 predicted proteins | sample SoiMetdeltSBSDD5_FD_187599 | JGI IMG/M metagenome (GOLD analysis project Ga0209382, IMG submission 187599) | Bulk soil microbial communities from a Populus tree surrounding site in Tennessee, USA - Soil MetaG P. deltoides SBSDD5 (SPAdes) (version 2) | ecosystem: Environmental > Terrestrial >...
ACAACACGTGGTGCGGGCCGAGCGCGGTCAGGTCGGCGTCGGGCATCGCCAACGACGACTGGTGGATCATCGGCGGCGGCGACGGCTTCGTCGCGCAGATCGATCCTTCCGACAGCCGCGTGATGTATTCCGAATCTCAGGACGGCCGAATGAACCGTGTCGACCGCGTGACCAACGAACGCAAAACGATCCGCCCAGAACCGCCCGAAGGCGAGAAGCCCTACCGCTGGAACTGGGATACGCCCATGCTGATCTCGCCGCACAACCCCGCGACGGTCTTCGTCTGCGCCAACCGCGTCCTGAAATCTACCGATCGCGGACACTCGTGGAAGGCAATCAGCCCCGATCTGACCGCCAATACTGACCGCGATACGCTCGAACTGATGGGCGTCAAAGGGAAGGATATAACTATTGCCAAGAACGACGGCGTCGGTTCCTACGGCAATCTGGTGAGCTTCGCCGAATCGCCGAAGAAGGCCGGGTTGTATTACGCAGGCTCCGACGACGGCGTGGTGAGCGTCTCGCGCGACGACGGCGCGAACTGGGTTAACGTCACGGCGAAGATACCGGGACTGCCCGCGAACACCTACGTGTCGGAGCTCACCGCCTCGCGCTTCGATGACGCCACGGTCTACGCGACCTTCGACGGGCACCGCCTGAACGACTTCAACACCTACGTCTACGCCAGCAGCGATTACGGCCAGACGTGGCGCCCGATCGCCGGCGACCTGCCGAAAGTGGAGGTCGCGCGCACGATCACCGAGGATTTGAGGAGCCCCGACATTCTCTACCTGGGCACGGAGCGCGGCCTGTACGTCACCTTCGACCGCGGCAAGCAGTGGGCGCGCGTCAAGGCTAACCTGCCGACCGTGCCGATCTACGAAATTACGCTGCACCCGCGCGACAACGCGATGATACTGGCCACGCATGGTCGCGGCGTCTGGATTCTAGACGACCTGACGCCGCTTCAGCAGTTCACAGTAGCTCGGTCGAAAGACGCGTTCCTCTTCGACGTTCGCGCGGCGACGCAGACCAACCCGGCCAACGACCGCAGCCGAGATTTCGAGGGCGACATGCAGTTCCTCGGCAAAAACCCTGACGTCGGCGCGTCGTTCAATTACTTCCTCAAGGCGCCGGCCAAGAGCCTGTCGCTGGTCGTGAAAGATTCATCCGGCAAGGTGGCGCGCGAACTTTCGGGCGACGCGCTGAAGGGCAAGGCAGAGGCGGGCGTCAACACCGCGCTCTGGGATCTGCGCGTGGAGCCGCTTCCCCAACCGCGCATTCAACAGCAAGGCCCCGGCGGCGGGGGCGGCGGGGGCGGCGGATTCGGCGGCGGGGGCTTGACCGGACCGTTCGTACCGCCGGGACAGTATCAGGTCACGTTGATAGTCGACGGCAAAGAAGTGGCCACGAACACATTCAGTGTACAGGGCGATCCCGAAATCACCATCGCCGAGGCCGACCGCCGCGCCGCGTTCGACGCCGCGATGGAACTGCATCGGATGCAGAGAACTTTCAACGAAGCTTCGGACAGCGTGGGCGCGCTCAACCAGCGATTGACCGCGATGCAGCAGGCCGTGAAAGACAATAAAGACGCGCCCGCCGCGTTGAAGACAAGAGTCGAAGAATTCGCCAAAAAGTTCCAGCCCGTCGGGCGACAGTTCGGCGTCGGGATTAGCGACCCGTCGGTAACTGGCGACTTCGAGAGCTTCGCCCGCGGGCTCCGCTCCCGGATCGGCCAGTTGAAGAGCGGCGTCATGGCTTCGACCTCGCGCCCGACCGAGACGCAGAGCCGCCAGATTCCCGAAGTCCGCGCGGCGATGGATAAAGCGATTCAGGATGCGAATCAATTGATCGGCGAATTCGCGTCGCTGCAAAAGGAAATGGCTGAGAGCGGCGTCTATCCTGCCTCCGTCAAACCTATTCAGGCTGACGGAAGCAAGCCGGATTGACAGTGACCTCAAGTCGACGTCGGAAGCAAAAAAATGGCAAAAGAGGCTAAATTTCTTTTTCGCCTCTTTTGCCTACATTGGCTCTTTTGCCTTTATTGGCTCTATTGCCTCTCCCTGCTCCTGGATGAGTGGGCGCGCGGTTCAACCGCGCGGCGGGTTAGATCGAATGCGCGGTTAATCCCCACCTTACACGGTTGAAACGCGCCCACAACTGTCACTCACAATAGCTATGCCCGCGAGCCTCGCGCGGAGTTCCACGAATTATCGATCACCCGGCCTTTTCATTCGCCGGCCTCCGAGAAAGCCCCCCGGCTGACCTTCTTCGACCTTGTAATCCGCCGGTACTTCGAACAGAGTCTGCGCAGGCTCGGCGCGATTAATGTTGGTCAGCCGGTAGACGGTCTCGCCAAATCGCGGGTCGTTGTGCTTGCTCAAGACGACCGTCTGCATTTCGGGAGAATCCCAGCGCTCGGAAACGATCTCTATCGGACGGTCGTTGCCTATCTTGCCCTCGGGGATCGTGATGACCGAGCGCACGCCTTCAGCCTCGACACCTTCGATCACCTGTTTTCCGAGCGATTCAGTCTTGCCCTCCGAATGCGCCTTCCCGGGCGCCCTATCGGGAGCCCTCTCCGCTGGAGGACGGCGCGGCGACCTGTCCCCCGTATGAGCCGCCATCTTGCGCGCCGTGTGGCTGCGCTGATCGAGAACGTAGAGAACGCCCGCGACCGGGTCATTGATGAAGATCAGTTGCGTCGGCTCGTCTGCGGTCGCAAACGGCCCGATGCGGTCCAGCGTCATCTCGCGCCGCGTGCGCCCCTCGCTGTCACGGTAGATTGACGACGTCGTCTTGTTTGTGATCCGCGCGCCGTTCGAGAGCGTTTGCACGCTCTCGGTGATTGCGGTGGCCGAATAAGGCGCGCCCTTCACGACCTTGCCGTCGAAGCGCATCTCGGGCGACAAGATGCTTAGAGCGTGATCGGGCGGAAACGGGCGGCCAGGCCCATGATCCGGCCCCCCTATCGGCGGGCCGAAGCCCGGAGGCCCTTTCCGCGGCGACTGCCCTTGGGCTATGACGAGGACGCTCAACGCAAAAAGCCAGATAATGGCTAATATCAAATTTTTCCTGACGTTCATATATTCATCATCTCCTTACCGAGTCCTGCCGCACAAATCGGACGGCGCGCGCCACGCCGTCATCACCGATTACGACATCGGCTTTGACGCGAGAATCGGTTCGCTCGACCGGGGCCGGCAATCCCACTGCGATCAGCGCTGAAGGGGGCAACTCCACGCGCAGCACTGTGCCGCTCTCCACGGCGGTCGCGTCCGCCAGATAGGTCAGCGGAATGTAGTCCGTGACGGTTTCGTCATTGCGCGCCACCTCGTCGGAAGTCGCGTCGCGGCGGCGCGTGTAGCGTTTGGTTGGCGGTTTTTTGGCGACGTATGTATCGATCTTCTGTTCCGGCTTGTCTGGTTCAATGAGGCGCTGTGGCGATTGTTCCCGCTGCGCCGGAATCGACGACGGCGCCGGGTTCTCTCTGTTCGTCACATCTTCCTTCTTTAAAATCGGCGACGCGCTGCGCCACAAGAGCGCGACGGCGACGGCGAGGAGAACCAAAGCGGCGGCGGCTAGGCGCCAACGCGCCAAATTGCGCGAGCGGGCCGGCGCAGAAATCGGAACGGGAGCGGCTTTGAACTGTAGATCGAAAGCCGCCCGCAACGCCAGTTTCAAATGAGGCGGGGCTTCACCCTCTTCGGCGCTTTCCGCCAACGCCACCAGCCCCGCCTCAAGCGTCCGCTCGGCGTTTAACCACAACGCGCACGCGGAACATTCGGAAGCATGGCGAAGCGCGCGCTCGCGCTTCGCCGCTTCCATTAATCGCCCGGAGACCAGATCGCCGGCGATATTTTCAAAATCACGACAGAACATATTTTCTCGTCTCATCGCGCGGCCATTGCTGAATTGGGCGCGGAATTTGCAGTGGGGCCTTTAACCGCGCTCAACTTCCTGACCAGGATCTCTCGCGCGCGGTTCAATCGCGAGCGGACTGTGCCCACCGGACACCCGATCACGCTCGCGGCCTGCTCATAACTCATTTCACCGAGACTGCACAGCGCCACGACCTCACGATAATGCTCGGGCAAGGCCATAATGGCTTGCCGCACCAGATCGATCGTTTCACTCCGCGTCAGATCGGCGAACGGATCTGCGTCGGCGACCAGCTTCTCATCTAAGGCGCCTCCATCCTCCCCATCCTCGCTCATCGAGACGAAGGACCGTTCGCGCTGCAATCGCTTGAGCGTGCGGTGGCGCGCGATGCCGAACAGATAACTGGCGACGCTTCCTCTCGCTGGATCGAATTGGCGCCCGTCCCGCATCAGGGCGATGAAGACGTCATGCGTCACATCCTCGGCGATCTCGGCCGAGCCGCTCATACGTAACGCGAACCGATAGACCCCTCCCTGCCTTCGATCATATAGAGCCTCAAAGGCGTCGCCGTCCCCGGCCAGCATCAGCCGCAGGAGTTCCTCATCAGTCAAATGAGAGAGCGTTTTCGCCATAATTCGATTAACGCCGCAAAGCCCGGATTTTCGCCAGCGGCGCCTTTGACTTTGCCTTTAACTTTGTTGGACGCGGGACGCCGGAAAAGTTCCAGGAAAAATTCGCGCGGTAAGTTTACCAGGGAAATCGCTGAGAGAAACCCATGAGATTTTTCCGGCGTCGCATTGCGCCAATTGACATTCATCACGACGCCCAGTTGAATAGCGCGGAACGGTTTCTAATTCCTGGGTACGCACCCACATAGCGATGCGTACCCAGGGATTTTCCGGAGGACTAATGCCTATGAGTCGCGCAAAATCTCTCCCGGCGATCGCCGCCGCCTACTTTTCGATCACGATTTTGTCAGTTCAACCAACGACCCGCGCGCAGCAGGATCAGATGGCCGACAATCCGCTCAGCGCCGGACAGGATCAAAAGAAAGCGCTCAAGTTCGGCGAAGCGATCTATCAGGCCGTCGGCTTCGGCAATACATTCATGGTCGTGACCGAAGCCGGCAACGTAATCATCGACACTTCGATGCCATTCAACGCCGCGCGACATAAACAATTGCTGCAAGCCGAGAACGCAGGCCCGGTCAAATATATCATCCTGACGCATGCTCACGGCGATCACACCGGCGGCGTTCCGGCATGGAAGCAACCCGACACGCAGATCATCGCGCAGAAAAATCACGTGGAGTTTCGACATTACCAGACGCGACTCAACGGCTTCTTCGCCCGCCGCAACGCCGCGCAATTCTCGATGCGCATCCCCGATCCCGGGCCGTGGCCGGGAAATTACGGCTCGAAGATCGAGCCGACGATACTGTTTGACGACAAATACGAGTTCGAGCTCGGCGGAGTTAAATTCGAGGTCTTCAGTACGCCGGGCGAGACGCCGGATCACGCGACAGTTTGGGTTCCGAAATACAAGGCGGCCTTCATCGGCGACAACTTCTACATGTCGTTCCCCAACATCTACACGCTGCGCGGGACACAGCCGCGATGGGCGCTCGATTACGTCAACTCGCTCAACAAAGTCCTGGCGCTCAAACCCGAAATCGTCCTGCCTAGCCACGGAGCGCCTGTCATCGGCAATGCCGAGATCGTCAAGCAACTCACGCGCTACCGCGACGCGATCCAGTACGTTCACGACGAGACGGTCAAGGGGATGAACGCCGGCAAGGACGTGTGGACGTTGATGAACGAGATCAAGCTGCCGCCCGAGCTGAACATCGGTGAGGGCTACGGCAAATTGAGCTGGTCAGTGCGAGGCATTTACGAAGGCTACGTCGGATGGTTCGACCTCAACCCGGCGACGATGTATGAAAAGCCGGCATCATCAGTCTATTCCGATGTCGTTAAACTCGCGGGCGGCCCGGACGCCGTGGCCAGGCTCGCGATGGAACGCGCGCAGGCCGGACAAGCCGTCGAGGCGCTGCATCTGAGTGACATCGCGCTCACGGCTGACGCGAATCATCGGCCCGCGCTGCAGGCGAAGCTGAAAGCCTTGGAGACTCTGCTTTCGCGCTGCCGTAACAGCAACGAACGCGGCTGGCTGGAGTTCAGTATCAATCAGGTCAAAAGCAAGCTAGGCGTAAAACCCTAGACCGGTTTTCAATCGTGTATCCGGGATCAGCAATTGGTGATTGCGGCAAAGAATGCGTCAATAGAACGCCGATGACGCGGACGGGCGCGGATCATCGCGGATAAAACCAGAAAAGATCGGCGTCAATCCGCTCAATCCGCGTTCTATTAACCCGCACACTGATGTTAGAACCGATCTAATTGCTTTGTTCAAGTCCCTGGCAAGCGGATTCCCGCAGTTCCTGTTCGCCGGCGGCCAGCGCGCGAGCGGCTTCTGCGCGCGACCAATTCCAGCTGCGCCATCCGGGGCTTCCGGCAATCGGCCAGCCTTGCAATATCTGCGAGGCCAGCGCGCAACGTTGCGAACGGTTCAGCTTCGGCAGCGCCTCGATCAGTTCCGGCACGGCGTCCGCGCTCAAAGAGGAGGCGTATGCGGCGTCGAAGTCGCGCCCGGCTATCGCATGTTCGACGTTCACGCGCGCTATCAGCCTGTCGGGATTGACGGCAAGTAGAGCGCCGATCGCTAGAAACCCCGTCGCCACCGCGCCGAAAGCGAACCGTTCGCGCCGACCTCTCAACACAGTCATTGCGAACCAGACAAAGACCACCGCAAGCCATCCCATAAAAACCGTCGTGTAAACCCGCAATTCCGTAAGCCCGTATTCGCGTTGATAAAGCCGCATGCGCTGAAAAGCGGAAACCATCATCACGAACAGCAAGGCGATCTGCGCTCCGGCCAGAACGCGGAAGACGATCTCGTCCCGCGCTTTCTCTTTGCGCAACAGCCAGTGTGTCACCAGCAAAAGCGGCAATACCAGCGCGGCGACGCCGACAAGCTCAAAAAAACCCCTGCGCGCATATTCGGCGTAAGTCAGCCCGGCGACGGCTTGAATCCTTGCCGCGCCGCCGAAGAAATACTGAAACTGCACGACGACAAATTTCAGAAACAAAACATCCAGCAGGCCGAGAACAATCGCCGTCTCCGTGACGCCCAGCCATAAAAACCCCGGTCGATTTGCGGCGCCGGCCTTTATCTCTTTACCGGTCACGACTCCGCGCAAAAACCCCGCGACCCCCCAGGCGATGAACGCCGTCAGCAGGCAATGAACGACGAGGCTTTCGACGTCCCAATCGAAGAGGCGAATTATCAGGTTCGAAAAAACCGCGTCGGCCGACGCCAGCAGCCCGCCAAAAATCAACAGCAGCGGAAAGGCGATTGCCAGACCCTTGGCGACCGAGGGCAGATGTTTCGCCAACCCGTCATGCGGAATCTCTTTCCACTCGATTTCGCCGCCAATCAGATGGCCCGCGCCCGTCAAAGCGTGATAGTGAGAGATCAAAACGCCGAGCGCGTAATCGGTCACTCCCGCGGCCAGGAGCTTTCCCGCCTGAGATCGCATCAAAATCATCGCCAGCGTGATGACTATCCCGATCAGGCTCAGCGCCTTCAGCGCGGGCGAATCCCGCCACGCGATCGCGGCGGCGAAGAATAATAGCGGGATCACGAGCCGACGTCTCCCGCCGTCAAGATCGACCCGATTCAAGATCAAGACGCCTGCGGCCAAAGCGGCCAGCGCCGCAACCCATACGAACAGGTTCAGCCCCCACGGCGTAGCGCGCAGCAGCCCGTCGCCCGACGCGCCGGCAGCCAACGCCGCCGCAATTATTGAAAAACCCAGTCTCGTCTTGTCTGTCATTTTAGTCTCGCTCTGAAATGATCTCGATAGTTGAATGGCCGATAGTCATCTCCGTCCACAACCCAAACCTATTTCGACTTTTCTACCGCCCAAATTCTCATCCCAGGTGATGCTCGATGCTTTGTGAACTTTCGGTGAACCGGCGCACTTGCTTAATCAGCTCACCGAAAGCTCACATTTGTTTCTCCCTTCCCTGAACACAACCTTTCTCTATGGCTGGTAAACCATTCCAAACAGTTTTGCCACATTTCCGGAATCGTCGGATCATGCCCTACGTTTTCATGCAAATTTACTCTCAGCCGGTTCGCGCCCTGCTTGTACATACCGTTCAATGCTTCTTGAAATCGTAAGGCGCCATCCGGGGGAACCAAGGTGTCTTGCTCGCCACACTCAAAGGTGATCTCCGGTAAATGGGAGAAAGATTCTAAATTCGTCAGCGGATTAAACCTGTCATAAAAGAACTTCGCATAAGTGTCCGGTTCTCCTTGAGCGAACTCAATTGACGGATTGGCAAAGTCTTTCATTCCCGGTCGGAGCCAATCTGGCGTCGCAAGCATTGCCGCAACACACTTGATACGTCGATCTATCCCCGAGGCCGCAATCGCAACATCGCCTCCCATTGAGATTCCTCCCATTAGCACATCGGAGAAAACCTTTAGATTGGCTGTGGCCCAGTCAATAATTCTCGTAGTGTCTAGGATCGTTTGACCGAGGATTGGCCAATAATGACGCCGATAACTCCCGGCGATACGAGAAATGAATTGTTCTGGACGCTCGGTGGCCCGCTCTCCATGCTGAAAGGCGTCAAAACTTACAGCGACAAAACCTGAAGCCGCCAGAGTCGCCAGATATGGCCGCATGCGCTCTTTATTGCCAGTCAAGCCATCCATCCAGATGACCAAATGAGCAGGCGCCGTAAAGTTTTCTGGCTCACCCCAAATAACCGGGATGTGGTCTACAATCTTTGATAAGATTTGTGGATTAGTCATGTGTAGATTTCCTTCTTCTTAAACGACTTCCGCGCCGGGCAAGAAATCATCATGAGCGTGGCGTCAATAATAAAACCGTAGGTCTTGATCCATTTCTCCTTAATGCGTGTACGCAAGCAAGCTTGATCGGGCGCCACATAGGCAATCATAAGTAAAGGAGGCATAGTAAAGCCGCGCGCCTGAAGTTCAATAGATGAGCCCTGTGCCTCTTGTCCTATATATTCCTTTTCAGGGTTTTGCCGGTAAAAGGTCCGCTTTCAGTTCTGGGGGAGCTTCGGGTTTTCTCACCGCCGAATGTTTGCCGAACCCGGACAGGATTGTTTCCAATGCCGGCAGCAGGCTCCCCGCGCGTTTGGCGCGAATGACCCAATCCCACAACGGTTCGAATTTCTTCCAGCCGCCCGCATAACCTATGTGGCGCAATCGCCCGAGGAGGTTGTCTTTAGTCCACGCGCCCCTGAAGATCGATCCCCAGCGATAGAAATCGCGATAGGCGCGCCAGTACCCGGCCTCCAAACTCTCCGCCGAAATCCTGGCCGGGCGGAAAACGACGTGGCGGGTGTCGAACAAATCCCACTTATCGCTGGTCATACGCCCCTGAGCGGCCATTCGTTGATACAGGGCCGTGCCCGGATAAGGCGTAAGGATATGAAAGGTCGCTGTCTCGATTCCCTGCTCGATCGCCCATTCGACCGTGCGATCGAAAACCGAGTCGTCATCGTCGTCCATGCCGAAAACGAAGCTGCCGTTGATCATCACGCCCAAACTGTGTAACCGCCTGACGGCCGCGGTGTAATCACGATTCAGGTTCTGATATTTGTGTTGTTCGCGCAGGTTCGTGGGGTTGAGCGTCTCAAAACCGACGAACAGGCTTCGCAGCCCGCACTCGACGGCCTTCTCCAAGAGGTCGGGCGCGAGCACGGATTTGACGGTGCCCGCCGCCTGCCACAACCGCCCCATGCCTTTCATCCCGTCAAATAACGCCGCAGCGAACCTGGGGTTCCCGAAAAGGTGGTCGTCAAGAAAGTACAGATGACGCCCGGGCAAACGTTCGATCTCTCGAAGCGCGTCATCCACGGTCTGCGTGTAGAAAGATCTTCCGCCCTCGAAAAACGCCTCCTTGTAACAGAAATCGCAGGTGTGCGGGCATCCGCGCGAGACCACGATTGAATTAGGCACGAGGTATAGATGGCGCTTGATCAGATCGCGGCGAATACTCGGCAGGCCGTCGAGCGTGCGGATCGCCGAGCGATAGAGCTTACCAGGCCGCCCCGCGCGAAAGTCTTGAAGGAAGACCGGCCAAGTGTCTTCGCCAGGCCCGATGAAGACGGTGTCGGCATGCCCGGCGGCCTCTTCGGGTAATGACGTGACATGCAAGCCTCCCAGGCAAACGTGCGCGCCGCGGCGGCGGTAATAGTCGGCGATTTCGTATGATCGCTTCGCGGAAGTGATGTAAACCTGAATTACAACCAGATCGGGCTCGTCGTCCAGTTCGAGGGTTTCAACGTGCTCGTCCTGCAAACGGACGTCGTCGTCATCGTTGAGATATCCGGCGAGAGTGGCAAGCCCCAGCGGCGGAAACAAGGAATATTTGATCGGACGCCAGAACGGGCTTTTGGCTTCGGTCAGCGCCGGCAGGATCATTTTGACTTTCATCGGGACGCCTCCTGCGTGATTTTGTTGAATTGATAGCGGCTCTCGACGCGCCACATCAAGTAGTCGTCTTGATAAACTACTTTATAGGGCAAAGCGATTATCCATAAAAACGGCCCACAAGGCAAGAGTCTTGTGAGCCGTCGCGCCTTTACTCCTATTCGTACCTAAGACACTCGATTGGGTCGAGGTTGGCGGCCTTCTTCGCGGGCCAGACGCCGAAGATGAGTCCGACCAGGATCGAGACTGCCATCCCGCTCACGACGGCCCAGAGCGGGATCGAGGCGGGGAGTTGGGGCAGGAAGAACATGATCACATAGCTGACCACGACGGCGAGGATCACTCCGAGGATTCCGCCGAGGGAGGTCAGCGTCATGGCCTCGAACAGGAACTGGCGGACGATGTCGCGTTTGCGGGCGCCGATGGCCTTTCGGACGCCGATCTCGCGGGTGCGCTCGGTGACGCTGACGAGCATGATGTTCATCACGCCGATGCCGCCGACCAGCAGCCCCACCGCCGAGATGGCGATCGCGAACATGCCGACGCCGGCCGTGATCCCGTCGAACTGTTCGATAATTTTGTCGGCCGTGGTGAGGGAAAAATTGTTAGGCTCGTTGTACTTCACGCCCCGCTGGCGGCGCAGGATCTGCTCGACCTGATCCAGCCCTTCGCGCAGCATATCGGTCTTGGCCTTGATGTTCAGGTTCATTTCCTTGCTGATCGGCGAAAGTTTGCGGCCGGTCTCGAACGGGATGAAGATCGCGTTGTCCTCTTCGCTCTCTCCGAAGAAGGTGTTCTTGCGCTTCTCCAGCACGCCGATGATCTCGAACGGGCGGCCGAGCAGCTCAACCTGTTCGCCGGCTACGCTGGCCTGATTCGGGAAGAGCGATTCGACGACGTTTACGCCGATGACCATCACGTCGCGGCGATGCAGGTCGTCAACCTCCGAGATGAAACGCCCCTGCTGTAGCGAGACGTTGGTGACTCTGGCGTAACTCGCCGAAACGCCCTGCAGATAGCCTTCTTTGTAAGACCGCCCGCGGCATTTGATCGTGCGGTCGAGACGCCAGAGGAAGAGGACGTTCGCCACGTCTTCGATCGCGCCGGCCTGCTGACGGATCGCTTCGGCGTCCTCGGGAGTG
>Ga0209382_10010436_pt1 | contig 11564 bp, 9 predicted proteins | sample SoiMetdeltSBSDD5_FD_187599 | JGI IMG/M metagenome (GOLD analysis project Ga0209382, IMG submission 187599) | Bulk soil microbial communities from a Populus tree surrounding site in Tennessee, USA - Soil MetaG P. deltoides SBSDD5 (SPAdes) (version 2) | ecosystem: Environmental > Terrestrial >...
ATCGAGAGCTGTTCCCCGGCATCGTTGCCGACGACGCGGATCTCGGTGCCGATGCGCGCGCCCTCGGGATAGAGCGGCAATGCCGGAGGCGTGATGTAACGCAGCTTCGCGGGGTCGTAGCGGTAGACGCCGAAGTCGTGCACCGGGTCGCGGTACACGGGCGAGAGCTCGACTTCCTCGCGGTTCTGGAACACCGCCATCGCCACCACCGGCCCGGGGGTCACGACGTGACGGTTGGTGAGGATCAGGCCCCGCTCGGAATCGACGACGAAGCCGGTCGCCTGGCTCGACTGGTTCCACTCGGTGTCGAAGGCCCGTGTCTGGTCGATCTCGATCGTGACCACCGCGGGCGCGATCCGCGACAGCGTCTGGTCCCAGGCATGGGTCTCATCCGCGGCGGCCGCCTTGACGGCGAGCAGCGCCAGGGCGGCGCATGCGAACGCGGCCCGCATCAGATCGCGCGGCCGAACGCAGCGCGGAACCGGTCCGCGAACTCGCCAGCCGTGAAGCGATGATTCTGCGTTCCCGCGTGAGCGATCTTGATCGCCCCGAGCAGCGAGGCGATGCGACCCGTGGTCTCCCAGTCGTAGCCGCTCATCAGCCCATACACGAGCCCAGCGCGGTAGGCGTCCCCACACCCGGTCGGATCGACCACCGCCTCTGTCCGCGCCGCGGGAATCGCGATCTCGCGGCCACCCGTCATGATCACGCTGCCCTGCGCGCCGCGCGTGACAATCAGGGCTTCCACCCGTCGGGCGATGGTGGCCACGTCCTCTCCGGTCCGGTCGCGCAGCAGCTGCGCCTCGTAGTCATTGACAGCGATCCATCGCGAACGTTCGATGAAGCCCCTGAGCTCCTCCCGATCGAACCGCGGCAGCTGCTGACCCGGATCGAACAGCACCGCGATGCCGGCCGCCGCGAACTGCATCGAGTGCACGAGCATCCCCTCCCGGCCGTCGGGCGCGATGACACCGAGCGTGACGCCCGCATCGAGCGGCACGGGGTTGCGGTGCGAGTGGTCCATCGCGCCCGGGTGAAAGGCGTTGATCTGGTTGTCGTCGAGGTCCGTGGTGATGAAGGCCTGGGCCGTGAACTCGCCGTCGATCGTCAGCACGTGGTCGGTGCGCACGTCGCAGTCGGCGAGCCAGCGCGCATAGACCCCGAAGTCGGTGCCGACCGTCGCCATCGGCGCGCCCTTGCCCCCCACCAGCCGCAGGTTGTAGGCGATGTTCCCGGAACAGCCGCCAAAGTTGCGCTTCATGCTGGGCACGAGAAACGACACGTTCAGCATGTGGATGCTGTCGGGGAGGATGTGCTCCCGGAAACGGCCCGGGAAAACCATCACCGTGTCGTAGGCGAGTGAGCCGCAGATCAGTGCCGTCATGCGCCGAACAGTATCAGGCCCCAGGTGAGCGCGACCAGCACGAGCGTCAGCATCACGGCCGCGGAGCCCGCGTCCTTCGCGAAGCCGGACAACGCGTGACGCTCGACCCCGATGCGATCGACCACCACTTCGACCGCGGTATTGAGCAGCTCCACGATCAGCAGGACCAGCACGCTGCCCGCGAGCAGCACGCGCTCGACAGCCGTGCGCCCGACCCAGAGCGAAACCGGCAGCAGCACCACGGCGAGCCAGACCTCCTGGCGGAACGCCGCTTCGCTCCCGTAGCAGAGCTTGAGGCCCCGCAGCGAATTTCCGGTCGCGAGCCAGAGTCTCTTCAGGCCGTTCGGCCTCACGCCCTCGCGCATCATGCGGCGCGCCATGCCAGGTCGAGCTGCCGGGCGGCGCGCACATCGTCGAGCCGGCGCACCGGTAGCGTGTACGGCGCGCCCTTGAGCTTGTCCGGCTCGGTCTGCGCTTCCTGGCGGATCGCCGACATCGCCTCGACGAAGCCGTCGAGTTCCGCCCTGGCCTCGGTTTCCGTGGGCTCGATGAGCAGGCACTCCGGCACGAGCAGCGGGAAATAGGTTGTAGGCGCGTGGTAACCATAGTCGAGCAGGCGCTTCGCGAAATCCATCGCGGTCGCGCCGAACTCGCGCGCCTCGCGCCTCAAGGTGAGAATGAACTCGTGGCTGGCGCGCCGGCCCGGGTAGGCGGGCTCGAAGCCGGCCTTCCTGAGGCGAGCCATCAGATAATTGGAATTGAGCACCGCGAATCCCGAAACGCGGTGCATGCCCTCGCGACCGAGCATCCGCATGTAGACATAGGCGCGCAGGAGCACGCCGGTATTGCCCGCGAAGGCCGACAGCCGGCCGATGGTCTGCGGCAGGTCGCGCTCGTCGAGCCAGCGGAAGCGCTCGCCTTCGCGGCCGACGACCGGCACCGGGAGATACGGCAGCAGCCGCTCGCTCACGCCGACCGCTCCGGAACCCGGCCCGCCGCCGCCGTGGGGCGTCGAGAAGGTCTTGTGCAGGTTCATGTGGATGACGTCGAAGCCCATGTCTCCCGGACGGACCTTGCCCAGGATGGCGTTCAGATTCGCGCCGTCGTAGTACAGGAGCCCCCCCGCCTTGTGCACGATGTCCGCCACTTCGCGGATGCGTCGCTCGAACACGCCGAGTGTCGAGGGGTTGGTGAGCATGATGCCCGCGGTCTGCGGCCCGAGCTGCGCGCGCAGCGCGTCGAGGTCGATGTCGCCATCAGGCAGCGAGGGGATCTCGCGCACCGAGCAGCCGCACATCGTGGCGGTGGCCGGATTCGTGCCGTGAGCGGCATCGGGAACGATGATCTCGCGTCGCGTGTCGTCGCCGCGCGCGCGGTGGTAGGCGCGGATCATGGCGACGCCCGCGAACTCACCCTGCGCCCCGGCCATCGGTGTGAGCGACACGCCACGCATGCCAGTGACGGCCTTGAGCATCTCCTGCAGCTCCCACAGGCATTGCATGACGCCCTGCCCCGTCGACTCCGGCGCGAGCGGGTGCCGCTGGAGGAACCCGGGCAGCATCGCGTACGCGTTGCAGGCGCGCGGGTTGTATTTCATCGTGCAGGAGCCCAATGGGTAGAAGTGCGTATCGATCGAGAAATTGAGCTGCGACAGCCGCGTGTAGTGACGCACGGCCTGCAGCTCGGACACCTCGGGCAGGGCGGGCGGCGTACGGCGCCTGAGCGCCTCGGGGATCGCGGCCTCCGCCGCGACCTCTGGGTACTGCGCGGTCGCGCTCCTGCCGGGGGCCGAGTGTTCGAAGATCAGTTTTTCGCTCATGGATGTGCTCCGGCGCTCAGGCGGCCGCCGCCTCGTCGAGCACCTCGGCGAGTGCACGAGCGTAGGCGTCGATGTCGGCCGCGGTCCTTGTCTCGGTCGCGCAGACGAGGAGCGCGCACCCCAGGGCCGGGTAATGCGGCGCGAGATCGTAGCCGCCGACGATGCCCCGCGCGGTAAGCGCCTCGAGCACCGGCGCTACCGGACGGTCGAGCTGCAGCACGGCCTCGTTGAACCGCGGCCGGTCGAAGACCGCATGCACCCCCCGGATCCGCGTCAGCGCCGCGACGAGCTGGGCGGTGCGCTCGATGGACGCGTTCGCCACCTGTGCGAGACCCTTCGCGCCGAGGAGCGCGAGGTAGATCGTGGCCGCAGTGACCAGGAGCCCCTGGTTGGTGCAGATGTTGGACGTCGCCTTGCTGCGGCGGATGTGCTGCTCGCGCGCCTGGAGCGTGAGCGTATAGCCGGGCTTTCCGTCGAGATCGACGGTGCGGCCGACGATGCGACCGGGCATCTGTCGCACGTGCTCCATGCGCGTGGTCATGAAGCCGAAGTACGGACCGCCGGAGGACAGCGGCACGCCGAGCGGCTGACCCTCGCCACAGACGATGTCGACGCCCTTGCTGCCCCACTCCCCCGGCGGCTTCAGCACTGCGAGCGAAGTGGGATTGACGACCGCTATCACGAGCATCCCCTCGGCGTGCGCCAGGTCGGTGAGCGCATCGACGTCCTCGAGCGTGCCGAAGAAATTCGGCTGCTGAATGACGAGCGCCGTGACGTCCTCGCCCCGGTATTTCTCGAGCGCCGCCGTGCTGAGATGCCCGCCGCGCGCGTCGTAGGGAAGCACCTCCACGCTTACGTCCTGGTTGCCCGTGATCGATGCGAGCACCGCGCGATAGACGGGATTCAGGGCGGCCGGGACCAGGATTCGCGCCGACTTCGAGCGGCGGTTGGCGCGTACCGCCATCAGGCAGGCTTCGGCCACGGCCGAGGCCCCGTCGTAGAGCGACGCGTTGCTCGCCTGCATGCCGGTCAGGCTCGTCATCATCGACTGGAACTCGTAGAGGAGCTGCAGCGTGCCCTGGCTCGCCTCGGCCTGGTATGGCGTGTAGGCGCTGTAGAACTCGCCGCGTGCCACGATCGCCCAGATCGCCGCGGGGATGTGGTGCTCATAGGCGCCCGCGCCTATGAAGTTGAGGCGGCGGCCGTCGCGGGTGGCGCGCTCTTCCATCAGCCGGCCGACCTCCATCTCGGTAAGCCCCGCGGGAATCGACTCGAGCACCTCGCAGCGCAGCTCGCGGGGGATCTCGTCGAACAGGGCATCGATGTCGGGGACGCCGATGACGGCGAGCATCTCGCGGATGTCGTTGGCGGTGTGCGGGATAAAGGGCATGGCAGACCGGACCCGGCGCCGGCTAGTGGGTCTCGGCCGCCAGCGCGGCTTCGTAGGCCTTCGCGTCGAGCAGTGCCGCGAACTGCGACTTGTCCTCGGGGCGCACGCGCATGATCCAACCTCCGCCGTAGGGGTCGCGGTTGATCAGCTCCGGCTGTCCGCCGAGCTCGGCGTTGCCGGCGATGATCTCGCCGCTCACCGGGCTGTAGATGTCCGACGCCGCCTTGACGGACTCGACGACCGCGCAGGCCTCGCCCGCCATCACCCGGCGGCCGGGCTCCGGCACCTCGACAAACACCAGGTCGCCGAGGGCCTGCTGCGCATGGTCGGAGATGCCTATGGTCACGCTGCCGTCGGATTCCAGGCGCGCCCATTCATGGGACTTGAGATACCGAAGATCTGCCGGGACCTTGCTCATGACGTCCTCCGCGACCTCATCTAGACGGGAATGGCAATCCTGCCGTTGCGCACGAACGGCGGCCGCACGACCGCTGCCGCAAGCAGTCGTCCGCGAATCTCGACTTCGCACCGCTCGCCGGTCTGCACCGGCACGCGCGCCAGGCCGATCGAGCGCTCGAGAGTGGGCGAGAAGGTTCCGCTCGTCACTTCACCCTCGCCGACCGACGGTACGATCACCTTCTGGTGCGAGCGCAATACGCCGCCCCCTTCCAGCACGAGCCCCACGAGCTTGCGCGTCACGCCGGCCGCCTGCTGGGCGGCAAGCGCCGCGCGGCCGATAAAGTCGCGATCCTGCGGTTCCCATGCGACGGTCCAGGCAAGGCCGGACTCGAGTGGCGAGGTCGTCTCGTCCATGTCGTTACCGTAGAGATTCATGCCGGCCTCGAGTCGGAGCGTATCGCGCGCCCCGAGCCCGCATCGCGCGACGCCCGCCTCGCGGAGGCGCGCCCAGAATGCCGGGGCCTCCGCCGCGGGCAGCATGATTTCCCAGCCGTCCTCGCCGGTGTATCCGGTGCGCGAGACGAACCAGCCGCCGGCTTCCATCCCGACGAAGGGACCGAGCTCGAGCGCGCGCGCTGCGAGCGCGGGCTCGAGCAGGCTCGCCGCCTTGCTGCGCGCGTTCGGGCCCTGGACAGCGATCATCGCGAGGTCGCCGCGCGGCTCGACCGTGACCGCGAACGGCTCGGCGCACGTGCGCAGCCATTCGAGATCCTTGTCGCGGGTGGCGGCGTTGACGACCATGCGGAACCATCGGTCATCCATGAAATAAACGATTAGGTCGTCGATCACACCGCCCGTCTCGCGCAACATGCACGAGTAGAGTGCCTTGCCGGTCTGCGTCAACTTTGCGACGTCGTTTGCGAGCAGCCGTCGCAGGAACTCGCGGGTCCGCTCGCCGCGCAGATCGACGACGCACATGTGCGACACGTCGAACATGCCCGCATCGCGCCGGACGGCATGGTGTTCCTCGATCTGCGAGCCGTAAACGACCGGCATGTCCCAGCCGCCGAAGTCGACGATGCGGGCGCCGGCGGCGACGTGCGTGGCGTAGAGCGGTGTGCGCAAGGGCATGCAGTCGATTCCCGCGGAAACAAAAAAGAGGCGGCGGGCCTCGCGACCCACCGCCCCTCTGTCCTGTGACCTGAGAGATCGGGCACCGTTCGCCGGCACCGCACCCCTTCGGTGGGCCCCCGCTGGGCCGCTCTCCAGAGCCCATCAGGCGCCGCCGTACGTTTGCCTGAGCGTTTCCGGGCGTTTTGCGCCTTCGGCGGGCCGTTTCCAGCCACTCTCCGGACGGACCTTGCGATGGGTGCCGGGATGTTAAAAGGGGACGCTGCCCTTTTCCAGCAAAAAAACACGGCCCGGGAGGGGACGCTCTCCTTTTCGCAATCCTCGTACTGCCCGGCGGCCGGGCCACCACATGGGGCGGAGGAGTCTCCCCGGCGGGCGGTTCGCAGAGGGGAGCTTCCCCTCCTTGTCATTAGCCGCGGCCGGACCCAACATCCACGCCCCGGTCCACCGAGGAGCCCACCCGTCATGCGCCTTGTGACGCTCTGTGCACTTGTCCTGGCCGCCGCCAGCGCCACGGCTCCGCCCGCCATGGGTGCCGAGGACGCGACGAATGCACTGCACGCCCTGTTCGACCAGGCGTGGGAGCGCAACCTGCGCGAGAACCCTCTCTTCGCCACGTACCTCGGCGACCCCCGCTACGACGACCGCCTGCCGGACCTCTCGCTGGCGGCGATCGACGCGTCCAACGCCGCTGACCGGCAGCTGCTCGCCGCCGTCGAGGCAATCCCCGCAGCGAGCCTTACACCCGCGGAACAGCTCAACCGCGATCTCTTCCATCGTCTGTACGTCGACGCGATCGCGGGCCACGAGTGGGGCACGCAGTATCTGCCGCTCAATCACATGGACGGCGTGCAGAACCTCGACCAGGTCACGCAGCTCCTGCCATTCGCCACGGTGAAGGACTACGAGAACTGGCTCGCACGCCTGGCCAGGTTCGATGGCTACATGAACCAGACGATCGCGCTGATGCGGGCCGGCATCGCGAAGAAGCTGGTCCAGCCGCGCGTGATCATGGAGCGCGTGCCTCCGCAGATCGCGGCACAGCTGGTCGACGATCCGACCGCGAGCCCTTACTACGCGCCGTTCAAGACGATGCCGGACGCAATTCCTGCGGCCGAGCAGGCGCGGCTGCGCACGGCGGCCACGAAGGCGATCAGCACCGGAATCGTCCCCGCATACCGTCGCTTCGACGAGTTCTTCCGCAAGGAGTACCTGCCGGCCTGCCGCGAGACGGTGGGTGTCCGCGATCTGCCGGGCGGTGAGCAGTGGTACCAGCGCCGCATCCGCTGGTTCACCACCACCGACCTGACCGTCGACCAGATCCACGAGCTCGGGGTGTCCGAGGTGGCGCGCATCCGCGGCGAGATGCAGAAGGTGATCGACAAGGTCGGCTTCAAGGGTGACCTTCAGGCATTCATCCAGTACCTGCGGACCGACCCGCGCTTCCGCTACACGGATCCGAAGCAGCTGCTGCAGCACTACCTGGCGATGGCGAAGAAGATCGACCCGCTGCTTACGCAGTACTTCGGGAGGCTGCCGCGCATGCCCTATGGCGTGCGCCCGATCCCGGACAACACGGCCGCAGACAACACGACCGCCTACTACCAAGCGCCGTCGATGGACGGGAAGCGGGCTGGCTACTACTACGTCAACCTGTACAAGCCGGAGGAGCGGCCCATCTACGAGATCCCGGTGCTGTCGATCCATGAGCCCGTGCCCGGGCATCATCTGCAGATCGCGCTCGCGCAGGAGCTGGGCGAGCTGCCGATGTTCCGCCGCGACTACGAGCTCACCGCCTTCACCGAGGGCTGGGGACTCTATAGCGAGAGCCTCGGGGAGGAGATGGGGCTGTACGCCGACCCGTACGACAAGTTCGGCCAGCTCACCTACGAAATGTGGCGAGCCGTGCGGCTGGTGGTCGATACCGGCATGCATCACAAGGGCTGGACGCGCCAGCAGGCGATCGATTTCTTCAAGGCCAATGCGGCCAAGACCGAGCTCGACATCACGAACGAGATCGACCGCTACATCGCCTGGCCCGGCCAGGCGCTCGCCTACAAGATCGGCGAGCTCAAGATAAAGGAGCTTCGCGCCCGCGCGACGAAGGATCTCGGCGACAAGTTCGACATCCGGGCCTTCCACGACGTCGTGCTTGGCAGCGGCGCCGTGCCGCTCGACGTGCTCGACCGCAACGTCGCCAACTGGCAGAAGCAGGTCGCCGCCGGCGGCCCGTCGGTCGCGGGAGCGGGCCAGCGGTGACCAGCGTCCGCCGTCGCCACAGCGTGACCGTGCGGGTGGGCGCCGTCCCCGTGGGCGGTAACCATCCGATCGTCGTGCAGTCGATGACGAATACCGACACCGCCGACATCGAGGCTACGGCGCGCCAGGTGCGCGCGCTCGCGCAGGCAGGATCGGAACTCGTGCGGGTGACGGTAAACACCGACGAGGCAGCCGCCGCGGTGCCGGCGATCGTCGAGCGGCTCGCGCAGCAGGGGGTGACGGTACCCATCGTCGGCGACTTTCATTTCAACGGCCACAAGCTGCTGCGCGAGAACCCGGGCTGCGCCGCGGCGCTTGCCAAGTACCGAATCAACCCTGGTAACGTCGGCCGCGGCAGCAAGCGCGATCCGCAGTTCGCCGAGATGATCGAGACCGCCTGCCGGCACGACAAGCCGGTCCGGATCGGCGTCAACTGGGGCAGCCTCGACCAGGACCTGCTCACGCGGATGATGGACGAGAACTCGCGCCGACCCGATCCCCAGGATGCCGCCGACGTGGTGCGCGAAGCGCTGGTGGTGTCCGCACTCGAGAGCGCCCGCCGCGCCGAAGAGCTCGGGCTCGCGCACGACCGCATCGTGATCTCCTGCAAGGTGAGCGGCGTGCAGGACCTGATCGCCGTCTACCGCAACCTCGCCGCGCGTTGCGATTATCCGCTCCATCTCGGGCTCACCGAGGCCGGGATGGGCTCCAAGGGCATCGTCGCGTCGACGGCGGCAATGGCGGTGCTGCTGCAGGAAGGCATCGGCGACACGATCCGCGTGTCGCTCACCCCGGAACCCGGCGGCGACCGGACCCAGGAGGTGATCGTCGCGCAGGAGATGCTGCAGACGATGGGCCTGCGGTCGTTCACGCCGATGGTGGTCGCCTGTCCCGGCTGCGGCCGCACCACTTCGAGCTACTTCCAGGAGCTCGCGCAGAAGATCCAGTCGCACCTCCGTCACCGGATGCCGGAGTGGCGCAAGCGCTACCCGGGCGTCGAGGAGATGACGGTCGCCGTGATGGGCTGCGTCGTGAACGGCCCCGGCGAGAGCAAGCACGCCAACATCGGCATCAGCCTGCCAGGCACCGGCGAGCGACCGGTTGCACCCGTCTACATCGACGGCGAGAAGGGACCGACGCTCAAAGGTGACCGCATCGCCGAGGAGTTCCAGCAGCTCGTCGAGGAGTACGTGGCGCGCAGCTACGGCAACGCGCGCGAGGAGAGATCGGCATGACGCGCCTCACCGAACGGCAGTGCGCCCCGTGCGCGACCGGCACGCCGCCGCTCGCCGATGCGGAGGTGAAACGGCTGCTCGCCGAGCTCGACCCGGGCTGGTCGGTCGTCGAGGAGGGTAAGGCGATCAAACGCGCATTCCGCTTCGCGGATTTCTACCGGACGATGGCGTTCGCCAACGCCGTCGCCTGGATCGCCAACGCCGAGGATCACCACCCCGATCTCGAGCTCGGCTACAACTACTGCCGTGTGCGCTACTCCACGCATTCTGTGGACGGTCTTTCGCCCAACGACTTCATCTGCGCGGCCAAGATCGACGCGCTGTGATCCGACCTCACGTCAGCAGCTCGCGATCGAGATCAGGATCGATCTCGTGCATCAGGTCGACCGGCAGGCGCGAATAGCGGAGCGCAGCCGCCCGCCCGCGCGGATCGCGCTCGTTGTCGAGCATCCACTGGGCATGCTCGCAGAGCAGTGCCAGCTGCAGCGCGCGTGCCAGGGTCATCGCGAGCCGGCGGGCGCCGGCCTGCAGCAACTCCGCATCCTGCCCGGCGTCGGTCCATAGCGCCGCGCGCTCGAGCGCCGCGATCGGGATACGGGCGGCTGCGGCGAGCTGGGGGTCGGTCGCGGCGCGCGCCGCAGCGGATGCCCGTCCGAGCAGCGCCGCCAGGCCCGTCGCAAGACCCGACCGCAGCAGGAGGTCGAGCGAGAGCACGTTGGTGGTCCCCTCCCAGATGGGCAGCACCTGGGCATCACGCAGCAACTGCGGAAGGCCGGTGTCCTCGACGTAACCCGCACCGCCGAAACTCTCGATCGCCTCGCTCACCGCGGCGACGCACTGCTTGCCGGTCGCGAGCTTCGCGAGCGGGGTGAGAATCCGGAGCAGCGCCTCCTGCTGCGTGTCGATCTGCCCGCTCTCCTGACGTCCGTGCAGCTCGACCAGGAGGAAGGTCATCAGGAACGCCCCCCAGGTCTCCGCCTCGACCATTGCGAGCGTGTCGACGTGCAGCGGCAGCTCGCGCAGCGGCTGGCCAAAAGCACGGCGCTCGGCCGCGTACGCGCGCGCCAGGGCAAGCCCGCGACGCATGAACGCGACGGCGCAGACGCTGTTCCACATCCGCGTGACCGCGAGCATCGGCTCGATGGCGCGGGTGCCGTTCGATCGCTCACCCACGAGCTCGCCGCGCATGCCGTCGAGCGTGAGTTCCGCGGTCGGCACCTTGCGCGTACCCAGCTTGTCCTTGAGGCGGTCGACGCGGACGCCGTTGAGACGACCGGTCTCGTCGCGCAGCTCGACGTAGAACATCGCGAGACCCTTGCCGCCGGGCGGATTGCCCTCGGGTCGCGCGAGCGTCAGCGCCATCTGCGAAGTGACCGCCGACGTGAACCACTTCCGGCCGAACAACCGCCAGTGCTCGCCGTCCGGCACCGCGCGCGTCTGCGAGCGACCGACGTCTGAGCCGCCGGTGGATTCCGTCATCCACTGGCCGCTGGTCCAGAATCGCTCGGGATCACGCGAGGTGAGGCGCGGCACGGCGCGCTCGATCAGCTGCGCGTTGCCGCTCCCGATCAGGGTGCGCGCTGCGCCGTCGGTCATCGCGAGCGGACAGGTGTAGACATCCGAGGACGGATGGAAGAGGTAGACCTTCGCGAACTGTTCGACGCGGGACAGATAGCCGTTGCGCCGCTCGTAGGCGGTGGCGACGAGGCCGTACTCCAGCGCCAGTCGCTCCGCCTCCCGCCAGAGCGGCGTCACCGCGACAGTATCGATCCGCTCGCCCCAGCCGTCCCACTGCGTGAGCTGCGGCTCGTGCAGACGGTCCTCGAGCTGCAGCCGGTAGAGCCGGCCTCCGACCTCGGCGCCCAGCTCTGCGATCTCCTTCTCGAACTCGCGCAGCCGACCAAGCGGCAGCGCTCTGTGCAGCCAGGAAACGAGCAGCGGGTCGTC
>Ga0209382_10010437_pt1 | contig 11563 bp, 4 predicted proteins | sample SoiMetdeltSBSDD5_FD_187599 | JGI IMG/M metagenome (GOLD analysis project Ga0209382, IMG submission 187599) | Bulk soil microbial communities from a Populus tree surrounding site in Tennessee, USA - Soil MetaG P. deltoides SBSDD5 (SPAdes) (version 2) | ecosystem: Environmental > Terrestrial >...
GAGGCCGAGGGCCAGCCCGAGCACGCCTCCGCCCAGCGAGAGCAGGACGCTCTCCGTCAGGAGCTGCCGGATGATCCGCTCGCGGCTGGCCCCGATGGCGGCGCGGATCGCCATCTCGCGCTTGCGCCCGGTGGCGCGGGCCAGGAGCAGGCTGGCCACGTTCGCGCAGGCGATGAGGAGCACGAAGGCGACGGCCCCGAGCAGGATCCAGAGGGTCGTGCGCACGTCGCCCACGACGGCGTCGCGCAGCGGCTCGACGCTGAAGCCGGAGTTGTCCTGGAGCGAGTTCGGGAACTTGCGCTTGTACTCGGCGGCGGAGAGGGCGAGGCGCGCCTTCGCCTGCTCGATGGGCACGCCCGGCTGGAGGCGGCCCGCGACCTGGAAATAGTGGCCCTGATCGCTCGTCTGCGGATCGAGCTGGAAGGGGATCCAGAGCTCGGGCGGCGGGCCGAACTCGGCCACGTCGAAGCTCGGGCCGATGATGCCGATCACCGTGTGCGGATCGCCGCTCAGCGAGATGATCTTGCCGATGACGCCGGGGTCGCTCCCGAAGCGCCGCGTCCAGAGGCCGTAGCTCAGGACGGCGACCCGGCTGCCTCCGGGCCGGTCCTCGTCCGCGGCGAAGGTACGGCCCAGATGGACGGGAGCCCCGAACAGCCGGAAGTAGCTGGCCGAGACCTGGCTCGCGCGGAGCTGCTCGGGGACGGCTCCGCCCGTGTAGTTGACCACGTTCGACCGGTAGGCGGCGACGTCGTCCACGACCGTCGTCTGCTCGCGCCAGTGCTGGAACTTCGCGGGCGAGCCGGCGTTGAACGCCCCCTGGGGCGAGGTCGTCTGGAACACGACGAGACGCTCCGGCTGCGGGTAGGGGAGCGGCTTGAGGAGGACGGCGTTCACCACGGAGAAGATCGCGGTGTTCGCGCCGATGCCGACGGCCAGGGCGGCCAGGGCGGCGGCGGTGAAGCCCGCGTTGCTACGAAGCATCCGGACGGAGTGCCGGACGTCGCTGACCAGGTCGTTCATGGACATGTCGCCCCTCGCTTGGTGGCGCTAGCGACCGCTGCCGCCCACCTCGAGCACGGCCCCCGCCGAACGGGCCGCGAACTCCGGAGCGTACATCGATTGCACCTCGGCCGGCCCCACGCGGAAGCGTCCGGCGGTGGCGGCCCGGATCCGGTAGCGGAAGGTGTACTCGCCGGCGGGGAGCCATTCGAAGAAGAAGTTCTCGCCGCTGTCCCGCACTTCCTCGTAGAGGCCAAGCCCGGTCTGCCACTTGAACCCGGAGACGAGGGTGACCGGCTCGAAGCCGGCGCCGCGCGGGTCGCGCAGGTGGACGTACTCGGCCGCCTGCTTCGCGCGCAGCGAGAGCTGGACCTCGACCTCGTCGCCCGTGGCCAGGGCCGCGCCTTCCGCGATCGGGACGAGAGTCCACGTCCCCGCCCGGTTCTCGCGCCGGAAGTAGCGCCGCGATACGGCGAAGAGATCGCCGGCTTCGTCGCTGGGCAACCGGTCGGTGGCGTAGTGCCAGGTGGCGGAGGCGAACATCATCCCGGGCGTCGTCTTCTCGACCACGACCGCGGAGGCGCGCTCGGCGTCCACGCGCGGCCCGGGAATGACCACCTGCGTGGCCTTGCCCGTGTAGACGTCGGGCTCGAACACGAAGGACCGCGTCTCCGTGCCCACCCTGACCGTCGCGTCCTCGCGCACGCCGAGCTGGTTCTCCTGCTTGAGGTAGTGGGCGAGGGAGTAGAGGACTTCGGCCGTGCTGCGCGTCGAGCTCCAGTGGTTGAGCTTCTTGTGGAGGAAGAGCCACTGCACGAGGCCCTCTCGCCGCGGGTCGCGCGGGGCCAGCTCGGCGAGGGTCCGCAGGGCGAAGGCGTGGGTCTCGATGGTGTCGTTGTACCAGAGCCAGGCCCGGTCCTCCGGCGCCCACGAGGTTCCGGTGTCCGCGTCGGTCTTTGCGGAGTCCATCACGCTGTCCCAGACGAGGCGCGCGTCTGCGGGGCGGCCCCGCCGCTGGAGGGTGAGGGCGAGGTAGCCCTTGAGGTAGGGCGAGTGCTCCTTCCAATGGCGGAACGAGAAGTCGAGCATCTGCTGGCGCTCGGCCGCGGTGAAGACGCCGCCCGTCCAGGAGTCGTCGGGATAGGACGTGAGCACGTAGCCGAGGAAGGTCACGAACTCCCAGCCGCAGTCGCACTTCACGCTGTCGCGGACCCACTCGTCGAGGTAGTGGCGGTGCAGGTAGGCGAACGCCTTCTTGACCATGTCCTTCGGGACGTCGACGCCGAACTCGCGCGCCTTGGACATCCCGTAGACCGTGTACAGGGTCATGTAGGGCGAAGGCGGCCCCCCCGGCCACCAGGGGAAGGCGCCCAGCGACGTCTGGGCCTTGGCGAGCTTGGCCAGCGCCTCCTCGCGCGTGGCCTTGGCGATCCGGGGGTCGAGGACCTTGACCAGGTCCTCCGGCTTTTCCTTTCCGCCTTTCGACGCCACGACCCAGGGCGTCTCCTCCAGCTGCATGCGGCGGTTCGGGTCGTCGCGATCCCATGGCTCGAGTCGCGTGTCCCTCTTCGCCATCTCCGCCGCCATCCTCGCGATCGCGGGGTAGCGGCCGAAGAGGCTGGAGAGGATGCCGGTGGAGACGAAGCGGTTCAGCGTCTGCTCCGTGCACTCGTAGGGATAGTTGACGAGGTAGGGCAGCGCCTGCAGGACGCCGTAGAAGAGCTGGGCGTCGAGGGTCACCACCAGCTGCTCGGTCTGGCGGGTCGGGTCGTCCGTCCGGGCCAGCGCGGGGAAGGTCAGGGTGCGGGACGTCGCCCCCTTCACGGTGACGAACCGCGACTCGACCAGGTGCAGGCGCGAGGGCAGCACGGGGAGCGCGCGCTGCTCCCCGTCCGAGTGGTCGCCGGCGCGGGCCACGACCTTGATCGCCACCGCGCCCAGCCGCTTGGGTGCGACCAGCGGCACGGTGACGCTCGCGCTCCCCGACGCGGGCGCGGCGAAGGTCAGGGCGCGTGCCCGATCGACTCCGAACTCGGAGAGCAGGCTCTCGTGGGTGTCCGGGTCCTCGATCTCGAACGCGACGTCGCCGGAGAGTGGGCCATCGGAGGCGTTGTTGACCACGACCTTGATCTCGGCGCGGTCGCCCTCGCGCAGGAAGCGAGGGAGGTAGGGTCGGACCATCAGCTCCTTCACGCTGCGGGTCTGCGTCTTGGCCGCGCCCGCGCGCAGGTCGCGGGTGATCGCGGCCGCCCACACGTTCCAGGAGGTGACGGAGTCCGGGACGGTGAACTCGAAGCTCGCCGTGCCGTCGGGTCCGGTCAGGAGCTGCGGCTGCCAGAACGCGGTCTCGCTGAAGTCGCTGCGCAGGGGGACGGTGGCCGGCGGCGTTGGTGGCGGTGGAGGAGGGGGTGCCTTCGGCTCCGCATTGCCGACGTATCCGAGGGACTGCAGGGTCGCCACCTGGTCGGCGGCAAGGGTCGCGGGAGGCGCGGCGGCGCGGGTCACCTCCATCGCCTCAACCCCGCCGGCGACGCCGCCGGCCACCCCCTTCATCATCATCCTTCGCCGCCCCGGTCCGCCGATGGCGTAGCCGCTCCAGAAGTCGAGGCGATCCGGCAGCAGGCTCTCCCGGACCACCTCCGGGGCGAACCGTCCGTCCGACCAGACGGCGCCCGCGCCCCCGAGGTTCGCGTACACCCCTGCCACCGCGGTGCGGTTGGGATAGAGGGAGAGCGCGTCCGCGGGCACATGGGGTGCGAACAGGTCGAGCGACCGGTCGTACATCGCGGCCAGCACCTCGACCGCCGCCGTCGCCTCCTGCCGCGGATCCTTGCTGGTGACGGTGATCCGCCAGGTCTCGCGGTCGCCGGGCCGGAGCTTGTCCCGGAAGGTCGAGAAGGCGACGCCGAGGGCGCGATCGTCCCAGGGCACGAACACGGACGCCGTCTGATGCACGAGCTGATGGTCGCGCACGAGGGTGAGGGTCACGCCGAAGCCGCCGCGGTCCTTCGCGGAGATCGGCAGCTCGAGGACGTCCGGGCCCCGGCCGGAGACGAGGTGCCGCACGTCGGTCCTTCGCCCGCTCTGCCAGATCTCGACGGTCATGGGCTGGCCGGGCAGGCCGGAGTGGACGAAGAGCCGAGCGATTCCCCCCACGGGCACGGAAGCGCGCTCCACGGCCAGCAGGCCGGGCAGCGCGAGGGGTGTGTCGCGCGGCTGCGCCACCACGAGCTCCTGCGTGAGGTGGAACGTTGCTCCGGCGGCGTCCTTCGTCTCGTAGTGGAGGCGATACGCGCCCGCGGGCAGGGGAGGGAGGGACACCACGGCCTCGCCCTTCGCGTCATGGGTCACGGCGCCGCTGGCGAGGGCGGAGCCCTCGGTCCAGAGGCGCAGCACCTGCGGCGGCGTGTACTGCGGATCGCTGCGCGGCCTGAGGTCGTCGCCGGGCGTGCGATGACGGGGCCCCGACTCCGTGCGCTCCGCGGGCAGGGGCTGCTCCGCGGGCAGCAGAGTCCGCGCAGGCTGGTGCAACGAGACGAGACGCCAGGCGGCGGTGCCCGCGCGCGGTGTCCCGTCGAGGTCCGTGCGCACGATGGGGAGGGGAGCGGCGCGGTTCTCCAGGAAGAAGCCGGGAAGATCGGTGAGGCGCGCCTCGACGGAGACAAGCCCGAGCCGGAAGCGCCGCGTGGCCGAGCGCGTCTCGCCGCCCTCGTCCGTGACGTCGGCCTCGACCGCGTACGTCCACGTGAGCTCGCGCGAGGCGCGCGCGTCCGCCTCGGGCGTGAAGGAGAGGGTGAAGCGTCCGTCCGCGCCAAGGCTGGCCTCACCCGCGGCCACCACGCGCGTCGCCGCGTCGAACGATCCGCCCCAGAGCCACCACCACCACGGCTGGACGGCTTGACGGGTCACGCGCCAGGACACCTTGCCCGTGGTCACGGGGAGGCCGAAGTAGTAGCGGACGTCGCCGCGCAGCGTCGCCGGACGGTTGAGACGCATCTCCTGCTCCGGGTCGAGCAAGGCCACCTCGAAGGTGGGCCGCTTGTACTCCTCGACACGCACCGCCGTCTCGCCCGCCCGCGAGCTGCGGACGCGCCACGAGCCGAGCAGCCGCCCGGCCGGGATCGTGAACTCACCGGCCACCGAGCCGTAGTCGTTGGTCACGACCGGCACCTTCTCCACGACCTGGCCGTTTGCGTCGACGAGCTCGACGTTGAGGGAGGTGCCGGGCGACGTGTGGAAGCGGAGCTGGTCGTCGCCCCCGCCCTCGTACGCGATCACCTTCCAGAGGATCTTCTGCTGCGGGCGGTAGACGCTGCGGTCGGTGTAGACCAGCGACGCATGCCTCACCTGGCGGGGGAGCGTGATCGCCCAGGGCACCTGCGCGGCCAGGCTCAGGTCTTGGCCATGCCGCGCGAGCAGCGCCAGCTGGTGGCTCCGCCAGTCCTGGGTCGACACCACGGCGCCGGGTCCCTTGAGATCGAAACGCGCGGTGCCATCCGCGGCGGCCGTCCTCGTGGCCACCGGGTGGTGCCCCTTCTGCCAGTCGAGCTGCCACAGCTCGACGCTCGTGCCCGCGACCGGCTCGCCCGTACGGCCGGAGGTGGCGACGACCTCGATCGCGTCCCCCGTCGAGCGCTGCACGAGGACGAGGTCGCTGACCAGCAGGTTCACGGCCTGGAGATGGTTCGAGCCGCTCTCGCGCTTGAAGTCCGCGCGCGCCGAGCCCACCACGACGTACAGCCCGGGACGGCTCAGCGGCGGCGTGACGAACGTACGGTGCTGGCGGTAGTCGGGGGTCGGGGCCAGCTCGGACGTCCACTCCGCGGCCGCCCGCCCGCCGTCGACCAGCTTCGGCACCTCCTGCCAGGCCGGCAGGAGGTTGTAGTCCCGCGACGTGCGCAGCCGATCGGCGAGATCGACGGCGTAGGCGCGGAAGAAGAGGCGCGGGAGATTCGCGTGGCCCACTTCGATCGAGCGGCGCCCCGGCCCGTCGAGGGTCATGGACGTGAGCTGATAGGCGGGCGCCTCGATGGCGGCGACGATCGCGCGGCACTGTCGTCCGCCGATCGACTGCGGATACGCCTCCAGGCCGGCCAGGGCGATGGCGCGGGCCCGCACGAGCGCATCTCCCGTGTCCTCCTCCTTCACGAAGTCCGCGAGCGTCGCCTGGCCCACGGCCCACCATTCGAGGTCCCGCATCGCCGGTAGCCGCTTTTCCAGGTCGTCGCGAATCTGCTTCCGGTCCTCGGCCGCCGTGAACGAGGCGTGCAGGCGTCGCAGCCGCTCCAGACGCGCCTCGAAGGCGGCCTCCCGGCGGCCGGCCGCGCCATGCCACGCCTCCAGGTCGGTGAGGACGGCCGCGAGCTTCGTGAGCGGATGCGTCGCGGAATCGTCGAGGCTCGCCTGGGTGGCCGCGATCAGCGTCGCCACGTCGAGCCGGTACACCTCGTGCTGGGGCGGGCTCCAGAGCGCCGTGTCCGCCAGCAGCTCGACGATCAGGTAGGAGACCGTGTCGCGGACGGTCCCCCGGACGCGCGTGGGGTAGTTGCCGCGCTGCAGGTAGTCGCCGACGCGGTCGATGGGATCGGCACCCATGCGGTCGCGTTGCGACCACACGCGGGCATAGGCACGCATCGCCTCCGTGCCGATCTCGTCCACCGTCCACTTCTTGAGGTCCAGCGGGTCCTTCGACTCGACGCGCTCGCGCTGCCGGATCTCCCACGAGTAGGCCTGGAGGTAGTGGACGAGCGTCTGGCCGTAGAAGAGGTCGAGCATGGCCTGGCCGGCCGGGCCGGGTGGCCAGGGCGTCTCGCGCAGGAAGCGTACGACCGTCTCGTAGCCGTGAAGGGCGCTGCGGAGCTGGGCTTCCCGCACCAGCGCGCGCGTCCACTCGTCCTCGTCGCCGCGGGCCTGGGCCCGGGCCCGGATCTGCGTCACGACGGCCGCCGCCGCCTCGTATTTCTGCTCGGCCACGAGCCGGTCCGCCTCGGCCCAGGTCGCCTCCGCGGGGCGGGGGACCGGTGTCGCGGACGGGGAAGGGCGCGGGCGGGCGGGCGGGCGGCGCGGAGGCGCCGCCATCCCCAGTCCCAGCAACACGATGACCAGCAAGGACCCGCCCAGCAGCGCGCGTGACCGCGTCGTTCTCATGACTGGATTACAGGTTCCCCGGCTTCGCTCATCCACCGTCTCTTGGACACCGGGGGGCGCGGCGGTGCTCCCTCAGGGTCAGCCCCCCGCCACGCCCTGGGTGTTCACGAAGAGCGAATACAGCGACGTGCTGGCGGCCATGAAGAGCCGGTTGCGCTGGGCACCGCCGAAGCACACGTTCGCGCACCGCTCGGGCAGATCGACGCGGCCGATGAGCTTCCCGTCCGGATTGAAGACGGCCACGCCGTCGAGCCCTTCCTCGCCCATGCCCCAGCCGATCCAGAGGTTGCCGTCGACGTCGACGCGCAGGCCGTCGGGCGTCCCCGGGCCGGCGTCGATGAGCGAGCGCCTCGCGGAGAGCCGTACGCCGCCGACGACGTCGAAGGCGAGGACGGAGCGGGGAGAGGTGCCCGCTTCCACGACGTAGAGGCGGGACTCATCCGGCGAGAAGGCGAGCCCGTTCGGGCGGTTGACGTCGGCGGCCACGACGGCCAGACGTCCGTTGCCGGGATCCACGCGATACACGTTCGTGGGCAGCTCCGGCGTGGCGCGGTGTCCTTCGTAGAAGCCGAGCACGCCGAAGGGCGGGTCCGTGAACCAGATCGATCCGTCCGACTTGCAGACGACGTCGTTCGGCGAATTCAGCGGCTTGCCCTCGAAGTGGTCGGCGATGACCGTGATGCTCCCGTCGTACTCCGTGCGCGTGACGCGACGCGCGTCGTGCTCGCAGGTGAGGAGCCGGCCCTGCCGGTCGCGCGCGTTGCCGTTCGCGTTGTTGGAGGGCTTGCGGAAGACGCTGATGGCCCCCGTCTCCTCCTCCCACTTGAGGATCCGGTTGTTGGGGATGTCGCTCCACAAGAGGTACCGGCCGTCGCCGAACCAGGCCGGCCCCTCCGACCAGCGGTACCCGGTGCCCAGGCGCTCGACCTTGGCCGAGTTGACGCGGTACTTCGTGAAGCTCGGGTCGAGGATCTTGATGGCGGGATCGGGATACCGGCCGCTCGGCTGCCAGTCCGCGTCCCCGCGCGGAGCGGAGGCGGCGACCGCGAGGACGGCGCCGGCTCCGGTGACGAGGAACTCGCGTCGGCTCGATCCCATCGATCAGGCGTCCGCGTCCACGGCCCGGATGAGCGCCTTGATGTAGCCGAACGTGTAGGCGAAGGCCTGCGCGCCCGCGGCGTCGCCCGCGATCTTCGGCACGTGGTCGGGCATCATCATCCCGTCGTAGCCGACCTCCTTGTAGACGCGCATGGCCTGCAGCATGTCCACGTCGCCGTCGTCGATGAAGGTCTCGCGGAAGTCGAGGAAGCGCCCCTGGATGTTGCGGAAGTGCACGTTGACGATCTTCCCGCGCGAGCCGAAGTAGCGGATGACGTCGAGAATCTCGCGGCCGGGGTCTTCGAGCATCTCGGAGACGGTGCCCTGGCAGAAGTTGAGGCCGTGATACGGGCTGGAGCGGATCTCGACGAAGCGCTTGAGGCCCTCCACGCTGCCGAGCACGGTGTGCACGCCGCGCCAGCCCTTGTCGTGAGGCATGCCCGGATCGTGCGGATGGCAGGCCAGACGGACCTTGTGCTCCTCCGCCACCGGGACCACGCGATCGAGGAAATACGTGATGCGCTCCCAGTACGCGTCGGCGGGGACGGGTCCCGCCTCCGTCGGCTCGGAGGCGCGCGCGCCCGCTTTCGCGTACGAGAACGTGCTGTACTGCGCGCCGCCCCGGCCGTTCGTCGGCTCCGTGCGCACGACGCCGAGGATGCTCATGTTGTATTTCAGGGCCGGGATCCCGGCCCGGGCCGCGTTGCGGATCATGGTGCAGATCGCGTCGATCTCGCGGTCGCGCTCCGGGCTGCGGCCGAGCATGAGGTTCGGGTTCTCCGCGGTCGCGATGGGGTGCGAGCTGAGGGGCAGGGGCACGCAGTCCAGCGTGATCCCGAAGGACTCGACGCGCTCGCGGAGCCGCGTGAGGCCCTCGACGGACCAGCTCTCGTCCAGGCGCGCGGAGGGCAGCGTGCTGCAGATGTTGTTCACGCCCAGCGCGGCCAGCACGGCCAGGGTGGCGTCGGAGGAGTCGTGCTGCGTGCCCACCTTCATCAAGGCGCGCTTGCGCGCGGACGGAACGGGCGCGGGGGAGGCCTGCGCGGCCGACCACTCGGCCGCGGCCGCGCCCAGGGCGGCCCCGCCGGCCAGGCGTCCGAAAGAGCGGCGAGAGATGGCGAAGGACGGCCGATCCTTTCGTCCCATGGCCGCGCAGCATACGCCATTCGGGCGGGCGCGTCGGCGCGCGGCTGGCGCGCTGGCGATCGCCGGCGACCTGTGGTCCGATGGACGCCTCGACGGCGATTCGGGAGGTGGGAAATGACCCCTGCGTGCGGCCGTACCCTGTCGCTCGCGCTTCTCGCGCTGGCCGGCGCCGCCACCGTGGCCGCCGCGCCGGCGACGCCGCCACCGGCCTCCCCCGGTCCGGTCTCGATCGCGCTCGAGCCGCAAGCCAACGAGTTTCGCGAGGTCGTGGATCTCTCCGGCGTCTGGGACTTCAAGCTCGACCCCGGCGACGTCGGCGAGCGCGAAGGCTGGTTCCGTGGCCTCGAGGCCCCGCGCGCCCTGGCCGTCCCCGGAAGCTGGAACGAGCAGCTCCCGGACGCCTTCGGCTATCTCGGGCCGGCCTGGTACTTCCGGCGCGCCTTCGTCCCCAGCGGGTTCAAGGGCGGCCGCGTCTTCCTGCGCGTCGGCTCCGCGAACTACGCGGCGCGGGTCTGGGTGAACGGCACCCTCGCGGGCGAGCACGAGGGCGGCCATCTGCCGTTCGCGTTCGACGTCACCGCGGCCGCGCCCGCCGGGCGGGCGGTGGCCGTGGCCATCCGCGTCGAGAACCTGCTCAAGCCCACGCGCGTGCCCGCGGGCAACCTGCCGCCCGGGGCCCGCTCGCTCTTCAACAGCAACCCGCCCGCGACGTTCGACTTCTTTCCCTACGCGGGCCTGCACCGGTCGGTCGTCCTGTATTCGGTGCCCGCTACGTCCATCGAGGACGTGACGGTGAAGACCGCCCTCGAAGGCGGCGGGGCCGCCGTCTCGGTGAAGATCGCCCAGACGGGCGGCGCGCGACGCGCCCGGCTCCGGATCCGCGGCGCCGGCACCGACGTGGAGGTGCCGCTGGCCCTGACCGGCCGCGAGGCGGAGGGCGTGCTCCGGGTCCCCAGGGCGCGCCCGTGGTCGCCGCGCGACCCCTATCTCTACGAGCTGTCCGTTTCCCTGCTCGGCGCCGGCGGGGCCGAGGTCGACCGCTATACCCTGGAGGTGGGCCTGCGCACGGTCGAGGTGCGCGGGAGCCAGATCCTCCTCAACGGCGAGCCCGTCTTCCTGAAGGGCTTCGGCCGGCACGAGGACTTCGCGGTGAGCGGCCGCGGCCAGAACGACCCCGTGGCCGTCCGCGATCACGAGCTCATGAAGTGGACGGGCGCCAACTCGTACCGCACGTCGCACTACCCGTATTCGGAAGCGCAGATGCGCCTGGCCGACCGCGAAGGGTTCCTCGTCATCGACGAGATCCCGGCGGTGAGCCTGCACTTCGGCGACGGCGAGGAGAACGTGCGCGCCCGCCTGGCCCAGTGCGAGAAGGACGTCCGCGAGCTGATCGCGCGCGACAAGAACCATCCTTCCGTGATCGCGTGGAGCGTGTCGAACGAGGCGCTGCCGGGCGCGCTCGACCTCTCCGGGGGGGCGCCCAAGCCCGCCGACCCGGTGGCCACGGGTTTCCTCCGGCGCCTCGTCGATCTCGCCCACGAGCTCGACGGCACGCGTCCGGCCACGCTGGTGGCCATCATGGGGGCGCCCATGGAATGGCTGGGCCTGGGCGACCTGGTCTGCCTGAACCGTTACTTCGGCTGGTACACCCAGCCCGGCGACCTGGCCGCGGCCGCGAAGACGCTGGCCGCCGAGCTCGACGCCATCCACGAGAAGATCCCCCGGCCGATCGTCCTCACCGAGTTCGGCGCGGACACCCTGCCCGGCGACCACAGCGCGGAGGCGCTGATGTGGTCGGAGGAGTTCCAGGTCGCTCTCGTGAAGACGTACCTGGACGTGGCGCAGGCGAGGGACTTCGTCGTGGGCGCCCACATCTGGGCCTTCGCGGATTTCCGCACCGCGCAGGGGACCCTGCGCGCGGGCACCATGAACCACAAGGGCGTGTTCACGCGGGACCGCGAGCCCAAGATGGCCGCCCGCTACCTCCGCGACCGCTGGACGGGAGCGCCCCCGGCGAGAGGGAACTGACATGCGCGTCGCGCGGCTGCACGGACGAGAGGACCTCCGCCTCCACGAGGAGGACAAGCCGCGGCCCGGTCCGGGCGAGGTGCTCGTGCGGGTGGGTGCGGTGGGCGTGTGCGGCTCGGACATCCACTGGTTCGCGGAAGGC
>Ga0209382_10010438_pt1 | contig 11563 bp, 9 predicted proteins | sample SoiMetdeltSBSDD5_FD_187599 | JGI IMG/M metagenome (GOLD analysis project Ga0209382, IMG submission 187599) | Bulk soil microbial communities from a Populus tree surrounding site in Tennessee, USA - Soil MetaG P. deltoides SBSDD5 (SPAdes) (version 2) | ecosystem: Environmental > Terrestrial >...
TCGAACTCGTGCGCCATGCGCTTGCCGGCGCCGGGCACCAGGAGGATCTCCTGCGCGGTCGCGGTGTTCAGGTTGATGTGCACGAAGGCCTTGCCGTAGAACTCGTTCGCCTGCTCCTGCGTGAGCTTCTGGCTGAGGAGATAGGCGTTTAGATCGGTGATGCTCGCAAACGGCCGCTTCTCCAGGAGGCCCTTGACGATCGCCGGCGTCATGTGCGGCATCGCCAGAAGATCCCTCTCGGGGGCGGTGTTGGCGTCCACCACGCCGAGCGGCTTGCCGACCTGTGCCGCCACCGGCGGCGCCATCACCGACAGCGCGAGGACCGCCGCTCCCATAAAGCTTGCCATCTTCTTCTGTATCTTCATCGTCATGCTCCTGATCGTGCGGTATGGTTCCTGAACCTGGACTAGTCCGAGCCGATACGCTGCAACGGATGCCGCAGCGCAGGGTGTTGATACGTATACAGCAGACCGAGCAGTCCCATCTGAATCATGGCGCCTGGGGCCAGCGCCGGCGGCGCCTTGGACGTGATCGCTTTCATGAACAGGTTCCATCCGTGCAGGCTCGGGTCCATCTCCAGCTGGAACTCGCTGTTGCCCACGTAATGCAGCCCCATGCCGACGAAGCCCGAGCAGATGAAGAGCGCCATCGTCACGCGCATGAGCGTGACCGCGCCCACTCCGCCCTTGAGCGCCGACAGCGCCACCGACAGCAGGCCGAGCGCGATCACGCCAAGGGGGACCATCTGCCAGAACCCCTCGTGGTGATCGAGAAGCATGAGGTCGGCCGCGGTGCCCATCATCGCCACGGTCAGGAAAAGCAGGATCAGACGCCGCATCATGTGCAGGCCGGGAGCGTCAATCGGTTCCTTCATAATGCCGCTCGACGATAATAACGGACTCACTTCCCTTCGCCGATGCGACGAGTCTTGATATTTCTGTGGCTGACGGTGGCGGTCGCGGCGCCGGCGTCCGCCCATCCCGCGCCTTTCAGCTACGTTGACGTGCGGCTGAACGGCGCGAACGTCGAGCTCACGGTCGCGGTGCACGAGTTCGACGTGGCCCACGATCTGGGAGTCGCGGATGCCAGCCGGCTGCTGAACGCGAGCGAGCTGGCGCGCTATGGGCCGGCACTCGTCGAGCTCCTGAAGGATCGACTCCAAATCTGGGTTGGCGGGCAGCGCTTGACGGGCACCTGGTCGCCGGCGGTCGCCTTGGCGGACCGTCAGGCGATCCAGCTGCGGGTCCGCTACGACGCGAACGGCCCGCCCCCCTCCATCACCATCGCGGCGCGGCTCTTTCCCTACGATCCCGTGCACCAGACGTTCGTCAACGTTCACGAGCGCGAGGCGATCGTCCTGCAGGCGATCCTCGACCGTCATCGCGAGCAGATCACGTTCTATCCCGGCACCCGGCAGGGCACATGGGCAGTGGTGAAGCGGTTCGCCGCGTCAGGTGTCCATCACATCCTGATCGGACCGGATCACTTGTTGTTCCTGGTGGGTCTGCTGCTGCTCGGCGGTTCGCTGCGCCGCCTCGTGCTGGTCGTGAGCGCGTTCACGGTGGCGCACAGCATCACGCTGTCCCTCGCGGTTCTCCGATTCGTCACGCCACCCCCATGGCTGGTCGAGCCGGCAATCGCGCTGAGCATCGTATACGTCGGCGCCGACAACCTGACGGTCCGCGGCGGCCGCGACGTCCGCGCCTGGATCGCGTTCGCTTTCGGACTGATTCACGGCTTCGGCTTCGCCAACGTGCTGCGTGAAATGGATCTCCCGGCACGCGCGCTCGGCTGGTCGCTGCTGTCGTTCAACCTGGGCGTCGAGATCGGCCAGCTGGCGGTCGTGATCGTCGTCGCATCGGTGCTGTCGGCGATCCGTTCGAAGAGCCCTGAAACAGGCCGGCGGCTCGCCCTGGCGGGGTCTGTGGTCGTGATCGCCGCAGGAGCCTTCTGGTTCGTACAAAGGGTTTTTTTCGCGACATAGACCGATCAGTAACGACAGAGCTCGAGTACGTAAAGAAGCTCACCTCGGGTAGACGGCGTCAGCCGGCTGACGTGACCTCAACGGTCGGCGAAGCCCATCGTTTTCCTCTGCAACTCCTTTCCGAACAGGCATCTGCACTCAGCTGTTTTCCGGCCCCGGCGGCATGGGCATGCTTCTGGCAGTTTCCGGCCTCGATGCCCGACGGGTTTGGCAGGGACGGCTCATCAGGCCACCCGATGCAGAGCCTGAACGGCCGCCATCATTCGAAAGGGGCTGGTAATGAAAGTAATGGGAATCAAGTTGCTTGCCGTGCCGGTGCTGCTCGCGGCCACCGTGTCGTTCGCATCCGCCCAGGAAGCGGCGAAGCAGCAGGCGCGGGAGACCACCCAGGATGTGAAGGACGCAGCAAAGAAGACCGGGAATGCCATCAGCGACTCCTGGATCACGCTGAAGATTCATTCGCAGTTCATTCCCGAGGACGCGCTGTCGGACAGCGACATCGACGTCGACACCAAGTCGGGCGTCGTGACGTTGAACGGCACCGTGGCGTCCGAGGCTGGCCGCACCAAGGCGATCGCGATCGCGAAGGCGACCGATGGCGTGAATGCGGTCACCGACAGTCTCAAGGTCGTCCCGGCGGCCGCGTCGGCAGGCGAGAAGGCCGGCGAGAAGACACGTGAGGTCGCGGGTACGAGCGGCAAGGCGGTCACCGACGGCTGGCTCAAATCGAAGATCGCCTCCCAGTTCGTCACCGAGGATCTGCTGGACAAGAGCGACATCGACATCGACATCTCGAAGGGAGCGGTGGAGCTGAACGGCGCGGTCCGGACCATGGAAGCGAAGAACAAGGCCACGGCCATCGTCAAGGGGACTGATGGCGTGAAGAGCGTTCAGAACAATCTGAAGATTGATCCGAACGTGAAGTAACCCTGGCAGCTCACGGGTGAAAGTGGCCACGGCCTGAATGCAGGTCGTGGCCGTTTTTCTGTACCTCCGGCTACGTTCGTGGGAGGGTGAAGGTCATGGTCGTGCCCGCGCCTGGACGGCTGGCGGCCTTGATCTCGCCACCGTGCGCGGTGACGATGCCCTTCGCGATGGCCAGCCCGAGCCCGGAGCCTCGCGACGTCGCTCCTTTGTAGAAGCGATCGAAAATTCGTTCGGCATCCTCCGGCGCGATGCCTTCACCGGTGTCGGTCACCGCTACCGCAATCTGGCTGGTTGTCACGCTCATGGTAATGGTCACCGGCCGCCCCTCGGCGCGGCCGTGCCCGAGAGCGTTCGTCACGAGATTCGTCAGCACTTCGCGGATCCGCAGCGGGTCGAGGTCGACGCTCACGGCTTCGGAAGGAGCAGGACCTTCCAGGGTTACGCCCTGGCGGTCCGCTTCGGATGCCAGGCTGCGTACGGTTTCGCGAACCAGCGCCACCACATCGGTCGGCTCTTTCTGCAACGGAAGGGCGCCCGCATCGGAGAGGGCGAGCGTCCGCAGGTCGTCAATGAGGCGCGAGAGGACGCGCGTCTCTTCGAGCAGCTCACCGATGTGTCGATCGTCGCGAGGATAGACACCATCGATCAGGCCTTCGAGCCGGCCCTGCAGCACGCTCAACGGCGTCCTCAACTCGTGCGCCACGTCCGCCATCAGCGAGCGTCTCAGTCGATCCGCGTGCTGCAGTCGCGTGGTCATCGCGTTGAACGAGTGGGCCAGGGCACGCATCGGAGGGGGGCCGTCCTCTTCGACGCGAACCGCGTAGTCGCCCTCAGCGACTCGATCGGCCGCGTCCATCACCGCTCTCAACGGAAACGTGAAGCGGCGCATCGCGCCGAGCATCGACGCAAACAGCAGTATGGCTGCGACGAGCGCGACGAGAGCAGGGATGGGCGCGGTCCAGCCCGAAAGACCCAGCCGCCCTGCCAGCATCCACGCGGCCGACAGGACACCGGCGACCGCGAGCACGACGAGCGTGAACGCGGCGAGCACGATCCGGCGGAAGAATCGCGCGCGGCTCCGGTGTGCCGCGCCGAATCGCCCCTGCGGCGGCCATGGCTCGCCGGCGGGCCACCATGGCGGCCCGGGCCGGAAATGTCCTCCGGGCCTCATTCGTCGACGAACTTGTAGCCGACGCCGTATACGGTCAGGACGTAGCGGGGTTCGTGAGAATCCGGTTCAATCTTCCGGCGCAGGTTCTTGACGTGCGCGTCGACGGCGCGATCGAACGCCTCGGCCTGATCGCCGCGGACGGCATCGAGCAGCTGTCCGCGAGTGAAGACCCGTCCCGGCTGCCGCATCATCATCGCCAGCAGCTCGAATTCAGTGGGAGTCAGGTCGACCGGCCGCCGGCCGACTCGTGCCTGCATCCGCGGCAGGTCGAGCGTCACGTCGGCGGCACGAATCACGTCCGCCCGCGAGGGGCCCAAATCGATGCGACGGAAGACGGCCCGGACGCGAGCCACGAGCTCGCGCGGACTGAACGGCTTGGTGATGTAGTCATCGGCGCCGAGCTCGAGCCCGATCAGCTTGTCGCTCTCCTCGACGCGTGCTGTCAGCATGATGATCGGCACGTTGGAGTGCTGCCGCACCGACCGCGTGACGTCGAGACCGTCCATCTTCGGCAGTCCGAGATCGAGGACGATGAGGTCCGGTTGCCTGGTGCGAAGCAGCGCCAGCGCCTCAGCGCCGTTGCCGGCCGTCGTCACCTTGAAGCCGCCGCGCTCCAGGTAGTCGCGGCAGATGTCCGCGATCCGCGCCTCATCGTCCACGACGAGAATGTGCTTCATCGACCGGCTGGCTGTCTGTCCATTTCCTCATGAGCCCGCCGGTGCCATTCATCGAAACGGGGTGGGACGCCGCCGTGTCCCGGACCCCGACCGCCGCGCCATGGTCCACGCCACAGCAGGCCCCGGACCATGAAGAAGAAGAACAGCAGGAAGAAAATCGGGAAGATCGGGAAGAACCCGAAGCCCCACGGCCGGGGCCAGACGTAGACATACGGGGTTCCCGCCGGAGGCGCCGCGAGGACGCGGCCACTCTCCACGAATCCCTGCGCCATTCCCGCGTTATACGCGCCGATGGCGATCGCCGCCGCCCCGGCCAGGACCAGCACCGCGAGCGCGGCTGCGCGCCACACAGATCGATTGTTCATTGCCCCTGCTCCTTGATCAATCGAGCGCCACTGTGCGCGCCCGATACGAGCAGTCTCACAGTCAATGATGAAGCGATTATGAACAGGATGTGGAGGAATGCGAAGACCGGCCCGCTTCTTCGTACCATCGGAGCACGCGCAGCGCGCGAAGGGTGTTCCACCGGCTCGGCTGGTTCTCGACCTCGTGCAGCTCGACCGGCATGCGGCCGGCGTACCGGTTTTCGAGCAGCCACCGGCCGTCCCGATCGCGTTTCGTTGCAACCAGGTCAATCGCATCCGCCATGCGCTCGTCGGGCGCCACGCCGGCGCGTCTCAGATACTCGAGCCCGCGGAGCACGTCGTAGTGCCACCAGGTCGGGAACGCGAAACGCGTCCAGGCAGCGTGACCCTTTCGGTCTCGCTCGATCACCTCACCGGTCGAGCGACGACGGAACAGGCGACGATCGAGGAGATACTCCTGCCCGCGGTATCGGGCCTCGGCGACCTCCGAACGGCTGCCGGCGGCGCGTTCGTGCTCGAGGAGCGCTTCGAGCACGCAGATCGTCGTGTTGAACGACGATCGTGTCGAGCCGCTGGCAGCCTCGCAGTTCCAGCCGCCGTCGGATAACTGCTCGCCGAGCAACCGGTCGACGATGCCGCCGACATCCTGGCCGAAGTAGGCGCCGCACGCTGCCACCTGGCCGTTGATGCACGGTTCGACTTCGCCGGCGAAGAACGGGTTGCTGTCGCATTCCTGCGGGCCGCATCCCCGCCACGTCACGCGGTCGCGGACGAGGCCCACCGCACGCCGTGCTTCGATGCTCGCTGGATCGAGACCCATGTCACGCAGCAGCGACAGCACGTGCATCGTTGAGTCCCACCCGCGGTTCCAGGCCGCGGCACCCCAGCGGCCGTCGGCGGCCTGGAGGCGGAGCAACCAGGCGCCAGCTCCCTCGGTGGCGACACGCGCCCGCTCCGCTGCGACCTCCTGGGCGGGCGCATCGGAGAGGTCCCGCATCACTTGCCAGCGCACCGAGGGGTCCGAGTCGAGCAGCCAGTCGACGATGGCCGGGGATTTCATCATCGCGTGCCCACAGTTGGCATGATACTCAGGGGCCGGGATCCGGGATCCGGGGTCCGGGGTCCGGGATCCGGTTGCGCGGGGGTCCAGACACCGGCTGCGGGGTACAGCCCCCCGACTGAATCGGTCGTTACGGTTTGCCCCGATACCCTGGTCCGACGCAGCGGAAGCTGGACGCGGCGGCGGGGGCACCACCGAAAGAAGCCGGCGACCAGGCTGCCGTGTTGCTCTGAGTGGTGCGGAAAGACCTTGATACGCTCGAGAGGTTGGAGTCGGTGCCTCAGCTCGAGCACGCTGGGTGCCCGCGATGATCGGATCCACTCTCGCCCATTACCGCATCTTGAGCCCGCTCGGCACCGGCGGTATGGGCGAGGTCTTTCTCGCGCGCGATCTCCGGCTCGAACGCGACGTGGCGCTCAAGCTCATTCGGGAGGAGTTCGCGGCGGACGGCGACCGGCTCGTTCGCTTCGAGCGCGAGGCGCGCGCGATCGCTGCACTCAATCATCCCAGCATCGTGACCATCTACGCGATCGAGGAGGACTCCGGCCGGCGGTTCTTCACCATGGAGCTCGTCGAGGGCCGGACGCTTCGTGATGTCACACCGCCGGCGGGGCTGCCGGCTCCCGAGCTCCTGCGCGTGGGAGTTGCGCTCGCCGACGCCCTCGCCGCCGCCCATGCCCGCGGCGTCGTGCACCGCGATCTCAAGCCCGCGAACGTCATGATCACCCACGAAGGCCGCGTCAAGGTGCTCGACTTCGGCCTCGCGAAACTCGACGTCTCCGGCCTTCCGACCGCGACTTCCGTCGGACGGGGGGCCGACCCCGGCGCCACCGGCCAGGGAGTCGTCCTCGGCACCGCCAGCTACATGGCGCCCGAGCAACTGAAGGGCCAGCCTGTTGACGCGCGTGCTGATCTCTTCGCGCTCGGGCTGGTCCTCTTCGAGGCCGCGAGCGGCCGGCACCCGTTTCCTGGCGAGGACGCCTGGGCGCGCAATGCGGCCGTCCTCACGCAGGCGCCGCTCGCGCTCGAACGCCTGCGGCCCGACCTGCCGCTCGCCCTGGGTCGCCTCCTTCTGCGTTGCCTCGAGCGCGATCCGGCGGCGCGCCCGCCGGGCGCCGCCGCGGTGCGCGCCGAGCTCGAGGGCATCGCAGGCCAGGTCGGCGCGGCCACCGGGCGCGAGCACTCGGTCGCAGTGTTGTCCTTCGCCGATCTCTCGGCCGCGCAGGATCAGGGCTACTTCTGCGAAGGCATCGCCGAGGAGCTTCTCGCCGTGCTGGCGCGGATCGAGGGCCTGCACGTCGCCTCGCGCACGTCGGCGGTGCATCTCCATCACCAGCGGCTGGACATCCGCGACATCGGCCGGCAGTTGAACGTCAATGCAGTGCTCGAGGGGAGCGTGCGCAAAGCCGGCGAACGCCTGCGCATCACCGCCCAGCTCATTGACGTTGCGAGCGGCTACCATCTCTGGTCAGAGCGCTTCGATCGCACGCTCGACGACATCTTCGCCATCCAGGACGAGATCGCGGCGCGGACGGCGGAGGCCCTGCGCGGTGTCTTGACCGCCCAGGACGAGGCGGCGCTCCGCCGCGAGCGGCGGGAGGACCCGCGCGCGTATGACTATTACCTGCGCGGCAGAAAGCTTCTCGACCAGCTGTGGATCACGCGCTTCGAGGTGGCGCGCGAGATGTTCCGCAAGGCGATCGAGATTGATCCGCAATTCGCTCGCGGCTGGGCCAACATCTCGCTCACCCACGCCTACGAGTACGCCTGGTTCGGCCGTCGGCCCGAGCACCTGGAGGCGGCGCACGCGGCCGCTCGTCGCGCAGTGGAGCTCGATCCCGACCTCGCCGAGGGACGGGCCGCCGCCGGCTTTGCCCTCGCGTTCGGCGATCGCTTCGAAGAGGCGAAAGGCCACTTCGAACGCGCCCTGGAGATCGGGCCGGCGAGCTGGGAGGCGCATTTCCTCTACGGCCGCGCCTGCTGGGCGCAGGGGAACATGAGTCGTGCGGCGGAGCTCTTTGCCCGCGCGACCGAGATCGCCCCCGACGACTATCAGGCTCCGGCGCTGGCCGTTCAGCCCTTGCTGGAGAGCGGCCAGCCCGAGCGCGCCGAGCGCTTCGCTCGCGTCACCGTCGAGCGCGTGCGGCTGCGCGTCGAGCGGCACCCCGACGACGGGCGTGCTCTCTACATGGGCGCGATCGCCTTGCAGCGCCTGGGCGAACTCGAGCGCGCCGTCGAATGGGCGCGTCGCGCGGCGGAGACGGCCCCGCCTGAGGACATCTCGACTCACTACAACCTCGGCTGCTTCTACGCACGCATCGGCGACCGTGACAGAGCCCTCGAGGGGCTCGAGCGCTGCGTGAGCCTGGCGGGCGGCTTTCGCGAGTGGATCGCGCACGACCGTGACTGGGACTCGCTGCGCGGCGATCCCCGGTTCGAAGAGCTTCTCACGCGGCTCCCCTGACACAGGCCATGCAACCATTTGGCGCTCTCACGAGTCTCATGCCCTCGGAGGACGCCTTATGAATACCTTCGCGCAGGACCTCACATACGCGCTGCGATCGCTGCGGAAGCAGCCCGGTTTCACGGCCGTGGCCATCGCGATGCTCGCGGTCGGCATCGGCGCGACCGTCGCGATTTTCGCGCTGACCTTCGCCGTCCTCTACAAACCGCTCCCGTTCCCGGATCCGTCGCGGCTGATGCTGGTCCACCTGCTGGCGCCCGATCGCGAGGCGGCTGGTGTGTCACGGCCGATGATCTGGTCGTACCCGAAGTACCGCGTGTTCCGCGATCACCAGCAGATCTTCGAGTCGTCTTCGACGTTCACCGGCTGGACCTGGAACCTCACCGGGGCGGGTGCGCCCGAACAGGTGACAGGGGAGATGGTGGACGGGGCCTATCTCCCCTTGCTCGGGGTCGCGCCCCAGCTGGGCCGATCGTTCTCGTCCGAAGAAACGCAGGAGGCCGGGTCACCGAAGCTCGCCGTGATCGGTCATGTCTTCTGGGTGAACCGTCTCGGCAGCGATCCGGCGGTCCTTGGCCGGTCGATCGGCCTGAACGGCCAGCCCTACACGATCATCGGTGTACTGCCCGAGGGCTTCCGCGGCCTGACCGGGCAGGCGGAGCTGTTCGTCCCGGTGACAACGCAGGCGGCCGCGGATCTCGATGAAAAATGGAATCACTCCTACTGGGTCGTGGCACGGAGAAAGGCCGGCGTCACTGCCGGACAGGCCGAGGCGGCCGCGAGGATCCTCGGTGGTGTCGTCAGCCGGGAGATTGGCGAGCCCTCGGGCGAACAACGCTCGGAGTGGGGCGCGACGGCCGTTCAGCTCAACGACGAGCGTGTCGACCCGCTGATTCGGCGCTCCATCCTTCTCCTCCTGGCTGCGGTTGGCTCGGTCCTCTTCATCGTGTGTCTCAACCTCGCCAACCTCACGCTGGCCAGGGGCATGGCGCGCGAGCGCGAGGTGGCGATTCGCTCCGCGCTCGGCGCGAGCCGCTTCCGGATCATGCGTCAGCTGCTGGCGGAGAGTCTGGTGCTCGCGGTCGTCGGCGGTCTCGCGGGCACGGTGGTCGCCTACGGGGCGCTTACCGGTGGTGCCGCGTTTCTGCCGGATTTGCGGATGGTGCTGCCGCGCAACCTGAGCGCGGGGCTGACGCGCGTCGGCCTGAGCCTGCTGGGCGTCGATTTCGCGTCGTTCCTGGCCATCGCCGGGGTGACCAGCCTGGCGGCGCTGCTCTTCGGGCTCGGTCCGGCCTGGCGTGCCTCGCGCCGCGATCCGATCGCCACCATGAAGACCAGCGCGTCCGGCGTCGTTTCCCACGGCACACGCGGCCTGAGTGTGAGGAACCTGCTCGTGGTTGCCGAGATGGCGATCGCGCTGGTGGTGCTGACAGCCGGCGGCCTGATGGTGAAGAGCGTTCTGCGCCTGCAGGCGACCGAGCTCGGGTTCCAGCCGGCATCGCTGCTCAGCGTCCGGATGGTGCTGCCCGGCCCGCAATACAACCCCGCGCGCGCAAGAGAGTTCCTGCTGGAGTTGATCGAACGCCTGGAATCGCGGCCGGGCATGGAGGCGGTCGCCTACGGCAGCTGCGCGCCGGTGTCGGGAGGGTGCAACCGGACGTCGGCAAAGTTCCCTGGCCGGGTCCTGCCGCCGAACTGGACCGAGACGCCCATCGGCGTGCTCTGGGCCTCTCCGCGGTTCTTCGAAACGATGGGCATTTCCCTGATCCGCGGCCGCCTGTTCACGCCACAAGATCGCGCGGGCCAGCCGAAGGTCGTAGTCGTGAACGAAACCGCGGCACGCACGTACTGGCCCGGCGAAGATCCGATCGGAAAGCGCATCGCGCTCGGCCAGGGCGGGTTCGGAGACGGTGCCGAGGTGATCGGGATCGTCGCCGACGTGCGGTATGGAGCCGTGGAAACGACGGTCGGGCCGGATGCCTATCTGCCGCTGCTGCAGGCGCCGCGTGCGCAGGGATTCCTGTTCGTACGGTCGACCAGTGCACCGGAGTCGATCGTTCCGCAGATCCGCACCGAGGTTCAGGCGCTCGATCCCAACCTGCCGCTCATCGACGTCAAGATGATGGCGACGCGGTTCGGCGACGCCACCTGGCGCCAGCGCAGCAGCGCGTGGCTGCTCGGGATCTTCTCGTTGCTGGCGCTCGCGCTCGCGGCGACCGGCATCTATGCCGTCATGTCGCAAGGCGTCGAGCAGCGGCGCCGGGAGATTGGCGTGCGGCTCGCGCTTGGCGCCGCGCGGCGTGACATCCTTCGGCTGATCATCGGCCGCGTCACGGCGATGGCCATCGCAGGCATCGGCCTCGGGGTTCTCATCGCGATGCCGGCGATGCCGTTGCTGCGGGCGCTGCTGTATCAGGTGACGCCGGGCGACCCGTCCGTCTTCGTGCTGCTGGCGGGCGTGGTGCTGGCGGTCACGCTCCTCGCCGGGTATGTTCCCGCGCGACGTGCGACGAAAGTGGATCCGCTCGTCACGTTGCGAGCGGAGTAGCTCTCACCGGGGTCCGGGGTCCGGGGCCCGGGATCCGGACCGGGGCCGTTCAACCAACCTGCTGCTTCGGGAGCTGCGTGGCTGATTCGAGCGTTCGTAACTAAACAGGAGGAGGAGGTCAGGAGGCTTTCGTCGGATCAGCCACTCAGCCTCTGAGGCAGCCGGTTGACCGAATCACCCGGGATCCGGATCCCGGACCCCGGATCCCGGACCCCGGCAAGTAACTCGTACGATCGCACCCGCTCGCGATGATCGTGGATCATCGTCGTGACGATCACCTCGGTTGCCGACGTCGCGCGTACCAGGTCGTCGATCTGCGCCATGACGGTATCCCTCGTGCCGATGAAGTGCCGCGATCGGCCGGCGC
>Ga0209382_10010439_pt1 | contig 11562 bp, 12 predicted proteins | sample SoiMetdeltSBSDD5_FD_187599 | JGI IMG/M metagenome (GOLD analysis project Ga0209382, IMG submission 187599) | Bulk soil microbial communities from a Populus tree surrounding site in Tennessee, USA - Soil MetaG P. deltoides SBSDD5 (SPAdes) (version 2) | ecosystem: Environmental > Terrestrial >...
CATCCCTGTCATATTGGCGCCCTGCGCGTATGCCGCTATGGTATTGAAAGAGATTGCTGCCAAGATACTAAATGTCAGTGCCACTGCTACTACTGCAAAATTCTTTTGATTCATTAAATGAAATTTCCGAACGTATTATAAAAATATTTTAGAATCCTTAAATATCGTGTCTTGGACTCAAAGCCTATCACCGTTCCTAAAAAATTTAAGCAATCTTTACTATACACACATATTCATATTAGCATTCTTAGGCTATTGTGTCTATTCCTAACTTTAAATATTATGAATCGTATACATTTTCTTATGACCATGAAAGTGAGAGTTGCAATTACTAGTACTGCACTGCAGTGGTAGTCTTAGTGGTATTAGCATCTGTAATGATAACAGCATCAACATATGGGTTGACTGAACTGGTGTTCGCACAAGCAGTACCAAAATTTGTGATAAACCTAACAGGCAGTGAAGAAGTACCGCCGCTCCAAACAGAGGCAACAGGTGTAATCGAGATCAGCCTAATGCCCGATTCGGTAGGATATAGTATAAACGCTACCAATATAGACGGTGTTACAGCAGGACATGTACATCTCGGCAAAAAAGGCGAAAATGGACACGTAGTGGTTACATTGTTCAAATATGATTCTCCTATGAATGAAGTATCGGAAAACGGTACAATTACGGCTGATAAACTTGAAGGACCAATGGCTGGCAAGCAATTATCTGACTATCTGGCTGCAGGTGCTAATGGTTCGTTATATATCAATATTCATACAGAACAAAATCCTAATGGAGAGATTCGTGGACAAAGTGGAGCCAATTAGCCCAAAAATAAAAACGATACCAGATAATAGTCATCTTATTCATTAAATGAAAATTATACTCTTACCCTCCTCCCCTTATCAGTCACTTTGATTTTAAATTATGATACATGAAATTAAGATTATGGGCCGAACTGTACCTTCCTACCGAATTGCAGCAGAATGGGAAAAAAGAAAATGGAGGTCATTTAGACAAGAATTTTATGCTTCGAGTTTCAATATTTGAGAATAAGAAATGAAATGTCCAGTATGCAGTTCGGAAGTAAAAGAACTATACAATCTCAACACCGAAACAGACGAGTTCAAATGCTTTGGATGTCATCTTAGAGATCTCGATCACAGAGTGAGGAGACTGGAGAGAAAGGAGAATAAGGAATGAATAATACCTTCAAACTAGGTAAAAATCACCGTGGCATTAAAGAAAGAGCAAATAAGTCTATTCAGCGATACGATGAATCTCAATTAATATGTCCTAACTATTGAATAATCCGAACATTATCTGAACCATATTTCTCTATTTCCCTGTGGATATCCGGATCTTCTTGTTCTTTTATGAGAATCTGCCTTTATCTTTTTTTCTCTTTTCTTGCGTTGGGTTACTCTGTTATCTATGCTTAGGAACGTAGATTCATTACCTTCAAATGGGTTATCTGTTGTTTCTAAGGAATCTTTTATCTTGCTTTCTGTAAATGTTTCATACACTGGAAATACATTTTTTATTCATACCACTTCATTAGGAATAGTTGGCGCTAAGGTAGTTTTGTTTTTTAACAAATCGTCTAACGATGTAATATTTGTGGAATTGGAATTAGTGGTTTTGCATGGTTCATCATTGACACAAAGCGTCGTAGTACAATTCCCATTTTCGCATTTTGAAGTCATATTGGTTCGAAATTGTGTGTGAGAAAATGGTAGAATTGGACTAGAAGATAAGATAAAAATGAGATAGATAACAGGAATACAAGCAATTATAAAATTCGATTTAGTTTTTGTAATCATATCATAGATCTGTCAAACTGGAATTTTTATTTTTGCACGCTAAGTAACTAAGGTAAGTCATGTTCTTATAGGTTGTAACTTAATATGCTCTGGTTTTTAAAACCACCATCATACATTGTAACCGGTGGGGCCTTCTACGCTTCCGGTCCCACCGGTATTAGTTATATCTCATGTTGTCCAAATGTAATTACTACTTTTTCCGATGGTGGGGCAAGTACTCATTAAATTGGGGGTCCTCTCAATTAGTCCCACCATCGTTAACTATTTTATAATTTAACGTCTAACCTCTTTCTTAGCCCATCAGTTCTCATTTAAATCGGAAATGCAAAATAATTAGGTACCTTTTGTTACCATAAGATATACACCGCTGAAGCCATTGGATATTGATGATAGTCTTGAAGTGTTAAATAACTTATTGGATGTTAATTGTCGTGGCTGAAGATTCGTTCAAAAAAATAAAGAAGGGTGCTGAAGAAACTGGACAAGGTGTCGAAGACACTTCAGAGGGTGCTATAGAAACTGCAGAAGGCGTTAAGGATGCTGCAGAAGGTGTTATAGAGGGAATGAAAGATACTGCAGAAGGTGTTATCGAGGGAGTTAAAGATGCTGTAGTAGGCGTCAAAGAGGGAGTAGAAGAAACTGCAGACGTCTTTGAAGATACTACAAAACAGGCAACACACGCAGGTACCTATAAAAGCAGCCGGACAGGTAAAAGCAGCCGGACAGGTAAAAGCAGCCGGACAGGTAAAAGCAGCCGGACAGGTAAAAGCAGCCGGACAGGTAAAAGCAGCCGGAAAGGAACCAATGAATCCTGAAGATATAGTTCTCACATGAGCCCACCGCAGGGCAGTCAAGAGAGATCCAAATACCGAGTTTTCTGGAGAGGTTAGGCACGCAAAAAATTTCGCAAAAAAGGAATGACGGAAACCTAGAAATCAGAAGATAATACTTCAGGGGCATCGTCACTAAAATTTTCTTCTTCTTTAAGTCAGGTAACCTTTTATAGTTCGGTCTCTCGTAATGAGATCCAAAATCTCGATCGGCTGATGGGTCCCCGACATATTGGTTTCAGCCTCTCCATGGACCCATCAGATGTCTTATATAATTCTAACAGTATTGCCTTTTTTAGTTCTGCTTTAATCTCTAAATCTTTTTCTTTTTCAATCCGTTCGACTAAAATTTAACTTATAAATAATATTTTGTGCAGCGAATAGGTACATGTCGTCAAATAGGCAGAAAGAAAAAGAGGAGACTGAAAAACTAAAAGCAACGTTACCAACAGAAGCCGAGAAAAAGGAAATAGAAAAATTAGCGACCGAAAAAAATAAAGAAAAAGAGGAGACTGAAAAACTAAAAGCAACGTTACCAACAGAAGCCGAGAAAAAGGAAATAGAAAAATTAGCGACCGAAAAAAATAAAGAAGTTAGGGAAAACATTAACATCACTTTGGACGAAACTAAATCATCAGTACACAAGACAACAGAAGAAGCAAAAAAGCAGGTTCCACAATTTACGAAGGCCGTTAACGAATATCAAGAACAATCCATTCAAGCCACAAAAGATATTGCAGATAACTTTCTGGAATCGCAAAAAGAGGTTATCAATTCGGTTCAATCGTTATGGGTCCCGTACATGGAAAACGTGCAAAATATGTACGTGTCGTATTGGATGTCACCCAATAGGCTTACCGAAATTTATACAAGAGCCGTTAGCAACATTACCGATAGTACAATAGCCGCAAGTAGATTAGCAAACAACTTCATGTTTGCCAGCATGGAGGCCTGGAAAACAACAATACAACACACAAGAGAGAATGCAAATGAATTTTCACGGTTAAATGCAAACTACGCAAAGACATTACAAAACCTAGCGAAGGACAATTTAAGAGATTATCAAGCAAGATAAGCATCATCACAACGAAAACAAGCGGAATCAGTATGATCGATCTATAGAAAATATTTTTTATTTTCCTTTATTCAATTATTATCGACAGGTAATAGTATTTTAACTATCATATTTTTTAAAGTTAGTTGTTTTCTCAGGAGAAGAAAAAGCTTGTTTATTTCCGAAATTAACATTCATAGATTCTTATAAAAATTGAAATAGCGTGCTAATAATTATCATCCTAATAATTGATATATAACCTAAAATTTTCAAAATCGTCTGCAATTTACCTACTTCTCATCTTCACACCGATAGCAGTATGTCTGGAATTTTTGCACGTTGGATATGTTATTTTATTTGTGGTAACAGCAATAGCGTTGATCCCTCTCGCAAAATTAATAGGAGATGCTACAGAAAATCTATCCACTCATTATGGCTCAACTCTCGGTTCTCTTATTAATGTAACCTTTGGTAACGCTGCTGAAATAATAATCGCAGTAGTTGCCATCAATGCAGGATTACTGGAACTTGTAAAGGCTTCGATTACTGGTTCTATTCTGGGAAACATAATGCTTATTTTTGGTTTAAGTATGATTGCAGGAGGACTGCGACATAAAGAGCAAGTATTTAATAAAGAGAATGCAGGATTGCAATCATCATTAATTTTCTTAGCGCTGATAGGGCTAGCAATTCCTACAATTTTGTCAAGTACCATGCTCGAAGGAACAGATATTGAAAATCAATCAAAAATACAAATACTAAGTGACTCAGTGGCAATCTTGCTACTCTTCGTGTATATTGTAGGTATTATCTTTACCTTTTTTACTCACAAGTATCTTTTTGTATTGCCTCATAGTAACCCAGTTGAGCAACCAATGGAACGTGATCATAATCACTGGAGCAAGAAGAGATCTTTTCTTATGTTGGCAGTAAGTATGGTTGGAGTTATAGTAGTAAGTGAGATTTTGGTAGGCTCCGTCGAGGAAACAAGTAAGGAATTTGGTTTTGGGGAAATGTTTGTAGGCGCGATTATTGTAGGTATTGTTGGTAACGCTGCAGAGCATAGTAGCGCTATTGTTCTTGCAAGAAAGGGAAAAATGGACCTGTCCATAGGAATAGCCGCAGGTTCAGGAACACAGATAGCGTTATTCGTCGTTCCTATCCTTGTTTTAGTAGGGATTGTACTCGGTCAACCATTTACTTTAGAATTTACATTATATGAGTTAGCGACCCTGTTTCTTGCTGCTATCATCATGAACCTAATAGCGTTCGATGGGAAAAGTAATTGGTTTGAAGGAATAATGTTGACTTCGGTATACATAATAATTGCAATAGGATTTTTCTTTATAGGCTAAAAGTCAATAGTGAAAGAACATGATTAACATTGCACATTATGAAGTCATGCCAAAACTTAATTTCCCGGTTTGAGATATTAAACAAGATTAAATGATTGTATTTTTTGCAAGTCCAATTGGATTAGGACATGCTACGAGAGATATTGCCATTTGCGAAGAATTAAAATCGTTGACTAAAGAGAAGATTTTAGTAGTTACTGGTCGTCCAGCATATGATATTTTCTTCAACAATGGATATTCCGTTGAGAATGTATATAGTCCCGAAAAGTTTGATATCGATAATTTAATGCACTTACGCTCACCTTTAAAATGGCTTTTTAAATATTTCATGTATTACAGACAATGCAAACTAATTGCGACTGGTTTTGTGGATAGGAATAAAGATAGTCTAATAGTTAGTGATGAAGATTTTGCATCAATTGCCGTAGGGGAAAAAAAGAATCGCAAACGAATAGTAATTACTGATTTACTAGAAACTCACTTTGTTAAAGGAATGTTTTCAACCATTGAATCTAGAATGAACAAATCGATGCAAAATATGCTAAGGAAATGTAACCGTGTAATTATCCCTGATAATGGTGATGGTATAGATAATATCTCTTATGTAGGACCAGTTGTAAGAAATTTGAGTACATCTGATAGAACCTTGTTACGTAAAAAACTAGGTATTGAAAAAAGAACAATACTGGTCAGTATTGGCGGCACTAATGCTGGCCGCTACTTTATTGAAAAAACATTGAGTGCGTATAAGAATTTGATATTAAAAATGGATCTAGATTTATTGGTTGCTCTAGGACCTTCCTTATCTAAACTCGAAAACAATTATACTAATTATAGAAATATTGGATTTGTTGATAATTTACATGAATATGTTTATGCATCGGATCTTGTGGTTTCTTTAGCTGGAAGATCGACAATAGATGAATCGCGTGTTTACGGAACGCCAGGTATTTTCATACCTATCAAGGATCATTTTGAACAAGAACAAAATGCAATGAAATTGGGTTACACATATGACGATATATCAAGATTGGAAGGGTTAATGGAAAAAAAAATTGAAACTAGTAGACTTGATAGGACCAATATAAAGAATGGTGCCCCAATTGCTGCTAAAATTATTATGGAAATGTTATAAAACTAAGGAACGATCTATGTAAAGTTTCTAAATCCTTGAATCAAGTTCAAATACCACGACTTCCCTAACTTTATTTATGTAAGGCCTTCGGAGGGATTTGAACCCTCCTCGAGCGGTTTCTTCCAACAAAATTCAATTTTGTTGTCCACAGCCGCCTATACTGACCAGGCTATACTACGAAGGCCGATCAACATTGGTTTGATATGTTTAGAGTATATAACTGTTGGATGATGATTTTTATACTCTAATGATATCTTTTCGAACAACCTCCATTCCTTCAGCCTCCAACTTGTCGCCTAAAGCATTCATACCAATTGAGTCTCCTGCCAAGTGTCCTATATTACTAGGTTGCCTTGAATAGCGCTTTCTCTTAATTTGATCAAATCGTTATAATCTATATGAAAATATAGAACTGTGGAGATTCCATTTTCAAAATAACTCTTAGCTACGTGAAATCCACCATTAGTTCCGGCTGCGATTACTGCAACCCATTTCCCTACGTATGAATCTGGTTGTCCATAGGCAACTTGAATCTTCGTCTCTGCTTTTTTAAACTCTGGTATTTCTTCTAATGATGTTATTAGTTCTGAAACTAAATTTGGATTTTTGTTTTGAATCTTTTTAGAAATCACTCTTTTTGCATACTCATCACAGGGTTGATGAATGTTTAGTAATGGCATATCTAGTATCTTTGCAGAATCAATAGCAGAGGAGTATATTTGAGTATGATTCTTAATTTCTATTCTCCTCTTTAGATCCAAAATGGACGTTCTGGCAGTATTTTCTGAAATACCATTTTCCTTCATGTAATCAATATGTCTATCAATAACTTTGTAGAAGTTAATAGCAGCTATACCAATTGGATGATGAGTTATCACTGCATCACAACCTAAATTCTTTGCTAGCATTAAATCTGCGGTTGATACATCAATCATTAACATTACCTTCTTAATGTTCTTACCGTGAATATGAACCGCAGTATCAGCAGGTACTGAGTTCCAGTTAACCATATCAAGTGCGATTTTTAAAATTTCATTAGTATCTAACATGTTGATTTTGCTTCTTGATAGAATTCTAATAATATAAAGAAGTTTTGGAAATTAGGACTGAATAAGATGGATTTTAACATTTAAATGTCATTGTACGATTCGTTCTTGTATTATGAGTTGTTCTGATGAGTATATATCACATACAGATACACCAAACCTTATCCAAATCTCGCCTCTTACCAAGGCAAAATTAAAGAAGGCAAAATACGGTGTTTACAATCATTCTGCAGTTGAACTTTGTCATTGGACAAAAAAGTCTTTCTCCAATGAAGGAACCTGTTATAAGCACAAATTCTATGGTATTTCAACTCATAGATGTATGGAAATGACGCCAACTGCCATGAATTGTGAAAATAGGTGTATTTACTGTTGGCGTCCAACCGAATTTTATGATACTCTAGAAATGCCCGCAGATCTAGTTGATGAACCAGATATGATAATAAACAATTTGCTAGAAGAACGTAGAAGGCTTATCGTCGGGCATTATGGTAACATAAAAACTGACAAAATAAAACTTGATGAATCACTTTTTCCTCAGCACTATGCAATATCACTTTCTGGAGAACCTACAATGTATCCAAAACTACCAGGTCTAATCAAATATCTTAAGACTTTAAAGAATACAAAATCTGTTTTTTTGGTAACAAATGGTCAGGAACCGGAAATGCTTCAGAGATTGATAGATGAAGATGCCCTCCCGACCCAGTTGTATCTTTCAACCAATGCATCAAATAAAAAAATGTTTATGATGGTTAACAGACCAAGATACAGAGATGCATGGGATAGATGGCAAGAGAGTCTTGAGTTATTATCAGAGATGAACACTAGAATAGTGTTGAGAATGACCGTTATTAGGAATTTTAATGATTCAACAAATTACGTGGATGAATTTGCTGATATGATGAAAATAGGGAATCCGCATTTTATAGAGATAAAATCATATATGCATATAGGAATGTCCACACAAAGATTAGAAAATTCCGATATGTTGGAAATGGCTGAAATTAGGAATTATTCACATTTACTATGCAAATCATTAGATAAATTCTCCATTATGGATGAAAGTGAAATTTCAAGAATAGTAGTTCTTCAAAATCTTGAAAGGTTCATTGAGAGGTGGATTGAAGGATATTAGAAGCCACTTATACAATGATAAAGACTCAAATTGAATAATTTCCACGATACCACTCTGCGAAATGGTTCAATGCATGTGTCCTGTGGGATACTCCTATCTTGTTTGTGATTCCCTGTTGTGCGTATGTAATTGAGGATCCTTCTGGGACGAATATTGGATCGTAACCCCAACCTCCTTTTGAAATATGATCACTTATAATGCCTCTAGTTTCACCGGAAAAGGTCAAATTGTTATTGCCGTCCTTATATGCTACGACAGATCTAAAAAGTGCGAATCGATTTGCCTTGTTTGAAAGTAGATCTAATATTCCTTGATTTCCAATGGTTTCAAGAATATAAGAGGAATAAGGACCAGGAAATCCCTTGAGCGAATCGATAAAAAGTCCGGTATCTTCTACTATTAGCGGTATACCTATTTTTTCATATGCTTCTTTAGATTTTTTCAAGGCAATTTCCTCCAAACTATTTGATTGAATTTCGACAGTCTTAAACCTTACATATTCTATTTCGATGTTAAAGTTTCTGAGATGGAGTAAAATCTCATTATATTTACTTTCATTAGTACTTGCAAATATTATTCTTCTCAATCTTAGAAAAAACCAATTACCAAAATAAAAGATTTAGCATGCATATACACTACAAATTTAATTAGAAATCCTAATTTATATATAGAGAACTTTACTTCACATCAATATCAGAGAAGAGATTAATATTTTATCTTTGGTCCAATAATAAATATTTGCTTATGGTTTATAGTTCCCACAATTACTAACCTAAGGCATGTCGAGACTTGTTGGACGGGACCTAATAAAAAAGGTAGAGTTCGTATTTAATCAAACACTTTTGCTTTATCTTTGCAGCTTTTCTTTCTTCTTATTCAAGTATTTTTTTCTATCGGATTGTCTATTATATTCCCTCACTCAGTCCATGATCTATCGCAGTTTTTCATTTGGGATCCAAGAAAATACATTAAGACAAACCATGTATGCGAGGAACGTTCTCCAATTCTACGCTATGAATAATTTCTATTTGATTTCAATTTGATAAAACTTAACTAGTTGAAGGTCCTTTATACCTCGCTTATGAGAGCGGTGTTTTAGGTTGACAGTGGAGGCCTAAGCTTTCAGTGTCTAGTAGTACTAAAATTGTCAGTATAGTAGACGACGAGTTAGATATTACCGAACTCTTTCACGATGCTGTATGTGACAGTATCGATGGAGTATCTGTTGTGAGTTTTAATGATCCTGTAATTGCCTTGGAGCACTTTACACAGAATAAGGAAAGATATGCTCTTGTAATTTCAGATTTTAGAATGCCTAATTTAACGGGATTGGAATTATTAAAAAAGGTAAAAAAATTTAGATCGAATGTCAGAACTATACTTGTAAGCGCTTACGAAGTAGAGTATAATGCTGTCTTTCAACGTTACATGCAAGAATGTATTATAGATTCGTTTATTGAAAAGCCTGTTACCATTAATCAATTATGCCAGAGGGTTAGAGATGAGTTCCAAGTTTATCAATTAGCAACAGCATCGCAATTGAAATAATGATGTGAAATCCTAGTCATAGCAGCAAGTCCAACTCATCGCTTAGAAATTCTAATACGTAATATTATTTGAGTTAGATATTTTAAGGGAAAGCATTAGAATATAGATTAGGTCATATGTCCAAAATTTAGAAAAGAAATTTCCAACCCACATATGGAATTCCACATTGGACAAGAAGACAACGGAAACCAGTTTAACTACGCTGTGCGCTCGTGTCCGGGATGTATAGTTTGTTTAGGTATTATTTCTGTATAGTCCGGGCGACGAAAGGTAAAGAGGTCAAAGTAATGAACGATGCGCTAGAATTTCACATAGCTTGTCCACAGTGCAACTACTTGAACACCGCAACCACATCAAATGCAAAATACAAAGAAGTTGTTTACCAACCATTTAATGATAATGAAGGTCAGCAGGATCACAATATGAAAGAGCAAATTAGACGTGACAATTGTGATAACAGTTTTGACTTCTACTGGTGTGCTGGACACACCATTATGGAAAACAATGCAAAGAGTCGGTAATGCTAAATGGCCCTTTTATTCATTTTTGTATAGTTGTATGACGTAAAGTTTATAAAAAATATGTTTCCATGCACTGTTCCTGAACCGAGAAAGTGTCAAATAACAATAAAATTGTTAGCATTGTTGATGACGAGTTAGACATAACCAAGTTATTTCAAGACGCTATATGTGGCAATCTTAACGGCGTCTCAGTTGTAAGTTTTACAAATCCTGTAACTGCCTTAGCGCATTTTAAAGAAAACAAAGAATCTTATGTTTTGGTTATTTCCGATTTAAGAATGCCTGAACTGAACGGATTAGAACTACTAAAAAACATAAAAAAACTTAATTCAAACGTTAGAACGATATTAACAAGCGCTTACGAAGTTAATGAAGACCATAAATTTCAAGAATCTATGAAAGAAGGAATTATAGATTTGTTCCTTGATAAACCTGTTACCATTAATAGGTTGTGTCAAAAGGTTAGTGATATGGTTCACAATCAAAAACGATCATCGTGACGCGACCCGTCCTAACTAAGGATAGGATCTATATTAAAAAAATTTATCATGCATATACATTATGAACGAGTAAAAAATTCATAGACTATGGTTATTTGCTGCACAGAGACATTTACGTTCCGAATAAGTGACTTCAACCTCTTTACGAGAAGACTTTGAAGGTTTGGTTCTGGCCACAAATTTTATATCAAATAAGTCCGAAGGTGCCACATGCTGTTTTGTTTTCTTGATCGCCTAACAGGGAAAGTTAATAAACTTAGGTAGATAGATTCGTTCAATGCTAACCACTAACTCCATCAAGGTAACGATCTTTGTCTTATTAATTTTGATAACTATTATGAACGTTAGAATCATTGCCTATCCTTCTGGATTGCAAGCGGAGAGTACAACAGTACTAAAAAATAGCTAGGCTTCTGACATTGATGGTAATAAGACTGTCTCTGTCTCACTTCATGGCGCTAATATCTCGACTACTTTGCCTTTGTTGGTGGTTTTCCCCGAGGGCAGTCAGATTTCGCCATTTGGCTTTAGTACAGACGCAAAAGGCAAACTGCAAATCGAAATTCTTTTCAATAAACCTGTAGACACATCGACATTCGTTCCAGGCACAAGTAATATCTT
>Ga0209382_10010442_pt1 | contig 11560 bp, 15 predicted proteins | sample SoiMetdeltSBSDD5_FD_187599 | JGI IMG/M metagenome (GOLD analysis project Ga0209382, IMG submission 187599) | Bulk soil microbial communities from a Populus tree surrounding site in Tennessee, USA - Soil MetaG P. deltoides SBSDD5 (SPAdes) (version 2) | ecosystem: Environmental > Terrestrial >...
GCGCCACGCGGGCGGAATGGCCAGCGCGCGGATGCGCGCCAGCGTCGTGCGGTCGCGCACGCGCCGGCCCTCGGCGTCGACATAGACGAACGCGCGGCCGACGCGCCGCCGCGCGAGACCCGGCCGACCCTCGGTGACGTACGTGAGGCCGGCCGCCTTCGCCGACGCGATGGGGTCGGTGACGACGCGACGGCGAGCGACGCGGGACATGACGTGGATGGAAGACCGCAAGACACGTGCCGTCAGACGACGGCGCGCACGACTACCAGTGGACCGACTGACCCGGTGAGAGCAGGGCGATCTGCTCCTCGATGCCGTCCGCGACCGCCGCCTTCATCAGCCGCGTGGGCGGCTCGGCGAACGGCTCGCGGTTCATGTCGAAGGTGCCGAAGTGGATCGGTACGAACAGACGGCCGCCGATGTCCTGGAAGAGCTGCAGCGCCTCTTCGGGATTGACGTGGTTGGGATGCCGCTTCTCCCACGCGCTATACCCGCCGATCGGAATCGCGGCGAGATCGAACGGGCCCAGGCGCTTGCCGATGTCCGCGAGCGACTTCGTATATCCAGTGTCACCCGCGAAGAAGAATCGCTTGCCGCCGCCGCTCACCACCCACGAGGACCAGAGGCGCAGGTTCTGATCGCGCAGCGTGCGGCCCGACGAGTGCTGCGCGGGCGTGCACGTGAAGGTCAGCCCGCGAAACGACTGGCTCTCCCACCAGTCGAGCTCGACGACGTTGGTGATGCCGAGGTCGCCCATCCACGCCTTCAATCCAAGCGGCACGAAGAAGCGAGGATGGAACTTGCGATCGAGCCGCGTGACCGTGTCGACGTCGAGATGGTCGTAGTGATCGTGCGAGATCACGACCGCGTGGATCGGCGGCAGGTCCTCGAAGCGCATACCCGGCGGCACCAGGCGCCGCGGGCCCGCGAAGCCGATCGGACTCGCGCGATCGCCCCAGTGTGGATCGGTGAGGATGTTCACGCCGGCGAGCTGCACCAGCAGCGTGGAGTGCCCCACCCAGGTCACGGTCGGCGTCGTGCCGTTCGCTCGCAGCGACTTGCCGTCGTTCGCCAGCACCGTGAGCGGCGCGCCGCGGTTCGGCCATTTCTCGAACAAGACGTGCCGGACGAAGCGTTCCGCTCGCTCGGTCATCGTGTACCGGTAGGTTCCGTCGAGGTTGCGGAAGCCTTGGGTCAGGTGGTGCGAGGGAACCGACCGGGAGGGCGGCTCCGCCCGTGGCGACACCACTCCCACGATGAGGACGCTCACGGCGACCATCAGAAGAGCGAGCGCGATAGATTTTCGGACCAAGCGGGGCTGCGCCAACGGTCGTACGATACCACGGCTGGGGGCAGACGGCTAGTGGTTGCCCCGCAGGCCCGGACCGACCGCTGCTGGCCCCTCAGGCCTCGAGCACGCAGACCGCCTCAGGGGTGACGGTCTGCGCGGCGATCGTCTCCACACAGAACAGGTGCACGGCCTCCCGGTCGTGCAGTCGGTAGCCGGCCGACAGGTCGCCACCGACCGTGATCACGAAATCATCGCCGCGCGTAGAGAAGACGGCGCCAGCCCCCAGGACGACCGGCGAGCGGTGCACGGCCGCCAGCACGTCGCGCAGCTGCCGCGCCGCCGGATAGCCGCTCTCGTCGGCAGCCTGCAGATAGGCGTAGTACCGCGCCGTCGACAGCACGGCCTCGTAGGGACCGGGGACGCCGCGCTCGTCCAGCATCTCGACGGCGCGCACGAGGTCGGCGACGATCGCCCCCGGCCGCGCCCAATCCTTCACGCGCAGCCGGGGACTGTCCTTCCCCGTCAACAGCCCGTTGCCGACGGGATCGCCGTAAAAGACCAGACGGTCCTCCGCGAGCGCGCACTCGCGGGCGGCGGCCTCCGCCGCGTCGGTGTCGAGCACCGGCGCGCCACGCTCGAAGACCTCGATCGACGACCAGGGCACGCTGAACTCCGCGCGGACCTCGGACAACAGCACGACGTTGGGGACGCAGACGATGGCGCGGCCCTCGGCGCCGCCACACGGCGTCATCGTCCCCAGTCGCGCCGCGACGTAATCCCAGCCGTGCGGGCCATCGAACGTCGCCACGCGGCGCGCGGCGAGCACGTGACGCGCCGCCTGCGCGACGGCCTCGTCCAGCGCGTGCCAGAAACGTTCGGACACGGGAGCGGTGTGACGACGCAGATAGTCCATCAGCGGCCTCCGCGAAGCGAGCCGATGCCGCGCGGCGCCCGGCTGCCGTTGGCCTGACCGGCGCCGCTTTCGGCGGCCTCGGCGGCATTCTCGCGCTCGACGATCGAGCCTTCGGTGAAGAGATAGATCTTGAGCTTCGCCGCAAAGTCGGCGTCGTGACGCCGGATCCACTCGAGAACCATCGCCGCGTGCTCGACTTCTTCCTCACGGTTGTGCTTGAGGATCTCGCGCAGCGAGGCGTCCTCGGTGGCGTCCACCCGTTGCTGATACCAGTCGATGGCCTCCAGCTCTTCCTGCAGACTGACGAGGGCACGATGCAGATCGCGCGTGCGCGGCGACAGCCGCGCCTCGGCCTCGTGGAAGGTGGTCGAACCCTGTGGCATCACGTCCTCCTTGGGCGGGGCGCGCACGCGGCCGGGCCCTCGGCGCTGGGACATCAAGAATCGGGCCGTCGGCTGCGTCTTGACACGGCGCGCTGGCGCGGCTACGAGAGAGCACATGACGAGTGATGGCTGGATCCAAGTTGCGAATGTCGGCGAGATCGGCCCGGGTGAGGGGCGCATGGTGGAAGCCGGCGGGCGCACGCTGGCGATCTTCAACGTCGACGGCACCTACTACGCGATCGACAACGCGTGCAGCCATCGCGGTGGTCCGCTCGCGGACGGTGATCTCGACGGCACGGTCGTGTCGTGCCCATGGCACGCGTGGCGCTGGGACGTAACCTCCGGCGCCAACGTCAACAACCCCGCCGTGCGCGTCGCCTGCTTTCCCGCACGAGTGCAGGACGGCGCGGTCCTCGTCCAGTTGGGGAGATGAGCGCGTTGCCCCGCGGCTGAGCTGCTTTTTTGCTGGGCAGCTGAGCGATCGTGATCGCGCTATACTCCCGCCGTCCGATCCTCCCGCAGGAGGTGGCGCATGCAGCGCGTGATCATGGTGACGGTGATCGGAGTCCTGGCGCTGGCCGTCGTAGGCGTGGCCGACGCGTTTCAGTGCCCAAAGCTGGTCGGCCAGATCAACGCGGCGGCCGGCAACCGCTTCGACGCGGCGGCGTCCGAGGCCCGCATGAAAGCGGCCGAGGCGGACCAGCTTCACAAGGATGGCAAACACGCCGAGTCGGAGAAGGCCGCCAAGGAAGGGCTCGCGAAGCTCGGGATCCAGGCCTAGCGCAGAGGGCAGGGCCGGCGCCCGAGCGGGCGCCGGTGTCCCGATTACCGCCGGCGGGTCAACGAGGTCAGGCGTAGCCGACCGGCATGCAGCGCTTCTTCCGGGGACTCGTACGCCATCCACTCGCGAGTCCAGCTGCTGTCGATGACTTCGCCGCGCTCACGATCCCGGATCTCCCAGCGCCAGAGGCACGGCTCGTCCATCAGCTGCACCTCCACGCTGAGATGCTGCCCCCGGTGACTCTCCATGCCGTCTCCTCCCTGCGATGATCACTCCTGCAAGTGGGCGGGAATAATTTTGCAAGGCATGTGCCTTCACATCGCGCACGGCGTGTCGCCCGAAGTCCGCGTGGTCGTTGCCGACGCCACGTCGGTCGGCGTGCGGTGAGGGTAGCGGCGTTCCAGAATCTTCCCGGAAATCTGGAGAACCGGCTAGCATGGGGAGCCGTGGACGTTCCGTGGCCGGTCGTCGGCGCCGCGGTCCTCGCGGGGCTAGGACTCGCCTGGGGACGGCGCCACTATCAGCGCTGTCCGCACTGTGGTCGAGTCACGCCCCGCGTCTACGCGGGGTGGAAACGCTGCCGCCACTGCGGGCGGCAATACCGAAAGGGACTGCGACTGCGATGAGACGACTGCTCGCATTCTTGGGTCTCGATCTCGACGCTCTCCGTGGTGACGCACGCCGCGCCCCGCACGATTCGCCATCGACGATCGGCGTGGGCATCAAGCTCAAGGGCGAGCTGCGCGGCGAGGGGGCGCTGACGGTGCACGGCCAATTCGAGGGTGACATCGTCCTCGACGGCACACTGCACGTCGGGCCCGAGGGCCGCGTGGACGCCAACATCACCGCCCGGGCCATCGTCGTGGGCGGCATCGTGCGCGGCAACCTCTCGGCGGACACCCGCGTCGAGATCTTGCCGACCGGCGCGCTCACCGGGACGGTGAAGAGCAGCAGCTTTGCGGCGGCCGATGGCGCCAGCGTCAAGGGCGAGCTGTGGCTCGAGGGCCCGGACGGAGCACCGGAGGCGCGTGCGTGAACGTCACGCTGCCGTCAGCCCGCGCCCTCGTCCTGGGCGCCGTCGTCGTCGTGTTCGTGCTGGCCGCGGCCGCCGGCGGCTGGTACTGGTACGACGCCCAGCAGCGGCGCGTGGCGGCCACGTACGCGGAGGTCATGACGCGCGTGTATGCGGCGCAGAATCCCCAGGCGCCCGCCGATGCGCGTGCCCGCGCGCAGCAAGAGCTCGAACGGCTGCTGACGCAGCACCCCTCGGCGACGCCCGTCGGCGAGGCGGCCTACGAGCTCGGCAACCTGCGCTACGCCGCCGGTCAGTGGGCGCCGGCCCGCGGCGCCTACGAGATCGCGCTGGCGCGCGGGCGGAGCGCCACGGTGCGCCTGCTGGCGCGCACCTCGATCGGCTACACGTGGGAGGCCGAGCGTGACTGGGCCAAGGCGATCGCCGCCTATCAGGCGGTGGCGCGCGACCTCGGGCCCAAAGACTTCCTGTACGACGACGTCCAGCTGTCGCTGGCGCGCGTGCAGGAGCTCGGGGGTAAGCCGGCGGACGCGATCGCGACGTACGAGCGGCTGCTCAAGGCGGCGCCCAACGGTGTGCGTGTCGAGGAGGCCAAGCAGCAGCTGATGCGGCTGGGCAGCACGCCCTCGAAGTAGCGTACTTAGTCCCGATCGCTTCAAGACCAACCACAGTGAGTGGCGACACGAACGCGCGGACGCGGACGCATCGCAGCGCAACTACTGATAACAGACATTATGTCAAGTCAAACCGGCGCACCCATCGCCCCACGGGAGCGGTCGAAACCGGGCGCGTCTCAGCCCGGGATCTGCGCTTCTTCGGGCAGCTGCTCCCAGACGGGCTTCCAGGCCGGCACCTGCAGCCCGAACTTCTCGCAGAGTCCCGCGACTTCTGTCGCGAACGCCTGGCGCACCTCGTCGTTGTCGCGCGTCTTGAGGCGGTAGCGACGATAGAGCACGTTCTTGGGCGAGCCCGGGCGCCCGAAGATGTTCATCGTGCGGATGTACCACTTGGCGAACGTCGTCTGGGCCTCATCGCGCGTGGCCGGGTCTTCCGCCAGCCGCTTGACCCAGTACTCGCCGTGGCGGATGTGGAACTTCTCCTCCTTGAAGATGCCCTCGATGGCGCGCACCCAGGGGCCGTAGGAGCACCCCCGCACGTCCTCGAGCTGATGGCCGGCGCCGCGGTCCATGCAGAAGTTGAAGAAGATGAAGTCCTGCCATGTGTCGATCGGATAGTAGAAGATGTTCACGCGCTTGTCGGAGGTGATGCGCTTGGTGCCGATGTCGGCATCCGCCTCGATGCGCATCGTGAAGATCTCGTCGTGACGCCGCACGTGCGCGTCCACGTCGAAGCCGAGGTCGGCGAGCAGCCCGTACATCACGGCGGCGTGGCGCAGCTCGTCCTTGACGATCTGTGCGACCACGTGCTTTTCCTCGACGCTGGGCGCCTTCTGGATCCACGGCACGTAGCCGTAGCCGCCGGCCAGCTCGGAGTCCGCCTGCATCGTCATGAGGTGGACCAGCGCCTCGCGGTACTCGGCGGTCATCTCCTCCGCCGACTCCAGCCGCTCGCCCCGCTCGATCTTGGCCATCATCTGGGACTGCTCGCTCATGGCGGGCCTCCTGCCCTCAGTCTACCGCGGCGGCTCAGCGTTTCTCGATCACGCGCACGGCCTTGCCCTCCGAGCGCGGCAGCGTGCGCGGCGGCAGCAGCGTCACCTCCGCGCTCAGCCCGATGGCTTTGGCCAGCCGCTCGCCGATCCGCCGGCGCAGCTCGGCCAGCGTCGGGTGGCCGGCATCGAAGCCGCCGCAGCGATCGACGACTGCCGGCGAGGGCTCCACCTGCACCTCCAGGCGGGCCAGCGTGCTCGTGCGGTCCACGATGAGCTGATAGTGCGGCTGCAGCTCCTCCACGCCGAGTAGCGTGCTCTCGACCTCGGAGGGATAGAGGTTGACGCCCTTGACGATGAGCATGTCGTCGGCGCGGCCCTTGATCCGCGCGATGCGCGCGCTCGTGCGCCCGCACGCACACGGCGCAACGGTGAGCGTGGTGATGTCCCCGGTGCGATAGCGGATCATCGGCAGCGCGCGCTTGGTCAGCGTCGTGAGCACGAGCTCGCCCTCGCGGCCGGCCGGTAGCACGGCGCCGCTGGCGGGATCGATGATCTCCGGAAAAAAGTGATCGTCGGCCAGATGCAGGCCCTCGCGCCGCTCGCACTCGCCGGCGACGCCGGGGCCCACGATCTCGGACAGCCCGTACACGTCGTAGGCCGGGCAGCCGAAGGCGCGCTCGAGCGCGGCGCGCAGCCCCTCGGTCCACGGCTCGGCGCCATAGAGTCCGTAGCGCAGCCCGAGCGCGCGCGGGTCACCGCCCTGCTCGGCGAGCGTTTCGGCGATGTGTAGCGCGAACGAGGGCGTGGCGCACAGTCCCGCCGGTGCCAGATCTTGCAGCAGCAAGATCTGGCGCGCGGTGTTGCCGGAGGCGGCGGGCACGACGCTGACGCCGACCCGCTCCGCGCCGTCGTGAAAGCCGAGCCCGCCCGTGAACAGGCCGTAGCCGAATGCGTTGTGCAGCGTGTCGCCGGCGCGCGCGCCGGCGGCGACCAGGACACGCGCCATCACCTCGCGCCACACATCCAGATCGCTCGCGGTGTAGCCGACCAGCGTCGGCTTGCCTTTCGTGCCCGACGAGGCGTGCAGGCGCGCGAGCTCGGGGCGCGCCACGGCGAAGAGGCCGAACGGATAGTGCTCGCGCAGATCGCTCTTGCGCGTGAACGGCAGCGTGGCCAGGTCCTCGAGTCCGCGCCGCGGCCGATCCGCCAGGCGCGCGGCATAGAACGGCACGCGGGCGGCGGCCCACTCGAGCGTGGCGCGCAGCCGCTCGGCCTGCAACGCTTCGCGCGCCGCGCGCGTGAGGCACTCGGCGGCGGGATTCCAGATCATCGCCGCGCGGTCATTCGAGGCGGCGAGGACGCCGCGGGAACTGCTGCTCCACGTCGCGGTGGTGGCGCAGGCCGACCGCCTCGCGCTGGATCAAGAGCGTCAGGCGCGCCGTCTCGGCGTGACGCCAGGCCTGCTCGTATTCGGCGGCCAGGCGCGCGCGCTCGGCCTCGTCATCGGCGGCGGCCTGCCAGGCGCGGGTGAGCGCACCGAGCGTCGCGAGCGCGGCCTCCAGCCGCTCGCCCGCGCGGCCAAGCGTGACCGCCTTCTCCTGCGTGATCTCACGCACGATCCGTGCGTGCGTCTCCGCCGCGCGCTCGCTCACGTCCCCCTCACGGCCACGCTCACTCCACCGCCACGGCGGTGACCAGCCACTGCTGGCGCTCGAGAAAGCGCGCGACGGCCTCCAGCGTGCGCGGGTCGGCGGTGGCCTCGAGGCTGATGCGATCGGGCAGGATGTGGCGCACGTCCGGATACGAGACGAGCACGCGCCGCAGGGTGCGCACGCGCGGATCGGCGGTCAAGAGCCCCTGCCCTTCGGGCGCGGCGAACTCGCCGCGGCAGTGCACGCGAATCGCGCGCGGCGCGGCCATCAGGTCTGGCGAGCCGCGCGCGCCGTGGCGTACACGGCCAGCGTGCGGTCGATCTGCAGGCGCACGTCGAACTCGCGCTCGGCCACGCCGCGGGCGCGCGCGCCCATGGCGGCGCGTCGCGCGTCGTCGAGCAGCAGGCCGAGCGCCGCCTCGGCGAGTGCCGTCGGCTCGGGCTTCGCGAGCACGCCGGTGACGCCGTCGCGCACCACCTCGTCGCACCCGGGGGCGCTCACCGCCACCGCGGCCAGCCCGCACGCGGCGGCCTCGGCGAGCACGAGACCCTGCGTCTCCGTCTCGGAGGCGAACAAGAACACATCGGCGGCCTGGTAGCACACGGCCAGCGTGTCGTGCGGCCGCGCGCCCATGAACAGTACGCGCGGGGCACACGGCAGGCGCCCCGCCAGCGCGCGCAAGCTCGCCGCTTCCTTGCCCGGGCCTACCAGCACCAGACGCGCGCGCGGCAGCGTGCCGGCCACGTGGTCGAAGGCGCGCAGCAGGCGATCGACCGACTTTTCGCGATCGAGCCGGCCCACGTAGAGCACGAGCGGCTCGTCGAGGGCCAGGCCGAGGGCGCGCCGCGCGGCGTCGCGGTCGCCCGGGCGAAAGCGCGTGAGGTCCACGCCGGTCGGCACGACGGCGATGGGCGCGCGCACGCCCTGGCGCTGCAGCTCGTCGCGCACGCGCGCGGAGGGCGCGATGACCGCGTCGGCGCGCCGTGCGAAGCGCGCGCTCAGCGCCACCGCGGCGCGCTCGACGAGCGCGCGCGAGAGCGGCACGTAGTGCGCGTATTTCTCGTAGCGCGTGTGGTACGTGAACACGAGCGGGCGGCGCTGGCGATGGGCCAGGCGCGCCGCCGCCGGACCGAGCAGGAACGGGTGGTGCGCGTGGAAGACGTCGACGTCCAGTGCGCGCACGCGCGCCGTAATGTCGGGGGCGAACGGAATCGCGAGCGGAAACTCCGGATAGGTGCTGGCCGGCACCGAGGGATAGCGCAGCACGCGGGGTGGATCGGCGGCGGCGCCGGGAAAGCGCGGGGCGAGCACCCAGGCCTCGTGGCCGCGCGCCTCGAGGCCGCGGCGCAGCGTCTCGACCGAGACGGTGACGCCGCCGCAGAACGGCACATAGTTGTTCGTGTAGAGCGCGACGCGCATGGCCGCGGTCACGCCTTGTTGTACTTCTCGAAGTCCTCCGGCTTGATGTTCTGCAGCCACTCGCGCAGCTGCTCCGGATCGTCGGTCTTGACGGGCTCCGCCGCTTCCTTCGCGACCTCCATCTTGCCCGCCTTGGGGAAGACCTCCTCCTCGACGAAGATCGGCGCCGCCACGCGCAGGGCCAGGGCGATGGCGTCCGAGGGTCGCGAGTCGACCGTGTATTCCGTCTCGCCGAGCTTGAGATGCAGAACGGCGAAGAAGGTATTGTCCTTGAGATCGGTGACGACGATCTTGAGCACCTGGGCCTCGAGCGACTCGAGGATGTTCTTGATCAGGTCGTGCGTCATGGGCCGCGGCGTGGGGATCTTCTCGAGCTCGAGCGCGATGGCGTTGGCCTCGAAGATGCCGACCCAGATGGGCAGCGAGCGCTTGTCGTCCTCGTCGCGCAGGATGATGATCGGCATGTTCGAGACGGGATCGAGCGCGAGACCGCGCACTTTCATCTCGACGAGCATACGGCCTCCTCGGGTGCCGGCTGGAGCGCGGCCCGCAGGCTGTGCGGCAGCACCTCGGTCACCCGGGCGTGGACGACATCGCCCACGCCGACCCGGCCGAGGCCGTCGAAGTTCACGACACGGTTGCAGCGTGTGCGGCCCGAGAGCTCCCCCGCATTGCGCCGGGACACGCCATCGACGAGCACCTCCACCACCTGCCCCGCCAGCCGCGCCGCACGCGCGGCCCCCACGCGCTGCACGACGTCGAGCAGTCGGCGATTGCGGTCCGCCTTGACGGCGTCGGGAACCTGCTCCGCCATGGCCGCGGCCGGTGTGCCCGGCCGGCGCGAATAGCGGAAGGCAAAGACGTTGTCGTAGCCGACGTGCTCCACGATGGACAGCGTCGCCTCGAAGTCGTCTTCGGTCTCGCCGGGGAAGCCGACGATGAGATCGGTCGACAGCGCGATGTCCGGTACGGCGTCGCGGAGTGCGGCGACGAGCTCGAGGTAGCGGGCGCGCGTGTAGCCGCGATTCATGCGCTCGAGCACGCGGTCGCTGCCCGACTGCAGCGGCAGGTGGAACCACTCGCACACCTTCGGCACGTCGCGCATCGCCGCGATCATCCGCGGCGTGAGGTTGTAGGGATTCGAGGTGGTGAAGCGGATGCGCGCCAGGCCCTCGATGTCGTTCACGCGACTCAACAGGTCGGGCAGATCGGTGGGCGGCGTGAGGTCGCGGCCGTAGGCGTTCACGGTCTGGCCGAGCAGCGTGACCTCGCGGCAGCCCTCGGCCACGAGCCCGCGCACCTCGGCCACGATGGCCTCGGGCGGGTGGCTGCGCTCGCGGCCGCGCGTGCGCGGCACGACGCAGAACGTGCAGTGTTTCTCGCAGCCCTCCATCACGGTGACGTAGGCGCGTACGCGATCGGCCGACGGCGGCCGCGCGGTGACCTTCACGAGCGGCGCTTCACCCGTTTCCAGCACGTGGCGGCGCTCGGTCCGCGCGCGCTCGACCAGCTCGCCCACGCGCGAGACCGCGGCGGAACCGAACACGAGATCGACGTGCGGCGCGCGGCGCTGCACGGTGCCCTGCTGCAGCTGCGCCATGCAGCCCATGACGCCGAGGACGAGGCTCGGCTTGCGAGCCTTGAGCGCGCGCAGCTCGCCGAGCTTGGAGAACACCTTGTCCTCGGCCTTCTCGCGGATCGCGCAGGTGTTGACGAGAATGAGGTCGGCCTCGTGCTCGCTGTCGGTGAGCTCGTAGCGATGCTCGCGCAGCAGGCCCGCGACCCGCTCCGAGTCGTATTCGTTCATCTGACAGCCGTAGGTAATGACGTGTAGCTTGGCCATGCGCGGCGTCGGAAATCCTTTGTGCGACGCTGGCTTGAACCGTAGCACCCGCTCCAACCCAAGTCAAACTCCGCCCGGTCGAATGAGCGAGCGGAGCGTACAAGAAGCGGCGGTGCGTGGCGACACGACCGGCGCGGAAAAGCCTGGAAGGGGCCACGGGGCCCCCTCCACGCATCAATAGGGCCAGCGCGCCGCCGCCGCGGCTAGTCGATCTCTTCCGGACGGCCGGTGCCGCGCGCGCCTGCGGCCGCCGGCTTGGCGGTGCCGTGCCCATTGGTGCCGTTGTCGGTGAAGCTCAGCGGCGGCTTCACCTCGAACTGCCGCTCGAGGCGCGCGCGCCGCTCCTTCCAGCCCTCCTGGTACTCGAGCTCGTCCTCATGGAGCGTTGCCGGCTGCTTGACCCCGTGCGCGTGCCGGAACTGGATCGCGAGCTGCGACGCCGTGCGCCGCACCTCGTCCCAGGGGGTGCCGAGCGCGAACTGATCGGAGATGGCGCCGATGCGGCCCGTGTGGATGTTGCAGGACAGCGTGACGGCCGAGAGGATCGGCCCCGACCAGTACGACGTCTGCGAATTGATGGGCATCGGCAGGATGTGCAGATTGTGACTGCCACGGCAGTCGCCGGCGACCATC
>Ga0209382_10010443_pt1 | contig 11559 bp, 10 predicted proteins | sample SoiMetdeltSBSDD5_FD_187599 | JGI IMG/M metagenome (GOLD analysis project Ga0209382, IMG submission 187599) | Bulk soil microbial communities from a Populus tree surrounding site in Tennessee, USA - Soil MetaG P. deltoides SBSDD5 (SPAdes) (version 2) | ecosystem: Environmental > Terrestrial >...
GGCTGAGGACGAAGATCAGGCGCTAGACAAGGGAGCGAGCGCCGCAGGCGCGAAGCACGTGACTCCAGGTGGCGGCGGAGCCGCCGCGATGCCTAGAAGCCGTCCGCGTGCCGGGCGGCAAACGCGCGGGCCGAGCGCGCGGCCTTGCGCCAGCGCGGACCGCGGGGGCCGGGGCCGGAGGTGTCGAACCGCAGGCCCGCGATCACGACGTAGGCGTGACCGGGGTTGGTGTAGACGGTGATCCACTGTCCCTTGCCGGCCTCGCCCCAGCTCATGAAGGCGCGGGAGTGCAGCGGGCGCTTCACGAGGCCGGCGCCGCGAAGCGCGAAGCTCACGCTCCCCGAGCAGTCGTAGCCGCTGTCGTTGAAGCGCCTGTGCCCGCCGCCGTAGCGGTACGGCTTGCCCACGATCCTGTTGGCTGCGTAGACCGCGTTCTTGACCTCTGCCGGTGCAGCAGCCGGCGGAACCGCCATCAGGCCGTCAGGCGACAGCTGGGCGGTCGGCATCGGCGTGGTGGCCGGTGTGGCCCCGGCGCCGCCGTTCGGCCCCGGGGGCGGCGGCGGCAATACACCTGCACCGCCGGTCTCGGCGGTGGCGAGGGGAGCCGCGAGCAATGCCGCGGCGAGCGCTGACAAAACAAGCACGGCTAGGGCGTGTGTACGTCCGAGCGCTGAGGCGCGCAAACCGACAACTCCTTCGTAAGCCTGCGGGGTTAGCTGACGGACTGGCGCGAAAGGAGCCTGCGCCTCCACAAACGACGTGGATTAGCCCCAACAACTTGGGTCCCCCGCCCCCCGCCTCTGCGCGGGGGTTCGGCGTTTGCCCATTTACAGCCGCGGCAGTCTAGAGAAAAGCCCCGACGGCCGCACAGCGTGTCAACTACCCATCGGCCACCCTTTCCCAAACCTTTGGCCTGATGCCGGAAACTGGACATGCGACAAAACGCACGAGGTTTCCCCTTGTCGGGCGACGGAGCGACTAGACGGCGAATTTGCCGTCGACCTGGAGCGCTTCGCCGTCGACCGTGATCCGGCCGCCGCGGCGCAGGTCGCACACCATGTCCCAGTGCACGGCGGAGTCGTTCTTGCCGCCGGTCTCGGGATACGACATGCCGACCGCGAGGTGCACGGTCCCGCCGATCTTCTCGTCGAGCAGGATCTCCTTGGTGAAGCGGTCGATCCCGTAGTTGGTCCCGATGCCGAGCTCGCCGAGGCGCCGCGCGCCGGGGTCCGTGTCGAGCGTCTTGATCAGGAAGTCCTCGTTGCGGTCCGCGGACGCGTCGACGATCTTGCCGTCCTCGAACCGCAGCTTGACGCCCGCAACCTCGCGACCGCCGTACACGGCCGGGTAGGTGAACGTGACGTGCCCGGTGGCCGAGTCCTCGACCGGGCCGGTGAAGAACTCGCCGTCGGGCATGTTGTGGCGGCCGTCGGCCGCGACGAAGGTCCGGCCGGAGATGTTGAGCTTGATGTCCGTTCCCGGGCCTTCGATGTGGATCTCCTCCCTGCCGGTGATCCACTCGGTGAGGCGGCGTGTCTCGTCCGACTGCTCCTGCCAGGCACGAACGGGGTCGTCCCGGTCGCACAGGCATGCGCGGTAGAAGAAGTCCTCGTAGTCGGCCAGGGACATGTCCGCCTCGGCCGCGTACGCATGCGTGGGGAACAAGGTCAGGCTCCAGCGGAACTGGCCCGCGGCGGTGCGGCGCATCATCGTCTCCATCAGCGGCTTTGCGGCAGCCTGCCGCCTCGTCTGGAGCGCTGGGTCGACACCGGAGAGCGCGCGGGTGTTCTCCTCCGCCATCAGCCTGATGCGCACGTCCGCGTTGTCCGCCGCCCACAGTGCCGTGGGCGAGATCCAGTCGAGCTGCGCCTCGCTCGCGTGCTTGAAGTACGCCGCGGCCTGGCCCTCCATGAGCAGCTCGACGATCGGGAAGCCGCCGACCTTCACGACCTCCTCGTAGACGGCGAGCGCCAGTGGCTCCGACGCCGACTCGCCCTGGATCAGGGTGACGTCGCCCTCGCCCACGCCGGCCGAGTAGTGCACCAGGATGCGGGCGAGCGCCTCTGCGCGCTGGTCTTTCACGTATCGCTAGTTCGGGCGTCGACGGGCATGTCCTGCCCCGACCCCAGGGCCAGGAACAGCGCGTGGAGCCGCAGGTCGTCGGTCAGCTCGGGATGAAATGCCGCCACCAGCATGTTGCGCTCGCGGGCCACCACCGGGTGCCCGTCCACCTCGGCCAGCACCTCCACCCCGCTGCCCGCGTGCTCGATCCAGGGGGCACGGATGAACACGGCCCGCAGCGGCTCGTCGCCGAGCCCGTTCACCGTGACGTCCTGCTCGAAGCTGCGCACCTGGCGGCCGAAGGCGTTGCGGCGCGCCTCGATGTCCATCAGGCCGAGGTGCGCGCGGTCGAGCATGATCAGCCCGGCGCACGTGCCGAGGACGGGGCGCCCGGCGCCAACCATGTCCCGGATCGGCTGCTCGAGGCCCCCGGTCTCGAGCTGGATGCTCATCGTGGTGCTCTCCCCGCCCGGGATCACGAGCCCGTCGAGCCCGTCCAGGTCGGCCGGCGTGCGCACCTCGGAGGTGTGCGCTCCCAGGCGCTCCAGCGCGACCCGGTGCGCCTCGAAGCCGCCCTGCACGGCGAGGACCCCGATGCGGGGAGCGGCTGGCCCAGGTGATCCGGCGGGAGGAGTCGGCTCGACGCTACCAGCCACGGTGCTGAAGCAGGCTGCCCTCGTCGAGCTCCTTGACGTCGAGCCCCGGCATCGCGTCTCCGAGCGCTTCGGAGGCCTCGGCGATCGCGCGCGGATCCTCGAAGTGGGTGGTGGCGTGGACGATCGCCCGCGCACGGGTGGGCGGGTCGGAGGACTTGAAGATCCCCGAGCCCACGAACACCCCCTCGGCGCCCAGCTGCATCATCAGCGCGGCGTCCGCCGGGGTGGCAAGGCCGCCGGCAGAGAAGTTCACGACCGGCAGCCGGCCCTCGGCAGCGACGGTGCGGACGAGCTCGAGCGGCGCGCGCAGCTCCTTTGCGGCCGAAGCCAGCTCGGCGGGGTCCATCGAGGCCAGTCGCCTGATGCCCGCCTGGATCGCGCGCATGTGGCGTACCGCTTCGACCACGTTCCCGGTGCCGGCCTCGCCCTTCGTACGGATCATCGCGGCGCCCTCCGCGATGCGGCGCAGCGCCTCACCGAGGTCCGTGGCCCCGCACACGAACGGCACCTTGAAGTGCCACTTGTCGATGTGGTTGGCCTCGTCGGCGGGGGTGAGCACCTCGGACTCGTCGATGTAGTCCACCTCGAGCGCCTCCAGCACCTGGGCCTCGACGAAGTGCCCGATGCGCGCCTTGGCCATCACCGGGATGGTCACCGCCTCCTGGATCTCGCGGACCTTGGCGGTGTTCGCCATGCGCGCCACTCCGCCCTCGGCGCGGATGTCGGCCGGCACCCGCTCGAGCGCCATCACCGCGCACGCGCCCGCCTGCTCGGCGATGCGCGCCTGCTCGGCGTCCGTGACGTCCATGATCACGCCGCCCTTGAGCATCTCGGCGAGACCGCTCTTGACGCGGAATGTGGCTTCCTCACGCATGGGTGAGGGAGTTTAGCCAGGGGCGGGTGTGGGCCAATGGACGTTCTGACCGCGGCCCCGGCCCGAAAACCGGGTGGGTACGGGCATCACCACCGAACTTTCGCGCCTGAGTTCCGAGGGGTGGAACCCAGGAGGGAAAGTCCAGTCCGCCGCCACCGAGTTTCCCGGCTCAGGAAAACTCGACCTACTTGAGCTTGTACGCCTTGATCCGTTCTTCGTACGCGGCCTCGTCGTTCGAGTACACCGCGTAGGCGAGCGCCTGGATCAGCGACAGCAGCGCCGCGTGCGAGCGCGTGTAGGACGGGCTGTTGGACGAGTAGTACAGGCAGTGGTCCGACAGCTTGGTCAGCTCGGAGATGCTCGCGTCGCTGATCGCGACCGTCCCGCAGTCGCGCTTGCGGGCGAGCTTGGCGGCGCGCAGCACGAGCGCGTGCGGGCGGCCGCTGCAGAAGGTGATCACGAGAGTCTCCTCGTCGATGCGGGCCAGGCGGGCCAGCGCTTCCTGGCTGGCGGACGCGACCACCTCGGCGCGCAGGTCGAGCAGCGACAGCAGGTGGCGCAGGTAGCTCGCGAAGAAGGCCATCTGGTCGACGCCGACCATCACCACCCGCTCCGCCCGCGCGATCAGGCCGGCGACCTCCTGGACGTCGTTCAGGGTCACGCGCCGCGCGCTCTCGTCGAGGTTCACGAGGTCCGTGGCGAGCGCGGTCTCGAACTCGCTGTTGCCGAGCGTCAGCAGAGCCGACTCCGAGCCTTCGCCCGAGGACGCACCGGGCGCATGGCTGCGCCGCTTGTACTCGTCCCGGGCAGCCTCCTGTAGCTCGGGGAACCCGTCGAAGCCCAGCGCCTGGGAGAACCGCACCACGGTCGAGCTGGAGGTGTCCGCGCGCCGCGCCAGCTCCTCCGCCGTCTGGAAAGCGGCCTCCTCGAGGTGGTCCACGATGTAGCGGGCCACGTCCTTCTGCGAGCGGGAGAACTCCTCGAAGCGATCGGTGATGTAGGCCGACAGCGTCATCCCCTTGGGAATCGGCTGCTCCGCCTCTGCGAGCGCTCCAGCCGGGCCGTTTTCGGTGCGAGAGGTGCCGGAAGGTGTCTTCATGGCCCCTGGGGTTCGACGCAATCGACCACCTCCCTTTCCGACGCCGCATCGCACCGGCAGCTGCAACGAAACAGCCGGTCGAATCAAGGGCCCGATCGAGGTGAGAGCGTCTGTGGTCGCACTACGACCACGACTGCAATCACCTCCAGAAAGGGCGCCGCCAGCCGGGCGGCGCCCGGCCTACTCGGGCACCACGCGCAGCGACGCCCACAGGTACCACGTGCCCACGGAGCGCCAGGGGCGCCAGGGGCGCGCCAGCTTGGTGAGCCGCTCGGGCGACGGGAGCTTTCGCAGCCCGTACTCGATCATGGCCGCGCGGCGCACGCCGAGGTCTCCGACGGGGAGCACGTCCGGCCGGCCGAGATGGAAGATCAGGAACATGTCGACGGTCCACTGGCCGATGCCCTTCACCTGCACGAGGCGCTCGGCGACCTCGGCATCGGTCAGGTCGTCGAGCTCCTCCAGCACCAGCGCACCCGACTCGACGTGATCCGCCAGGTCCCGGAGGAAGGCGACCTTCGAGCGCGACAGGCCGGCGGCGGCGCGCAGCTCGTCGGGGTCGTCGGCAAGGATCTGGCGGGGCGTCGGCGTCCGGCCACCGAAGCGCTCGTGCAGCCGGCTCAGGATGCTGCGCGCGGCCAGCACCGACAGCTGCTGGCCGACGATCGAGCGCACGAGCGCGCCGTAGTGGTCCGGCGCCGGACCGCCGCGATCGGTCGGGTGACCCAGCATGCACGGGCCCACGCGGTGGATGATCGAGGCCATCACCGGGTCCACGCCCTCGAGGTGCGCGACCGCCGCCCGGTGGTCCGTCACCAGGTGCTCAGGGCTCGACGCGGACGACCGTACCGTCCTCGGGCACGGTCACCCACACCGCGCCTTCGCCGACCGCCACGGCCGAGGGACTGTGCGCGAGGCCGAGCGTGTCCGTGATCTCTCCGTCGCCGGGATCGATCCGCTCCAGCCGCTTGGCGTTGTCGTTGGCCACCCACACGGCGCCGCTGCCTGCCGCCACCCCGGACGGGACGCCGTCGATGCGGATCGCCTCGCCGGAGACGCGGTTCGCGGCCGGGTCGATGCGCATCAGCGTCTGATCGCTGGCGTTCACGACCCACACGCCACCTTCGCCGACGGCGATGTCCGACGGCGCATTGCCGACCCGGATCGTCGCGACGACGCGGTTGCTGTTCGGGTCGATGCGGGACACGGTCGTGCCGCCGGCGTTGGCGACCCACACGGCACCTTCGCCAAAGGCGACTCCCTCGGGCGCCGACCCCACTGCGATCCGCCGCTCCACCCGGTTGGTCTGCGGGTCGATGCGCCGCACGTTGCGCTCGGACGAATCGGCAACCCAGACGGAGCCTGCGCCCACGGCGAGACCTGACGGCTCGATGCCGGGAACGATCGTCTCGACCAGGCGGCCCGTCCGGCCGTCGACCCGGGCCACGCGTGAGCCGACGCCCGACGTGACCCACGCGGCGCCCTCGCCGAACGCGACGTACTCCGGGGCCTCACCCACCTGCTGCGGCTTGCCCACCACCTCCTTGTCGCCGGGGTCGACCCGCACCAGCGATCCACTGTCGGCGTTGACCACCCACACGCTCCCGCCGCCGATGGCCACGCCGGACGGGCTGGCGCCGGTCTGGATGGTGTCGGTCCTGTTCAGGCCCTCGTCGCCCCCCGTGACCAGCAGGACGACGATCACGACGGCAGCCACGACCGCAAGCACGGCCACGAGCTTGATGCTCGGTAGCCGTCTGCGCTGCGACGTGGAGGACATTCGAGGCTTGGTACCGCCCGGCGGGCGGCGGCAGCCTAGCACCCTGCTCGGCAGCGGCCGCAGCAGGGCAACGATGTCTCGTTTCAATTAGACTCCGCGCCGCTTATCGCCACTGACCGAGGGGGAGGGGAACAATGGCGGCAATTGCGTCGGACATTCGCTCGTGGGCGATCGCCACGGCTGCGGCAATCCTGATGGTGCTCGCGTTCTGCGCGCCATCCGCAAAGGCAGAGCCCGTCACGATCACCGGCGAAGAGACCCGGCTGACGGTGAACATCTCGAACTTCGTGAAGCTGCTGGGTGACGGCATCTTCATCACCGCGATACCGCCGGCGACGCTCGAGTTCGGCTCGAGCCCGGCCGCGGTCTTTCCTGTGACAGGAGGGCTGTTCGACGTCGAGAACACCCTCTCCGCCGTGACGCACGGCGGCGGCCTCCACATCGAGAAGTCGAGCATCAACATGAGCGTCGACGTCACGAACATCACCCTTCAGTGCACCGGGCTGACGGGGTGCCGGCTGATCGGGACCGCGAACCAGGTGCTGCCCAACGAGGTCGCCGAGATCGTGGACGTCGCGATCACCGACGACGAGGCCGGCACGATCAACTTCTCCGGGCGCGCGCTCGTCACCGCGACCGGCGCCCTGGCCTTGAACACCCTCTTCCAGACGACGGTGTTCGAGGCCGGCATGGAGCTCGGCGTCTTGACCTCCGTGCTCACCTACGACGTCATGACGGAGGCAGGCGCGTACGTGCGGCCCAAGAGCGCCAGCCCGGTGAGCGTCTCGCTGGTCCCGGCCTTCCAGGAGTGCACGGCGCCCAACCGCGAGCACGGCCCGCCGCTCGACAGCCCGTCGTGCAACCCGCCCGCGCAGTCGTCGCCCAACGTGACCGTCGGCGCGCCGGATGCGAACGGAGCGCCCGCCAACTCGGTCTCGTCCGCGCGCTTCGCTCCGGTGCCGGGCATCGGCGCCACCCCGGCCGACGAGGCCGACGTGCGGATCCGCGTGAACGCCACGGACATCCGTGCGAGTGGCGACCTGTCGGACTACACGGGCGAGCTCCAGGCCCAGGTGTCGCTGCGGATCGCCGATCGCAACAACTCGCTGCTGGCGCCGATCTTCCCGTACAACGAGCCGGCCGTCCTCCAGGACACTGCGCTGTCGGTGACGGTGCCGTGCGCGACCACGGCTTCCAACACGATCGGGTCCACGTGCTCGATCGCCACGACCGCGGACACGCTCGTGCCCGGCACCGTGACCGAGAGCGATCGCTCGGTCTGGGAGCTGGGCGCGGTCAGGTTGTTCGACGGCGGCGCGGACGGCGACGCGGAGACGGCGCCCAACGCCTTGTTCGCCACCCAGGGAGTGTTCGTTCCTTAGGAGCGAGGACGGGACAGCCGCCGGCCGGGGACGGCCGAGCCGGGACGCCGGAGTATCATCGGCGCGGGATGGGGTCTGACATCGAGCAGCAGTCGCGTATCCCTGTCCTGCTGGCCGTCGACGACGACCTCGAGGCGCTGCGGCGGATCTCGGATCAGCTGCAGCTGCGTTATGGGTCGGACTACACCGTCCTGTGCGAGAAGTCGCCGGCGCGCGCGCGGGACAAGCTCAGGGAAATGCGCGAGCGCGGCGACCAGGTTGCGCTCGTGCTGGCGAGCCAGTTGCTGTCGGAGGACACGGGCGCGGACCTGCTCGCCTTCGTGAAGCACGTCCATCCCCGCGCCAAGCGGGGGCTCCTGATCGAGTTCGGCGACTGGGGCGTGAAGGAGACGGCGGACGCCGTGCTGAAAGCGATGGCGCTCGGGCACATCGACTATTACGTGCTCAAGCCGTGGGGCTCACCGGACGAGTTCTTCCACCGCACCATCACCGAGTTCCTGCACGAGTGGCGGCGCAACGTCGGCTACGGCAGCGCCGAGGTCGAGGTCGTCGGTGGGCGATGGTCGCCCGAGGTGCACGAGCTGACCACGCTGCTGATCCGCAACGGCTTCCCCCATGTGTTCTATCCGCGCGACAGCGACGAGGGCCGCCGCATCCTGCGGGAGTGCGGCTGCGAGGACGACAACGTTCCCGTCGTGCGGCTGCTGCGCAAGAAGATCCTGCGCGACCCGAGCCGCGAGGAGCTGGCGCGCGCATATGGCGTCACCACGCAGCTGTCGGGCGACTGCGACTTCGACGTGATCGTGGTGGGCGCCGGCCCCGCCGGCCTGGCGGCGGCGGTGTCCGCGTCATCCGAAGGCCTGCAGACGCTCGTGATCGAGCGGGAGGCGATCGGCGGACAGGCCGGCTCCAGCACGCTGATCCGGAACTACCCGGGGTTCTCCCGCGGCGTGAGCGGAGCCGAGCTGGCCCAGCGCGCCTACCAGCAGGCCTGGGTCTTCGGCGCGAAGCTGCTCCTGACGAAAGCCGTGATCGGCATGCAGACGATCGACGGCCGCCACGTCGTCGAGGTCTCCGACGGCAGCCGCGCGACCGCGCGCTGCGTGGTCCTGGCGACCGGAGTGACCTACCGCCGGCTCGCGATCCCGGAACTCGACAGGCTCAGCGGCGCCGGTGTCTTCTACGGCGCGTCGGTGTCGGACGCGCAATCGCTCGCGGGGCACGAGGCCTACATCGTGGGCGGCGGCAACTCCGCCGGTCAGGCCGCGATGCACCTGCGCCGGTACGCGCGCCGCGTCTACATCGTCGTGCGCGGCACCTCGCTGGCCGACAGCATGTCGCAATACCTGCGCGACACCATCTCCGCGCACGAGGACGACATCGAGGTGCTGCTGCAGACCGAGGTGGTCGGCGGCGGCGGTGAGGGCCGCCTCGAGCATCTCGTGCTGCGCGGACCCGACGGAGCGGAACGCACCGTGGACGCAGCCGCGCTCTTCGTGATGATCGGCGCCGTCCCCCACAAGTCCTGGCTGCCCGAGGACATCGAGCTCGACGACTGGGGCTACGTCAAGACCGGACGTGATGCGATCGAGGCGAAGCGGCTGAAGGGGTTCGGCGAGCCGTCGCGGCTGTTTGGAGAGTTCGAGACCTGCGTGCCGGGCATCTTCGCCGTCGGCGACCTGCGCCATGGCGGCGTGAAGCGGGTGGCCTCGGCGGTCGGCGAGGGCTCCGCGGTGGTCCGCCAGATTCTCGAGTACCTCCGCGCAGAGCCGGTCGGGCCGGTCCGCTGGGAGACCGCCGCAACGGCCCAGGGCTCAGGCTCACACCTATAGATGGCCGACGGGGCGGGCGAGCCCAAGGTCCGGATCGACCAGGTCGCCCTCGCCGCGACCCGGCCCGGCGGCCTGTCCGACCGGGACCTCGACCACCCGCAGCCGGGAGACACGAGCGACGCCTATGCGCTCCGGGTGGGCGGCTGGGCGATCGGCGACGGGCAGCCGGTGACGGGGTTCGAGCTGGCGCACCAGGGAATCGTGCTGGAGACGGTGCCCGCGATACCGAGCGCCGAGGACGAGCACGGAGCAAGGATGGAGCTCGCGGTCAGCTCCCTGGAGCTGCCGTACGAGTTCCGGGTCACCGCGCGCGCCGTGCTGAAGGACCGCTCGCGGGCGCGAGTCGCCATCCTGGCCGGCACCCGCGCCGCAATGCCCCCCGGGCCGGCGCACGGCCCGGTCCCCGTGCTGGTCACGACCATCGGGCGCAGCGGATCGACGGCGGTGACGAACCTGCTCTGCCACCACCCCGACTGCACGGGCTACCGCCCATGGGACACCGAGACCCGCATGGTGAGCTACTGGGCCTCGGTCCTGCGCGGGCTCGCGCGGCCGGGGAGCTATGAGCGCCAGCTGGAGCAGCCGCTGGGCCCCGGGTTCAGGTACTGGTGGGCCGGCGAGCCGCGCCATCACAACCTCCCGCACGACGACCCCGCGCTACCGGCGCTGGGACGGGAGGGGGTCGAGGGCGTGGTTTCGTTCTGCCGGGATCAGATCGGCCGCATGGGCACGCTGCTGGCGCAGGCCGCGGGAAAGCCCGCGGCGCGATTCATCGTCGAGAAGGCGCAGCCCGAGAAAGCGCGGTCGGTCGCCGAGGTCGTGGAGGAGCTCGACCCGCGCACCCGCGAGATCGTGCTGGTGCGCGACCTCAGGGACACCGTCTGCTCGATGCGGGCCTACACCGAGAAGACCGGCGTGATCGGCTTCGGCCCGCGGGGCGACTCCTCCGTGGAAGGCTCGATCCGCTGGCTCAGCAACGTGAGCGCGAAGACCCTGGTCGATTACATCGAGCGCCGCGGCGCCGCGGCGCACCTGCTGCGCTACGAGGACCTGATCGAACGGCCCGAGGCCACGCTCACGGCGGTGCTCGACTTCATCGGCGCGAGCGCCTCGCCGGCAATCGTCGAGCAGATGCTCACGCGGCTTGCCGCCGAGCGGGAGCGGCGTGAGGCACATGCCACCACGGGCTCGGCCGAGGACTCCGTCGGCCGCTGGCGGCGCGAGTTCAGCAAGGCAGAGCAGGCCGTGGCCGAAGAGGTCTTCGGACCTCAGCTCGAAGCGCTCGGCTACCGGTAGCCGCGGAGTCGCTAGCGGCGCGAGAGCCGCTCGATGGAGCGTGTGCGGTCGCCCCTGTCCGTCTTCGCGCGGTCGCGCCCGCGGCCGCCCGAGACGCGGTCGTGCCCGCGTGAGTCACGCGCGGACAGCGAGTCGTTGCCGCGGTCTCCGAACAGGCGGTCGCGTCCCTTGCCGCCCACTATCCGGTCGCGGCCGCTCTGGCCCTTGAGGACGTCGTTACCGGCGTCGCCGTAGATCCGGTCACGGCCGCGCCCGCCGTAGACGCGGTCCTTGCCGGGGCCGCCGCGCAGCACGTCGTTCCCGCCGAGCCCGCGGATCCGGTCGTTGCCGCCGAGGCCGCAGATGATGTCCCGCTTCCGCGTGCCCGCCAGCCGGTCGTCCTCGCCCGTGCCGCGGATCGTGCAGCTCGTCGTGACCTTGCGCACCGGCGGCGGCGGCTTGGCCGGCGCGAACCCCGGCGTGCGCCCGTGGCAGGCGCCCGCGCCGGAGTCGGTGAACGTCCCGCCCGCCTCGGGCAGGAAACGCCACTCGTAGCTGTTCGGGTGCAGCGTCAGCGCGAGCACGCCGAACGTGTCGTTC
>Ga0209382_10010445_pt1 | contig 11557 bp, 12 predicted proteins | sample SoiMetdeltSBSDD5_FD_187599 | JGI IMG/M metagenome (GOLD analysis project Ga0209382, IMG submission 187599) | Bulk soil microbial communities from a Populus tree surrounding site in Tennessee, USA - Soil MetaG P. deltoides SBSDD5 (SPAdes) (version 2) | ecosystem: Environmental > Terrestrial >...
TGGCCGGGCTGGCCGGGCTGCGGCACGTTGACCCTGGTCGGCGGCCGGGCCGGCTTGCTCTTGTCGGCGTTGAAGTCGGCCTTCTGCTTGGCGGTCTTGGGCGGTGGGGCCGCGGTGGCGATCGCTGCCCCGAGGCCGACGGTGGCCGCGGCGCTGGCCGCCACCACCGCGATGGTGATCCTGGAGATCCTGGCCACGCCGGCGTCCCTGGCGATCGGGTGGAAGCGCTGCACGCTCGTCCTCCTCTGTCTCTGCCGGGACTACGGAGCGGGCGTGCCGGACGGTTCAGCCGGCTCCGCGGCGCGTTCCCAGAACGGCTCCGGGTACCAGCCGGCCGGGGCGGCGGCGCTGCCGGCGTGGTAGTACGGCGCGCCCGGCCGGTACTGCGGCAGCGGCCGGTGCGGCAGGTCCGCAAGATCGGCCACGGCGGCCGGCACCGCACCGGCCGGTGGGTCGAAGGCCGGGATCGCAGGTGGTTGCCCGTCCCCGGGCGGGCCGCTCGCCCCGCCGAGCAGCGCGCGGGCCGCCGCGGCCGCCGTCAGCCCCTCGATGGCGGTGTGCCTGGCCGCCGCGTACTGCACGTCGGTGGTGGCGCCGACCAGCAGCACCTGCGCCTCGCCGTGCTTGCCGGTGGCGTCCGTCCTGGCCAGCATGCCGTCGGCGGGGCCGCCGGACGGCAGCCGGGCCAGCTCGCCGGCCAGCCGGGCGACCAGCTCGCCGGCCTCGCCCCGGTGCTGGCGCACCCGCCCGCCGGCGCGCCGCCTGGCCAGCAGCACCCAGCCACCGATGGCCAGCACGCCGAGCCCGAGCCCGCCGAGCACCCACGGCAGCACGGTCGAGGTGTCCGCGCCGGCGAAGGCCTCCCCGCCGCCCGGCTCGTCGGCGTACCGGTCGCCGCGGCCCGCCCCCTCCGAGGCGCACGGCGGCGCGGCCTTCAGCTCGGCGACGAAGTCGGTCAGCGCCGCGGTCAGGTCGCTGTTGTCGTCGGTGTCCAGCTCGGTGTTGTGCCGTGCGATGGCGTTGGTCGCGGCCTGCCCGGCGACGCCGCTGCACAGCACGTCCGAGCCGGCGTAGAAGTACCGGCCGGCGATCACCGCGACGGTGTTGCCCGGCAGCTGCTCGGAGATCTCCCGAGGCCAGGTGCGGACCTCGCTGGTGCCCGGGCCGGCGGGCAGGATCGCGATCTTGATGGGATCCGCGCCGATGGTCCTGCGCAGCGCGTCGACGTCGAGGTTGCGGCCGGAACCGGGGTCGAGGTAGACCGTGCTGTCGCGGAGCCCGGCCACCGCATCCTGCACCGGCTCGGCGGCCGCCGCGGCCGGCACCGCCACACCGGCCGGCACCGCCACACCGGCCGGCACCGCCACACCGGCCGGCACCGCCACACCGGCCGGCACCGCCACACCGGCCGGCACCGCCGCACCGGCCGGCGCGGCAGCCGCCATGGCCGGCACCGCCGCGCTCAGCAGCACGGCAAGCACCGCCAGCCCGGCGAAAAAAGCGGTCCCGACCACGGAAAACGCACCTGGTACGGCCATCCGGCGCAACATGGCGCCAGACTAGAGGGCCACCGGTCCAGAATCACCCGCACGTTTTGTGCGGGCGCCCTGGCCGGTGTCCCGCGAACCCCCGCGGCGTGCCTGCTCAGTCCAGGCGCGGCTGCGGCCGGCCCGGCTGCTCGCCGCCGCGCGCCTGGCCGTAGGACCGCGTCGGCACCATGACCTTGCGGCGGAACACGCACACCACGGTGCCGTCCTGCTTGTAGCCGCGGGTCTCCACGTACACCACGCCGCGGTCGTCCTTCGACCGCGACGGCGTCTTGTCCAACACCTCGGTCTCGGCGTAGATGGTGTCGCCGTGGAACGTCGGCCGGACGTGGCGCAGCGACTCGACCTCGAGGTTCGCGATGGCCTTGCCGGACACGTCGGACACCGACATGCCGAGGACCAGCGAGTACACGTAGTTGCCGACGACCACGTTGCGGCCGAAGTCGGTGGTCTCGCCGGCGTAGTTGGCGTCCAGGTGCAGCGGGTGGTGGTTCATGGTGAGCAGGCAGAACAGGTGGTCGTCGTACTCGGTGACGGTCTTGCCCGGCCAGTGCTTGTAGGTCGCACCGACCTCGAACTCCTCGAAATACCTGCCGAACTGCACCGCGTGCTCCCGTTCTCCGCGACCACTTGCTTGCCGGACAGTCTGACCAGCCGGCGGGTAGGCTGGACAACCGGGCCGGGTCACCGGTCCGGCCGGCGTGCAGGAGGTGAGGACGTGACCAGCACACCCGGGAGTACGGGCCGCGTCCCCACCCATGACCACCCGGCCGGAACCGGCTGACCCCGGGCGGGGACGCGGCGAGGCGCCGAGCGCGCAGCCGCCCACCCGACCCGAGGAGGCCGCCGTGTCAGCCATGAGTTCCCTGCGTGCCGCCGGCAACCGCGTGATGCGCACCGGCACGCGCCCGCCCGCTCTGCCGCGCCAGGCCCCGCCACCGGCCACCGGCAGGCCCTACGTCGTGGACTGCGCGGTCTACGTGGACGGCGCGCGGCTGCCGGGCAGCTGGTCGCACGTCGAGGCGCTGGCCGAGGTCCACCGCCGCGGCGCGGGTTTCGTCTGGATCGGCCTGAAAGACCCGGACGAGGAGCAGATCGGCGGTATCGCCGAGACGTTCGGCCTGCACCGGCTTGCCGCCGAGGACGCGGTGCACGGCCACCAGCGGCCGAAGCTGGAGCTGTACGGCGACACCCTGTTCATGGTCCTCAAGACCGTCGTCTACGTCGCCCACCAGGCACCGACCACGACCAACGAGATCGTGAACACCGGCGAGATCATGGCCTTCCTCGGCGGCGACTTCGTGATCACCGTGCGGCGCGGCCAGCACTCCGGCCTCGCCGATGTCCGGCGCAGGCTCGAGGCCAACCCGGAGCGGCTCACCTTGGGGCCGGACGCCGTGCTGCACGCCATCGCCGACTACGTGGTCGACACCTACCTCGATGTCGCGGACGCGGTCGAGACCGACATCGACGAGATGGAGGAGCTGGTCTTCTCCAGCCACAGCTCGGTCTCCGCCGAGCAGATCTACCTGATGAAGCACGAGATCACCGAGCTGCGGCGGGCGGTGATCCCGCTCGGCACCCCGCTGCGCCGGCTCGCGGAGGGATCGACCGCGCTCGTCGGCGACGAGGTGCGGCTGTACTTCCGCGACGCCGATGACCACCAGACCAATGTCGCCGAGCGCATCACCGCCTACGACGAGCTGCTCACCTCGCTGGTGAACGCCGCCCTGGCCAAGATCACCCTGCGGCAGAACACCGACATGCGCAAGATCTCGGCCTGGGTGGCGATCATCGCGGTGCCGACCATGATCGCCGGCATTTACGGCATGAACTTCGACCACATGCCGGAGCTGCGGTGGAAGCTGGGCTACCCGATGGTGATGGGCCTGGTGCTGGTGATCTGCGCGGTGCTCTACCGGGTGTTCCGGCGCAACAAGTGGTTGTGAGGCGATCCGTGGGCCACGGCGTCAGCAGGGCGTCTCGTTCCAGGTGAACGGGATGCCGTGGCCGGCGCCGTGCCCGAGGCACAGGGTGAGCCCGGCCGGCCACAGCCGCAGCAGCAGGTCGAACCGGTACGGCCCGCCGGGCTGGCCGCGCGGCGTCTGCCGCGACTCGTAGACCAGCAGCGCCAGCGGTGCCGCCGGGGTGGCGCGGGCCGCCGCGGCCGCCAGCACCTGCTGGCCGCGGGCCCGCTCGGCGGCCGGGATGTACTGCCAGACCACCGAGTGCCAGACCACGGTCAGCACGCCCGGCCGTGGCCTGGCCAGCTTGTGCTCCAGCCAGTCCGCGCCCTCGGCGCGCCGCACGGTCACCGGGTCCAGCCGCGCGAGGTCGATAGCCTCGCGCAGCCGCTGCAGGCGTTCCGGCTGGTCCGGCCACACGAAGGAGGAGAGGTGCAGCACGCCGTCGGGCTCGCCCACATCGACCGGGTCGAGGTCGCAGCCGGCCCGGGAGACCAGGCGCAGCGGGCGGTGCAGCGCGGCCGGCGGCAGCCCGGTCCAGCCGGGGTCGAGCACCAGCGGGCTGGCCGGATCGCCGAGCACGGCACCGGCGGCGCGGCCCGCCGCGGCCAACCCACCGAGCCGGTAGCAGATCCGGTGTGGCCGCAGGTTCAGCCCGGCGCTGGCGCCCACCTCCAGCAGGCGCACCGGCATCGACTCCGGCGCCGCCGGCCCCGCGGCTCGCTCCGCGGCCACCAGCAGGCCGCCGTACAGCGGCGCGGACCGGCCGGGCTCGTTGGTCTGCACGTGGGTGGCACTGATGATCGCGCGCAGCTCGTCGAGGTGCTCGACCAGCACCGGCTCGGCATCGGACCACAGGCTCGACTCGTCGAGCAGGCCACCCACGGTGGCGTAGTGCCTGGCCAGCCTCGGTGCCCTGCCGGCGAGGACGAGCCGGTGCACGGCCGCGGCAAAGCGCAGCCCGGGCACCGACCCGGAGCGGTCCCGTTCGTGCCCGGCCATGACGGCCGCGGTCACCCCGCCGGCCGCCAGGTCGTCGGCCGCGTCGGAGAGCAGCCTCGCGTTGGTCGGGCTGTGCTTGCGGCAGCCGCGAGCCATGTCACGGAACAGCTCGACCAGCGGATCGCGCAGCGCGGGGGTGGCGCCCACGGCTACCACCCGGTCCCCGCCGCCCGGCCGCGACCGGTCGAGGCCAACGCAGAGCCCACCGGGTCATCCTCGCTCCGGTGCCCGTGCCGGGTAACCCCCATTAGGCCCTACCCCTCCACTCGGTGGGGCATCCCGCCCGCACACCACGACGACGCCGGTACTGTGCGGCCCGGGGCTGGACCGTGGCTCGTGCCGGGCTGGCGGATTCGTACGCTGAGCGTCCTGCCCAGGGTTCTGGCCGTGTCCGTTGGGTTCTGAGTCAGCCGGTGTACGGGTTCAGCACCCGCGCGCCGGTCGGCTCGATGTCCTTGACGTTGCGGGTCACCACGGTCCAGCCATACACCCGGGCGGTGGCGCCGATCAAACCGTCCGCCATCGGCACCGAGTTGGCCGCAGCGATGGCGCCCCACTCCTGCGCGATCTCGACGCTCACCGGCACCAACCGGTCGGCGAAGAGCTCGCCGGTGGCCGCCAGCCACGACTCGAACGCGGCCGCCTTACGATGCGCGCCACGCAGCTGAAGCAACGCGATTCCGCGGCGGATCTCCCCGATCGTCACCACGCTCAGGTACAACTCGTCCGGCGCGGCCGTGCCGAACCAGTCGATCACCCCCGGGTCCGGCCTCGGCTTGCTCCATTCGGACAGGACGTTCGTGTCCAGCAGGTAGCTCACAGGTCGACATCCCGCGGCAGGTCGGCCGCCCTGGCCGCGTCGATCTCGTCGAACACGTTCGGCTCGCCCGGCGCGAGGTCAAGCTTGGGGAACGCCTTCAGGTGTTCGGCGAAGTTCCGTTTCGGCCCGGTCAGCCGCCGGTATCGAGCGATATCGATCACCACGGCGACCTCCTGCCCGTGCCGCGTGATGGTCTGCGGACCCGTTCGCTCGACCGCCCGCAACATCTCACTGAACTGCTGCTTGGCTTCCTGGATCTGCCATTCATGGGGTGGCCGATCGTCTTCCACACGGACCACCAAACCTTATCCCGAAATACCGCACTGTCTAGACAGCACAGTATCATACGTCGGTCGATCAAGACAAACCGGCTCAACGCAGCGGCGGCTGCATGGCGAGCTTGGCCAGCAGGTCGCGGGCCCGCTCCGCGGTGTTCGGCTGGCACAGCACGTCGTACTGTCTGGCCACCAGCTGGCTGGCCGAGGAGAAGTCGCGCCGCCCCCTGGTCGAGGCGTACTGGGCGACCGCGAACACGACGCCGAAGATCACGCCGACGGTCACCCCGACCAGGATCGGGACCAGCCACGGGCCCTGCGAGCCGAACACGGCCAGCAGCACCCCGACGAACACGCCGAACCACGCGCCGGACGCCGCGCCGCTGGCGATCACCCGCCCCCAGGTCAGCCGGGTGAGCACCCGCTCGACGAGCATCAGGTCAACGCCGACAATCGTGACGTCCTGCACGGTGAACTCGTTCTCGGCCAGGAAGTCCACAGCCCGCTGCGCCTCGGCGTAGGTGGCGTACGAGCCGACCGGCCAGCCGGTCGGGGGCGTCGGCAGGCCAGGCATGGGTCGGCTCTGTGCACCGAACGGGTTGACCACGACACACCTCCGTTGCAGGAAACCATCCTGCCACCGGCGGCCTGGCCCACGCCGGGGTGGATCGCTCCAGCCGGCCCGGCGCGGCTCGACGCGGCCCTGCCCGGCGTGGCTCGGCCCGGCTCGGCCCGGCGCGGCGCGGCGCGGTCAGCCCCTGGCGCCGTACTCGCGCAGCAGCCCGCGGCTGATGATGGTCTTCTGGATCTCGCTGGTGCCCTCCCCGATCAGCAGGAACGGCGCCTCGCGCATCAGCCGCTCGATCTCGTACTCCGTGGAGTACCCGTACCCGCCGTGGATCCGGAACGCTTCCTGCGTCACCTCGACGCAGTACTCGCTGGCCAGCAGCTTCGCCATGCCGGCAGCCACGTCGTTGCGCTCGCCGGAATCCTTCAGGCGGGCGGCATTGACCATCATCAGGTGCGCGGCCTCGACCTTGGTGGCCATCTCGGCCAGCTTGAACGCGATCGCCTGGTGCTGTGCGATCGGCTTGCCGAACGTGCTGCGCTGCTGCGCGTACGCCACCGCCAGCTCGAACGCCCTGATCGCAATGCCGCAGGCCCGCGCGGCCACATTGACCCGCCCGACCTCGACGCCGTCCATCATCTGCGCGAAGCCGCGGCCGGGCCTGCCGCCGAGCACCGCGTCCGCGCCGATCCGGAAGCCGTCGAACAGCAGCTCCGTGGTGTCCACGCCCTTGTAGCCCATCTTGTCGATCTTGCCGGGGATGGTCAGCCCCGGTAGCACCTCGCCGTACCCGGTCGGCTTCTCGACCAGGAACGCGGTCAGCCGGTCGTGCGGCCGCCCGGTGTCCGGCCCCTCGTCGGTGCGCACCAGCACCGCCGTCAGGTTCGACGTACCACCATTGGTCAGCCACATCTTCTGCCCGTCGATCACGTACCCGTCGCCGTCCCTCCTGGCCCGGGTGCGGATCGCCGCCACGTCCGAGCCCAGCTCCGGCTCCGACATCGAGAAACTGCCGCGCAGCTCGCCGGCCGCCATCCGCGGCAGCATCCCCCGCTTCTGCTCCTCCGTACCGTGGCGGCTGATCATGTGCGCCACGATGAAGTGCGTGTTGATCACCCCGGACACGCTCATCCAGCCGCGCGCGATCTCCTCCACCACCAGCGCGTAGGTCAGCAGCGACTCGCCGAGCCCGCCGTGCTCCTCCGGGATCGTCAGCCCGAACAGCCCCATCTCCTTCATCCCGTCGACGATCTGTTCGGGATAGGTGTCGCTGTGCTCCAGCTTCTGGGCGTGCGGCACGATCTCCCTGTCCACGAACGTCCGGACCGTGGACAGGATCTCCCGCTGCACGTCGGTCAGGCCGGCGGTCTGCGCAAGCTTCGCCATGGTTAGGTGCTCACTCTCTTCACGGGTAGGCACCCGGATTACCGGCGAGTATCCCCCGCCCGCGGCGCCCGGCGCCCTGTGAACCTGCCCACCGGCAGCTCCTCCTGCGTAATCGGCTAACGGCCCTCCAGCCGGCAGAGCCATTGGTGGAGGTGGGGGCATTGGTCTCGCAACGGGCCGAGGCCAAGCTCCGAGATGGCCAGGGGTCCGTCGGCTGTCTTCGAGTATGTGGGTACGTAGCACAGGATTCGCTTCGACGGCGCGGTCGAGGGGCCGTCGTTGATCATCTCGACACCGCCGGCCCTACGGGCGTCCGCCCGTAGCTTCTCGGCCAGGGCGGGCTTTCCGAACAGGTTCGCAAGCTGGTCGGGAGCCGCAAACACCCAGGCCTCCACCTCGTGCAACGCCAGGTTGGCCACGAACCGATCGTCGTCAATGTCTGCGGCGCATGCCTTCTCGACGTAGCCGACTCGCTCCATTGCCGACCCGGCCGGTCGGTTGCTCATACCCGGCGCATCCGACGGGAACCCGTAGTAGTCGATGACCGTGGTCAGCACGTCCAGGCTGCTGTCGCCAAGTAGCTTGCGGATCCGGCGGCGCAACTCTGCCCATGAGCTAACGCCACCACGATGGGCCGGGCCCGCATTGGGCCTTTTGGTGATCACAATGGAAGTTGTCACGTCCCAACCGAACGATTCCAAATGGGGCGCGATTACTTGACGAACGATCGCCTCTTCGGTCGACCCCTCGACCAGCACGTGCAGACGACGGCGGGCCCCACTCATGCAATGCCGCGCCCCGCCGGACCGGGCCGCCCGCCGAACAGGTTCATCTGCCAGACGTCACCGAGCGAGTATTCCTCAAGCCAATCTGACAGTTTCGCCGGATCGGGCCGGCCGAACACTGAACCCTCGCCGCGCTCGACGACAATGATGTCACCGACCTGAAACTCGTTGATCAGTGTCACAGACTGGGTAGCCATCAGAACCTGACTGCGCACGGCCGCCTGTCGCAGTAATCCAGCGAGCTGCGTTATCGCATATGGATGCAGCCCCAGCTCGGGCTCATCAAGCACAACCACTGCCGGCAGGTGCGGCTGAAGCAACAGCGTGGCCAGGCACACGAATCGCAAGGTTCCGTCGGACATCTGATGCGCCGAGAAGACCGTGTCGGTGTCAACGTCCCGCCAGCGCAGCCGGATCCTGTCGAAAGACTCAGGCTGCAGAACGAACTCGCGGAAGAACGGGGCGACCAGACGCACTATGCCGCTTATTCGCCGGTATGCCGCCGTATCAGCCGGCTGATCACTGTCCCGCAGCCTCGCCAGGACTGCAGCCACGTTTCTGGCGTCGCCGTGCAGACTAAGGCTGTCCCCCGTCGGGCCCGCATCTTTGATGGCCGAGGTCGCGCTCGTGTCGTGGAAGTGGAAGACGCGGCACCGGCGCAACTTCTCGATGACGATTTCGGCAGCCATGCGGCCAGGGCGGTCACCCGTAGCTTGCGCATGCAGTCGAGTCTCGTCGTGGCCACTTCCCAGGTTGACCAGGTACGGCTGCGGGTGATTCGAACCTTGATAGCTACAGCTCTCGCTCTCGAAGTACAGCCGGTCGTCCAGGGCCGGCACCAGCACAGCCTCATAGGTATTCGGTGGCGCGTTGAGCTTGAGGCGTATACGCCGAACACCCACACCGCGGTGTAACAGCATGCCGGCGCCGCCACACGACCTGACGAATAGCCCCAGTTCGCCGTCGACGATCCTGCCGAGCAGCTCTAGCGCTCGGATGAAGTTGCTCTTGCCGGCACCATTGGCGCCAACCAGAACATTGACCTGACCGAGTTCCACCACGGCGGCACGAATCGAGGTGTGCCCCTCGACCTCAACTGATTGCACAGCGCCGGCTGCCATAGCTTCACCTTACGGCCGAACCGCTCGCACTGGACAAGCGGCGCGCCAGCCGTCGAACGAGGCTCAGCCCTCCGGTGGTTCGAAGGTGGAGGTGCGGGTCATGCCGGCGGCGCGGCCCTTGGCGGCGATCACGGTGGCCATCTTGCGGGAGGCCTCGTCGATCATCTCCTCGCCCAGCATGACGGCGCCGCGCCGGCCGCCAGCGGCCGAGGTGTAGTACGCGTAGGCGTCCAGGATCAGCTCGGCGTGGTCGTAGTCCTGCTGGCGGGGGCTGTACAGCTCGTTGCAGGCGTCGAGCTGGCCGGGATGCAGGACCCACTTGCCGTCGTAGCCGAGCGCGGCCGAGCGGGCGGCCACCCGGCGGAACCCGTCGACATCGCGGATCTGCAGGTAGGGACCGTCGACGGCCTGCAGATCGTTGGCCCGGGCGGCCATCAGGATGCGCATCAGGATGTAGTGGTACGCGTCGCCGGTGTCGTAACCGGGCGGCTGCTCGCCGACGACGAGGGAGCGCATGTTGAGCGAGGCCATGAAGTCGGCCGGGCCGAAGATGATCGTCTCCAGCCGGGGTGACGCCGTCGCGATGGCGTCAACGTTGACCAACCCGCGGGCGTTCTCGATCTGCGCTTCGATGCCGATCCGGCCGACCGGGTAGCCCATGGTCTTCTCGATCTGGGTGAGCAGCAGGTCCAGCGCGTGCACCTGCTCCGCGCTCTGCACCTTGGGCAGCATGATGCAGTCCAAGTTGGGTCCGGCACCCTCGACCACCTCGACCACGTCGCGGTAGGTCCACTCAGTGGTCCAGTCGTTGACCCGGACCACCCTGATCTTGTCGCCCCAGCCACCCTCGTTGAGCGCCTCGACGATGGTTTTGCGGGCGCCGGGTTTGGCCAGCGGCGCGCAGGCGTCCTCCAGGTCGAGGAACACCTGGTCGGCCGGCAGCCCGCGGGCCTTGTCGATCATCTTCTGGCTGGAACCGGGCACCGCAAGGCAGGACCGGCGGGGGCGGCTGCGGGTGTCTGGACCGCCGGGGTCTGGGCTGGGCATGGCTGGATGCTGCCATGGTCTCCCCGGTCCGGCGCAGCGATGGGGCTCCCGTCACAGCGCGTGGCACGCTGGCCGCGTGATCGTCCCAGCGGGGTTCGCCGCGGATCTGGCGGCCGCGGGTGGCGGTGCCGCGCGGGCCTGGCTCGACCTGCTGCCGGCCCTCGCGGACAGCTACCTGCGGCGGTGGCGGCTGGTGCCAGCCGGGGAGCCGATGCATGGCACGACGGCCGTGGTGCTGCCGGTGCACGCTGCCCGCACCGAGGCCATGCTCAAGCTGGGCTGGCCGCACCCGGAGTCGGAGCACGAGGCGCTGGCGCTGCGGACCTGGGACGGCCGCGGGGCGGTGCGGCTGCTCGACTGCGACGAGGGCGACGGCGTGCTACTGCTGGAACGCCTGGACAGCGCGATGTCCCTGCACGCCCTCGACCCGGGGCCGGCGATCGAGGTGCTCGCCGAGCTGCTGCGGCGGCTGACCGTGCCCGCCACCGCCGGGCTGCGCTCGATGGCCGGCACCGCCGGGCTGCACCCGATACCCGGCACCGCCGGGCTGCGCTCGATGGCCGGCATTGCGCGGCGCTGGCGGCGGGAGCTGCCGGCCGAGGCGGCCAGGCTGGGTCACCCGGTGCCGGCGGCGCTGCTCGACGCGGCGGTCGCGGCGTGCGCGACACTGGGACCCACCGCCGGCAGCGCCATGGTCAACGAGGACCTGCACTACGCCAACGTGCTGCGCGGCAAGCGCGAGCCGTGGCTGGTCATCGACCCCAAGGTGCTGGCCGGCGACCCGGAGTTCGCGGTTATCCCGATGCTGTGGAACCGGTTCGAGGAGGCGGGCGGCACGGCCGGGCTCGGCGCCCGGTTCGACTCGGTCGTGTCCACCGCCGGGCTGGATGCGCGGCGGGCCCGCGGCTGGACCCTGGCCCGCGCCGTCGATACCTGGCTGTGGCACCTCGCCCACGGCGGAACCGAACCCGGTGCCGCGGTGTGCGCCGCGATCGCGACCTGGGCCGTCGACGGCTGGCTCGCCGGCTGACCCCACCGCCGC
>Ga0209382_10010447_pt1 | contig 11556 bp, 10 predicted proteins | sample SoiMetdeltSBSDD5_FD_187599 | JGI IMG/M metagenome (GOLD analysis project Ga0209382, IMG submission 187599) | Bulk soil microbial communities from a Populus tree surrounding site in Tennessee, USA - Soil MetaG P. deltoides SBSDD5 (SPAdes) (version 2) | ecosystem: Environmental > Terrestrial >...
CTTATGGTCAAAGAGCCAAACGAGAGATAATCCAATCAAAAAAGCTTGCCAAAGCCTTGAATTCAGATGAATACCGTTCAGTAGACATTAATTTTATGAAGGAATTGTACGGTAGTTCAAACGTACTAACCAGCAGCAAACTATCAATTCCATCCAAATTCGACCAAAGTATTGTAGTGCCCATTAGAAATGCTATTTTCATAACAATTGCCGCAGCATGGGCATTTAGTGAGAATGCAGATTTGATTGTATTTGGCGCTCACATTGATGATTTTCATTACCCAGATTGCAGACCAAAATTTATTCAATCAATAACAAATACATTGAATATAGGTGAGGAAGACAAAATCAAAAATAGAATTAAAAGAAAAGTATCCATATGGTCTCCATCCCTGGAAGGCATAACTAAATACGAGCTATTAAAATTGGGTCACGAAATACTAGGAGATACAATATTTGAATCATGGAGTTGTTATTCTAATGGTAAAAAAATTCATCAAAACGTAGTGCAATGCGGAGGATGCGAATCGTGTATAAATAGGAAGATGGCATTTAGTAGAGCAGGTATAGAGGATAAAACAATTTATGCAAAGAACTGAAAATAAGGCAAGGGCAAGAGTAAATGAGATATTTACTAGCATTGAGGGAGAAGGGATATACGTTGGAAAGAAAACATTATTTATCCGATTTTCGGGTTGTCATTTAAAATGCAGATGGTGTGATACAAAATATGCATTACCTCTAGATAGTGGAATTGATTACCAAATTGATGAAATTAAAGATCTAATTATTAAAGAACTTCAACCATTCACTTTCAAGGTAAATTTCACAGGAGGAGAACCATTACTGCAAACTGAAGCTGTAATAGAACTAGCAGATTTCATAAAAAAACAGACTAACCTCAAGACATACATGGAATCATCATGTTTTAATTCCGAACTGTTCAGGAAGGCTTTACCTTATATTGATATTTGCAAGGTTGAATTCAAAACTGACGATTCTAAAGTTGTTGATGATGAGGAATATGATAATTTGCTATCAAACGAGATTAAATGTCTGGAATTAGCAGTCGAAAGTAACAAGGCTACTTACATTAAAATAGTGGTGACTAATTCTACAAATCTTGAAAGTTTCAAGAATTTGGTTTACAACATTTCAAAGAAAATTAAACCTTCGGACATTCTGGGCTTCGTAATTCAACCTAGTTTTGGAATAGACCAGCCAACTGTTAATAAGCTTCTAGATACTTATGATATTGTCCAACCCATGTTTCCTGAGGTGAGAATTATACCACAGCTACATAAAGAAATAGGAGCTAGATAATTAAAGGGGAAAAAGAAAATGAAAAAAACTTCATTTAACAAGAGAAAGATAGAAAAACTCGTTAGGGAACTGATAGTGCAACTCGGAGAAAACCCCGATCGTGAAGGTTTACTGGGAACCCCGCAAAGAATTGCAGATATGTATGAAGAAATTTTTGCTGGGTATTGCATGAATTCTGAGCTTGAAATTAGTTTTAGTGAAGAAACTGATTCCATTATTGCTAAAGACATTCAATTTTATAGTATGTGTGAGCATCATATGCTTCCTTTTTTTGGCAGAATGCACATCGCCTATACTCCTTCGGGCAAAGTCTTTGGGATATCGAAACTTGCACGACTGGTAGAGAAATACTCTAAAAGATTGCAAATTCAAGAAAGACTCACAAAGGAAGTCGCAGACGAGATAATGAAAATGGGAGTTAAAGGCGTAACTGTGATTGCAGAAGGAGAGCATTTGTGTATGAAGATGCGAGGCGTTAGAAACAACAGTACAATAATAACAATAGCAAATCGTGGTCTAGTTGACCAAAATGATGCCCGAGCACATCTGTTAGCTCTGATATATGATTCCAAACCTAAAATACATACTGTATAGTAAAAATTACAATAATCCTTATAAAAAAGGACTATTTCAATAGGTAGGAAGAAATGACAAATACCATATTTCGACTACAATCGCACAAGTTCAGTACTGACAATATACAGACAACTTTGGTATGTTCAAAATGCGACGAGGTTTTCTCAAAGGAATTTCCTCTGGATCTTGAAGGGCAGACAATTGAATTTAAATGTCCTGTTTGCAATTCTGCAGGTGAAGCGGATCTTCCCTATAAAAGCGCTGAAGAAAGAGAAGAGCTCGAAGAAGATTTTGATGAAGTAGAAGAAGAAGATGGTGGAGAAGAATTTGAAGAAGATTATTGATTTACGATATCAAACTACTTCCTGTTGCCAATCTTGATGTGATGGTTTTGATTTATTTCATAATTTCTACTTATATTATAATGGGCCTACTCTACTCTTTAGCGCCAATCCGTGACAATTGAGCTAAGAATGCAGTTAACTGGATTTCAGGATGTGACCCCTGAGTTAAACGATAGTCATATTCAGCTATTAGAGAAGCAAAGTCTTCAGGGTGGGACAACTTTAAAGCATACACGGCTTCATACGCATACTTTAGAAAATCGAATTCAGACATTCCATAGACTGTAGTTAATTCAAGTAGTTTGATCCTGGCTTCATTAAATTTACCTGACGTTGCCAACTTGATTATATCATTTACCTTAGATTTTCCTGAAAGTCCCAATGATGCTAGCACATTTGAAACCGTGATCGATCCCATTACAGAGGCAGTTTGAAGGATGTTTATTGAATGGCGTAGATCACCATTGGTAGATTCAAAAATCTGAGAAATTGCTTTATCATCGTACTTTATTCCCTGCTTTTTACATAATGATTTTAAATGATTCTCTATGATTTCTTTTTCAATTCTCTTAAACCTAAAAATTGCACACCGACTTTGAATAGGCTCAATAATTTGCGACAAATAGTTACATATGATTACAAAACGAGTAGTTTCTGAACTATCTTCAATTATTCTTCGCAAAGCTGTCTGGGCCTCCGACGTCATTTCATCAGCCTCATCTAAGATTATTATTCTAAATTTTCTTTCATCTTTTTCACTCGTCCTGATCTTGAAGACCGAGGCAAATTCCTTAACTCTCTCTCGAACCATCTTTATCCCCCTTTCATCGGAGGCGTTAAGCTCAAGTGTATCTCTCTTCCATTCTTCCCCAAGTAGTTGTCTTGACATACAAAGAGCAGTAGTAGTTTTGCCAACTCCAGCAGGACCTGTAAATAACAAATGCGGCATTTCAGCAGGTTCCTTCAACAGATTCTTTAGACTCTCTACGATTTCCTTTTGATTGACAATATCATCCAATTTAATAGGTCTGTATTTTTCTACCCACATTAAATCAGACAAGTTTTTTGCCTCTACTTGTGGCATACTAGATGTTCGAATTATCAGTTATATATTCAGTCCTCAGACTGTTTATCTACTAGCTATTCGAAGACTATATTCCTAATATGTCATCATCCACCATTCTTACTCAAAGCGTATTTGAAAGCTTAAGAAACACATACTTACTTGAATATCTTCTCGAAGAGATTAGGGTCACAGTCAAGTCTGACATAAAAATATCTATTAATGATATTAATGTCGATGCTAAAGAAGGCGATATCTTGCAAGTGCCAAGATGGCTCGCAAAAATTTTGTCGAAAAAAAATTTAATTGAAATTCAAGATAATGAAATGTCAAGTTATGTTTCTAAGGCATTGAATAGAGAACGAATATCAAAACCACATGACATATCGGGTATAGATGCGGACTTTTACATACGAGTAGATGACTTTCTCAAAAGTCTTAATGAAAAAGAAAAAGAAACTCTAATGGTATCACTTAATTCTTTTGTAATTTCCAGACTGGGAAAAATTGTGAAATTAGCAGCTGCTTCATCACTTTCTGCAGAAATGGAAACAAAATTATCTGCTGAGGAAAAACAGCTTTATAATTTTATTAACACATCTTCATTGGCCTTTAAAGAATCGGTGTTAGGCAAGTAAATGACTGAGCAAAAACAACAAACCACTTCGGCAATATCAGATGAATTAGAATCATTTCTGCGCGCATTTAAGGACAGAGAAGGAAATTACAAGTATTTTGACAGAATTAACAACATGATGGCATCAAGTTCTACTTTTGTTGTGGTTGATTATATTGATTTAGATACGAACAAGCCAGAATTGACAAAATTAATTACTGATACACCTGATGAGATGTTTGACGCTTTTAACAAGGCTGTATACTCGATATTGCGAGAGATTCATTATGATTATGCTCAGGAAATTAAAGACAAGATAAAAGTAAGAATTGGAAATTATTCGGTTCAAAAGGGACTTAGAGAGATAAATGCAGATGTAATTAACAAGTTGATAAGCGTTCCTGGCATGGTGGTCAGGACTTCTGAAATTAAACCACTTGCCAAAAAGATAGCATATGCTTGTCTGAATTGTAATACACTTAACGAAGCCCAGCTTAAAGGTTTGGCACTAAAGAAACCTACAAGATGTATTCAGTGTTCTGAAAAAGAGCTTGAAATGGATCCAGAGAATAGTGTCTTTACCGATTTTCAACTGGTTAGGCTTCAAGAATTGCCAGAAGACTTGCCTGCGGGTCAACTTCCGCATTATGTAGAAGTTACTGTAATGGATGATCTTGTAGATCGGTGCAGACCTGGAGATAGGGTTTTATTGACCGGAATAGTCAGGATTGAACAAGAACAGACATTACAAGTAAGGACAAGTTTGTTCAGACTCCGCATGGAAGGTAACAATATAGAATATCTTGGTGGACTTGTAGGAAACAAAGACGGGAGAACTGTTGATAGAATAGCTATAAGCAGCGAAGATGAAAAACGGATCTTATCCCTTGCCGGTATGCCAGATGCTTATGACAAGCTAGTAGCATCATTTGCACCTCATGTTTATGGACACGAAATAATTAAAGAATCTATTCTTTTACTAATTGTAGGATCGGTAACAAAAAAATTAGCCGACGGTTCAAATCGTAGAGGGGATATCAATATCTTTCTCGTTGGAGATCCCGGAACTGCCAAATCAGAAATGCTCAAATTTGCTGCAAAAATAGCACCAAGAGGTCTGTATACATCTGGAAGAGGTACTACTGCTGCAGGTTTAACAGCTGCAGTAATTCGCGATAAATCCGGAATTATGATGCTGGAAGCGGGAGCTGTAGTTTTGGGTGATCAGGGTCTAGTCTGTATAGACGAGTTTGATAAAATCAAATCTGAAGACAGATCTGCACTCCATGAAGTTATGGAGCAACAAACTTGTTCAGTTGCAAAAGGAGGAATAGTAGCCACACTTAATGCTAGAACCTCAATTCTCTCCGCAGCTAATCCTAAATATGGTAAATACGACCCATTTAGAAATATTACAGAGAACGTAGAGCCACTTCCTATACCGTTACTAACAAGGTTTGATATCATTCACGTTATCAGAGATAATGCTGATACTGAAAAAGATAATCGAATCGCAAGTCACATACTTGAAATTCATAGAGACATAGAGCATGCAGCCCAGTCTGTTATAGAAATAGATCTATTTCGCAAATATCTAGCCTATGCCAAACAAATTGAACCAAAGCTCACAACTGAGGCAATTGATATTCTAAGAAAATATTACCTGCAGATGAGAAACGTTGATTCCGAAGGGATGATAACAGCAACTCCTCGTCAGCTGGAAGGTCTTGTACGCCTCGCTACTGCAAGAGCTAGATTGTTATTGAAAGATAATGTTGATTCTGAAGACGCTGATAGAGCAATATACCTTGTTTCACAAATGCTAGAAACTGTCGGTATAGATGTTAATACTGGCAAAGTAGATCTGGGAGTTCTTCATGGAAAACCTCTTAGTGAAACTTCAAAATTAAAGACATTCACAGACGTCTTTAACGGTTTATCAGGAGAGGACAAGAATGATGTTGAAGAAAAGAATTTCATTAATGAACTCGTGAAAACAGGAAAGTTCACAGAAGATGAAGCCAAAGAATTCATAAGAAAAGCTATGCAGAATGGACAAATATATGAGAGAAGAGCTGGATTTTATGCAAAGGCATAAGAATTGAATACTATCTGATTTCATCCTGATTGTTTCCAATCAGAAACTTTTCATGTCTTATTATTAATATATTAGTTAGATAGAATAATTCAATTTGAACATATGAAGGAATATTTGCAGGAGCTTTTACGATTATTAAATTATGATTCATTATATCCCCCACAAGAACTAGCATTATCAAAAGGTGTGATGAATGGTAACAATATCCTTGTTACAACTCCCACATCAAGTGGGAAAACACTAATAGGATTAATGGGAATGATAAATATTCTTAGTAAGGGAAAAAAAGTAGTTTACCTTACTCCATTAAAAGCGCTGGCCACAGAAAAATTTAATGAGTTTAAGATAATCAAAAATTTGAGTTGTTTTAAGAATAGGAAAATAAATATTGCAATCTCCACAGGCGATTATGACTCTTATGGAACCGAATTGATTGACAAAGATATTATTATACTAACAAATGAAAAAATGGATTCAATATTGAGGCATGACGCAAACTGGATTTTCGATGTCGGTCTCTTCATTATTGACGAAATACACCTGCTTACAGAACGTGAACGAGGTCCAACTCTGGAAATTATGTTGACAAAAATCAAACTAATGCCGCAAAAACCTCAAATAATTGGAATAAGCGCGACGGTATCAAATTCAGATGAAGTCGCTGATTGGTTACGATGCGAACAAATTCAAAGCAAGTGGCGCCCTACTGAATTGATAGAAGGTGTTTATAATTATGGTAAAGTTACCATGAATAATGGTACAGCTTTTGAAATTGATAATATTGGAGCCGTAGACAACTCAACCAGTGGAATAATTAGCCTTGCAATGGATTCGATTACAAATGATGGAGGACAATCACTTGTTTTTGCAGAGACGCGTAAACGTACTGTTTCACTAGCAAAAAAAACATCGGACACTGTGTCAAAATTTCTCGATAAATCTTCAAAACTTTCAGCCCACAAAATAGGTGTAGAAATTTTAAAACAAGGAGATGATACAGAACTTAATAGAACACTTTCAAGTACTGTTACAAAAGGTGTGGGATTTCATCATGCAGGTTTAGGAATAAAAAGCAGACAAATTGTAGAAAATGCCTTTAGAAATGGCATAATAAAGATTCTATTTGCCACCCCGACTCTCGCCGCAGGAGTTAATCTGCCTGCTAGACGAGTTGTAATCGCCAGTATTTTTAGATACGATTATGAATATGGCGGTAATATTCCATTGAGTATATTACAATACAAACAATTATGCGGACGTGCAGGAAGACCTGCTTATGATAAATATGGAGAAGCTATCATAATCGCAGATTCAAGAACCAATCCAGAAGATCTTTACAATCATTTTGTATTAGGAGAACCAGAACCAATCGTGTCCCAGTTAATGAACGAAAGGGCATTAAGAGTGCATGTTCTAGGAGTGATAGCTTCAAGACCTAAAATATTAAAGTCTGAATTACTTTCCTTTTTTGAAGAAACATTCCTCTCTAAATACCACGGAAATGAAACTATTAGCTTTGAAATTGACTCACTTTTGCAGTATCTGAGGGACGAGGGATTGATAATCATGAGGAATGAGTTACTAATGGCTACTAAATTTGGTAAGCGCACTTCCATGTTATATATCGACCCAAAAACAGGTATTCACTTCAAGAAAAATTTGGATTACTATAATAGTAACAAAATTAATGACGGAACAAATTTTTTACACTGGATTTGTGACTCTTATGATTTTTATCCAAAGTTGACATTAAGGCAAAATGAAATAGAATACTTTGAAAGAATGTTTGAAAAACATAAACTGAGTTCATATGGACTCTCAAATTATGACTACTCTTTAAAGAATTTGATAATTCTGTTAGAGTGGATCGATGAATCAACTGAAGCCAATTTAAATGAAAAAATTGGGGTTGAACCTGGTGATCTATACAGGATGGTTGAAACAGCGTACTGGCTGTCATACTGTCTTTATGAAATTGCAAAATTGATAGGAAGAAAAGACCTACTAGCAGAAATAAATATACTACGGTTGAGAATTAGACATGGCATAAAATCAGAATTGATTCCGCTTATACAACTTGAGGGAATTGGAAGAATCAGGGCAAGGTCTCTATATAAATCAGGAATCACCAATGTTACTCAAATTGACAAGATTTCTGAATCAAAATTAGGATCCGTACCAAAAATAGGAGTTAAACTTGCAAGAAAACTAAAGAATCAAATCAAGAATTAAAAATGAGTGCAAAAAGATACTTTCATTATAGTTACAAAATGTGATTGAAAATTTGGTTTATCTATTAAATACTGTCATATATGGGATTATTGTATCTGCCGTCTCATTCTTAATTATATTCTTTATTACGCCTGCCTTTATTAAATATCTGAACAAGAAAGGGAGAGTGGTAGTAGACTATCATAAACCTGGAAAACCGTTCATTCCAAGACCCGCTGGTCCTATCCTGCTCATAGGAATAGTAATTGCTGAAATAATATTATATTTGTTAATACCGGATATAAAAATAATCTCTGTTTTATTAACAACTATTATTGGATTTTTCATTGGATATATTGATGACAGGAAAACTATGCCAGGTTGGTTTAAACCTGTAGCTTTGATACTGGCAGCCGTTCCTATAATAGTATTAGGAAGCCACGGGAATTATCTTGGCTTAATATTTGATAGTGCATTCATACCACTGCTATACATTCTGCTTATTTTTTCTATAGTACCGATAGTTGGTAATACTATAAACTCAATTGATGTATTCAATGGCGTAGCAAGCGGCTTTATCATAATAACCATGATACCATTACTAGTAAGTGTTATGCTATTTGGTAATACTAATGTCTTCCTCATGAGTCTACCATTACTCTTTGGCTGTATTGCAATATATCATTATCATAAATTTCCAAGCAAAATATTTCTTGGAGATTCTGGTACATTGCTATTAGGATCGATGTATGCTGGCATATTAATTGCAGGAAATTCAGAAATTATTGGTGTCATTGCACTTCTACCCGCAGTAATGAATTCCTTCCTATTTCTCTCTAGTGTAAAAAAAATCGTAGAGCACAGGCAGGTCAAAACCAGACCAGTAACAATATGTGATGATTTTCGATTAATGGCATCTAAAGATAGTAGTGCACCAGCAACATTAGTAAGGCTTATTCTTGCTAGTGGTCCATTGTCTGAACAGGAAATAATAAGGAGAATCTTCATATTAGGAACGTTTTCATCATTACTTGCCTTCATATCAATAGTTATACAATATTCATTTATGAAGGGGATAATATCATTATGAGATTATTTGGACTATTCATTCTTATTTTTATCATGTGGATTATGATCATGGTAGTTTCATACTTTCTAATATTCATAATAGGTCCATTACATATCAACGTGTTCAATAATTCTACTGATAAACTAATCTCCTCTATAACCAAGGGGTCACTGGCCATCGGACTCGTAGTTGTGTTGATTTTGTTACTGGGCATTCTCAAAACAAAATATCTAAGAAAGACGTTACTAAAAAGTTGAGCTAAAGTAAATGACAATAATACTCATTCTTTTTCTAAATTGGGAGAAATTACGGGTGTTAGTAATAAAATGAAATGATAGCTATATCCGTGACACTTTCATCAAATCTTTGAATTTCACTTCCATTCCGTACCTCTTTTCTTCATGCTTCATATGGTTGTAAATCTTGAGTAACTCAACAGCATTCTTAAAAAGATTAAATTTACCATTAATTTTCATCTGAATGAACTTAAAAACAAGAGCATAAATCTGAAACTTCTTTAGGACTTCTCTTCTATACGCATTAAAATCATTAATGTGCTTGATAAATAATTGTGCACACCATGTTGAAGGAATGATTCCCTCACCAAGCAAAGGATACACAGTCCCTATGGATTCCCCAACACCTACAGTTTTCCGACCATCAGTAAAGGGTTCGGAATTTTTGGGTGGGCTTATTCTGACCGGACGACCAACTTTCTTTATTACTTCGCATTTATGTTTTTTCAAAAATTCATCAACAAATGCATTGTTATTTTTTCGTTCATAATCTCCAGCTCCGATATGTGCATAACCATTTTCTAATGGGAAATACCAAAAATAACCCTTCATCGAGGGAAAAGCTTTCAAGTAAAAATCGTCGAAAGGAGTATTGTCCTGATATTTCACTTTATATTGAATACACGGTATCCACATTTCATTCTGGGGGCGTGGTAAATAATTGCGATGAAAGCCTGTGGAATCAATTATAAGATCAAACTCTGACTCAAGAGTCTCTTTTCTTGGAATAACACCAAATTGGATATCAGTACCCCTTGTCATGTCCTTGATTAATTTTATTTTGTCATAAGTAACCATTCCCTTCAATCCAACATTAATACTCTTTTCCTCTTTGCTACTCTGACTCATATCCACCTTCATGTTTTTTCCCTCATGTAATATATAATCATCAAACTTAAGACCACATTGCCCCACCAAATCTTCCATTATATTTTCACAGGTTGCCCAGGCACAAACTGCATCATGTTCTTCAATAGGCATCCTTTCAAATCCTTTAACGTAGTTATCATGATCATTGCTGAGGCCATTCATAAGATAGGCTCCTGCGACTCCCATTCCAACGACTGCTATCTTCATTTGGTAACGACAATTAATATATTGGTAAATAAAAATGTGATGTTTTTCTGACTCTTTTATTTTGGATATTTCTTGTATGATAAGTTATATTAGTTATTAAAATTAGAATTCATGTAAGAAAAAATGGCTAGGGGTATTCCAAAATATGTTAGAGTCGGGATGCTGCTGCTTGTTATGGGAGCTATAATCGTAGGAATTGGTACTTATTTGAGCAAAGGTTCTTTGTCCCTTTATGGATTGATAATGGCGATATGTGGATTTATCATTTATTTTGCATCTTCAATTGTATCCAGAAGGAAAAATATGCAATCGTGAGGAATTCAGCGTACAGATGTCGTCGTCTATCAGTTCCACTGTGGATGTGTCTATCTTTTTAAGATAAAATGGTTTTTAATTAAACTTATAAATTGTAACAAGCTATCGTATCCTGAAGATAATTGGAAGGTAGTATTATAGAGAAAGAAGACAATTTTGATGAGCTGGACAATGTTTTTACTGAAAACTCAGATGTCAAAACTGAAACTACCTCAGAAAGGACTGATAAGGTAAATGAAGAAAACTCATTGGAATCTGGTCCTTCCGAATTAGGTACAACCAATGATAAATCGCCTGATAGTAATGCTGGCGTTGAAAACTCTCAAATAGAAACCGGCAGCCAAGAATCAGATTCAAAATTTTTTGCAATAAGAACAACTGGCGGCCAGGAACATATTGTCGTAAATTTGGCACAAAATAGGATAAATTCAAAGAAAATTTCTGTACGTTCTATATTGTTACTTGATAGTTTTAAAGGGTACATAATAATCGAAGCTCCTAACTCCAATATTGCTTACGACGCTCTTATTGGGGTTAGACATGTCAAAGGTCAGATCCGTGGAGAATT
>Ga0209382_10010448_pt1 | contig 11555 bp, 9 predicted proteins | sample SoiMetdeltSBSDD5_FD_187599 | JGI IMG/M metagenome (GOLD analysis project Ga0209382, IMG submission 187599) | Bulk soil microbial communities from a Populus tree surrounding site in Tennessee, USA - Soil MetaG P. deltoides SBSDD5 (SPAdes) (version 2) | ecosystem: Environmental > Terrestrial >...
CCGTCAGCATCGTCACGCCCGCCGAAGGCCCGTCCTTCGGGATCGCCCCCGCCGGAACGTGCAGGTGGATCGTCGCGCCCTCGAACACCGAGCCGTCAAGGTCCGCGCACGGCGGCGTCGCCGACCCGTTCCTCGCCGAATCTCCAGCCCGCGTGCCAGACCGCTTCGAGCCGCCAGCACCGTTCTTCCCGTTCCTGGCCGGCCCCACCAGGCTCCCGCCGTACGCCCGAATGTACGAGAGCGCCGCCTGCGCGCTCTCCCGCATCACGTCGCCCAGCATGCCCGTCAGGATCAACTGCTCGTTCCGACTCGGCATGCAGGTCGCTTCCACGAACAGCACGTCGCCGCCCGTCGGCGTCCAGGCCAGCCCCGTCGCGACGCCCGGGCGCTCCGTCCGCTCCGCGACCTCGTCGATGAACCGCTGCCGCCCGAGGTAACGGACCACGTCGTCCGGCGTCACCATCTTCGGCTCGGTCCTGCCCTCGGCGATCTCCCGTGCCACCTTCCGGCAGAGCGAGGCGACCTCCCGATCCAGGTTCCGCACCCCCGCCTCACGGGTGTACCCCCGGATCACCGCCCGCAGCGCCTCCTCCGTGATCGACAGCTCCTCAGGGCGCAGCCCGTGCGCCGCGAGCTGCTTCGGCACCAGGTACGTCCGCGCGATCTGGACCTTCTCCGCGTCCGTGTACCCCGACAGCTGGAGCACCTCCATCCGGTCTCGCAGCGGCGCCGGGATCGTGTCCAGCGTGTTCGCCGTCGTCAAGAACAACACCTGCGAGAGGTCGAACCCGACGCCCAGATAGTTGTCCACGAAGCTGTGGTTCTGGGCCGGGTCCAGCACCTCCAGCAGCGCCGATGACGGATCGCCCCGCCAGTCCGCGCCGACCTTGTCGATCTCGTCCAGCATGAAGACCGGGTCGCGCGCCTCGGCCCGCCGGATCGACTGGATGATCCGACCCGGCAGCGCCCCGATGTACGTCCGACGATGGCCCCGGACCTCGGACTCGTCGTGGACCCCGCCCAGCGAGATCCGCACGAACTTCCGCCCCAGCGACCTCGCTATCGACTGCCCAAGGCTCGTCTTGCCGACGCCCGGCGGCCCCACGAAGCAGAGGATCGGCTCTCTCGCCACCCGGTCGGTCGGCGTTTCGGACTGGGTGTTCGGGGCCGGCGTCTCGACGCTGCCGTCCTCCACCAGCTCGGCCATCTGCGCCTGGCGCTCCTGGCGTAGCTTCTTGACCGCCAGGTACTCCAGGATCCGGTCCTTGATCTTTTCCAGATCGTAATGGTCCTCGTCCAGGATCTGGCGCGCCTTCGGCACGTCGATCTCGCCGCCCGTCAGCTTGCTCCAGGGCAGGCTCGCCATCCAGTCCAGGTAGGTCCGGATGATCCCGTGCTCCGGCGATGCGGGGGGCACGTTCGCGAGCCGCCCCAGCTCACGGTCGGCCTCGCGCTTCGCCTCCTCCGGCAGGCCGGCCTCCTCGATCCGCTTCCGCAGCTGGCCGACGTCGCCGTTCTCCTCCTCGTCGCCCAGCTCCCGGCGGATCGCCCGAAGCTGCTCCCTGAGGAAGTATTCGCGCTGCGCCTTCGTCATCCGCTCGCGGGTCTCGGTCGTGATCTTCTGACCGAGCTCGCGGACCGCCAGCTCGTGCTGGAGCAGCTCCACCAGCCGCTGGAGCTTCGCGTCCAGCACGTCCTCTTCCAGCAGCTCCTGGCGCGTCGGCCCCGGCAGCGGGATCGTCGAGGCGACGAGGTAGGCGAGCTGCCTGGGGTCTTCGAGCGACTCCACGGCGCCGACCAGCTCGTTTGGCAGCTCCTCGACCAGCGGCACCAGCCGGCGGAACAGGTCCACCACCGCCCGCCGCAGCCCCTGCGTCTCGACGCCCGTCGAGATCGTCTCCGGGGCCACCTCCACCTGCGCCTTCAGGTACGGCTCCGTCTGCACGAACTCGCCGAACCTGATCCGCTCCAGCCCCTGGATCACCAGCCGGACCGTCCCGTCCGGGCTGCGCATCAGCTGGTGGATCACCCCCGCCGAGCCGATCTCATGGAGGTCGTCCGGCCCCGCCTGCTCCTGGGCATCCGAAGTCTGTGCCACCAGCGCCACCAGCCGATCACCCCGCATCACGTCGTCGATCAGCTTGATCGAGCGCTCCTGGCCCACCAGCAGCGGCACCACCGCCAGCGGGAACACCACCGTCCCGCCCCTGAGCGGCAGGACCGGCAGAATCTCCGGAATCGCCGGCCCGGCCGTTGCCTGGCCGTCAGCCTCGCCCTCGGCGGCGGCAGCCTGCTCGCCGGCCGGAGCCTGGGCATCAGCCGCGTCGTCGCCAGCGTAGACCGCCTCTCCGAACACCGCCTCGTCGTACCGCGCCGTTCGCTTGCGCGAAGCCGGAGCGGCGGTCTCGGCCGGGTCGGCGGCCTTGCGAACGCGTCGGCCGGGGCGTGCCGCTCGCACCTTCGGCGCGGCGCTGGCGACGGCCTCGGCGGCGTCGGCAGGCGTGCTGGTGCTGGTGCGTCGTCTAGGAGCCATTGTTCTCTCGCTCTCGGTCGCCGGCCTGGCGCTTCGACCGGGTCGGTCGCGCCCGCGTGGACGTGATAGTGGTAGCAGCCGCGTCGACGACCGTGCTAAGCGGGATCGAGGTCGTCTGCTCGTGCGCGCCGCGCTTGACGAGCCGCATCTCGAGGAGGCCACGCTCGTAACGGGCGTCGACCTGCTCCGGGTCGATTGGGGCTGGCAGGGGCAGCTCGAGCCTGACCTGGCCCTGCCGGATCTCGGCGGCGTGGTACACTCCGGCCGGGTAGGCCGGCAGGCGCCGCTCGCCCTCGACGATCAGCGCATCCTCGAAGAGCAGCACGTCGAGTTGCTCGTGATCGACGCCGGCCAGCTCCACCAGCACGATCACCTCGGTAGCCGTCTCCACCACGTCCGCCGGCGGGCGCCAGAACGACTGGCCCATGCTGATGCTGGCGGGCTGGCGCTGCCACGTCTCCCCGAGCGTCCGGGGACGGCTCGTCGCCATGACGACCGCGTAGCGATAGCTGAGACGCCGGTAGCGCATCGAGTCACTCCAACGCGAGGAGACAGGGAACAGAAGCCAGGAGATGGGAGGGGGTCTGGCAACAATGATACTCGGCGCGCTCACCTGCACAACGAAACGCCAGAACACCCCGCTCCCTGACCTGGCACGCCGTTCGGTGTTGGCAAGCGGCGTGCCGCGCGATCGTCCACTCGCCCGGTGCCGTCGGGTCCGTCCACGGGCGGCAGATTGCCGGACAGAGTTGCCGGCAGCGTCATCTGATCGGGACGTCTGACTCTGGTCAGGTGCGTGCTCGGTCTGCTACGCTCGCCAGCATCGGGCACGAACGTGGACGGTCCGCTGGCGGCTCGACGGAGCGCGAGGACGTTCGCGTTCGGCGAGCCTTGAGTTTCCCGCGACGTGTCCAGATGATTGCGGCGTCGGCGTGCGGCCGTCCTCGGCAAGCGGGCCTCATGCCAGACCGAATCTCGTGAGGGAGAGGGACCGCGTCGATGAAGCACAGCACCGATCAGATCCTCACCACCCACACCGGTAGCCTCCCACGGCCAGACGACCTGGTCAGCATGCTCGAAGGCCGCGACCAGCGCGAGGCCCGCGCCGATCCCGGCTTCCAGGCGCGGGTCGGCAGTGCCGTCAAGGAGATCGTCCGGAAGCAGGTCGACGCCGGCGTGACCGTGGTCAACGACGGCGAGATGAGCAAGGTCGGCTACTCGACCTACATCTCGGACCGGGTCACCGGGTTCTCCGAGCAGAGCCGCCAGCTCCCGAACCAGGTCGAGGTCGGGATGTTCCCAGAGTACTATCAGGCGCACCCCACGGGCGGCACGATGATCAAGCGGCCGGTCTGCGTCGGACCGATCGAGTGGACCGGCGATGAGCAGGTCCAGGTGGACATCGCCAATCTGAAGGCCGCCATCGAGGGCGTCGACGTGGCCGAGGCGTTTATGACGGCCGCCTCGCCGGGCGTCGTCTGGCAGTTCCTCGAGAACGACTACTACTCGACCCACGAGGCGTACGTCTTCGCCGTCGCCGACGCGATGCGGAACGAGTACGAGGCGATCGTGAACGCCGGCTTCGTCCTCCAGCTCGACTGCCCGGAGCTGGCGTTGGGCTGGAATCGGTACACGTTCAAGGACGCCACGGTCGACGACTTCCGCAAGGTCGCCGACCTACACGTCTCGGCCCTCAATCACGCCATCGCCAACATCCCGGCCGACCGGGTCCGGCTCCACCTCTGTTGGGGCAACAACGAAGCCCCGCACATCCGCGACATCCCGCTGGCGCGGATCGTCGACATCGTGCTGAAGGCGAACGTCGGCGCCATCTCGTTCGAGGCGTCGAACCCCCGCCACGCCCACGAGTGGAAGCTGTTCGAGGACCTGAAGCTGCCGGACGGGAAGATCCTGATCCCCGGCGTTCTCGATTCGACCACGAACTTCGTGGAGCACCCGGAGCTGGTCGCCGAGCGGATCGTCCGCTACGCCAACCTGGTCGGACGAGAGAACGTGATCGCCGGCACCGACTGTGGGTTCTCGACGTTTGCGCGCTCGGCCCTGACCGTCCACCCGACCGTCACCTGGGCGAAGTTCCAGGCGATGGCCGAGGGCGCGCAGATCGCCAGCAAGCAGCTCTGGAGCTGATCTCCATGCATATCAACAGAGCCGTTCCATCGCCGTCCTGATCCACGCCAGGTGCCGCTCGATCATCTCCCGGGGGAACGCCTGCGTCCCCCACTCCTCCACGCGCGGCCCCCAGTTCCCAAGCCTGAACAGCTCGCGCACCGCCACGAAGAGGGGGATCGCTGCCAGCTCCCAATCCGCGAGCGGGCGCACGTCCTGGTAGCCGGACAGGAGCTCCCGCCCTGACGCCTCGGTCGAACGGTCGTCTTTCGTCGCGTGCAGGTAGGTCGCCACGTCGAACGCACGCCAGCCCGGGCCACAGAAGTCGAAGTCGAGCAGCGTCAGCCCGCCGTCCGGGGCCGCCAGCACGTTCGTCGGGATCACATCGCCGTGGACCAGGCCGTAGCCCGGCGGCTCCAGCGGCAGCGCCGCCATCCGCCGGCGCAACAGCCCGGCCGTTCGCTGGAGCCCGTCGAGGTCGGCCGGGCGGTCGCCGAGAAACGTCGCGGCCTGCTCCAGCGAGCGCTCCACCAGCAGCGCGGCATCGAGCGGCACCCGGTGGCGGGCGCTCGGCATCGACTGAAGCCAGCCATCCGTCAGCCCATGCACCCGCGCGATGACCTGCCCGTACCGCCGCGCCGGCTCCGGCGAGCGCTCCAGCAACGTACCCTCCATGAAGCGGAAGAGCACGGCGTAGCGGAAGCCCTCCGGGGCCGGCACTGAGATGAGGCGCTCGCCGGTCAGCGTCCTGTGTGCCGGCGCGACCGACACGCCCACAGCCGGCCCGTGCTCCGCGAGCATTTCGAGCACGTCGAGCTCCGCGCCGATCGCCTCGGCCGTCCGGCGTCCGTGGCGGTAGACGATCAGAACGGACGGCCCCTGGCGCGCGTCCACGCGGTAGACGTCGCGGATCGTCGCCTTGATCAGCCGACAGCGGACCTCGTCGAGCCCGTACGCGGCGCCGACCATCCCGGCGAGCGCCGCCGGCGCGAGCATCGACCGGAAGACGGGAAACGTCCCCGGCACCGCGCGTTCGTCGGGCATGACGGCGTCCCTTCCTCCGCCGAGAGTCGCGCCGGGGGTTCTACCTCCCGCACCGTACGGGGCACCACTACCCGCCGTCTGCCACGTGGTCGGACAGGATGAACAGGATTGACAGGATTCTGTCTCATCCTGTCAATCCTGTTCATCCAGTCTACAGTCGTCTTTCCACCTGCCTACGCCGTCCGGATGAACGCCGCCTCGGTACGGCGGACGGACGTCAGCCGGATCGGTCCGGCCGCGATCCAGCCGAGCGCGAGCGCACCCACGGCCGCCCCGATCAGCAGCGTGGCGACCACCCCGAGGTACTGCCCGAGCGCCCCACCGATCAGGGCGCCGATCGGCGTGCAGGCGATCACCACCGTGCGGATCGTCCCGACGACTCGCCCCTGGAGGTGATCCGCCACCGTCGCCTGCCGCACCGTGATCGTGTTCACGAAGTAGATCGGCAGGCAGACGCTCACCACGAAACTGGCGACGCCGAGCAGCGGCACGACCAGGCCGGCCGCCGCTACCGGTCCGGTCTGAGCCAGTGGCAGGAGCAGGTAGCTCGCGAAGCCGACCAGGACGGCGGACGCCATTGCCGGCCCCTCGCCGATGCGGCGGGAGACGGGATAGACCGCCATGGCGCCCAGGACGCTGCCGGCCCCGCCTGCCGCCAGGACCAGGCCGACCTCAGCGGCGTTGAGGCCCAGCACCTCGTAGGCGTACAGCAGGTAGACCGTATTGACGATGCTGAGCCCCAGGTTGACGGTGGCGCTGGACGCGGCGATCAGGCGGATCGTGCCGTCGCAGAACGTCGCCGCCAGCCCGTCCCAGGCATCCCGCCGGAACGAGGCCCTGCCCTGCTGACGAGATCTGCTCGTGATGGGCTCAGGCCGCCGGATCGCCAGCACCAGCAGCGCCGAGATGAGGTAGCTGATCGCGTCCACCACGATGGCGAGCGGCGCCTGGATCCAGTGAATCAGTGCGCCCGCTAGCGCCCGGCCCGCCACGTTCGCCGTCGAGTTGGAGATCTCCAGCTTCGCGTTGCCCTCCGTCAGATCATCGCGGTCGAGCAGCCCTTTCAAGTACGCCTGTGACGCGACGGCCGAGAATGGCGTGAAGATGCCGATGATGAGCGCGACCAGGTACAGGTGCGCCATCGACAGGCCCGGCCCCAGGTAGGCGAGCGGCACGGAGGCCAGCGCCGCCAGCCGTCCAAGGTCGGAGACGATCATGATCGGCCGGCGCGGCAACCGATCGGCGATCACCCCGCTGGGGATGCCGAGGATCGAGAACGGGAGCGCCTGGAGCGCCGCCAGGAACCCGACCTCGACCGGCCCCGCTCCAAGCTGTTGAATCGCGATCGTCGGCAGCGCCAGCGCCGTGACGACGGTGCCCAGGCGGCTGACGCTCTGGCTGGCCCAGAGCTTGAGGAAGTCCGGGTGCTGCCAGAGCCGCCCGCCGAGACGCGGCCATAGCATGCGTCGCCGGCCCGCGTTGCCAGGTGCATCGGACATCGTGACCCCTCGCGAGCCCCGAGTCTAGGAAGTGCGATCCACGGGTGTCAACAAACGTGCGCGGTATCAGCGGCCACGGTTACTCGCCTGCGCCGCTGCGCCACCTGCCCTTCGATCCGCTTGCCGATCATCGGTATCATTGGACTCCGACTTATGGCTTCGAAGGCGCCGGACATCGACGATGGCATCAGCGACCGCATATGGTCGTTCTCGCCTCCCCATCGCCGGGCACAGCATGCCCACCGGGCACTTCGCGGTGCTCCCGTTGCGGCGGACATCCTCGTCTGGACTCGCCAGGAGTTTGATCGCTTCCTGCCCGTCGCCGGGTCGCTCGCCGCCACGATCCTCCGCGAGGGCCGGCTGCTCTATGGCGCTTGACCCCAGGTCCGAGCTCACGCGCCAATGGCTTCAGGTCGCAGTCGACGACCTGACTCTGGCCGAGGTGGCGAACCGTCCGGCCTTGAAGCCTCGATCCCCTGGCTCATGATCTCCTCGGCCAGCTTGAATCTGCCGGTGAAGGGGACCCCACGACGGCCCTGCTCTCCGGTTGATGCACCGGGTGGCATCAGCAGCGCATCCCGACGTTGAGGCATCAGGCTTCGCGGCGCCAACAGCGTGGGAGCGTCAGTCGCCCAGCGCCGCGCGCGCCACATGCCTGACTTGACACCTGAAGAGAGGCACACGGCGGCCACGTCGCCCGGATAGTCACTCGCACGGAGGCCGCCACGTGCCGACGCGCCCCGCACCTCGTACGCCTACCCTCATGTCATCCCGACCCCATTCGGCAAGCTCAGGGCAGGCTACGCGAGCTTGCCACTCCCCTTTTATCATCCCGACCGTAGCGAGCTTGCGAGCGACGTGGAGGGATCTCCCGACTTCGGCTCACGTCGAGTCTCGTCCACGAGATCGCCGCACAGTGGATCCGGCCACATGCTGCTTGAATGCAGGGCAAGAAGGTCTCACCACGGCACCGTGTTCATGGCCCCGGCGACAAGGTCGTCATCTCGCTCGACCCGATATCCGGCAGCTAGGAACTCCGCGACGATCGCTGCCTCGTCTTTGCCGAATAGGCTGAGATACTCGCCACTGATCGCGTACCCCCGGCGTCCGTACCGCTTCTGAATCGGTGCTGGAACCCAGGCCAACATCTCGTTGGCAGGCCAGGCGAACCAATGCCCTCCAAGGAACGGGTTGCTCCCCTCGAAGTCGAACGGCTCCCAATCCACCGGGTCGTCGTCGAACAGCAGCCGCTGACCGACGGGAAGTGCCCGGAAGGCGTCCATGATTTGTTCATCGGTGGCATCAGCCTGCTCGTCTTCAAGATAAGCGGTCCTGAACTCCTCGAATGACGAGAACTCTGGATCGATGCTATCGATCATGGTCGGGTAGAGCCACTCGGGATACGGCTCGCCGAGCTGCCGGACCTCTCCCCACGTCTCTGGGATCGGGTCCAGTTGGATTGCGTCGTTCCGCTGTTCGGCGACGCGCCTCTGCATGAAGATCAGCTCGTCGCCGAGCACCGCGTACACGAGATCATCGCCGTCGATGCTCGACCTCTGATCGTCCGTCACGTGGAGCCTTCCAAGTGGTGATGTTGCACACAGAGCCCGTGAATCCGCTCCACCCGCTCACAGCCGATGCGCGACCCGTCTCCCCACGCTGGTCACTCGCACCAGACGAGGCTCCCGCGCTCACCGTCCCAGTAGAACACGCAGACCTGCTCGAATTGTGCTCCCAGCTCCCGCGTCCGCTCTTCCGTGATGTCGAGGACGGCGAACGACGGCTCGGCATGTCGCCTGACGGAATGCGCCCAACGGCCGGCCAATATGTCCAGCCATCGACCTCGATCGCGGCCCGCAATCGCTCATTGGCAAGGCGGTTGGCCTCTTCCTCGGGCCGTTCAGCCCCAGGGTTGTGCGCCGTCACGACCGTCAGGCGCCGGCCACGCACTGACCGCGGCAGCTTGCCTTCAGCATGTCCGACCCTGAGTGTCACCTTGCCGCCGGGCGACTCCACCTCGAACATTGCCTCGGCATACGCCGTCCGGGTGCGGACCGCGTCGAAGGCTATCAGTTGCCTCAGCTTCTCAGCGCAGCCGCCCATCGTCATGCGTTTCGATGACCCCGACTTCGAAACCACCATCGGACGCTCGCCTGACCAGGTAGAAGCGCAGGTTCAGGCGTGCTTTGACCCATGCTGGCAACTTCAGCACGAGTCCTGCGAACCGGCGATGAGCAGGCAGCGCTAGGCCGAAGTTCGCGTCGGGTCCGTCCATGCGTTGGAGGAGCTCACCGAGCGCGTGAAGAAAGAAGTTGCCTCGCATCTGAGGTCGAGAGCCTTCGCCCTTCGCCTCCAGCACCAGTCTCTCTCCCTCCCCGTCGAGCCTCGATGTCGATACCGGGCGACTGCCCCCACCGCGTCGTAACCGACCACCCATCTGCTTGCAGGCTCGCTTCGACCGCCTGCTTCACCTGGTCCTCGCTGAGGCCGACCTCGCCAGCGTAGACAAAGTCCAGGATGGCCGCTTCTGTCGTGAGCGCAACGACTTGCAGACTTGGATATGAATCCCTGCGTAGCATCAGTGGCCGCCGAACACCGTGAAGCCGCGCTCCCGCAGGCACTGAGCTAGGCACCGCGCCATCTTCTCTACCTCCCGCCGGATGCAATTGGGTTGTACTGCTCGTAGAGCCTCCGTCGGAGCTATCCCCCATGTCTTTGAACCTTCGGAGATGCCTTGTATCCCGCCTTGTGCTACCGGAACCGCTCGTCAGCAGGCTGAACGCCCTGCCCGACGTAATCACAAGCGCGACGGGAATTCAGGCGCTGACCGGTGCTGTCTGTCCGTTCGATTACGTACATGTAGTACATGAGCCCACTCGTCGCACCATACTACCGTGCTCGATCGCCGACGCGCTGACCGAGCGGCGCCACCGACATCACTTCGGCCCCATGTGGTCCGAGCCGCTCGCCCGTAGCAGGGTCCAGCATGAGGACCAGCCGCCTCCACCTCAGGGCCACCCGCTCCATCTCCCCGCCCCTGGCGTGCCCTCCCACCCTCCCCGCGGGTACTCCCATCCCAGGAGGGCACAACCATGGCCACCGAGCGCCAGATCGCCGCCAACCGAGCCAACGCCCAGAAGTCCACCGGCCCGCGCACTGACCGCGGCAAGTCCTCGTCCAGCCGCAACAACACCCGCCACGGCCTCTACTCCACCAGCCCCGTCATCCCCGGCCTCGAATCCGAGAACGCCTGGGAGTACCACCGCGTCACCACGATCCAGGGCCTGGCCCCCGAGACCGCCCTCGAAGAGGCCCTCGCCGAGCGCGTCGCCCTCGTCCTCTGGCGGCTCGGCCGCGTCGCTCGCTACGAGCAGACTATCACCACCCGGGCCAGAGACCAGGCCCCCGAAAACCTGACCACCACGTTCGAAGCGCTCGAGATCGACGTCGATCGCATCCGCGCCCAGTTCTCCGACTCCCGCCAATGCCTCCGCGCCTTCGACCGCTTCCTCCAACGCCTGCCGGAGGCCCCCATGTCCGGACGCGATGCCAGCAGCGTCATCCACTCCGTGGCCAACCGCACCCCGGGCTTCGACAAGGCCTCGTTCGAGGTGCCCGGCCTCTTCGACGCCGCCGATCACATTGAGGACATCCCCGGCTGGACCGTCGCCCGCATCCGCCAGGTCGTGGACGCCATCGCCGAATCGGTCGGCCTGGAGTCGTCCGTCGACGTCGTCCAGCGCGGCGCGACCGAGGCGAGAACGTGGCACGCTCAGGCACGTGCCGCCTACCGCCAGCTCAACCGCCGCATCCAGGACGCTCGCCAGGAGTGCGTCCTGCCCGAATCCCGCCGCGCCGAGCACGTCGTCCGCTACGAGACCCACCTGACCAGGCTGCTCAACCAGACGTTGAGCCAGCTCCGGCAGGTCCAGCGCCACCGCGAGGCCACCCGCCCCCGCCCGGCCTACAACGACTACCACCTCGACGTCGCCCCCGACCTGCTCCCCCTCTCCCTCGCAAGGGAGAGGGGGCTGGGGGGTGAGGGCTTCCATTTTGACGAATCGAACCCAGACTCGATCGACCCGCCTTCGAGTGAGGCACCCCGTTCGGATTGGCACAGTGCCAATTGAGGCCACCTGAGGACCCGCCGGGACCACTCCAGGACCACCCGTGACCCCGCCAGGACCCACCCGGTGCCAATGGACTTTCGTCATTTTGTCTTTTTCTCTAGTTTTCGCCAAGTGGCGGGGGTGAGCGACTGACCAGAGGAGAGCGGCTGCATCACGGTGGGTCGACGGCCTAGAGTACGGGTGTCGAAGCCTGGACTCTGGGGCGGACCCACCGGATGCAAG
>Ga0209382_10010450_pt1 | contig 11554 bp, 14 predicted proteins | sample SoiMetdeltSBSDD5_FD_187599 | JGI IMG/M metagenome (GOLD analysis project Ga0209382, IMG submission 187599) | Bulk soil microbial communities from a Populus tree surrounding site in Tennessee, USA - Soil MetaG P. deltoides SBSDD5 (SPAdes) (version 2) | ecosystem: Environmental > Terrestrial >...
GGGCGCTTCCGCCCATAGACTCCACCGTCATGGGGAGTACCCCACAGTGGCCGACGCGGTGATCGAGGCCCTCCAGAATGTATGCTATAGTATGTGGCTCCCCGAGGCATGGCAAGCGGATTTTTCACCCATGCCTCAACCTGTGCGTGCGCTCCTCAGTAGCTCAGGGCTCAGCACCGGGGGAGGGGGAAGGGAGATGGCCGGCGAGGCTATAGATCTCAACGGGTGTAGCGATATTCTTGAGCTGTTCCCAGCCGAGGCGTTGCAGCCGGTAGCGCCCTTCTAAGCGTCGAGCCGTCTCTGGTCCAATGAGGATTTCACCGGCTTTGGCAATATCTGCCAGACGGGACACCAGGTTGGTGACGGCACCGCTGGCCGTGAACGTCCACCGCGCCCCGCGCACACCCTCAAAGCGGGTTGAACCGACCAGGGCGACACCGGAGTTAAGGCCCATATGCACGGTGAGCGGTTGCACAGCATTCTCAGTGTTGAGCGCCTGCGTGGCGGCAAGGAGTGCGAGGGCGGTGTCCGCAGCAGTGCTTGCATGCTGCGCATCTTGAAAGATCGCCATGAAGCCATCGCCGGCTGTTTCATTGATATCTCCGCCGGCAGCGTGGATGAGATCGAGAAAGGTGGAAAAATAGCGCTCAATCAGGGCATTGAGGCTCTCAGGAGCCAGGCGTTCGCTCAAGCGAGTATAGCCACTGATGTCGAGAAACAGGACGGTGACATCGCACTCGCGCTTGGCGAGTTCTGGCGCTTCGGGATTGGCCGCCACCAGGCGTTTGACGGTCTCTGGCACGAACTTGGCGAAGTGATCTTTGATGCGACGCAGCTCCCCAAGTTTTCGGTCCACTGTGGCTTTGAGCCGCAATGTGGTATGGAGACGGGCGCGGAGCTCCCGATCGTCTACTGGTTTGGTGAGAAAATCATCGGCGCCAGCTTCGATCCCTTTGATGCGGTCTTCAATATCCCCCAAAGCCGTCATGATCACGATAGGAATGAGGCGGGTCTCTTCGTGTTCTTTCAGGATGCGGCAGACTGTAAAGCCATCCATGAGCGGCATCATGACGTCGAGGAGAATCAGGTCAGGGGTTTCTGCAGCGACCTTCGCTAACGCCTCCTGCCCATTCGTAGCGCTGATGGTGTCATAGCCGAAATCTTCCAGTTCTTGTTCGAGGTAATCGACGTTGAATGGTTCGTCATCGACAATCAAAATTTTCGCGCGTTCGCTCATGGCATGATCCTCGTCGCCCCTGGTACGTATGGCCGTCTACTCTCTGCCGCCGTCACCGAGAAAAGCACGCAGTTTGGCATATAGCAGGTCTTCATCGATTGGTTTGCTCAGGTAGTCATCGCACCCGGCAGCCTTGGCTTTCTCTTCGTCACCGCTCATGACGTGGGCAGTGAGGGCGATGATCGGGACCGAGCGCAGCGCCGCATTGGCTTTGATCCGGCGCGTCGCTTCCCAGCCGTCGATGACTGGCAACGACAGGTCCATGAGAATCAGGTCGGGGCACGTACGTTCCGCCAGTGCAATACCGGCCGCACCGTCGGAGGCGGTGAGGATGGTATAGTCGTCCTCGAGTAGTTGCACGAGCAGATCCAGGTTGAACTCAACGTCCTCGACGATCAGGATGGTTTTCATGCCCTCATATTTCCTCTGGCGCAGAGGTATACCGCTGCGGCAGTGTCATGGTAAAGGTGGAGCCGACCCCCTCAGTGCTCTGCACCGTAATATCTCCACCCATGAGGCGAGCGAACTGCAGGCTGATGGCCAGCCCCAGACCAGTGCCGCCGTATTCGCGTGTGGTACTGCTATCCACCTGACGAAATTCCTCAAAGATATGTTCCAATGCTGACGCGGGGATGCCAATCCCGGTATCGGCCACGGCCATGATGATCCTGTCCTTGTGGGAGCGAGCGGTGAGGGTAATCGTTCCGGCGTGGGTAAATTTGACCGCATTGCTCAAGAGATTCATCAGGATCTGTTTTACCTTGTCGCGATCCGTATACAGTGTGGGCAGGTCGGCTGCGATCTTAGGCACGAGTCGCACCTGCTCGCTCTTGAGCACTGGCTCGACGGTGTGTAGACACTCGGCGAGCATGGGGCCCAGGACGAATTCCACCGGATAGACCTCAGTCCTGCCGGCTTCGACCTTGGCCAGATCGAGCACATCGTTGATCAAGGATAGCAAGTGCTCGGCGCTGACCAGAATCTTTTCCAGGTTTTCGTATTGTCGCGGTGCCAGGATATCCTTGGAACGTCGCATCACCAGGCGGGTGAAGCCGATAATGGCATTCATCGGTGTGCGTAGTTCATGCGACATATTGGCCAGAAATTCTGATTTATGCCGCGAGGCGGCTTCGAGCCGGCTATTGGCCTCTTGCAACTCGCTGGTGCGCTCGGCCACCAGGTTTTCCAACTCTGCGGTATGTTGCCGCACCTGCTCGTAGAGCCTGGCATTCTCAATAGCAATGGCGGCCTGGTCGCCCAGGGCGCTCAGCAGCCGTTGGTCGTCGTCGCGGAACTGCTGCGGCGTGCGGCTGATAACGTACAGCACTCCCATCACCGTATCGCGCGCTTGCAGCGGCACGCCGAGCCAGGAACGTAAGCCCGCTTCCTGGATCACCTCGCGAAACGGACTGTCGGCGTATTCAGCAGGGTAGTCACCCACCATGATTGGCAGACCCGTTGCCACAATACGTCCGCCCAGACCCTGACCAGGATGGAAGCGTGTGCTGACCACAGCATCAGAGACCGGGCCGCTGTGGGCTTGGATGACGAATGTATCACTCTCCTCCTGGCGCAGTGCGAGCAGGCTGGCATCCGCCTGTAAGAGCGCATGCGCCCGTGCCACAATCAATTTCAGCGTCGGTGCGAGGGCCACCTGGGCAACGATCTCCTGACCGATCTCGTACAATGTGGTTGTCTCCTCGACTTTCCGTTGCACTGCCGCCTCATGCGTTTCCAGACTCCGTGCCATGTCGTTGAAGGACTGGGCCAGGATGCCGATCTCGTCGTTGGCCTCGTGTTCTACAGTAACGGAACGCTGACCCACCGCAATGCGGTTCGCCGCTTCGGCCAGACGCCGGATGGGGTTGGCCAGACTCCGCACGCGGTTGACGGTGAGCACCAGCGCAATACCCAGGCTAAGCGCCGTGAGGATCGCAAACCACAGCGTGATGACCCCTCTGGTGCGTTGAAACTCCTGCAGTGGATAGACGAAGTCGAGCACAATTGCTCCCAGGAAGGTGGGCGCCTGCTTCCCATCACCTGGGTGATACACGGGTATGGCAGCCGTCATCGTCGGGCCAGGCGATGACATATAGACCTGGTGTGCCTCCAGGGTGCGCACTGCGGTAAAAAACGGTGCCCGCGTGACCTGCTGACGATCGCTGCTGATGTAGCCACCACCGCCAGCATCTGCCAACCACTTGGCGGGGTAGTAGAGGATCTTCACCGCTTCACCCCCACGCTGGTCAACATACCGTACCTGCGTATAGATCGGCTCGATGCTGTTACTCCGGTCAGCAAAGCGTTTGAGGGAGCGCTCCAGCCCACGCCGATAGACTTCGGCTTCGTCCGTGAGACCATAGGCTTGGTTGAAATAATAGTCGCGAATCGGCAGATTCTCGGCAATGGTCCGCAGGTCGTTCTCGCGTTGCTTGAGATACCGGACGCTCGTTTTGGCCGCTTCGCCACTGGTGGCGAGAAAGCCCACCAGGGCCAGAATGAGCATGGGCACAACAATCAGCGGCACAATGATGAGCAGCATCCTGGTTTGGATGCTGACGTTGCCGAAGAACCGTGGCCGCTTTCCAGGCATAGGTGACACTGCTTATACATCCTCTTTTACTCGGGTACGGCAGCCCCCTGTTGACGTACCGACCAGTGCTGATCCATTACCCCAGTCTCGGCGAGAATGAGGAATCCGTTCACATACGGCACAAATTCCACGGCTTTATTCACCGCATAGAGCTTAATAGGGTTGTACAGAAAGAGGAAATACGCCTGATCGCGGGTGTGCCGCTCCATCTGCCGCAGCAACGCCTGCTGCTGCTCCCGATGCACCGTGCCCAGCACCTGCTCATACAGCTGGCGGAGTTCTGGCTGCTCCAAGACCCAATCGAACTGGCCATCGAGCGCGAAGTTATGGTAGATCATATACACCGGGAAGTTCGCCACATCGGGGACGTTAGAAGCCAGGGCAATATCCCAAGTTTGCTGCTCAGGCGATTGCTCCAGATAGCTGATCGCCGTCTTCTGACCGTAGGTCACCGGGTCGAGTACCTGGAAGTCCACCCGGAATCCACCCATCTCGAGCATCTTGCTCACGACCGTTGCCTGCACCTGGAGAGTTGCAGGGGCAATCAGGGTCAGCGCCAGCCCATCGGGATAGCCTGCCTCACGGAGTAACGCCCGTGTCTTGTCAGGATCAAAGGCGTAGGGCGCGAGGTCAGGATCATACCCAAACGCCTGCACCGGCAGCAGGGCCGGGAGGACCACGCCATTGCCTTTGGCGGCATACCGGAGAAGATCCTCGCGGTTGATGGCCAAATTCGCGGCCTGGCGCAGCCGCACATCGCGCCATGGGCTGTCCGCCTTACGCATGTTGAACATCCCAAACACACTGATGAAGGCCCCCCGCGTCTTTACCACCTTGGCAAAGGCACTCTGGGCCACCTGCAAGGTCTCCAGGGGACTCAGCTCCGTGACCACGTCCACCCGTCCCTCAGCGGTTTTGACGAGTTCGACCGCGTCGCGTTGCTCGATGGTATTGTCAAAGATGAGGCGGTGCAGGCGTGGCCACCGGGTGGTGTCCCAATAGTCCGGATTGGCTTCCAGGACCACACGGTCCGAACGCATATTGGGGGTAGAGACGCCTTCCACCAGCTTATATGGACCCGTGCCCCACGGGCCAGCGCCGTTGATAATTCACCAATCCTTCTCACCCCACCCTTGTTCGCGGTAGAACTGACGGTTACCGATATGCAGGAAGCTAATCTTGGCCAGCGCCCCGCCATCCGGTTCCGGAAAGACAAAGCGGACCGTGTACGGATCAAGGATGTCCAGTTTTGATCCCGGCTTGAAGTTCAAAAACGTCCCGGGCCTGAAGGGCTGCCGGAGCCGGGTGTTTTCCTCCCAGTTGAGCTGGACTATCTCGGCGTCAAAGACCTCGCCGTTATGGAATCGCACTCCCTGGCGCAGTACCACTTCTAGCGTACGTTCGTCGAGCCAGCGCCACCCGGTAGCCAAGCGCGGGACCAGTTTGCCATCGTTGTCGACTTCCATGAGGTGCTCGAAGACGTTATACGTAGTGGAGACCCAGTTGAGGGGATGCTTATCGACAATACGCACCTCTCCCCGCGGCGCTGGACCTGATTCCCCCAGACTCCGGTTGCCCCACCCGAGGATGACGAGCATCAGGACAAGACTACCAACCACGAGGTTTTTCATGACCGCCCCTCCCCTTGCGAGCTGGTTGGATGCCGTCTTGCTCAGCCTCTTGCTGGGCAGATTCGGATACGCGCGTAAGCCGCTGATCTTTCCCCTGTACTCTACACCTCTGGAGGCGCAAGATCTTGACCACATCCTGACCATTTTGAGACGAATTCTGACCGACATCCAGCCTGAGACCATCGTGTAGATAGATACATGGAGTCTCGTCACTTGTGCCCAGAGACCTGTCCCTCTACGGTCCCCTCTGTCCCCCGCGCGGCGCTGGGACTTCTTCCCCCACACCGCGGCTGCCCCACCCGAGGGTGACGAGCATGAGGACGATGCGGCCAACGATGAGTGGTTTCACGGTTGCGCCTCCCTCAGTCCTTTGAGTAGTCGGGCCCGCAAACCGAGCACCGTCAGTCCTACGACTTCTTGGCGGGTCTCGTCGTAGCGTACAATGACGCCGTCGCCAATATCCACGCCCACTGCTGGCTGAGGTTCACCAAGGGACAGATAGAGGACATCGGCGTCTTCGTCGTAGTCCCAGGTGATGGCTGTCGGTTTTGCCAAAATTCTTATCGCTTCCATAGCGTGTTTCTCCGGACTGAGAGCTGACTGGCGAGATAGGCTGTCAGGACAAAGCCGTCTTCGGAACTGGTTTCTCGATAAACCACCACGAGATATTTCCTGGTCAATGGCGTCTCGGGGTACAAGCGGGCTGCGAGTAATGTCCCAAAATCGCCTTCTTGTATTATGTCTGGTTCTGCCAGCGTTTCCACAACCCGCTCACGTTGGGTCTCCATGTCTGGATGGCGATGCATGACATGCTGCCATTGTTCTTCTGTCAGACGGATCGGAATGCCGTTATGTGAGTGAACAATCAGCACCGTAGCGGTTCCATCCCTTCCTAATCATGCTCTCTCACTCCGGCCCGGCGGCCTTTTGCTTCCGTATCGACCAATGCTGCGCCGTCACCGACGTCTCGGCGAGGTTAAGCGCTGTGCTCACATACGGCACGAATTCCACGGCTTTGTTCACCGCGTAGAGTTTAATGGGGTTATACAGGAAGAGAAAATACGCTTGGTCGTGCGTGTGTCGTTCCATCTGGCGAATCAGTGCCTGCTGGTGCTCTCGATCCACGGTGCGGAGGACCTGCGCATAGAGCCGTTGAAGTTCCGGCTCCTCGATGACCCAATCGTACGGACCGTCGAGCGCAAACGCGTTATAGGGTAGAATAGCCGGGAAATTCACCGAATCACTATGCGGCCTTAGGGCGATATCCCATCCCTGTTGCTCGGCGGGCTGAGCCAGAAAGCGGTGATCCGTCTTCTGATTATAGACATCAGGCTCGAGCGTCTGGCGCTCTACCGTGAAGCCGACCTGCTCGAGCATCTTACCGACCACGGTAGCCTGGATTTCCAGAGGCGGGGGGGCGATCAGGGTGACCGGCAGTCCGCCGGGATACCCTGCCTCCCGCAGCAGAGCACGGGCTTTGACCGGATCGAAGGCATAGGGAGCCAGGTCAGAATTATACCCGAACGAATTGGTGGCGAGCAGCGCTGGCACAATCACCCCATTGCCTTTGGCAGCGTAGCGGATCAGGTCTTCACGATTGATGGCAACATTGACCGCTTGGCGCAACCGCACATCACGCCACGGGCTCCCCGCTTTCAGCATGTTGAACTGGCCGAACACGAACCCTAGGTTGTCACGGGTTTTCACTACCTTGGCAAAGGGACTCTCGGCCACCCGCAGCGTCTCCAGCGGACTCAGCCCACTGACCAGATCCACGCGTCCCTCACCCGTCTTCACCAGCTCCACCGCCTCATGTTGTGCCAGTGTGTTGTCAAAGATAATCCGTTGCAGTCGTGGCAACCGGGTTTTGTCCCAATACGCCAGATTGGCTTCCAGGATGACCTGGTCAGTATGTTTGTCGGGCAGGGAAAAGCCTTCCACCAGCTTGTATGGGCCCGTGCCCCACGGGCCAGCGCCTTCGATAATTCACCAACTCTTCTCCCCCCAGCCGAACTCGCGATGGAACTGACGGTTGGCCATGTGCATGAGGACAAGCCTGGCCATGGCCCCGCCATCTGGTTCTGGAAACACGAAGCGGACCGTGTATGGATCGATGATCTCCAGGCGCGACCCTGGTTTGAAGTTCCAAAAGTCACCAGACCTGTGCGGCTGCCGTAACCGCTGCTGCTCATCCCAGTTGAGCTTGACAATGTCGGCATCGAAGACCTCACCGTTATGAAACTTCACCCCCTGGCGGAGAGTCATCTCCAGGGTCCGGTCATCGGGCCACTGCCACGCGGTGGCCAGTCTGGGCACCAGCTTCCCATCCTTGTCGACCTCCACGAGGTGATCGAAGATGTTCCACGCAATCCACGCCCAGTTCAGGGGGTCGGTATCCACAACGCGCAGTTCTCCGCGCGGCGTGGGGACCTGTTCCCCCAGGCTCTGGTTGCCCCACCCGAGGATGACGAGCAGCAGGACAAGACTACCAACCACGAGGTTTTTCATGACCACCCCTCCCTTGCGAGTGCTGATTGGATGCCGTATTGCCCACCTATTGCTGGTTGCTGGGCGGATTCGGATACAAGTGGGAGCCAGCCGCTGATCTTTCCGCTGTACTATACACCTCTAGAGGCGACAGATCTTGACCACATCCTGACGATTTTGAGACGAAGTCTGACCGTGCTAGTCAGACTTGGACTAAAGGGAAATAGGATTAGCCTGTGCTACAATAGCTCCGAGACGTGCTGTACTACACACCATGGAGGCGTCTGCGATGTCCTCGCCTCTGCGCTATCCCCTCTGCCCAGGCTCCATGGCCATCGTCGGAAGGCGGGTCGGTGGCGGGCAGTGGACCCTGAGAGCGCCGAGGTGGTCGCGTTAGTGCACCGTTTCTTGTTGACTCGCCAAAGACAGGAGCCCAATGTATGTCCTGTTCTCCTTTCCCGGGCATGGATCCATACCTGGAATCGCCCAATCTGTGGCCAGACGCTCACAACCGCCTGGCAAATATCTGTGCTGAACAACTTGCCCCTCTTCTCGCCCCAAAATACATCGCCGAGTTGAATACACAAATTGTCATTGACCGCGTGTGGGACGGGCCAGCCGAACGCAAGGCAGCCTTGCCGGATGTTGCCGTTACTAGCTCCGGACAGATGCCCTCTGGCACTGCCTCGACCTCCACGCTTGCCCCACCTCCCATACGCCTGCGTATTCCCATGCCCGTGCCGGTGCGCCTGGTAAGCGTGTACATCCGGTTGCGGGAAGGGGAACAACTCGTGACCGTGATGGAGATGTTGTCCCCAGTGAACAAACGCCCTGGTGAGGGGCGGCAAGCGTATCTCGACAAGCGTGCCGCCTTGCTAGAGTCGAGCGTTCATCTGGTAGAAATCGATCTGCTACGCCAGTGGCCACGAATGCCCCTGGAAGGCACCCTCCCACCTGCCGACTATGTGATTGTGGTCAGCAAGGCGTCTGAACGACCAGTGTGCGATGTGTGGCCTGTTGAGTTGCGCCAGCCGTTACCAGTGTTGCCCATTCCCCTCTTACCTCCCGACCCGGATATCCCCTTGGACCTGGGGCAGGCGCTGCGCACCGCTTACGCCCGCGCGCGCTATGACCTACGGATTGATTACACGCAGCCGCCTGCCCCTGCCCTCTTGCCTGAAGACACAGCCTGGGCGACGGCCTTGCTGGCACAGGCCGGCATTGTGTCCAATGGGGAACGCACCTCTTAAGCCAGGATAGCAGGGCAAGAGTCCATGGTTGGCGCTGGCATGCAGTGCTACTGCACAGTTGCTCCTGCCTGTCTGCCACCCTACCCTGTACTTGCGAACAGGAAAAAAGCGCAGTTGGCCCTGACACATGCAGCATCCACTCTGTCTCTTGCAGTCGGGTATAACTCTGGTTATACTCCAAGCATGAAAACAGCCATATCGATACCAGATGCAGTGTTTTGCGCTGCTGAAGAGCTCTCCAGGCGTCTCGGAATGTCACGCAGCGAACTATACACCCAGGCGGTTGCAGCCTTTATCGCCAGCCATCGGAGCACAGGGGTAAGACAGAAGCTCGATGCTATCTATGGGGAGGAGGATTCAACCCTCGACCCAGTGCTGGCACACTGGCAAGCATTGGCTTTGCGCCGGGAAGACTGGTAATGCGCCGCGGTGAAGTGTGGTGGGCTTCTCTCCCAGAGCCGACTGGCTCTGGACCAGGGGCCAGGCGTCCAGTCCTGGTCGTGCAGGCGGACGAGTTTAACGAAAGCCGTATTCGGACGGTCATTGTAGCCGTGATCACCTCGAACCTGCGCCTGGCAGAAGCCCCGGGAAACGTCCGATGTCGCCGTAGGGACACTAGACTACCAAAGGCTTCGGTCGTTAATGTTTCTCAACTTATCACGGTCGACAAGTCGCTGCTTACAGAGCGCGTTGCCGTGCTGCCTACAGGGATTTTCCGTCAGGTGGAAGATGGACTGAGACTCGTACTCAGCCTTAAAGGCTTGCACAGGGCCTTGCCCTAGTGTCGGTGTCATCTGTCACGCCGCTTCCATAACACGCTATCTCTTAACGACTGCTGACATTTTGCTGCTCCTGCTGCGCCCGGATGGCGGTGGGCCAGCGGCTTTTGATAAAGGCCAGTACGGCCCAGATCTCGGCATCGGAGAGCGTCTCTTGATAGGCTGGCATGGCGCTGCGATAGCGCGGGGGGGCATGGTATTTGCCACCGTACTTGATGATTTCAAACAGCCATTGGTCGGCATGATGCCAGGTGTGGCCGGTCTCATCGTGCGGTGGGGCAGGGAAATTGCCAAGGGGCAACTTTTTCTGCCAATTGGGCTGGCCTTCGAGATTGGTCCCGTGACAACCGGTGCAAAAGCTCGCATACACCTGTTGACCCAGGGTGACCTGTTCAGCGTTGTCCGGGTCGGCCTGGCGTGTGGGGGTGGTTGTTTGCGCCTGGATGCTCGCCACCACAGCAAGCCCTGGGATCATGCCACCCAGAATGATGAGCAGGATATACAGCCAACGGTTCCCAGAGCAGAATGACGTGTTCAGCATAGCGTTGTGGCTCTCCGTGATGGTTGGCCCCTGATCACTCCGGCGCACTGGCCTTCTGTTTGCGTACCGACCAGTGCTGCTCCGTCACACCAGTTTCGGCAAGATTGAGTATGGTCACGTACGGCGTAAAGGCCACGGCCTTGTTCACCGCGTAGAGTTGAATGGGATTGTACGGAAAGAGGAAATAGGCCTGGTCATGCGTGTGCCGTTCCATCTGGCGGATGAGCGCCTGCTGCTGCTCCCGGTCTATGGTTTGTAACACTGCGTCATAGAGCTGGTGGAGCGTTCCATCCTCAATCCCCCAATTGCTAGGGCCGTCGAGCGCCAACGTGCGGTAGACCTGAAACACCGGGAAATTCATCGCATCGCGAACAACCGTCAGGGCAATATCCCAGGGTTGGTGCTCAGGTGGCTGGTCTAGATTGTCCAATTGGGTCTTCCGATTAAAGGTAGCCCCATCCAGAAGCTGCATATCCACCCTAAAGCCAGCCTGCTCCAGCATCTTGCTGACCACGGTGGCCTGGACCTGTAGCTCCTCGGAGGCGATCAGGCTTAGCGGCAGCCCCTCGGCAGAGCCCGCCTCCCGGAGTAGGTGACGGGCTTTGGCAGGATCAAAGGGGTACGGCGTTAGGTCGGGATCATACCCGAACCCTGGCACCGAGACCAGCGCTGGAATGATCACGCCATTGCCCTTGGTGGCGTAGCGAATGAGATCCTCGCGGTTGATGGCATAGTTGACCGCCTGGCGCAGCCGCACATCGTGCCAGGGACTCCCCACTTTCCTCTGGTTGAAAACACCAAATACCGTCGTCAGGGAGCCACGGTTTTTCACCACCTGCGCTGCGGGACTCTGGGCGACTCGGAGCGTCTCCAGCGGGCTTAGGTCGGTGACCAGATCTACTCGCCCTTCGCCGGCCTTGACCAGCTCCACCGCCGCTTTCTGGCTGAGCGTGTTGTCAAAGATAATCCGTTGCAGCCTGGGAAACCGGGTAGGATTCCAATACGCCAGATTGGCCTCCAGGACGACACGGTCCGA
>Ga0209382_10010455_pt1 | contig 11552 bp, 11 predicted proteins | sample SoiMetdeltSBSDD5_FD_187599 | JGI IMG/M metagenome (GOLD analysis project Ga0209382, IMG submission 187599) | Bulk soil microbial communities from a Populus tree surrounding site in Tennessee, USA - Soil MetaG P. deltoides SBSDD5 (SPAdes) (version 2) | ecosystem: Environmental > Terrestrial >...
GATTCATCAATGGTGAGCGCCGAGTGCGAACGCCCGGCGAGCGCGCCGAGGGCCCACTCGAGCAATCGCCGCGTGTCGGTCACGTAGCCGACAAGAATGAGTAGTCGTCCCGACATTCGGCGATGGACAGATTCGCAATCCACTTGGCTTTTACGTCGTAGTCGATGTGGATATCTGAAAGAACAAATACTCGCACTCTTGTTACTTCTGATACTTATCGTAGAGACTGAGAGTTCTCTGCTGAATCGGGTTGTCCCACTTGAACCCTGTCAACTCTTCGTCCAACCTGATCGAGTTAGTCAACTCATCCGGATACCGGATGTAAAACTTCTTTTTATTATTCTCGGCGACGCCGGACTGATCCAATTTCGTGCCCATGCTATAAGGCGCAAGCATCCCGTAGTGGTGCGTCGAATGCTGGGCAGTCTCCATCCACCTTCTTGGCATCCTAGGAAAAACTCCGGGAATATATTGATGCACGTCAATATCAGATTTGATTTCCGTCATATAGACGATAAAAGAAATGATGGGATTATAAAACGGAGCAGGCGCCCCTACAGTGAACCGCAGAAATCCCTCTAAAAAACCGTTCTCCGCCACGGCGATCATTCCGGAAGGGATGGCGTCGTGGTGCGTCCCGTGAAGATATATGAACTCAAACTCGGAATTGTGTCCCAGCCAATGATCCCGATAGAACCACATGTTTAACACCTTAACCCATTTCCAATAAACGATGGCGTTTATAACGCACACCGGCGGAAGGAAGATCACCGAAAAACTGAAATAACTGATCACGAAATACCACGGGGCGATCAAGACGACATGCGTTAACAGTCCCGTGCAATAAGCATGCGCGATTTCCAGGATGATGTTCGTCTTTTCATTGATAACTCTTTTCCACGGGGTCTGCATCAACACCTCGCGGACCAATTCTTTCTTCGCTAAATGGTCAACCAATATGGCTGTCCTGTATGCGGTTATGAATATGAAATGCGCGTAAAACAGATAAAAGGCGATTGTGCGCATCAATTCGACATGATGCGGGAGATTCGGCGTCGCGGCGATCAGGACGTTTTCCAGCAAGAGCAGGCCGAGAGCGATGAAATACAGAGGCTTTAAATTCTGGAGCTTGTACACGAGCATATAAAGAACGTCCTGCGGCCTTTTCAGGATCAAAGGGACTCTGAATTCGACGCCATGTCTTACTATGAATGTGGCAAGCGTAAAGGCGCACAGAGCAAGCCCGACGGTCGACATGATGTGGCCAAAACCGTACGAGAAGCTGACTACAATTGCGACCAGCAAAACCATCAATAGGTAGTCAAGAAAATCTCTTCTGTGGTAAGCAATCCTTGTTTTTTTGACTCCATATAACTTATGGAAAAATGCCTGATCAACTTTTTTCATAGCATTAACCGCATCACCCTGGTTGAAAAGATACTTGGATTAGCGCCCGATCGCCGCCAACAAGGCCGCCAGATTCCTCCGGTCGAATCTATAAGGGGTCAGAATCGCATGCGCCGTCGACCTGGTTGTCGCAGGCGCCACGTACTTCAGGAAGGTAGCCAGAGTGCCGGACGGGCCGAGGTCGATGTATCGGCGGGGGCCATCCCGCTCCAACTGCTCTATGGTTTCACGAAATCGGATCCGGCGCCGCACGACATTCCAGAAATAATCGTTCGAGAGATCGGACAGAATGGCCGACTGATCGCAGCACGCCAGCGGCAATCGGCCCCGATTGAGCCGAATCGATCGCATGAACGACTCGAAGGTGGCTTTCGCTCCTTCTATCCATTGCGAATGAAAGGGGACTGAGACCGGGAGCCGCTGATAACCTATATCGCGCTCCTTCAAGGCTTCCTCAATCTCCGCAAGGTCCGCCCGTCTTGCGGATACGACGAAATGAGAGGAAAAATTGACTGCCGCCAATTCGCTGCGACCGGTGAGGAAATCCTCCGCAAACAGCGCCGGATCCGCCAGCACAGCGATCATGCCCCCGGGCTCGCAACATTCCTCGAGAGCAATCGCCTGGCGCGTCACGGCGGTCAAAGCGTCCTCGACGCCGATGAAGCCCGCCACCGCCGCCGCCGCGAAAGATCCCATACTGACGCCCAGGACAATGTCCGGCCTTACGCCCGCGTTAATCACGGATTGCGCCAGCGAATATTCGACCATGAATATCGCGGGATGCGTCAGCAAGGCGCGGTCGAATGGATCCCCCTTGCTGCGCGAGCCCGAATAGAGGGCCTCGATCACCGACAGGCCTGACACTTCTTTCGCAACGCCGTCGAGCCGGATCATCCATTCGCGGAATGTGTGGTCGCAGTCGTACAATGCCCTCCCCATATGGAAGTACTGCGACCCCTGTCCTGAGAACATAAATACAGTCGAATTCAAATCCATTGGTCACAATTTCTCCCAGGGAAACACGCCTTGTTCGACGTATCGGGTGATGGCTTGTAGATTCCCGGCGTCGGAGAAAATTTCCAGGTTGGCGGCGACGGCCAATGATTTCAGATCCTGCAACGGCGCGCTGATGCGGCTCGCGTAAGTCTTGTAACGTCGAATCGCTACCTTCGACAGTCGCCGCAACCGTTGTAGATGGCGACGCAATAAAGCGTCGCTGAGGGGTTCACACGCGTCCACCAATCCCCATTCGCAGGCCTGTCCGGCTGAAATGGGTTGGGTCATCAGCGTTAAGTAATGCGCCTTCTGAAACCCGATGCGGCGTATCAGGAACGGCAGCACACAGGCAGGGTAGAGCCCGAACAGCAATTCGGACAAACTGAACTGCGCGCTTTCATCGGCGAGAGCGATATCGCTCGCCGCGACAAACCCCAGGCCTCCGGCATTCACCTTGCCGCGCACATGCGAGACCGTCACGTACGGACCGGTCGCCATGCGCAGCCACAGGTCGTACAACGGTTCGGGGCCGTCGTCCCGCTTGCAGCCGTTCTTCGACGCGCCCGCGATCGCCTTGAAATCGGCCCCCATGCAAAACACTTCCGGCGTCCCGCTCACAACTATGACGGTCGCGGACTCTTCGCATGTGGACAGGACGTCATGGAATTCGGCCACGAGCTGACTGCTTATCGTGTTGTCGGCCTGGGGCCGGTCGACCTGTAATAAACAAATCGACTCCTGAAACTGAACTTTAATCGTCTCGTAGGTCACGACGCCACACGTGTTCGCGTTGAAACTCTTTCCTTGGCGCGGTAGTTCTACCATGTAGGGCCACAAACGCGACCTTTCGTGAATTATCAATGCGGGCTTCTAGGCGGGCGATGATGAATCGACGATTGACTTCCCCGTATTCACGCGCGCTGCCAGCACAAAGCCGTATTGATCCCGCCGAAGCCCATACTCAAGGTCAGCGCATTCTCGATCTGATGATCGACCAATTTGTTTCTTACCCAATTGAATGTCGAGTCGATGGGGTTTTCCAAATTGCGAGTCGGGTGCAACTGTCCGGCCTGCATCTGCAGTAGGGTCGCAATCACCTCGACCGTACCTGCGGCGCTCAAGCCATGGCCGATCAGAGACTTGGTGGCGTTCAGATAAGCGTCCGTCAATCCGCATGTGCGCAATGCCTCCAACTCCGTCTCGTCTCCCAGGGTCGAACCCGTGCCGTGCGGATTGACGTAATCGATTTGCGCCGGAGGTAATCTGGAGGCGTCGAGCGCGCTCTGAATCGCCCGCGTTTCTCCCTCCAACGACGGCTCAGGATTGCGATTGCCGTCCATCGCGACCCCCCAACCACGCAAAGCGGCATAAGGCTCTATGCCTCGACGCTCACTCGATTCCAACGACTCGATGACCACCGCGCCGCAGGCTTCGCCGAATATGAATCCGTCGTGATCGCAGTCGAAGGGACGACATGCGAGCGCAGGCTCATCGGCATAGCGATCCGAACCCATCGCGCCGAGCGCGCGCAGGCTCTGGCATTCCCAATACGACAGGTCCATCAGCGCGCCTAACGCGACGCACGCATCGACTTGATTGGAGAGCACCGCCTGCGCCGCTTGAATAATCGCCAACTGGCCGCTCGCCGACGCGCCGCCCACCGTGTTGGCCAGGCCGCGAATCCCGAACTGCGCCGTGCAAAAACCGCACAGATCCGAATCCATGAACGACAACGCGTAGGTCGGCCGCAAGAACGCCAAACGGTCGCGATAGTCTTCATGAATCTGCGCCAACACGCGCTGCTGGATGTTTGAGCCTCCGACAATCAGCCCCGTGCGGTTAGGATCAACGTTATACAATCGCGCCTCGATCCATGCTTCTTCGAGCGCGACCAGGGCGGCCTGCGCGGAGAGCGAAGCCGCGCGCAACGTTTGCCTGGCGACGCTTGCCGGAAAGATTATTTCGCGGATTTCCGCGCCGAGATAGGCGGACTCCCGCTGGCGACCCGGCCGCCGCATCACGTTAAAGGCGGCTTTTCCCTCGAGCAGGGCCGTCGTAAACAAAGCCTTGCCTTGCCCGATGGCTGAGATCACACCAATACCGGTGACGACCAATTTATGCGGCATTGAGTTTCTCCAGAAACAAATCGGCCAGCTCGCCAATGTTCTTGGGCCCGAACAGTTCGACGCGTGAAACCGGCAAGCCAAGCGATTCCTGCACGAGCATGGCTATTTCGGCGCGATCCACCGAATTGGCGCCTAGATTGACCAGCTGGTCGGCCTCAACGAACCGATGCGCGTCGAGGCTAGGCAGTATTTCTCGCGTATGTCGCGCGATGAGCTCGAGCAATTCCATCTTAGTCATAACAAACTCTCGGCATTTCCACAGAGCCACAGAGGGAGAGAGAAGAGAATGGCGTGGCGCGATGCGTCTCTTTTTTCTTACCGCTCAGTGTTTCCGTGTCTCTGTGGCAAACTCATTATCGCTCCCCGTATGTGATCTGGAGGCGGCGGCCGGAATCGAACCGACGTATAAAGGTTTTGCAGACCTTCGCCTTACCTCTTGGCTACGCCGCCTCGCTACGCATTTTTGACGAACAGCTTCAACCAAATTGACGGTCAGGATCAAGAAGGCGATCAGAAGGACAAAGCAGATAAGGACATACGCGATGTTCTGTAACACCTCCATCATCGCTATTAGCTCTGCCAGAATCCTGTCGCGGAATTCAATTGGGACATTGTCCATTGCTCCCTGTTATGGTTGATTACTGTTGCGCTGCGCCTTTTCCGCTTGGCGCTATGGCCGGATTGAGCGACTTACTATCCACCGTGTATTCAAGAACGCCAAACATCATTTCGTCGTAGGTCGGGTTGCCGAAGCGCACGTCCTTCGCCGGATCTGGGTTGTTTCTATTCTTCGCCGAATTGTCGAAATAACCCGTTACCATGAATCTGGTTCCCTTCGGAATCGCCAAGGGTTGCTTGAAGCTGTAGCTGGTCTGCCACGAGAAGTCGTACCTGGGCACGTTGAGCAACACCTCCGAGCGGCCGTCGGGATAGAATGCCTTGATCTCCATCGCCTTGCCGCGATTGTGCATATGCGGCTGCGCAGTGACGAGATGGAGGTCTTGCGGCGCCGTCCAGCAAGCCGTCACCCGGTGATTCTCCGCGCCCGGCGGAATCCGGAAGTAATAATTGGAAATCATGGCCGTGGTCAATTCCCTCTGGGGCGGCTGCTTTCCGAAGACCAGGCCGATCATCGAGCGATCCTTCTCGACCTGGCCTGTCGTCCTGGAGTAGTGAATCTCCATAAGGATCTTCGAGCCTGCGGGAATCTTCCTGACCGTGCCCTGCTCCCAGACCTCGGGCTTCGCGCCCGGGAGGAATCTGGTGAGAAACATCCCGAACTTGAGCTCACCGCTGCCATCGAGCTGGTTGCCGCCCCCGCCGTTCGGAAGCTGGCAGCCGTCGTCGTAGACCGCCGCGTTCGGCTTCAGCCGACGCAAGAACCCTTCGGAGTAAAAGATCGGATCCTGCGCGTAAATAAACTTTTCGATCTGCTCGTTGGTCGGCGCTTTCCACTGTTTGACGCCTGGCGGCGGCGGCAGAATGTAGCTGAGGATGTGATGGACGATCCGGCGATTGCCAGGACGCGCTTCGGCAAACTGCACATATTTGTCTTCGGTGAAGCCAGGATCAATTACGAAAAAGTGGTATTCGTCCGGCCCGTTGGCTTCGAGGGTGAACTCTTCCGCCATCTTCAGGATCGTGTCCGGCTGGCCGACGCCCCACCCTTCGACGAACTTCGGCGCCGGCGGCAAGTCGCGCGGCTCGCCCTCGTTGGCGCCGCCATCAACCCAGGCTGTGATGGTGTCAATCTCGGCTTGCTTCAGGCGGGCGTCGTTTGAGAATTGGCCGACGCTCGGGTCGGCGTGCCAGGGCGGCATCTCGCGGCTGACGACTTTTTCGCGGATGCTGCGGGCCCAGGGGCGAGCGTCTTTATAACTCAGGAGCGACATCGGCGCAGACTCGCCCGGGCGGTGACATTCGACGCAGTTCTTGAAGAGGATCGGCGCCACATCTTTGTTGAACGTGACAGAGGCCTTTGACTTCGCAAGGCCGTCGGCGCTGCTCAATGGGGACAAGTAGAAGGCGCCGGCCAGAGTGGTTAGCGCTGTAAGAGCAGTAAAGAGCATTCTTTTCATGATCGTAACCTCGTTTTATGGTTGAAGATTTCGGTTGAAGAGCGGGTGGAACCGCCCCCACTCGCTCTTTGTGATCTCCCCGTAGTCAGCGGCTCAACACGGATTGAAGCCGTCGCCGCTCTTGCAGCCCGCTCTTTCGGCCATACAATCCCGCGTCCACCATCTTACTGATTGGGATGTTGTCCATTGCTCCCGGTTGTAGTTGGCTGCTTTTGTGCGCCTCCCTCGCTGGGCGCGGCGGCCGGTTTGAGTTGCTGGCCATCCACCGTGTAATCGATATGGGCAAGCATCATTTCGTCGGCGGTCCAATCGCCGAAGCGCACGGCCTTCGCCGGATCGGGGTTGAATCTATTCTTCGCCGAGTTGTCGAAAATACTCGTTATCATGAGTCTGGTTCCCTTCGGAATCGCCACGGGTTGCTTGAAGTCGTAGATGGTCTGCCACGCGAATTCGTACCTGGGCACGTTGAGCAACACCTCCGAGCGGCCGTCGGGATAGAATGCCTTGATCTCCATCACCTTGCCACGATTGTGCATGTGCGGCGACGCGGTGACGAGATGGATGTCTTTCGGCGCCGTCCAGCAAGCCGTCACCCGGTGATTCTCCGCGCCCGGCGGGATTCGGAAGTAATAATTGGAAATTACGCGCGTGTTCAACTCATTCTGTGGCGGCTGCTTGGCGAAGACCAGGCCGATCATCGAGCGATCCTTCTCGACTTGCCCAGTCCTAGAGTAGTGAGCTGACAAGAGGAGCTTCGAGCCTGCGGGAATCTTCCTGGCCGTGCCCGGCTCCCAGATCTCGGGCTTCGAGCCTGGGCGGAACTTGGTGAGAAACATCCCGAACCTGACCTCACCGCTGCCATCGAACTGGTTGCCGGCGCCGCCGGCCGGAAGCTGGCAGCCGTCGTCGTAGACCGGCACGTTTGGCCTCAGCCGACGCACAAGCCCATCTTCTTTGTAAAGAATTGGATCCGACTCGTCCATAAACTTTCCGATGTCCTTTTCGGTCGGCGCTTTCCACTGTTGGACGCCTGGCGGCGGCGGGAAAATGAAGGCGGTCGAGTGATGGACGATCCGGCGATTGCCGGGACGCAATTCGGCCATCTGCACGTATTTGTCTTCGGTGAAGCCTGGATCAATGAAGAAGAAGTGGTACTCGTCTGATGGCCCCGTGGCTTCGAGTGTGAACTCTTCCTGCATCTTCAGGATCGCGTCCGGCTGGCCGATGCCCCAACCCTCGACGAACTTCGGCGCCGGCGGCAGGTCGCGCGGCTCGCCCTCGTTGGCGCCGCCGTCAACCCAGGCCGTGATGGTATCAATCTCGGCTTGCGTCAGGCGGGGGTCGTTTGAGAATTGGCCGACGCGCGGGTCGGCGTGCCAAGGCGGCATCTCGCGGCTGACGACTTTTTCGCGGATGCTGCGGGCCCAGGGGCGAGCGTCCTTATAACTCAGGAGCGACATCGGCGCGGCTTCGCCCGGACGGTGACATTCGACGCAGTTCTTGAAGAGGATCGGCGCCACATCTTTGTTGAAAGTGACGGCCGCCTTCGACTTCGTGATGCCGTAGGCGCTGCTCAATGAGGACAAGTAGAAGGCGCCGGCCAAAATGATCAGCGCTGTAAGAGTAGTAAAGAGCATTCTTTTCATGATCGTAGCCTTGTTTCATGGTTGAAGATTATGGTTGAAGAGCGGGCGGAACCGCCTCCGCTCGCTCTTGGTGATCCCCAGTAGTCAACGCATCCCGACTGGGCCAAACTCTGAGCGACGCCAACGCCCGTGCGCCGGCCCAACGACACCTACTGTTCCTACCTCCAACTTAGCGCCCCCCTGCCGGCGTCGGGAGTGAGATAGTCCTGGTTTGGTGGATGGCAGTCACAATGTGAACTGCAATCGTTTTTCTGCGCGACAGCCGCAAGATATTGCCGCGTTTCCCGAATAGCCTGTTTGCAAAAAGCTGACCGTTCGTCTCTCATAAGAACGCGGTTAATGCCGAATTGAGAGTGGAAGGCGCGCGCGCTCGCCGAAAAGCCGAGACGCGCGCATAAGGATGAATTCGCGGCGCGTTTCGCGTCGAATAACAGCCATGTGTGCGTGAACTTGCCTGGAGATACGAAATGGTAATGCGCTTTGAGGATTAACATTAGGGGTAGGTTCACCCCGCGATAAGGCTTAATCACCGCAAGCTGCGTGTAGCGGGCGGTCCTTGCGTTGGGGTGGAGATGTAGGTCGTACTGCTCGCAGAGGTCAACTTCGTTCGTCGTGTCCACAACCGTGAGCGCCGCAACCGGCTCACCCGTTAACTCGACGCGCGCAATCACATGTGCGGCGGCCAAGCCTTCCGGCGCGCTCAGCGGCGGGAGCGTCAACCCCATCTCATATTCGAAAACCTGTTGACGAATTCGACGCATCGACAACATGTCTTCCTTGCTTGTCGCCATCTCGATGATCATCGCGACCTCGCGCGTTCCTGTCGGAAATCGCCGTGGATCACTACTCCGCAGTCGGCGGCGTTTGTCATTCCGAGGCGACTTCCTAAATTACGAACAAGCTACCGCATGTTACGCCGGCCATTTCTCCCTGGCGCCACCAACAAAATCTTCATGTACGAACAAGCTACCGCATGTTACGCCGGCCATTTCTCCCTGGCGTCTACCGCAAAAACTTTACGGTCAGTTTTGCTTTGCCGCGAAACAACACCCGCGGCGCTGCCCCACACTGCTGTTCAATCGCTAAATCACGCGCGGAAACATTTGACACAATTCCTATCGATTTCCACGCGGGCTTGAAAACTTACGCAGTCCAGCAGTATTTTTATTCGGTCGGCTGCGCTTGCCTCTCGCTCAAAAATTCCTGTGAGCCCTTTGAACGGACCAGCTTGAATCATCACATTGGCGCCAGGTTCGAGACCGGCGCCGATTTTTACAAAACCTGTCGTGTCAATTTGGTCGGCAATGATTTCAATCACCCTGTCGTCAACCGGCGCAGGGTCATTACCTACACACACGACGCTATGCACCCCTCTAGTGAAACGAACCTTATGAAGTAAACTGCTCAGCGCGAATTTGGCGAAGAGATATCCGGGAAAGAATGCCTTGACGAAATAGGACGGTTTGCTTGTGAACTCATTGAAGCGGCAATCCCTTATCATGGGAAAGAATGTTTCCATACCCCAAGCTTTTAAATTCTCCTCGGCGCGATTTTCCTGCTTCGGATGTGTGTGAATTGCGTACCAACTAGGAATATCAGTTACTGTTTCTCGCCTCATCAAGGGGACCTCCAAACAGCAGGTGTTCATCCAATATTGGGCTTTTGCCGCTCGAATGCATTGCGACGGCCTACAGAACGCGAGCAGCCGTTTGGCCACCCATTTCGCCATCACAATCGGGGAACTTTCTTTTCGACAGCAAAGTACGGGCAGAGTCGAAATTATTTCACTACATTTCCGAAAGTTTGTTGGAGAAATTCTCGGATACTGAAGACAGCGGCGATGTGTTCCGCACGCCCGCCTTGATCGCTAGACGCCTTCGGCCCGCCCTCTTCTGACTTCTCCGATTCATCAACTTTCTCCCGATCTTCGGCCTTTCTCGCTGATCCGGACCTGCCGATTGAATGGCGTCAACGCTTGGGACTATCTGGTAACGATCATTCGCAACAGAAAGGACGCGCGAAACAGACCTGATCTGTATCTGCCGTGGAATTACAAGAACGAGGAAGCGGCATCGCTTGCGGCTTGAGCTTCGGCGCTGGGTAGCTTCCTCCAGGCAAGCGCGAATCCGGCCTGATCGGGCAGGCCGTTATAGAGCAGGAGTGCGACACGAAGTCACGTTTATAGCTGTTATGCTGTCTCACAAGACATAACCTGATGTTCTGCCATCAGTCTCTTACCAGAGCGTGCGTCACTGGTAACGGTGAGGTGCGAAGCCTCTGGGACAATGTAGCCTCATCCCCAGGGATGGCCACTGAAGCGTGAGCGACGGGCGGGCGACTGCCAGTCTCAAGGCGGTCGGGAGCTAGGAGAGGGCGGTATGGTTAAGATATATGAAGCGCTGCAAACGTCGTCATATAAGGCAAGCGAAAGAGGCTGTCACGCTTGGGCCAAAAGGCAAGTGGCCAGGTTCAGGGGCTTTCTTACTTCCCTGACGCAGATGACGCGCCACCGGCGGAGAGGCGCAACCTAACCCGCTCAGGTATAAACGAGGAACGTGGTAAGCCCGACCTTCTCCTCAACTCTTTAAAGTCGAGGAAAGCCGACCGCAAGGAAAGCCCACGGGAGGCCGGGTAAAGGATCGCGGAGAAAGCCAAGGCCCGATTGTAATGATCGGGATAGCCGTTGCGGCCAATCACCCTGGTCAAGATCACGGCGCGAGTAATCGCGCAGACTTCCGCGAGGTCTTTCAGTGCGAATCACTATGACGACGACGCAAAGAACAGGAATTCGTCGGGAACCTGAAGCCGCTCCGAATGGGGCTGCTGGCGCGAGCCTGCGTTCATCGGTTGACTGGCGCTCCATCGACTGGAAGCGAGCCAATCGCAACGTGCGTCGTTTGCAAATGCGAATCGCACAGGCGCAGCAACAAAACAAGAAGCGCAAAGTCCGCGCTTTGCAATTTATTCTCACCCGCTCCTACAGCGCGCGTTGCCTCGCTGTTCGGCGTGTGACAGAGAATTCCGGTCGGCGCACTGCTGGTGTGGACGGGCAAAAGCTCAACACGCCACAACGGAAAGCGCAGGCCGTCGTAAACCTCTCCACAGAAGACTATCAGGCGCAGCATCTCAAACGCGTCTTCATTCCTAAACGGAATGGAAAACTGCGTCCGCTCGGAATACCGATGGTTCGTTCATACTGCACCTCCATACAATGAGTTTTGGGATTATAGTTTCAGGTCTGCTGAATTAAATCTGCCGATCCGATCTGGTTCTGTTTTGATCAGCAATTCTCGGTTTGA
>Ga0209382_10010459_pt1 | contig 11547 bp, 11 predicted proteins | sample SoiMetdeltSBSDD5_FD_187599 | JGI IMG/M metagenome (GOLD analysis project Ga0209382, IMG submission 187599) | Bulk soil microbial communities from a Populus tree surrounding site in Tennessee, USA - Soil MetaG P. deltoides SBSDD5 (SPAdes) (version 2) | ecosystem: Environmental > Terrestrial >...
ACTTAACGCCCTTCGTGGCGCACGACCCGAAACCAGATCGTGTGTTCCTCCGTTTCGCCCCTGGCGTCCCTACGTTTTTCGGTCGTGGCGATGGACATGTTGCAAACGGCTGTTCCTTGCGGCGTGTAGCGCAATTCCGGGTCACGACCCAGGTAACCGACGATTGTGATCTTATTGAATGACATCTTTCCTTAACTCCCTTCAGATTGAGGTTGAAATCGTTGAGCGCGAGGCGAGGCGCTTGACCCGCCTGCTCACAGGCTTACGCGCAGCTCCGATCTATGAATCGCGCAGTCAGGCGAATGGCTGAAACTGACGGCGTCATCAGAGGCGGAGCCGCGACACCGAAGTCGATCATTGCTGTGCGCAGGACGCCGCCTGTGGGCGCAATCTGGCGACAGCGCCTCTTTTCATCGCGGAGTGTCCAGGTGTTGGATCGGGCGGCTTCGGCGTCGAGGACACCCTTCTAGAAGAGATTGGCCGTTTGTTCCGGATGGCGCTTAATGCTTTGCGCAGGCGTGGCAGTTCAAAGAAATCTTTGAACACCGCGAGGACGATAAAACAGTCGCCTGGCAGCGCCTGCCCCCAAGTCGAGCACAACTTCGCATAGAGTCGCGGGAGAAGAGCCGCTGCTTTGCGTGCCGTCATGACCTCCCAAACCCGCGTTTGTTCACACGAGTTAAGCTTGTGAATTGGATGTGAGGGTTGATTGGCGCCGTACATCGCCCAGGCTAGATACCTCAGCTTCTTCTCGGACGCCGTGAAGATCTCCTCGATAAGCTTAAAAGCGGCTGCTGAGAGCGGCGCCGACAACAACCGTTCGCGTTGATTATCCGCGGCCGTATTGAGGGCGATGAAATGTTTAACTGAGAGATTGCCGTCCTGGCGCGCCTCATACGCCTTCTTCATCAACTCACCTATCACCCTCGTATCGGTCGCGCGTCGAATCCTTGCGTAAAAAAGGCGGTAAGAACGGTTATTGCGCATCGCGGTCGAATGGTAATCGCCGAAGCAGGCTTCGAGGATCCCTTCAAGCGCATCGCGAGTTAGGCGTTGAAGTTCGAGATTGGCGCGGGAGAAGAGTCTGCCGCCCTCCGCAGTCTTCCCTTTTACGGGAAAGAGGACGTCGAGCTTTGCGTTGACCTCATCCCAGATCCCCTCGATTTCAACCCCGGACGCATAATCGCGGAGTAGGTCGCCGGCGAGGAAGCGCGCCTGTTCCGGCAGATCATCGACCGTAAACTCATGATCTACGCGGCCACAAGCGAGAGTGCGATCATGCGCGGACATACGGACGATCGCGCCGCCCTCGTCGTATTGATCCAGGGCTTCGACTTGCGCGAACGCGTCGTCGAGTTCATCGACGGTCGCTCCGTTCGACTCCAGGTCGTTCAGCCACTCTGTCCATTCATCGTGGACAAAGCCCGCGCTCTTCCGGCGACCTCGGATCATCCGATTGATTGCGGCCACCTCCCGATCGAAGAGCGACCGCGGCTTCGACTCCTCACGCAGCGCATGGGTTATTTCGGAATCGCTCTCCAATTCCTCAGTAACCGGATTGAGGCTGGCGAGATGCATGGCGATGAGCGCCATCTCCTTGAGTACAGGGCCCGCGCCGCGCTCGGCAATCTCGCCGTAGTAGTAAGAGGCAGCGACCTGCCGGTAACGGGCGTCGCCCTCCTCACAGATCGCATTGAGGCAGCGCATGAATTCGGCGGCGTCTTCCGGATTGCCCAGTTTCTTGAGCGCCTGGGCAAGCGTCGCGATGCGAGATTCTTCATCCTGTTGGCTGGTCGGAATCGAATCGCCTTCGATCGAATAAATCACCTCCCCGGCGACCGCGCAGCGCTCGAAGTCAATTCGCGCCAGGCCGAGACCTGTGATGTGCTCCGCCGTGTCGTTGAAAGGCGATCCGTAGTTTTGCGGAAGGAAAATGCTGTGATTCGAACGACGAGTACTCTCGACTCTTGAAAACATGTGGTATTCCCCCTTGTGATACGAGTTTGAAGATCGAGCGTGCCGGCGCTTCGCCTGGCATGGCTCGCTTCGTTACACGCAGCCAAACCCTTTGGCTCACAAAGAAGACCGCATGGAGAGACCTGTGGCGTTCGAGAGCAGGCGCGCGATTTGAGTCTGCGATACGGCCAACAATTCGCCCTACTCCATGCCCTCCAAAAGTTGATGATCATTATCGTTATCAAGGTCATCAGTAGGTCGTGAATGTCGAAGTCGCCTACCTCGCCTAAATGCCAAAGAACGTTATATGTGAAGCTTGTCCCTCGAATCATGCAGCAGAGGCTGCAGCGGAAACTTCCCGCGCGGCGACTTGTGCGGCAAAGGCAATATTGGTAGCGCCGAGGATATCAGCATGATCGAAATGACCACACCGGCGGCGCGTAACGCGGCGAGTCCGGGCAGGAGGTAGCGCGCGGTTAGGTCACCGGTGGCCCGGAGTATGGCTAGTCGCTGGATCATGTCGTTGTACCTGCCCTCGCTCGGGCCAGTGTGACGCCGCTGGCGATCACGCCGATATGACTGAACGCCTGCGGGAAGTTGCCGATGAACTCGCCCGTCGACGGGGCGATCTGTTCAGACAGCAGACCGAGCGGGCTAGCCCGCGCACAGAGCGAGGCGTACAGGTCCTCCGCCTCGTCGAGGCGCCCCTGACCGACCAGGTTGTCCACGAGCCAGAAACTGCACAGCAGGAAGGCGCCCTCGTCGCCAGGTATGCCGTCGGGCGAGTCGTCGTGCCGGTAGCGGTAGAGCAGGCCGCCGCCCGCGCCGAGGCGGTCGGCGATGGCCCTGGTAGTGGCCACCATGCGGGGGTGGTCGATGGGCACGACCTGACGTAATGGCAGCGCCAGCAGGCTAGCGTCAACTCCGCCGCCGCCGAGGTGTTCGCACAGTGTCTGGGCATCTTCGTCCCACGACTCTTCGAGGATGGCGGCGCCGATGGTCGCGGCCACGGATCGCCACTGATCAACGGGTCCGGGCAGGCCGAGCCGCTCGGCTATGGCGGCCGCCCGGTCGAGGGCTACCTGGCACAGGGCCGCCGAGTAGGTGAACACGCGTCCTTCGCTGCGTACCTCCCAGATGCCCTGGTCCGGCTGTCGCCAGGCGCGCTCGGCGGCGTCGGCCAATCCGGCCAACCTGCTCCACAGGGTGGGCTCGAGCTGGCCGCCGCCGCGGACCCATTGGTCCGCACAGTCGAGCACCTCGCCGTAGACGTCGTGTTGACGCTGATCGACGGCGCCGTTGCCCCAACGCACCGGCGCCGAGCTCCGGTACCCGGCAAGCTCGTTGTCCGCCCATTCCTCGGGCACTGGCCCACCGGCGAGCGTGTACATGATCCGCGGCCACCGGCTTTGTTCGAACGCATCCAGGACCCAACCGAGAAACGCATCGGCCTCGTTGGCGAACCCGATGCGGCGCAGCGCAAACACCGCGAAAGCCGCGTCGCGGATCCACGCGTAGCGGTAATCCCAGTTGCGTACGCCACCCACCGGAGCCGGCAAGGACGACGTCGGAGCCGCAGCCAGCGAGCCATTGGCCCAGTGATCGCAAAGCTTCAGGGTGATCGCGGCCCGCCGAACCATCGCCTCCTGTGGCCCGTCATAGCGGAAGTTGGTCATCCACCGGCGCCACGATTCAGCTGTTTCGCGGAGTATGCCGTCAACGTCTAATCGGTGATGGCGATGAAAACGGCCCCACGACAGCGCCAGATCCAGCCGGTCTCCCTGCGCGAGTTCATAGACGCTTTCCAAACCAGCCAGCGGACGATTGGCGCGAAGGTGTAGGCGAATGTCCGGTCGCGAGAAAGCTCGCACCTCCATGCCGCTGAACGCCGGGACGGCCCGCGCCCCTCTGCGGGGCTCGACGCTCATCCGGACCCGGGCACTGCCAGACAGAACAACCACCGACCGTACCAGTTCCCCACGATCGGCAGGAGTGTCGTCGGTGATGTCGGCGCTCGAACGCAGAGCCAAGGCGTCCGTGATCCGCACCAGGCCGGTGGAGGTTCGCAACTCGGTTATCAGCACTCCGGTGTCGGGCTCGTATTGCTGCCGGGCCTCGAGTAGACCTTCCGGCGTCACGATGAACTGTCCGCCCTTGGCATGATCCAGCAGCCCGCAGAAGAGCGGCTCGGAATCGAACCCGGGAACACACAGCCACTGGACGCTGCCGTCCAGGCCAACCAGCGCGGCGGTCGCGCCGTCTCCGATCAACCCGAGATCTTCCAGCGGAAGGTAGCCGGCTAACCGACGGACCGGACGGAATGTGGGTTGGAGATCTAGCATTTCGGCGCCCCCCTTGTACTCCATTTCATCAGAACTTGATGAGCACCTTAACGACGTCGTCCAGCTTTTTGTCGGCGACCTCGAAAGCCCGCTCCATCTCGTCGAAACTATAAGTGTGACTGGTCATGGCCGTCGGATCGACACGCTTTGTCTTCAGTACGCGCAGCAACCGCTCCATGCGTAGCCGGCCACCTGGGCACAACCCCGTCGCGATCGTCTTATCCGCCATGCCGACGCCCCACTCGACGCGGGGAATACGCACATACTCCCCTTCACCGAAGTAGCCGATATTCGATACCGTACCACCTGACTTTGTGATCTTGACGGCGACTTGGAACGTCGCGTCGGCGCCGAGCGCCTCGATCGCGGTGTCGACTCCCTGCCCGTCGGTCAGCTCGAGGACCCGCTCAAAAACATCCACCTTGGAGAAATCGACGATCTCGTCCGCCCCGTAGCCTCGGCCGAGTCGCTGCCGGCGAGCGACCGACTCAACGCCAATGATGAGGCCCGCGCCCCTGAGGCGGGCGCCCGCAGTCGCCATCAGACCTACAGGCCCTTGCGCGATAATCGCCACTGCGCCACCGATGGGGATGTTCCCGTGCTCGGCTCCCATGAAACCAGTCGACAGCATGTCGGCGCAGTACACGGCGGCCTCGTCCGACACCTCATCCGGGATCTTCGCCATATTGGCGTCGGCCTCATTCACGTGGAAGTACTCGGCAAAGACCCCGTCCTTGGTGTTCGAGAACTTCCAACCCCCGAGCGGCCTTCCAGACTGTGACGCATGCCCATCCTGCGAAGCCGGGTCGCCCCAGTCGGGAGTGATGGAGCCAACGAGAACGCGGTCACCAGGGCGGAAAAACCGCACCTCGGCGCCTACTTCAGCGACGACGCCGACCGCCTCGTGCCCGAGTGTCATATCCTGCCGAGGACCGATGCCGCCCGCGACCGTATGCGAGTCGGACGTACAGATCAGCGCGCTGGTGGTCCGCACGATCGCGTCGTTGGGACCAGGGCTGGGCTTCGGCTTTTCCATGAATCCGACCTCGCCGATCTTCTTCATCACAAAAGCTTTCATCGATCCTCCGAACGTGGGCCCGCGCTCCAGGGCGCCTGAAATATCAGACTATTACCATGGTCGAGCCTAACTCGATACAGGCGCGGGCACGCGTCATTCGCATAGAATAATCGGGTCTTCTTGCTGTCTTATTGTTTTTGGGAAGGTGTTTTTGGGAGTTAGCTGAATCATTCTGCATCGGTTTATTGCGCTAGTCAAGAATCAAAAGTTGTGGGCGCGTGGAGATATGAACCGCGCCCACAGTCGGCGGTTCCGATTCCGGCTTACGCCGTGGTCTGAGCTTCAGCAATCTGACCTTCAGCAAAGAGTTCACGAAGACGGGATTCCTGTTCGTCCGAAAGGTTCGAGGTGATGAGCTCTGGGTTCAAGCTCTTGAGTTCAGCAACCACCCTGTCTATGACGGCATGCGCCGTCATGAGGAAGAGCGCCGATGTCCCCGGCTTAACCTTTTCGCGAACCTCTTTGATGAAGTTGTCGTCAATGCCGTAGTCTCTAAGCGCGCCGCCTGCCGCCCCGGCTGCTGCGCCAACTGCGAGACCCAGCAGCGGCATCAAGAAGATCAAACCGATGAGGAACCCCCAGAATGCGCCGCCAAGAGCGCCTGCGCGCGCTGTGCTAACCATCTGCTTTGTCTTCGGCCCTTTGCTGTTCTGCGGCCAGGTGACCACAGCCGCGTCCACCAATTTGATTAGTTGTTGCTGCTGCAGCCGTTGCAGAATCCGGAGCGCCTGGTCAGCGCCGTCATGGCTGTTGAATTCCAATACTGATAGAGTTGTCATAACTTATATCCTCCTTAAATGTTTATTTGGGACTACGCAAAAAACGCAACCCTTGTGCCCTCGAAGACCCTCGGGAAGATAGGCGATGTCGCCTCCGTACGCGAGAATATCTCCCCGCGGCAGTCGCCGGGATTGGTCTCCCGAAAGCGCATACTCGGTGAATGGGATTTTCATTTCAGTGACTCGGCGTGGCGTGTCCAGCATGTGGGATCTCTCCGCCCGGACGCCTCAGCGACCTCAGTTTGAACGCGAGCGCGATCATCAGCGCGCCTATGGCGAAAACGAAAGCCCTGATCATCAAGAAGACCGAAAACGCGCCCGTCACAGGGAACGCCAACAACAATAATCCGAACGCCATTGATAGAATGGCGATCAGCGCCAACAGCCATTCACCCCTGATTTCGTGGCGCAACCTGACGGCGGTGATAAATTCGAACACGCCGGTCATAATCGCCCAGAACGCGATCAGTAAGAGCAGCCCCATGGCGGTCAGCCCCGGCCAGATGAGTATCATGGCGCCTACGATGATGCTGACGACGCCTTCAAACAACAGCGCCCACCAACGCTCTCGGCTGACATCGCGCCCGAAAGCCTCGATCACGGCAAAGATTCCATTGATCATCGCATACGCGCCGAAGAGCGGCGCCAACACCCATAACGTGATGTGAGGCCACATAAACGCGGCGATTCCGAACAGCACGGCGACCAGCCCACGCAACGCAATAGCCCACCAGTTTTGAGTCATCAAATTGAACATAACTCCCCCATACTACATGTCTTATATCTTTCAGATTGGACAATGGATTAGGGGGCAATTGATATGCCGAGTCGGGCTTGAGGAATGCGACCTATGCAATATGAGTCGCGCGATTTTTTCAAAGGCCAAGTCTATCCCGCTCCGTGGCGCCGGCGCCGCAACAGCCAGTTGGCGCCGCGATTGCTCGGCCAATTGAGGGTGTTTTGAGAAGGGCGTCGGCGCCCGGCTATGAGTGGCGCGGTGATGATTGATTCATTCTACCTGCCGCGATCGGGCAGTTGAGGCGCGGTCGGAGAATTTACCAATGAGAGTCGATGGGATTCGCGCGTTGAGGGGACCGAATGTTTACAGTCATCGCCCCGCTCTTTCAATGAGGCTTTACCTGGACGATCTCGCGGGGAAAGAGAGTCGTGAATTTCCGGGGTTCAATGAACTTTTACTGGATCTGTTACCAGGGCTTGCGAAACATCGCTGTTGCGTAGAGCGCGAGGGCGGGTTCGCTGAGCGGCTGCGCGAAGGCGCCTACTTCAGCCACGTCGTCGAACACGTCGCGCTCGAATTGACCGAGTTGGCCGGCGTCCCCGTCTATCACGGGAAGACTCGGGGCGCTGGCAAACCGGGCGCCTACGACATCATCATCGAATACAAGTCGGAGGAGGGAACGAAGAGCCTGCTGCGTATGGCGACTGAAATCATCGAGTCGCTGATACTTCAGACGAAAGGCGGCGAACCGTTCCCGCTGGAGAAGAGACTGGATGAAGTCAGAAAGTTTATCGCCGGCGCCGAACTCGGCCCGACCACAAGAGCGATCACGGAAGCGGCCACGCGCCGCGGCATACCCTGGAAGCGCGTCGGCGAAGGGAGCCTGGTCCGATTAGGCTACGGAAAACACCGCCGCCTGATTCAGGCAGCAATGACCGACCAAACCGGCGCCGTCGCCGTGGATATCGCTTCAGATAAAGAAATGACCAAGATGTTATTAAGGGACGCCGGGATCGAAGTCCCTTGCGGAATACTCGCGCAGTCGGAGGCCGAGGCCATCGAGGGGTTGGAGATCATCGGCGCGCCGGTGGTAATCAAATCTTACAACATGAATCAGGGTAAAGGCGTCTCGCTCAATCTGACCACGACGGCGCAGGTCGAACAGGCGTACCGCATCGCTAAGGGGCACGCGACGAAGGTCGTGGTCGAGAGGCAATTCACGGGGCGCGATTATCGAGTGCTGGTGATCAACGGCAAAGTGGCTGCGGCGAGTGAGCGCGTCCCGGCGCACGTCATCGGCGACGGCGAGCGCACGATCGCCGAATTGGTGGAGGCTGTGAATCGGCGCCCCGCGCGAGGAGAGGGCCACGAGCGCCCGCTTACCAAGATCACGATTGACGATGTGGTGATGGAATCTATGAGGCGGCGCGATCTGTCGATGGGCCACGTGCCGGAGGCGGGCCAGGTCGTCTACCTGCGCGAATGCGCCAACCTCTCGACGGGCGGGACAGCCAAAGACGTGACCGATCTTATTCACCCACAGATCGCCGCGATGTGCGAACGCGCCGCGCGGATCATCGGACTTGATATATGCGGGATTGATTTGATCCTCGACGACATAGCCAGGCCGCCGGGCCCTGACAACGGCGTCATCGAGGTTAACGCCGCGCCCGGTTTGCGCATGCACGTTTCGCCGAGCGAAGGCCGAAGCCGCGATGCAGGCGCGGCGATTATAGACATGCTTTACCCCGATGGAGCGATGGGCAGAATCCCGATCATTTCGATCACGGGCACGAACGGCAAGACGACGATCACTCGTATGGTCGCCCACGCGCTATCCGAGAGAGGAATGATTGTGGGAATGGCGACGACAGACGGGATTTACATTGACGGCGAACAGGTCGTCGAAGGCGACACCACGGGCCCGCGCTCCGCGCAGACCGTGCTCTCCGATCCGTCAGTGGAGATCGCGGTCCTCGAAACTGCGCGAGGCGGCATCGTTCGCTGCGGGCTCGGTTACGACTGGTCTGACATCTCGGTCATCAGCAACGTCAGGCTGGATCACATAGGGCAGGATGGGATAGAGACTCTCGACGACCTGATGCATATCAAAGCGCTCGTCGCGGAGCGCGTGCGCGAAGGTGGAACACTGGTTCTCAACGCCGACGACGAACGCCTGGCTCAACTGGCGGATGACGAACTGGTGGCCAGGCCGAAGAAGAGCGTCGTCTATTTCTCAATGCGTCCGCCGCACGCGCTGATCAGACGGCATTTGGACTCGGGCGAATCGTCTTATCTCTACAAGGACGGATGGATCGTCGAAGCCACGCGCGGCGCCGAAACACGCGTGGTTCGCGTGTCCGACATCCCGGTGACATTAGGCGGGACAGCATTGTTCAACATCGCCAACGCGCTTGCCGCCGTGGCGGTCTGCCGAGCGCATGGACTCAGCCGCGAAGAAGTGGCTGAAGCCTTGAAAGGGTTTCGCGGCGATCTGCATAACGCGGGCCGCGCGGCGTTGTACGAAATCCGAGGAGGTTACGCGCTCCTCGATTACGGCCATAACCCCGACGCGTTCTCGGCCGTCTGCCAGATGGTGGCGAAATGGAGGGGGCGTCGCGTAACGGGCGTCATCGGCGTGCCTGGTGACAGGGACGATATGTTCGTGGAGCAGGCCGGGCGTGTCGCCGCGCAGGGCTTCGAGCGAATCATCATCAGAGAGGATAGAGACCTGCGCGGGCGACGGAGCGGCGAAATCGCCGCTCTGCTGCGCCGCGCCGCGCTGACCGAGGCGCCGGGGCTCGATTGCCGGATCGTGCTCGACGAGAGCGCCGCGATGCGAATCGCGATTGAGGAGATAGAGCCGGGCGACGTGGTCGTGATCTTTTATGACAAACTCGATCCCGCTCTCTCATTGCTCAAGCGATTCGGCGCGAGGCTCGCGCAATCAGTCCCGCGCCCGGTCTATTCAGCGGAGAGTTTTTTGCAGTCCGCTACTTGAAGGGAGGCAGCGGGACGGAAAAATTTCTGACACACAGCAAAAGGAGAATTTCGCTTTATGGCGGGAAATCATAACAACCGACGGAAAGCAAAGAATGGCCGGTATAGCTCGGCTGAATGGAAAGCCGCGAAAAATAACGGGCGCGCTAAGAGCAAAAAGGCGAATGGAGGAAGCAGGCGGCCGGCCGGCTCCCTGATCGCCATCGGCGGCGCCGAAGACAGAGAGGACACGAAGATCATTTTGAGCTACATCGCTGAACGGATCGGTTCCGGCAAACTGGTGATCTCGACGCTAGCTTCCGGATACGCCGATGAGGTGTGGGATATATACCATAATCTTTTCACTTCGATGGGCGTGAAGAGCGTCAAGCATCTGTGCATGGACCACCGCGACGAATCGCCGGAAGACCCACGACTGGAGGTTCTCGCCGATGCGACCGCTGTTTTCTTCACCGGCGGTGATCAGCTCAGGATCACGACCCGCCTGGGAGGCACGGCGCTCTCAGAACGCATCGAGGAGATTTACAGACATGGCGGAATCATCGCTGGCACCTCGGCGGGCGCAACGGCTATCGGCGAGATGATGCTGGTCGGCAGTCCTGCCGAGGGAATCTGCAAGCTCCGCGACGTCCGGTTGACGCCGGGACTCGGGCTGGTGGAGAACATGATCATCGACCAGCATTTCTCCGAACGCGGACGGATCAGACGATTGCTCGGCGCCGTTGCCCAGAACCCGCGCATGCTCGGAATAGGCATAGACGAAGACACAGCGGTCGTGATCGAGGGTGACGGGACCTTTCACGCGGTCGGCTCGGGCGCGGTCTACGTCGTCGACGGCCATGACCTCAGTTACACGAACTTCTCGGAGGCTTCATTCAGCCGCGCCATGTCGGTCTTCGGTGTCAAGCTTCACACGCTTAGCAGCGGCGACAGCTTCAATATACACTCGCGCCACCCGGCGCACACCAGGGCCGACGTCGAGGATTTAGAAGCGTCGTTGCAACTCATCAGGGAAGAGATCGCTTAGCGGTAGCGAGATCGCCCGGGTCGATTTTCTCTTCCGGCCCGGATGGTTGCCATTAACGAAGCTTATCCGACGCTGACCTCCAGTTCGAGTATCGAAGACCTCGTGGCGGGTTTCGGCGCCGGAGTCTCTTCGGCGAGCGCCATGCTCAGCACTTCCATTCTCAACCCGTCAGAGAGCTTCTGCAGAAGGACTTCCTGGCCGTTGTGGAAGCGGATGGCGTCGCGATACCTGAACGGTTCGGCGGTCAGTTGGACGAACGTCACTTCCTCGCGCAGCCCTACTCCGAATTGCTTCTGAAGTGACGCCGGAATCCCGTCCACCTGCAAACTGGCGCCCGGAGGAATGCAGACAGCCGGAAGCGCCCTCTCCATATCGTTGTTTATCCATCTCCGTTGATTTTCAACCCAGCATTTGAATCTCGCCCAGATTCCTGCGCCCGTGGGGGCCAGCGCTGGTTTTTCTAGATTCCTCAGATCGGTTACTGAAGCCAGCCCTTTCGAGCCGGTGTGAAACTTGTGAACTAACAACTGCTCACCTTCATTGGCGAGCCGGTTCTTGATGCCATGCAAAGAGTAATCGCACATATGTTTTACTCCAGGGAAAGTGCTAGACACAATTGAACGGTA
>Ga0209382_10010460_pt1 | contig 11546 bp, 9 predicted proteins | sample SoiMetdeltSBSDD5_FD_187599 | JGI IMG/M metagenome (GOLD analysis project Ga0209382, IMG submission 187599) | Bulk soil microbial communities from a Populus tree surrounding site in Tennessee, USA - Soil MetaG P. deltoides SBSDD5 (SPAdes) (version 2) | ecosystem: Environmental > Terrestrial >...
GGATCGGACGCTCCGTTGCCTCTGCGATGCGCGTGAAGTGCGCGAGCATGCCGTCCTGGCTCGGCCGGTTGTAGTACGGACACACGGAGACGATGCCGTCGAAGCGATGGCGCTCCAGACGCTTGAGCGTCGCGACCACCTTTCGGGTTGCGTTGCCGCCGATACCCACGAAGATCGGAACGCGCCCGGCGACGATACGGACGGTCCGCTCGACCAGCGTGTCCATCTCGTGGTCGTCGAGTGTCGGGCTCTCGCCGGTGGTGCCGAGCGGGAAGATCCCGCGCACGCCCCTGGCGAGATAGTGCTCGAGCAGGCGCTCGTAGCTGACGACGTCGACGGCGCCGTCGACAAACGGGGTGATGACGGGCAGCCACACTCCCTGGATGGTGGTCATCAGGCGCTCCTTTCTGCATCCGTGGCGAACAAAAAGGCCCGCGACCGGGTGGTCGCGGGCCTCGTGGGTCCAGGACGTCGCTACGATCTCGTCGCTATGGATCTCCGAACGCGCGCGCCACCGCCGTCGCTGGGCGTCCCGGGCGGGACCCCAGCCGGCTCTTGCCGGCCGCACGCTCGAGGCGAGAGATCATCGCGTGGATCATACAGCTTTCAGGTGCTCGTCGCGACGCGACTGCAGCGCCGCATCGGCGTATTGCATGAGGTCGGGTGTCGCGCGGCCGAGCATGACCTGCATGTACGCGGGCTCGAGGCCGATGTTCTGGAAGCCGTGGATCACGCCGGCCGGCGCCGACACGCAGTCCCACTCGCCGAGCACGCTCTCCGCACGCCGCCCGTCGCCGTCCTCGAAGAACACGAGCATCTTGCCGCGGAGCACGAAGAACACTTCCTCCACCTCGTGCGTGTGCGCGGCGTTGCCCTGGCCGGGCGGAACGAACATGATGCTCAGCGTGAAATGCTCCGCGGGGATCGCGCTCGGGTCCTTCTTGCCGGATGCGCCCGTGCCGATAAACCGGTGTTGAGCGCGCCGGAAACCCTCGACGCGCGCGTCGGCAAACGCATCCCAGTCCGGGCGCCGCTCGATGAATCGCGCCACCTGTCGCTTCAGCAACGCCTCGACGTCCATCGTGGTCTCCTCCGGCGCCCATCATAGGGTACGAGGCCACGGCCGGCGGGCTCAGTCCGTCGGCGGGAGGCCGAGCAAGGTCGCATTCTCAGACGGTCGGGAAGTCCCGCAGTTCTGATACACGTTCCGCACCGTCTCAAGGACGGTTTACGAACCCGAGGATCGCGTCACGATGCTCCGCGACGAGCTTGCGTGCCGCTGTGACGAGCAGCTCAGCGTCGCATTTCGATCGCAGCTTCAACGCCGTGGGGATCTCGGCGATGCGCTCCTTCACGGCCTCGGAAGACGAGAGGGGCTTCGCTTCCGCCTTGCAGGCTGGCGGAAGGTCGCTCATGTCGGCGGCCCACCTGGCATCCGCGTGACGAAGGACAATCACGGTGATGATCTCGGCGTCCGGGAACACACCCTCGAGTTGGAGGCTACGGAAGAAGAGCGCCTGGTAGGTGCTGGCGCGTTCCTCCATGATGCTGGGAATCCGCGAGAAGTCGAAGGTGAGCAGCGAGAACGGCACTGCGCGCAGCCCCAGCTGTCGCTCGCCTACTGAAAATGGGTAGGAACTGTCGAAGGCGATCACGAGCGCCCGCCTCGCCCGGCTCGCCTGAATCTGCTTGAGATAGAGGAAGAGCAACGCCTCGATGCCCTGGTTGTCGTAGAGACCGCCGTCCCCTGCATGCCAGTAGGTCCGCTCGCCGCCGACCTGAAGGGTGATGGGACCGACGAGGGGCGGAAATGACGCCGACGCGGTGACGCCGGCCGCCAGACGGCCCGAGCACGCGTCCATGTGAATATCGATCGGCGTCATCGGCCGCAGGCGCTTCCATCGCTCACGGATATAGGGCGCCGGCTCCATCACGCGCCCGCGCTCGGCCATGGCGCGCTCGAGGTCAGCGAAGAAATCGTAGTCGAAAGCCTCCGGCGGAAGTGCGGTCAGGGCCAGGTGCCGACCGTTGTTGTAGAGCGTGGTGTTGATGATGAGGCCGGGACTGTCGCCTGCCTTCTCGCGCATTGTGATGTCCTGCAAGCGCGCATTCCCGTAGAGGCGCTTCTCGAGAAGATCGGCGAGCGTCCGCGCGGCGAGAGCGGAGTTGACCCACCGAAACGACAGGAGCTGACGCCAGATCAGTGACGTCTCGAAGTTCTGACTGACAGCGTCCCGGTACTGCTCGAAGAAGGTCCGGTACGCGTCGGACAAGATTCCGTCGGCGTTCAGCACGTCCACGCCCCGGCCCGGCTTCTTGAGGGCGTAGTAGCCCGCCGCGATGCTGCCGCCGGACACGCTCGACAGGTGCGAGATCTTCTCGATCAGCGAGGCGCCGTCGGCCGTTTGGACACCCGCCAGCGCCTCGAGTCCCGCCGCCCCGAAGAGGGCGGCGCGCGTCCCGCCTCCCGAGAGCGCGACCCCGACGAGGGGATTGCGCTCGGGAACCGGCATAGCGCATGGAAGCGTCGCGTCCGCACGCGTCGCGGTGTAGGCGCGTGTGCTCGCACAACCGGCGAGAAAAACCAGGCAAACAACCTCGACCGCGACCCGCATTCCAATCATTGTGCGTTCTGTATGCCGCGCGGGCCGCCGTACGCCAATGGGACCTTGGCGTGGGGAAATTCCGCCTTACGACCTGATTCTGGTCCTTGCGCGTGCCTTCGGCGATGAGGTCCGCGGGGCGACGGAGCTAGTGGGCGAGCGGATCCGGACGCAGCTGGAACTTGACGACCTTGCTCGTGGTGCCCTTGCCGCCTTCCATATGGAACGGCGCGCGCGTACTGACCGTCGCGAACAAGCCTCGGCCCTTCCAGCCCGCGGCGGGATCGTCGATGCGCCCGTCCATCCACTTGGTATAGAAGCCAAGTGGATACGGCACGCGCAGGTTGACGAATCGGCCGTTCACCAGCGCGAGGAGCGATTCGTTCGCGTTGCCGGTGGCGATGGGAACGTCGCGGCCCAGGCCGAAGGTGTCGAACTGGTCAACCCACGCGTAGTAGCTGGCCTCGGCGCTGCCGGTTTCGGTGACGTTGGCGAGCTGCGGCCCCGGGAACGGATAGAGCGTCCAGCCCTCGGGGCAATGCTTGCCCGTGGCCGTCGGGCCATTCAGCGGTCCCTTGCACTTCTTCCGGTCGAAGCTCGCGAGGTGCCCGCTCGCCAGCGGCGTCCACGCGACGCCCTGGCGATCGATGTCCATTCCGCGCGGCCCGTAGCCCGGCAGCGGCGGCTCGAACACCTCGGCCAGCGCCGTCGCCGGCGGATTCGAGCCGGGATTCAGGCGAATGACATAGCCCGGGAAGCCCAGCACCGAGCCCCAGATCGTGCCGTCGTTCGGGTTCACGGCGATGCCGTAGAACGCCGCGTTCACCCGCTTGTCCTTCGTGGGATCGACGGGCTCGTTCGGCTCGACGTACTCGTCGCGGCGGCCGTTGCCGTTCGTGTCCAGGATCAGCGCGGTCCAGCCTTGGGAGCGCACCTCGTCCCCGGTCTCATCGAACATCTTGCGATTGAGCCAGCCGATGACGCCGCTCTGCGGACCACCGGCGCTCGTCCACAGCGTGTTGTTCGCGTCCTCGGCGAACACGAGGTGGTGCGTCGGGAAGCACGTGCTGACGAGCGAGATCTTCTTGGTCTTCGGGTCGTACATCGACAGATGCCGGTTGGAGGCGTCGATCGGCGTGAGCTTCGCCGAGGGATGGTCCGAGCCTTTCTTGCAGAAATCCGGATTCGCCGGGGGACGCACGCGCGAGGTGAACCAGACGCGGCCCTTCTCGTCGAACATCGGGTTGTGCATGCTGGTCTGGCTGTCCCAGATGCGCTCGTCACCCCAGAACGGCGACGGCAGCATCGGATTCTGCTTGGACGACGGCGTGGCCGGATCGCGCACGAGCATCTTCACCTGCGTCGCCTTGTGATGCACGGGGTCGAGCACGGGGAAGAGATCGGTGCTCTCCTCCGTGGCGCCGTAGATGAGGCCGTTGGCATTCAGTCGCGGATTGCGCTTGTCGGTCGACACCTCGTCGTGCATGTAGTCCTTGGGGCCCGCCCAGTCCCAGAGCGTGAGCACGACGTTGCGCTCGAGGCCTTGCGGCCGCATCGGCTTGGACGTCGGCAGCTCACCCGCGGCGATGCGATCGGTCCAGTCGGCGAAGAGCTTCAGCGCGCGGGCATTGCCCATCCGCCCGAGGTTCGTCGTCATCTGCGTTAGCGCTTGTCCCGACTGGATGCGGCGCTGCCACACGTCCTCCGAGGATTTGGCCGATTCGCGCAGCATCGGCGAGATCGTGCGCGTGGCCTTGTTGCCGAGCGCGTGACACGTGTAGCAGCCGTTGGTCTTGACGATGTCGAGCCACTGCTCCTGGCTTCGCAGCGCGGGATTGATGCCGTTGCCGTCCGGTCCGGTGCCGGGGAACTCGCTCTTGTCCGGCACGCGGAGCATCGAGTACCAGTAGATCGCCGGGTAGTACTCCGCCGCGGCGGCGGCGCTCGGCGCCACCACCGCTGTGAGGTTCACGATCTTTCCCGGCGACGTGCGCACCTTCGCAGAATCGACCAGACCGTAGCCGCGCACCCAGACGCTGTAGGTCGCCGCCGGCAGCTCCGGCAGCACGTACCGTCCCAGATCGTCAGTGACCACGATCTTGGCGTACTTTGTCGGCAGATTCGTGGTCTCGGCGATCACCCAGACGCCGGCCTCGGGCCCGTTCGCGCTGGTGACGACGCCGCCGAGATCCGAGCCGTCGATCCTCGCCTGATCGCCGGCCTGCTGGGCGTCGAGCGGCGCCCCGCCCGCGGCGGCCAGCAGCGCCGCCGCGAGCACGATCGTTACGGAGATCGCTCGACGCCGTCCCACCTCAAGCCTTCTGCACGACCTTCTTGTAGACCATCTCGATGTTGAGCCCGATGCGATCGCGGAACTGGCCGAGCGGATATTTGGTCATGCCCCGCTCGTACTTCGGCGCGAGCTGATCCGGCAGCTTGGCCTTGATGTCGTCCAGCGTCGCGCCGTCGGCCGCCGCCTTCTTCACGCCGGTGATGAGATCGCTCAGATAGCCGCGGAAGAACGCCAGGTGGCTCTTGGGCGCGACCTCCCCGTGGCCGGGGATGATGTGCGCGAAATCGAGCCGCTCGAGGGAGTCGAGCGTGGTCACCCAGTCCTCCGGATAGCCGTCGTTCAGGAACGGCATCCAGTCGATGAGCGCGTCGCCGGTGGCGATGACTTTCTCCTTCGGCAGGTAAATGAACAGATCGCCGTCGGTGTGCGCGCGGCCGAGGACGTGCAGCTGGATCTCGCGGCCGCCCTCGGTCAGCTTCTGCGTCGCCGAGACCGTGCGCGTCGGCAGCGCCGGCTTCATCTTCTTGAGCTCTTCGAGATACGCCTCGGCTTGCCGCAGATTCGACTCGATGCGCGCCTTGGCCTGGGCATCGCTCGCACGCGCGGCCTCGTCCTTGAGCTTCTGAATCTCGGCCGGCAGCGCGGCCATCTGCTTGGCGATGAACGGTACGCCGCCGTTGCCGCCGTCCTTTGTGAGGTTCTCCTTCGTCCGCTCGGTGGTGACGACCTCGACGCTCTGGCTCGAGGCCGCATAGACCTCGTTGCCCTGCCAGTGATCCCAGTGGAAATGCGTGTTGACGATCTTGCGGATGGGCTGCTTGGTCACCGCCTGGATCTGCTTGTACACCGCGCGAGCGGCGGACGGCTTGGAGTGGGAGTCGACCACCACGACGCCGTCGTTGGTCACGATCACTGCGGCGTTGCAGTTGACCTTGTAGGCGGGAGCGGCGATGGCGGCGTAGATACCGTCGCCGACCTTCTTCAGCTCGAAGAGGTCCTTTTCGTGGGTCGCCGCCTCGGCGCCCGGGGCACAGCAGAGCTCATGCGGATCGAGCGTGTGGATCGCCGCGACGGCGATACCCGCCTGAGCCAGGACCTGTCGGCGCGTCCATTGTCTGGCCATTGGCTGCCTCCCTCCGGTGAAAGGGACTGCCCGGGCTACGGTTGCCCGCGATGATGCTCCCACTGATCGACGCGTTCAAGCTCGTGAAGGCCACTAGGCGAGCCCGTAGAGGCGCGCGCAGTTGTCCCAGAGGATCTTGGCCTTGGTCTTGTCGCTCACGCCCTCCAGCGCGACGAACTCCTCGATGGCCTCGGGAAACAATCCATCCGAGTGCGGATAGTCGGTCGAGACGACGATGTTGTCGTCCCCCACCGCCTCGACGACCTGCCGCAGCACCTTCTCGTCGGCGTCCGTCGCCACGTAACACTGACGGAAGAAGTACTGGCTCGGCAGCTGCGAGATCTGCACCTCCGAGCCGGGACCGAACTTTTCCCACGCCTCGTCCAGGCGCCACAGCCACCACGGCAGCCAGCCGCACGTGCCTTCGAGAAACGCGCAGCGCAGGCGCGGGTGGCGTTCGAGCACGCCGCCGGCGGCGAGGCTCGCGAAGGCGAACATGAGCTCGACGGGATTGCGCCCGGCCACGCCGATCACCCGGCCGTTGGGGTGATCGAGATACCGATGCGCGATGTCGTCGCGCAGCGACGATTGCCCGGTGGGGTGAAAGCCGATCGGGACGCCCAGCTCCTCGAGCGCGTCCCAGAACGGTTCGAGCTCGGGGTCGTGTACGTGACGACCGTTGATCGGGTTCGGGTTGCCGATGACGGCCACGGCCCCCAGCTCGCGCACCGCGCGGCGCGCCTCGCGCGCGGCGCGCGCGGGGTCGTGGAACGACACCTGCGCGGCGAACTTCAGCCGCGCCGGTGCGTACTGACAGTAGTCGTGGGTCCAGTTGTTGTGCGCCCGGGCCAACGCGTCCGCCAGCTCGGGATCGAGCGTGTCGTGCATCTGCACCTGGCGGCCGCGCGTGCCGTACAGGATCGCCACGTCGATGCCCTCGATGTCCATCGCCTGCACGTGCGATTCTGCGTCGTAGCCGCGCGCGTGCGCGACCTCGTAATGGGGCGAACGTGCGAAGGCTCGACGCTGCAGATCCTTGCCGACCGCAGACGTGTGCGGCCGCTTGGACATCTCGCTGATCTCGAGGTTGCCGATGCGGATCAGCGGCTGGTTGGAGGCGTTGTCCTCGCGACGGACGAATCTGGGGGCGAAGCGCTTGAACGGCTCGTCGAGCCAGCGTTCCCAGAGGCCATCGGGCTCCATCGTGTGCAGATCGCTGTCCATGACCTTGAACCCGTGCTTCATGGCCTGGCTCCTCTGCCGGCGAACGTCGCCTGGTCGAGCGCGACGATCACTCCGACGCGGCGGCTTGTCAAGGTCGGGTCGTCTGCGTAGCATGCGCCGCGTGACGACGATCCTCGCCCTCACCGCGCTCGGATTCTTTCTCGGTATGCGCCACGCCACCGATGCCGACCACGTGATCGCCGTCAGCACCATCGTGGCGCGCCAGCGGACGCTGCGCGGCGGCCTCGTCATCGGCATCGCCTGGGGACTCGGCCACACGCTCACGATCCTCGTGGTCGGCGGCGCCATCGTGCTGTTCAGTGTCGTGATCCCACCCGCGGTCGGCCTGACGATGGAGATGACGGTCGCCCTGATGCTGGTCGCGCTCGGACTCTGGAATCTCGCAGGCATCGTGCAGGGCGTCCGCGCCCAGCTCGGCGGCGACCGACACGCGCACCCGCACCAGCACGGCGACTACGTGCACCATCACGGTCACGGGCACGGCCTCAACGAGCACGGACATCGCGAAGACCAGACCCCGCAAGCCTGGCTCGATCGACACCTCGGGGGCCTCGGGCTCTATCAGGTCGTGCGCCCGCTCGTCGTCGGTGTCGTGCACGGGCTCGCGGGATCGGCGGCCGTCGTCCTGCTGGTGCTGACGACGATCGGCGAGCCGCGGTGGGCACTCGCGTATCTGCTGCTCTTCGGCGTCGGCACCATCGTCGGCATGATGCTCGTGACGGTGTTGCTTGCGGCGCCGGTGACCTACGCCTCCGCGCGGCTGCGGCACGCGGAGCGTCATCTTCGGCTCGCGTCCGGGCTGCTGAGCCTGGGCTTCGGCCTCGTCCTCGTCTATCAGATCGGCGTCGTGCGCGGCCTCTTCGCGGTCTGGGGCGTGGCGCCGTGACCGAGACGGCGGACGTCGTCGTCATCGGCGGCGGCGTCATCGGCACCAGCATCGCGTTCTCCCTCGCCTCGGCCGGCGTCCGGCGGGTCACGCTGCTGGAGAAGGGCGCCCTTGCCAGCGGGGCGTCGGGACGATCGAGCGCGCTGATCCGCATGCACTACGTCAACGAGGAGGACGCGCGGCTGGCGTGGGCGAGCTTTCCGGCCTTTCGCGACTGGCAGGAACGCATGGGTGGTCCACCGGTGTTCACGCACACCGGGTTCCTCGCCGTCGTCGGTCATCAAGATTCCGCGGCCCTGTACGCCAACGTCGAGATGCTGCGCAAGATCGGCATCGACACGACGGCGCTGTCCGCCGACGATGTGCAGCGGCTGCAGCCGTTCCTGAACGTCGAGGACATCGGCGCCGCCGCCTACGAGCCGGCCAGCGGCTACGCCAGCCCCGCCGACGTGGTGGAGGGCTTTCGCCGGCAGGCGCAGGCGCGGGGCGCGCAGATCCGCCAGTGGACGCCGGTGACGCGCATCCTGCGTCGCGAGAGCGCCGTGGTCGGCGTGGAGACCTCAGCCGGGCGCATCGACGCCGGCGCCGTGGTCATCGCCGCAGGCGCCTGGGCGCCGCGGCTCTGTCGCGAGATCGGCATTCCGCTCGAGGCGCGTCCGAAGGCGCTCGACACGATGCTGGTGACGCGGCCTCCCGAGCTCGCGACGCGGCACATGGTGGTCATCGATCACGTGCTCGGCACATACTTCCGGCCGGAGGGTCCGGCGCAGACGATCGTCGGCGTGCCGTGTCAGGTGTGGGATGTCGATCCTGACACGATGGGCACCGGGTTGCCGCCGTCGGCGCCGTCGGAGGGCGCACAGATGCTCACGCATCGCATGCCGCCGATGCAGGGCGCGGTCCTGGCGCGGGGCTATCGCGCGTTCGACTGCTACAGCGCCGATCGCCACGCGATTCTCGGCGCGGTGCGTGGCATCGACGGCCTGTACCTGGCCGCGGCGTTCAGCGGATCGGGGTTCAAGATCGCGCCGGCCGTCGGCGCGTGTCTCGCCGAGCTGATCACCGACGGCCGCGCGCGGACCGTCGATATCACTGCGTTCCGGCCCGAGCGATTCGCGGAGCGCCAGCCGATCGCAGGCCGGCATCCGTACGCGCCGCGGCGCGACCACCTCGAGCCGACGCGCTGACGCGCGGCTCGCTAGGCGGACGCCGTCGCGAAGCGCTCCGGACGAAACGGCGCCAGCGTCGCGTGGGGCGCCGCGCCGGCGATCTCCTCCGCGATGAGCCGGCCGAGCAGCGGCCCGAGCGTCACACCGCTGTGCGTGGCGATGACCCACGCGTTGTCGAAGCCCGGCATCCGGCCCGCGATGGTGTGGCGATCGGCGGGCATCGGCCGCACGCCGACGCGGCGATCGACGATCTTCACCGCGCCCGCGGCCGGCATCACGCGCGCGGCGCGCGCGAGCAGCAGCGCGGCCAGCTCGTCGAGTCGCGACGGCGACTCCGCCTGCGCCGCCGGCGCGTCGACGTCTTCGGCGCCGAGGAGCAAGCCGCCCCCGGCGTCGGGTCGCAGGTGAACACCGGGCGCGTGAACGACGCGACGTAGCGGCGCGGCGGGCGGCGACGTCACGGCCAGCAAGCCCGGCACGCGGTCGACCGGCATGTGGACGCCGAGCGGTGAGAGGAACGCCTGCGTCGCGGGACCCACACAGACCAGCACAGCGTCGCTGACCACCGCGCCCGCGTCGACGTCGAGTGCTTCCACGCGGCGGCCCCGGACGCGCCACGAGCGCACCGGCGCCCGCTCGTGGATCTCGGCGCCGCGCCGCGACGCCTCGCCGAGCAGCGCTCGAATCAATCGGGGCGCGTCGAGCCAGGCGTCCGCCGCGTAGAAGGCGACCTCGCGTATGTCATCGGCAATGGCGAGCGCCGGCTCCATCGCCAGAGCGCGGTTGCGCTCGATCCACTCCGCCGGATAGCCGCGCTGGGCCAGTCGCGCCACCCGATCGCGAAGCTCGGCGCGCTCCACGTCGCCTTCGGCCCACTCGAGCGAGCCGCCCGGATGATGGCCCGCGGCGACGCCCAGCTCGCGCGCGAGCTCGACGTGCGCCGTCATGCCATCCGCGTTCAGTCGATGGTAGGCCTCGGGCTCCTTTCGCACGGAGTTGAGCCAGGCGAACGACGTGCCGCTCGTCCCTTCGCCGGCGACTCCGGCATCGAAGCCGACGACGCGTGCGCCGGCCCGCGTCGCCGCATAGGCGGCCGATGCGCCGACGATCCCGAGACCGACAATGGCCAGATCGATCGTCTTCATCGGCACCGACTCCACCGCTTGACAGTCGGACGCGGCGCTCAGCCGGCCAGCGTGTCGAGTGTCCGCACTTCGTCCGCCGACAGCGACAGGGCGCGGCTGGCGAGATCCTGCGTCATGTGCTCGGGATCCGAGGTCCCGGTGAGCGGCAGCATGCCGATCGCGCGCGCGAACCCGAAGACGATCTGCGCCGCCGTCGCCTTCTCGCGGGCGGCGAGTCGCGCCACCAGCGGATGCTGCAGGACCTCGGGATTGGCCGTGAGCAACGAGAAGCCCTGATAGACGATGGCCCGCTCGGCGCAGAAGGCGCGCACCGCGCGATCCCAGCCGAACCGCGCATAGCAGCGATTCTGTACGAAGGCCGGCCGCTCCGCCCCCGTTGCCTCCATCTGTGCGAGATGGCGCAGCGACACGTTGCTGACGCCGAGCCATCGCGTGCGGCCGAGGTCACGCTCGCGCACCATCGCCGCCCACGCATCGACATCGTCGTCGGTCCAGTCGCGACCGGACGCGGGACCGTGCAGCACATAGCTGTCGACACGATCGGTCCCGAGATGCTCGAGCGAGCTGGCCATCGACTGGGCCACCTGCGTCGGGATCGGCGCGCCCGGGTCATAGGGCAGCCGGTGGTCCTGTCCGCGCTGGTAGGTGAACTTCGTCTGCAAGAAGACGTCGGCGCGCGTCACGACACCCCCGCGATAGGCCGCCGCGAGCGCCTCGCCTACGCCCGCTTCGACGTAATGGCGACGCTGATTCGCGGTGTCGATGCCACGAAATCCGCGCCGCAGCGCGAGCGCGGTCAGCGCCGCCGTGCGGTCTTCCTTCCAGGCGGTTCCGTACAGGAAATCCGGAACGGCGGGCGCGGCCACTACGGAACGGACGCGCGCGGAGCGACCGAGACGCCGCGTGCGCCGGTCCGCTCGATGGCGCGCGCCACGAGGCCGGAGGCCTTGGCCTCCTCGACGAAACCGCGAAGATAGGCGAGCCCGGCGTCGCGGCCGCGCGGCACGCCGACCGCCTGCGGGACTTTCATGAAGGAGCCGTCCAGCATGCGCGAGCCCGGCAGTTTGGCGACGAGCCCCATC
>Ga0209382_10010462_pt1 | contig 11546 bp, 12 predicted proteins | sample SoiMetdeltSBSDD5_FD_187599 | JGI IMG/M metagenome (GOLD analysis project Ga0209382, IMG submission 187599) | Bulk soil microbial communities from a Populus tree surrounding site in Tennessee, USA - Soil MetaG P. deltoides SBSDD5 (SPAdes) (version 2) | ecosystem: Environmental > Terrestrial >...
CGTTCGGCGGCCGCGTTGGCATAGGTGACGCGCCGTTGGCCATCGACCGCGATTACCGCGTCGCTGACCTGCGCGAGTATTTCGCCGCGGAAGCGATTCGATGCGGAATCCACGCCCTGCAGGGTATAGACGCGCGGACCTGCGGCGCTCTCGATGATGAGGGCGTCGACCTCCGCGTTCCGAATGGCGCGGAGGGTTTCCACCGCCCCCTCCAGCTGCGCGCGCAGCTCGGCGTTCTCTGCGAGGAGCATCGGGCCGGATCGTGCGTCCTCGGGCATGTCGGCTCAGGAGCTCCCTGCCGACGGTCTGTTCGCGGCCGCGCGGAGGTCGAGCCCAAGCAGAATGCGCTCGGTCTGCGACATGTCGCCGATGAAGCGGCGAAGGGGCAGCGGCAGCCTTTTGATCAAGGTCGGCGCGGCGATGATCTGCTCGCTCATGGCCAGCTTCGGGTGCTGGGATATGTCCACGACCTCCAGCTCATAGCGCCCTTCCAGGTGCTCCTCGCAAATCTTCCTGATGTTCAAGATGGCCCGCGTGGACTGCAACGTGGTGCCGGTGATGTAGAGCCGCAAGATGTAGTAGGCATTGGCGCCCGCCACTGTGGCGGCGCTCATCAGCTCGCATCTGGCTGTGCCAAAGGCGCTTGTTGGCATGAAGGGTCAGATCCTCGCCGGCTGGACATCGAGTCCGACGAGCACGCGCTCCTCGTTGGACAGATCGCCGAGTATTTTTTTGACTGGCTCAGGCAGGCGACGCACCAGCGTCGGCACGGCGATGATCTGGTCCCCGGCAGCGAGCTGCGGGGTCTTGGTCAGATCGATCACCTCGATCCGATACTGCCCGGCGAGGTGCGTCTCGCAGATGCGCTTGAGATTGGCGATGGCGGCTATCGATTTCGCGGTCTGGCCGGCGACGTAGAGTCGCAACTCGAAGATCGCTGCGGCCGCAGCGGTCGCCTGCGCCGGTCGTGCCACTTGGAATGTCATGTCGGCAGTTGCTCTTCCTTCACCCGGCCGTTGCCGCCGGCCGCGCCGCCGCGCAGCTGCGTCATGGCCTGGGTGCTCTGCTGCGTGGCTTGCTCCTGCAAGGTCTGCTGCGCGATGGCGAAGCTCACCTCCGCCGCTCCCGATTCCGCCTCGGCTTGCAGCGCGGCGATCTGTGCCTCGATCGCCTTGCGCCTGCCGGCGAGCCGCAGCAGCCTGCGCTGATGCCCCTGCCGGCGCACCTCGGCGGCGGTGCGCTCGTGCGTCTCCTGCGCCACGCGCGCGGCGCCGGTGAGCACGCGGTCGGCCCCGGCATAGACATCCACCAAGCAGATGCCCGCATCGCTGAGGACGAATTCGCGCACTTGATTGGAGTGCGCCATGCCGCGCGATTTCAGGACGTAGATCGTGCGGTTGCGCTCGCCGTTGAACTCCACATTGCGCAGCAGCAGCCAGGTATCCATGAGCGAGGACACGCCGAGTTGCGAGTCCTCCGGCGTCGCGCCGCCGTCCGAGCTGAGACACGTGAAGAGCGTGGTGATCTCCTGCTGCTTGAGGAAATCAATGAGCCGCATCAGCGTCGGCTTCACATCCAAGTCGTGGCGCCCGAGAGTGAGATTGCTAATGGGATCGACGGCGACCACGCTCGGGCGGAAGGCGCGCACGGCATCGTGCATCATCACCAGATGCTGCTCCAATCCGTGCAGCGTGGGGCGGGACGCGTGAATCTCCAGTAGCCCCTTCTCTAGCCACGGCTCGAGGTCGATGCCGATGGAGCGCATGTTGCGCACGATCTGCGCGCTCGATTCCTCGTAGGCAAACAGCAGCGCGTTCTCCCCCCGACGGCACGCGGCGTCGACGAACTTGGCGCCGATGCTGCTCTTGCCCGTGCCCGGCGAGCCGGAGACGAGCACACTGCTGCCGCGGAAGACGCCCTTGCCGCCGAGCATCTCGTCGAGGCGGGCGATGCCGGTGGGGACGCGCGCGGCCGAGGCTTTGTGATCGAGATGCACCGACGTGATCGGCAGCACCGAGAAGCCGCGCTCGCCGATCAGGAAGGGGTATTCGTTGGTGCCGTGTGCGGTGCCGCGATACTTCACCACGCGCAGCCGGCGGGTGCAAATCTGCTCGGCGATGCGCTGGTCGAGGACGATCACGCAATCGGCCACGTATTCTTCCAGCCCATAGCGGGTGATCGTGGCGTCGCCTTTCTCGCCAGTGATGACCGCCGTCATGCCGCGATCCTTCAGCCAACGAAAAAGCCGGCGCAATTCGGCGCGCAGAATCGCGTGATTTGGCAGCCCGGAGAAGAGCGCCTCCACCGTGTCGAGCACCACGCGCTTGGCGCCGATGGAATCGATCGCGTGCCCGAGCCGGATGAAGAGGCCTTCAAGATTATACTCGCCCGTCTCCTCGATCTGGCTGCGCTCGATATGGACGTAATCGAGCAGGATCATCTTCTGGGCGGCAAGCTTCTCCAGATCGAAGCCGAGCGGGCGGACGTTGGCCGATAGCTCCGCTGCGTTCTCTTCGAACATCATGAACACACCCGGCTCGCCGAACTGCGTTGCCCCGCGCACGAGGAATTCCATGGCGAGCATGGTCTTGCCGCAACCCGCGGTGCCGCAGATGAGTGTGGGCCGCCCCGCCGGCAGCCCGCCGCCGGTTATTTCATCGAGGCCCTGGATGCCTGTCAGGGCTTTGGACGGTGTGGGAGGCCTTTCAGCGAGCATGTCGACGCCTTTGATCGGGCTTGCGGGGCGGGGCATTGGCCACAACAGCGGGGCCACGTTCCGTGTGGGAACCTCGGCGAATGGCGGTTGCGGGCGGTAGCAGGAAGGTCTCACCCTGCTCCGATGCATGAGAAGGCATGGGGCGGGTGCTGTTGCAGAGGTTCGGAAAGTACCCATGCAACCTCGCGGCAACACGGCCACGTTCCGGATCGGCCCTCAACGCCGGGCACGAAAACTTCCTTCCCACCGCCGAAGGCGGCCAGCCCAGCTCGGCTGACCTCCGTCAGACCGGAACATGCGTCGTGACGTGGGGCCCACGCGTAACAATTGCCAGCTCCACCGATGCCACACGGCGTCAGAGGTTGTTGAGGGCTTCGGCGCATGCATCGGCGACGGCATGGTTCGAATCCTTGCCGACGTTGGCCCAGTTGCCTTTGACCACGTAGTCACGCCGCTCCCAGGATGCCTTGATCCCCTTCAGAGCCGCGAGATTCGCCGCGTATCCTTCCGCGCCTTGGAATCTGTTCACACAGATGGGAGCCATGGCAGCAACGAGCACAGTCTGAGCCCGCTCATTCGCCATGACGGTGGCCTTGGCACTGCTTACGATCCAGCCCATCGAGAGTCCGACGATGACGGCGGCGCCCGCACCCATCGCGGTGCCCCACAGGAAGCCGTTCAGGCGGTCGTTCATTTTCATCGTCTTAACCCCTTCTCGCGGAGAATGATTCTTCCCCTGCTTGGCAAACCCAGTGACTCGGCAAGGCGGCCCGGCGCTAAGCGATTGGTTCAGGGGGTCAAACGATACGCGCCCTTGCATGCACATTGGCGCACGCTTCGACAAAGCGGGCCAGATTCGGAAAGTACCCAATCCGATGGGGTCGCCATGCTGTGGTGAAAGACCCGTCCGAGCGCGGTGTCCCGCCCAGCATCGGATGGTGCACCCTTCGCCACCCGCGGCCCGCTCGCGACCAACTCGGCGGCTTTGTGTCGAACTTCCGATTGATCTGACCGAGCTGAAGGCATATTCCGCCGCCATTGCCAACCGCACGCTCGGATCGGGCCTCATCATGTTCGGCTTTCGTCGTCATGTTCCGCTCGGCGTTCAGTTGATCAAGCAGCCGACATCTACACTGAGTTTCCCGGCCAGGCGGCTCGGGCGCTATGTTCCGATGCAACGACGATGTTGCGCCACTAAAGGCGGTGATGGATGGACTGGCTTTATCCCATTTCCGGTTTTGTCGTTGGTGTCATAGTCGGCCTCACCGGAATGGGCGGTGGATCGCTGATGACACCACTGCTTATACTGCTGTTCGGCGTTCATCCTCTTACGGCGGTGGGAACCGATCTGGTGTATGCCGCGGTAACCAAGGCGACGGGCACGCTCGCCAATAAGGGCCACGTCGAGTGGCGCGTCGCCGGAGTGCTGGCTACCGGCTCGGTTCCAGCCACGGTGCTTACAGTATGGATGTTGGCACAGCTGCCGAAACAGAGCCCAACGACCGCTGCTATCATCTCCATCACGATCGGTGCGGCATTGATCGTCGCAGCCGTCGCGATATTCTTCCGCCGGCGCATCCGCAGCTATGCTCTCGCGCGCCGATGACCCTGCACGGGTTCAATACGCTGGTCCGATCACCGTTGCCTTTGGCGCGCTGCTAGGCGTCTTGGTGTCCCTGTGCTCGGTCGGCGCCGGCGCTTTGGGTGTGGCCGTTCTTTTCTTCCTCTATCCACGACTGCCGCCGGTGCGTGTCGTAGGCTCCGACTTGGCGCATGCCGTGCCGCTCACCCTTGTGGCGGGGCTCGGCCATTGGGTTATCGGTAGCGTCGACTGGTCGATTGTCAGTGCCCTCCTTCTCGGTTCTCTTCCTGGTATATATCTCGGAAGCCAGTTGTCGACGCACGTTTCCGATCGGATCCTATTCCCCGCGCCCGCCACCATGATGTTCTTGATTGGTTTTCGGTTGATCGCTTCCTAGCAAGAATTTCCCTGTTGGGCGTTGAATTAGTTGAGACCCGCGACCGGGACTACTGCCGCATCCCGTTCTTGCCGGCGAGAATTCGTTGGACAATCTCGACAACCGCTTGATGCCTTTCAGGGGTTTGCGAGGCTGTGGCCGCCTCGTTGTGTGCGGTCGCGACGTCCGCTAGCAGATCGCAGGCATCCTTCTCGCTGATGACTTGCAGATCGGTCAACGCAATAAGAAGGGATTCGCAGATGCCGAGGGCAGCCAACCCCTCGGCATCATTGAGCTGAGCATGCTGGGTCATGGTGGTATTCCTTTCGACCGTAACCTACCCCACGTGCTCCGCCAACGAGACTGATCCAAATTGGTGGAACCACCAGCCCAAGCCGGTATTTGGTTGATGGCCTGCCGCAGCTTGGGCGCTGCCGTCCTGCAAGATGTGTGAGGTGGCTGTCGAGCTTCCACATCGTCTCCGAGCGGCCGGCTCCGCTGGACTCGATCGCCGACTATTTGACGACGTCGCATCGTGCATCCGGCCCGAGAGAAACTTGACTCTCGTCTGCGAGGTATCAGAGCAGATCATTGAAAAAGCCGGACCGCCTCGTCTGCTACGACCCAAGTATCCGACTCTCCCGAAGACGCTCAAACAAGAGCAGGACCGGGAGTCCGAGGATCGCGAAATAGTCGCCTTCAATGCGATCGAAAAGCTGTATGCCAAGCCCGTCAAGCTCGTAGGGGCCGACTGATTGGCAGGCTTGCGGGCCGGCCGCAGCAAGGTACCGGCCCAGGAACTCTGGCGAGAACGCTCGCATCGTCAGATGAGCTGTCTCGATGTGGGACCAGGTAACTTGCCCTCCTTCGGCGAGTGCAACTGCCGAGTGGACCTGGTGGGTCTTGCCACGGAGCGCGAGCAATCGATCGCGGACAGCGTCGCGGCCTGCCGGCTTGTCGAGCATCTTGCCGTCGAGTGACAGCACTTGATCCGCGCCGATGACCAGCGCAGAGGGGATCCGCGCACTTACCTCCTCGGCCTTCGCCCGTGCGAGTAGCTCGGCGACATCACTCGGATCCGTCTCTACGTCGCCAATATAGAGCGCTTGACGGATTGCAGCCTCGTCTACCTCTGGCGATACGATGCGAAAAGTAAGTCCCGCAGCCGTGAGTAGTCTCCGCCGGCTCTGGCTCCCGGATGCGAGCACCACATCACGGTGGCTCGAACCCTCCATGACACTTGCAGCAATCTCCACCATCTGTGTTTCCTACCGGCTGTCAGCTGCTCGCGCTTTCGATCGGAATCTGCCAATCCGCCGTCAGTTGGCGCACTCTTGTCGCGGCCTGGGAATGCAACGGGGCTGTGCCAGGCGCATTACATGGCCGCATGTGCGTTCACCTTCGTAGCGCCCAAACCAACGCCCGATCCTAGGGCGCCAGCCAAAAGACTTCCAACGATCGAACAACGCATTTACCTGCCCCATTCTTGGTTTGCAGTGGAAAAGCCCGTACCGTTCACCATGAATGCCGGCTGGGGTTCGTGCAATGGATCGGATCGTACCTATCCCGCGCGGCGCTATCGCCGCCAGGGCACCGGCCCGCACCTGACAGGGGCCTCGAACGTGTCTGGCGTCGGATGGCTTGGCGTCCCACGACGCCCAGCCTCTCAACCTGCGTATGTTCCGAATCTGGCGTCGCTACGTTCCTGCGCTTACCTGTCCATTCAACATTTCACTATTGGTCGGAGCGGGTTGGATCGACCCGCGAGGTGAGTACGAGTTCATATGCTGCGTAGGGCAGGCGTGGTAAGGTTGGACACAGCGGGGCATGTCGAGGAAGGCGGAGGGGCACGTGCGGGAGCGCGTCGAGACGAGATGCGCACTCTGATCGTCGGAACATCTGCTGATGGGTAGTCCGCAATTCGACAGCGTTCTGGCAACGAAGCTCAATACCTTCCTTCCGTTGTCTCCGGTCGAGCTGAGACGCCTCGCCGAAATGCAATCGAAGCCCCTCACTGTGAAGCACGGCAAGCAGCTCACCCAGGAGGGCCAGACCGGGCACAAGGCGCTTGTTCTACTGGTTGGCTGGGCCTGCAGTTACAAGGACTTGCCCAACGGCAGTCGTCAAATCATCTCGTTTCCGATCGCTGGCGATTGCGTGGGGTTGCGCAGCGTCCTACTGCGAACGGCGGACCATTCGTTCGCGGCTTTGACAGACGCGGTGGTCAGTCACGTGGAGGGCACGCGCTTATTGGAATGCATTACCGAGTTTCCGCGCCTCGGGGCGGCGCTCATGTGGGCCGCCTCCCGGGATGAAGCCATGGTCGTCGAGCACCTCGTCAACATCGGGCGGCGCAACGCCATCGAGCGTACCGCGCATTTCTTCCTGGAGTTGGCGGAACGACTGCGCCTGGTCGGCTTGGCAACCGAGACCGATTTCAAGTGCCCGCTCAGCCAGTTCGTTCTCGCCGATGCGTTGGGCCTGACCGCCATCCACGTCAATCGCGTGTTGCGTCAGCTGCGCGAGCAAGACCTGCTCACTCTGCGAAAGGGTAGCGTCAGGATTCATGACTTGGACCGGCTGAGGAGGCTCGCAGGATTCCAGGGTGGCTACGTGAATTCGCGCGATTAGGTGCGCGCAGACTGCCGAACACTAATCCATGTTAATGCGCACCGAGGTTGCTTTGCCTACCCAGAGACGGCGGGGTCGAGCGTACGAGGTCCTTGCGGGTACGGCGATCGCCTCACAGGTCTCGTAATCCCTCCGGGAAGCGGGGGACCCCCCCTTTACCCTAAGTCCCCCAACTCCCGGAGGGGCTCGTGAACCGGTTTTCTGTCGCTTGCTCTGGCAGTATTTCTGAATCGTGAGGCGTCTGCGGGTCGGTTTCAGTGACCGGCACTATCCGCCCCGCGAGCTTTTGAGTGCTCATTTGTCGCCTTCAACGCGCGGCCAAGCGCGAATGCCACAGACAGATGATCGGCAGATTCCTGGCGGCGATCCGATTGGGTGCGTCAGCCTCGATCACGCCCCAGACGCGGTGCGAGCGTGAACGAGCGCAAGGGCAGCTCCGCCCAGCGACGGCGAAGAAGCTACTGCGCCAGCGCGCCAGGGTCATGCAGGCAGCCAGTTCGGGATGTTGGCACCGCCAGCTCAAGCCCGACAATGACCAGGTTCCTTCCCACGCGGCTATTTGCTGGTTATGAACTCATTCAGAGTTTCTCGTGCGCTTTGTCTGCGACCTTATCGGCCGCGTCCTTTATCGCGCCCTTGGCTTGGTCCAAGGCTCTTTGGGCTTCCCCCTTCATCTTCTGGGCGGCGCCTTTCGCGCGCAGGCGGTCGTTACCAACGGCCTTGCCGACGCCCTGCTTCAGTCTGCCGGCGGCTTCATTGGCATAGCCTTTGATCTTGTCGGAGGTGCTGCTCATGAACCCTTCTCCTTGGGTGTGTTGAAAATTCGGCTTTGACCGGCATGACCGAGCGTCTTGCGCGTTCCGCTTGAATGCACTCGACATCCTTCCAGCACGCGCGCGGCGTCGTCCTTGCGGCCAAGCAGGTCAAGCCGTCTGCAGTCCAGGGGCTCCGGGCAACTCTGACCCGGAGCCCGAACGGCAGCAGAGCAGGTTTACGATTCGACCTTTGGCAGCGCCTTGGCCTGCTCCGCAGTGATCGACAACACCGCGCGATCGTCAATCAACTTGAACTGAGAAGGCATTACACGAACGCGCGTCTGGCCCATGCCAAGGAAGCCACCAATATCGGCGTGCATCTCAGTCACCTTGCCGGAGCCGTCGCGTGCGAACGCGGCGACCTCGCCGAACTTCTTGCCGTGGCTGTCATAAACGACCTTGTCGATCCAACCCTTCGCCTGCTCATCGGTGAGTGTAATGGACTCAGGTGCGACCGACTGCGAAGCGCGCGGTGCCATTTCCTTCTCGACTGCGGACGGCCCCTGGTTCGCAGGGGGCGTCGAGGGCGCGGTCTGCGCAAGAGCCGTCACCGAGGCCATCAGGGATGCGACAACGATTGCGAGTATCAGCTTCTGCATGATCATACTCCTGCTTGTTGGGTGACACGAGGTCTCGGTGAGGGACACTAGCCATCGCCGGAAAGAAAGCACTAGGCTCGGAAACTGCTCAGATGACCGACGCGAGTTCGGCTCCACGCGTGGCCCAAGGCTGCCTTGGATTGCTGTCGCGGCAAGCGGCGGCGCGACCAGATCATCTGTTTTAGTGCGAACCACTCCAGCAGCCGACGCACGTCAGCTGGACTTGAATTTCTCGCGTGAGCTGCGCGCGGTCGAGGGAAGTCCAGAGCAGGGCAGGTACTGGCCCATTGGTACCCGCGGCGCCGCGTCAGCGACGTTCAGCGCGCTTTGTGCGATAGCCTCGGTGGTGCTTTCGCTGAACGGGCAAGGTCTTTGCCCGCTCCCTCTCGTTGTACGCAAGACAAGCTGAAGTCATGATGATGCCAAATCGGCGGGCGCGCCGCGCCTACTCGCCGACCATCCGCAGCCGCGCGTCGATTGCATCATCCCGCCGGAGCAGCTGCTGCTCGGCATCCGCCATGTAGTCGCGCGTCAGGGGCAGGGCATCGATCTGCTTCACCAGCTGCACCTGAAAGACGACGAAACCCTGATAGCGGAAGGCTACCTCCGAACCGGCAAGGTAGAACTCCCACATCCGGCAGAACCTTTCGTCGCGAATGGCGGCAGCCTTGTCCCAGTTCGCGAGGAACCGCTCACGCCAGGCCCGCAGGGTCTTGGCGTAGTGCAGCCGCAGGATCTCGATGTCGGCGATGATCAGCCCAGAACGCTCGATGGCGTGCACCATCTCGGAGAGTGCCGGGATGTAGCCGCCGGGGAAGATGTATTTCGCTATGAAGGGATGGGTCGCGGCCGGCGGCCCCGAGCGGCCGATGGTGTGAACGAGCGCCACGCCGTCCTCTGCCAAGAGCTGGCGGATCCTCCGAAAATACCTGGCGTAATGATTGACGCCCACATGCTCGAACATGCCGACAGAGACGACCCGGTCGAAGCAGCCGCCAACCTCGCGGTAGTCCTTGAGATCGAAGCGCACCGACCGCTGCAGGCCCTCCCTGGCCGCGCGCTGGTTGGCGATGCTCAACTGCTCGCTGCTGAGCGTCACGCCGGTGACGTCGGCGCGCGCGGCCTTGGCCAGGTAGATCCCGAGCCCTCCCCAACCCGAGCCGATGTCGAGCACGCGATGGCCCGCTGCGAGCGCGAGCTTGGCGGCGATATGTCGTTTCTTGGCGAGCTGCGCTTCGTCTAGACCGGCAGCATCGTCGGTGAAATAGGCACAGGAGTATTGGCGGTCGCGATCGAGAAACAGATCGTAAATGGCGCCATCGATGTCGTAGTGGCGCGCCACGTTGCGCCGCGCACGAGCGACGGGATTGAATTGCATGATCCGGCGCATGAGGAAGCGCGCGGCGTCGAAGGTTGAGGTCCAATTCGGCGCCGGCCGCTGCTGGACGTTCCTGGCCAGGAGGACGAGCAGGTCGTAGATTTGGCCGCGCTCCATGCGGAGCTGGCCGTTCATGTAGCCCTCGCCAAGGGCGAGATGCGGGTCAAGAAGCAGCCGTCGCTCCAGCCGTTTGTCGGCGATGCGGACCACGACCGGGGGGCCGCCTCCGTCGCCGTATCGGTGCGGCACTCCCTGCGAATCGATCAGCTTCAGGTCGCCCGCGCGCACAATGCGGCTCAACAGCAGGTCGAGCAGTCTGTACATGGCGCAACACCCGCCAATGTGCGGCCCGTGGTCTTTCCTCCGCTTTCCACCGAGGCCGGCATCGCTTCTCGACCGCCATAATATACCGCTGCATTGTGATGCCCAACCTCATCGTGGCCGCAGGATGCTCGTCGGTACCGGCCTGCAGGCGAATGCGAAGAGCGCGTTCACAAGAAAGGACGCAACCATGCTGCACAGAGCCATGATCACGTAATGATGCCCCGACAAGCCTTGCCGCGCGGCATTCGTCAGCTTGCGCGCACCCGGGATGGTGTCTCCAAAGGCGCTCAGTGCATTCAGCGACGCCTGCCAAACCAGGTCGGCGAACCGCAGGAGCACCGCATACGCGTCCGGCACGAGTGCGTTGAAGGTGAATAGCCCGACGCCGAGCACGACGGTGGCGGGCACGCTTATGAGCGCAATCGCAATCCGCTGGAGTGCGGAGCGGGTGCCGCCGAGAACGTAGTTGAACGGAATGCCGATGACGATTGCTGCGATGATGATCGCGGGGATCGACAGCACGACGTGGGTCATGTTCACCCGTTCCCGCAGGTGGTTCGCCGCCACTTGGCCCCAATGACTTCCGGACACCAAAGAGTCAATCGCACCGATGATGCTGCGCCCCGTATCGAAGGCGAAGGTGACGACCGGCTCGAGTTCCCGATCGTAGACAACCGAAAGCACCATGATGCCGAGCATGATGGCATAGCTCGCGCCGCCAATCCCGATCGACACAACGAAACGTCGGAGCCATGCAGAAGCTGCCATACCCGCTCCTCCTTACCTCCGCGACAGCCACCACACAAAGTCGGCTAGTACAGCGGTTTCGCGAGCCGGATGCGCCAGAACCTCGTGCGAGCGTCTTCGACACTGAAATCATTGTCGTTGACGAGGAGGAGCTCGTGCGGCGACAGCACGGCCATTCCCTCCAGGTCGCGATCCAGCTGCGGTGCATCGTCTGTCGAGAGCACGAGCGTCTTGGCAAGAACCGGCACGGCAAGTGGCGCCTCGCCGGCGGCGCTCGACTGCTCGAGTGTTGGCCGGGTTCGGCCGTTCAAGTGCGAGGCCGCGACAGTCAAGCGGTTGTCCAAGCGCACACAGTAGACCTTCGTGGTTCGGGAGATC
>Ga0209382_10010463_pt1 | contig 11546 bp, 9 predicted proteins | sample SoiMetdeltSBSDD5_FD_187599 | JGI IMG/M metagenome (GOLD analysis project Ga0209382, IMG submission 187599) | Bulk soil microbial communities from a Populus tree surrounding site in Tennessee, USA - Soil MetaG P. deltoides SBSDD5 (SPAdes) (version 2) | ecosystem: Environmental > Terrestrial >...
GTTCGGCGCTCGATTATCACGACGAGGTGCGCATCTCGGACGAAATCCTCAAACGCATCTCCGACGCTTATCGTAAGCTGCGCAACACGGCGCGCTACTGTCTGGGAAATATAGCCGACTTTGACCCGAAGCGTGACCGCGTGGCTTTCGATCGGATGACGGAGATTGACCGCTGGGCGCTGGCCAAGTTGAATGAAGTGACGAGGCGCGTGCTCGCCGCCTATGAGCGCTACGAGTTCACGGACGTTTATCAAACGCTCTACGGCTTCGCGACGGTCGAAATGTCGGCGTTGTACTTCGACATCTTGAAGGACCGCCTCTACACCTATGCGCCACGGTCGCTTGCTCGGCGTTCAGCGCAGACGGCGTTGTATGAGATCGTTCATCGCCTGTCGCGGCTGCTGGCGCCGGTGCTGGCGTTCACCGCCGACGAAATCTGGGAGAGCATTCCGGGCGCGCTCGATGAGGCGCAATCGGTTCATTTGACCGAATTTCCCGCTTACGATGAGGCCTGGCGCGACGACGTGTTGCTCAAACGGTACGAGCGCCTGTTCGAGATCCGCGGCGCGGTGATGAAGGCGCTGGAGGAGGCGCGTAACGCCAGGTTGATCGGCGCGGGGCTGGAAGCCAAAGTCACGATTACCGCCCCGCGCGAAGCGAAAGCCTTCCTCGAATCGTTCGGCGAAGACCTCCGCTACGTCTTCATCGTCTCGAAGGTCGATTTGGGCGAGGGCGCAGAGCTGGGCGTGAAAGTCGACGCGGCCGAAGGAAAGAAGTGCGAACGCTGCTGGCATTACACGACCGACGTCGGCGCCGACGCGCGTTATCCGGGCGCGTGCTTGCGTTGTGTGGGCAATTTGACGGGGTCGAATGAGTTAGCCGCGGAGCCGCAGAGCCGCGGAGGCTCAGGGGAAAACCAGAAAGATCAATTGGGATGCCTTTTTTCTCTTTTCTTCTTTGTGTCTCTGACGCCTATGTGGCAAAGCCTGCACGCGTTGATTGAGGCATTGGCGCGATAGCCGGAGGCGAGTAAACTATCCGCAGTCGAAATCCGGGGGCGGAGGTCGCATGAAGAGAGGCTCCCGAAGGTTTGAGCCGGATTTTGATGATGGATCGAATCAATTACGACAATCGCCGCTTTGTTTCCGTTAGCAATTCGGATAGCGGAGAGGTCGGTTCCGCGACCATTTTTCATTACCATCACGAAGGCGAGGTGGTGTGGGCCACTTATCGAGGCGGCGCGATCGTCTTCGGCTCGCTGATTGCGAAGGTTGATGAGGGCGATCGCCTCGATATGCGTTACCAGCACTTGAACTCCGCCGGCGAGTTGATGACCGGAAAATGCCGGTCGACTCCGGAGATTCTGCCCGACGGCCGGTTGCGTTTGCGCGAGGTCTGGCAGTGGACGTCGGGGGATTTCTCGCGAGGCGAATCCGTAATCGAAGAAGTTCGAGATTGAATTTGTTGCTAATCATGAGAACCAAATCGGCTTATCTGTTGTGCGCCGCTGTCGTGCTCGTCGCCGATCAATTGAGCAAGGTGTGGGCGACGACGTCTCTCAAGCCGGTCCCCTATGTCGAGGTCATTCCGGGGCTCTTCCGGTTGAGCTATGCGACCAATCGCGGGGTGGCGTTCAGCCTGTTCGCCGACAGCCAATTCGACATTCGGTGGATACTGTCCGCCGTTTCTCTCATCGCCGCCCTGTTCGTGCTCAGTTATTTCAGGCGCGCCCCGGCTGACAAGCCGTGGTTGAATGTTTCGCTGGCGTTGTTGATGGCGGGCATCGTCGGCAATATGATTGACCGCGTCCGGCTGGGCGAGGTTGTGGATTTTATAGAATTGCATTGGCAGAGTCTTTACAGTTGGCCGACGTTCAATGTCGCTGATTCCGCGATCTGCGTCGGCGCCGTATTGCTGGCGCTGGAAATGTTGCGCGAGGAGAGGGCGGCGAGAGTACGCTCCATTGGCGGCGTTGAGGCGCCGACTCCCGCGCCGGAGGAGACCGGCGTCGGCTCTTCAGAAAGTTGATTCAAGATCGTCAATATGTTTCCTGAACTATTCAAGATTCCGTACACCAGTTTCAGTATTAACACATACGGCTTTCTGCTCGCGGTGGCGTTCCTCGCCGGGCTGCTCCTGATGGCGCGGCTGGCGGCGCGCGACGGGTTAAATAGGCAGAAAGTCATCGACCTGGGCTTGTGGGTGTTGGCGGCCTCGCTGATCGGATCGAAGGCTCTGATGGTGATCGCCGAATGGGATGTCACATACCGCGACAACCCGCGCCAGATCTTCACGCTCGATTTCCTCCGCTCGGGCGGGGTCTATTACGGCGGGTTCATCGCGGCGGTGATCGCCTCGGTGATTGTCATGCGCTATTACAAGCTCCCGTGGTGGCGAACGGCTGACGCTTTCGCTCCGGGCGTCATCCTCGGCCAGGCGATCGGACGTCTGGGATGCTTCAGCGCCGGATGCTGCTGGGGCAGACCCACGACCGGCTGGTATGGCGTCCATTTCAGCGAAAAAGGTCACGAAATCACAGGCGTCCCGACGATGGTCAACCATCTCGCCGACCCGATAAAAAACGTCTGGGCCGAACGCCTGGCCGATCAGGGCGGATGGCTCGCGCCGCTCAAGCTGCATCCGACGCAGCTTTACGAAGTCGGGGCCGCTCTGCTGGTCCTGGCGGTGTTGCTGCTGATTCATCGCCGCCGCCGCTTCGAAGGACAGGTGATACTGGCCTACGCGATGCTCTATTCAGTCGCGCGGTTCATTATCGAGTACTGGCGCGACGACCCGCGCGGCGAAATCATCGGTCTGTCGACCTCGCAATTCATCGCGATAGTTCTCTTCGTCGGCGCGCTCGCGACCTTTATTTATCGTCTTCGCAAGCCGAGGGCGGCGTTGCAGGCGCAACCCGCCAACTGACCGGATTGCGGATTGCGGATTGCGGATTGCGGATTGCGGATTGGAGAAGATTTCAATCGCGGCTTCGCGGACTGCGATTCCAGACGGCGGATTCGGAATTAACAATCCGCAATCCGCAATCCGAAATCCACAATCATATGCGTCTCGCTTATTTCACTCCGCTTCCTCCGAGCAAATCCGGGATCGCCGATTACAACTCCGAGCTTCTGCCGCATCTGGCGAAGGGCGCCGAAATTTCCGTATTCGTCGCCGAAGGCGACGAACTGCGCGAGAACCACGGCCGCGGGGAGTTTTCGGTTCACGACGCCAACGACTTCGACGAGATTAACGCCCGGCTGCCGTTCGACCTCTGCGTCCATCATCTGGGCAACAACCCCTATCACGAATACATATACGATCGCGCGACCCGGACGCCGGGGCTGATTGTCATGCACGAGAGCTGTCTGCACCACCTGATCATGTGGAGGACTCTAGGGCGCAAGGACAAAGACGCTTACCGGGACGAGATGTTTTACGCCTACGGCCGAAGGGGCGCGCGCATAGCCGAAATGCGCGCCTACGCCTTGGGAAGCGATTATCAGCAATTCCTGATGCCTCTCAACCGCCGCGTCGTGCAAGGCAGTCTGGGCGTCATCGTTCACAACGCTTACGCGGCCTCGAATCTCGAAGGCCTGAACGGAGACATTCCCGTCGAGGTCATCCCGCATCATCTCACGCCCCGGGCGTACGAGATAGACGGGATGGATAGGATCGAATGCCGTCGCGGTCTGGGCATTCCCGACAACGCCTGGGTGATCGCCTCCTTCGGCTTCGTCACGCCATCGAAGCGCATTCCGGCGGCCCTCGCCGCGTTCAAGCGATTGCTTGGACAAATCCCTAACGCGATGTTTCTGGTGGTCGGCGAAGATCACCTGAAATTTGGCGTCGCGCCGCTGATCGAAGAGATGGGGTTGCGGGAGCGCGTGCGCCTGACCGGTTACGTCTCCGAGGACGATTTCTTTCGCCATCTCAAGGCCGTTGACGTGGTGGTCAACCTGCGTTATCCGACGGCGGGCGAAACGTCGGGCACGCTGATCCGCGCGCTCGGCGGCGGCCTTCCGGTCATAGTCACCGATTTCGGCCAGTTCGCCGAATTGCCCGACGACGTTTGCCTGAAGGTCCCGGCGACGGAAAATGAGGAGCGAGAGCTGTATCTGCGGCTGCGCGCGTTGGCGCTGCGTCCGGCTCTGCGCGAGCGCTTGAGCCGCCGCTCCGCCGAATGGGTTCGCGCCGAATGCGACATCAACCGCTCCGCCGCCCGCTACCTCGATTTTATCGAGCGAGTCATCAAAAAGACGGGCGAAGGGCTCGCCCAATCGACTCGGAACACTCGGCGGTACAACGCCGGGAGCCGTAACGACCGTTCACCATCGAGCCGGTCGCTACCGCCCTCCGCGCCTTCGGAGCAGCCGACAATCGAATTCGACTGCGACGAGGCGCTCGATTACGTCGCTGGTTTTTTCACCGACGATCCGAACGCCGGCGGCTATATTCAATTTCATCGCGACCGGCTGATAAGGACGTTGAATCTTGTCCCGGTCGGCGGTGAGAATCAACGGTTGCTCGATCTGAGCAGTTATTTGCACATGCCGCTCCTGGTCAAGCGCTACGGTAATTATGGCGAGGTCTCGGGCGCCAATTGGCGCCAGGGCGAGCCGCGCGAAAAGATCATCACGGTTCGAAATCCGGCGACTGGCGAGGAATTCGCCTTCCCGATGAAGAACGTTGACGTCGAACGCGGCCGCTTCCCGTTCCCAGACGAGCATTTCGACGTCGCGCTCTGTTGCGAACTGATCGAACAGCTGCGCGAAGACCCGATGAACATGCTCATGGAATTGAACCGGATTATGAAATGGGGCGGGCTGGTCATCCTGACGACGCCGAACATCACTGGCGCCTACGGCGTCCAGGAATCGCTCGCGGGCCGCGGCCCTAACATCAACAATCTCTACAACTGCCGAAGTCCGATCGACTGCCACAGCCGAGAATATACACCGGCGGATGTGCTCGTGGCGTTGGAGGCCGCCGGCTTCAAAGTCCTCAAACTCTTCACCGAGAATGCCTGGCGCAAGACTGATGAAGAGTTTCTTGCATGGCTCGACCGCAGCACAGACGCGCCGCGAGATCCGCGGGGCGACAACATCTACGCCGTCGCCAGAAAGCAGAGCGAGCAGATCGAGCGCTATCCGCATGAGTTGTACGATTAGGGAGTGGGGAGTGGGGAGTGGGGAATGGGGAAATGGCGTCTTTTCCCACTCCCCATTCCCCACTCCCTACTCCCTACTCCCATATGATTTCAATACAAAACGCCTCAAAACTCTATCGCATCTACGACAAGCCCTCCGGGCGGTTGAAGGAGATGCTGCTGCGCGGGCGCCGCAAATATCACCGCGATTTCTGGGCTCTCGAAGACGTTAGCCTTGAAGTCGAAACGGGTGAGGCGGTGGGCGTCATCGGCCGCAATGGGGCGGGCAAGACCACGCTGTTGCAGATCATAGCGGGCGTCCTGCAGCCGACGCGCGGGAGTGTGAGCGTCGAAGGGCGCGTAACTGCGCTGCTCGAACTGGGGAGCGGCTTCAACCCGGAATACACTGGCCGCGAGAACATACTGCTGAGCGGACAGATTCTGGGCTTCAGCGAAGAGGAGATGCGACGAAGGATGGACGTGATCGTCCGCTTCGCCGAGCTGGAAGGTTTTATCGATCAGCCGGTTAAGACCTATTCGACAGGGATGATGATGCGGCTGGCGTTCGCTTCTGCGATCCACGTCGATCCCGACGTGTTGATCGTTGACGAAGCCTTGTCAGTCGGCGACGTCTATTTCCAGCGCAAGTCGATCGACCGGATGGAATATTTTCGCAAAGCCGGGAAGACAGTGCTCTTCGTCTCGCATGAACCGAAGCTGATCCAGCGGTTTTGCGCGCGCGCGCTGTGGCTGGAGCAGGGGCGCGTGGCGATGATTGGCGACGCGAAAGAGGTCGTCACGTCTTACGAGGCGTTCTGCGCGCGGCTTGAAGAAGAGCGGCTGCGCGACTCGGCTCGTCAGGGGGGGATCGCTTCGCGCGAACACGACGACATTCTGCGCGAGTTGAAGCTGACCGGCTCGCGCTGGGGCGACGGCAGGATCAGGTTCACCGGCGTCGAGATGATCAATTCGCGCGGCGAACCGGCGTGGATCCTCAAGGCAGGCGAAGAAGTGACGATCCGGCTGCGCGTGGAGGCCGACGACGATTACCCGGAGCCCGTCTTCGCCATCGACATTCATCGCTTTGACGGCGTCTTCGTAGGCAGCGTCAACAACATCGACACACACCCGACGCCGCTGCCGGTCAAAAAGGGGATCAACACGCTCGATCTGCGGATCCCCTCTCTTGATCTGCCTTACAACGCCTACTTCCTCTCGCTCAAAGCCTACACGGAGGACGGCAGGCCTTACTGGAAAGACCCGGCGGACATTCACAACCAGATGTACCAATTCGACGTCGTGACCGACCGCCTGATCCACGGCCTGATGCAGTTCGACGCCGAATGGCTCGGTGATGAAGTGGGGCGGACTTTAGTCCGCCCATGAGCCGGGTCCACGAGCCGGGCGGACTAAAGGCCGCCCCACTTCTCCTGAGGAGTTTCCCGAAGCGCTTTCTCCCGGCGTCATTCTTCAGCAATGCTATCGCATCAAACGTTCTGGAGCTGGGGCTGCAAAACAAAGGCAGACATTGCCAGTATCGTTTCCCGAGTGAAGCCGAATGGGAGTGCGCGGCGCGCGCGGGAACGACCACGCCCTTCGCTCACGGAGGACGGCGGGCCTGATCGGAAAGACCCGGCGGAAATTCACAACCAGACGCGTCAATTCGGCGTAGTGACCATGCTCTGATTCACGGTCTGATATGTTTCGAAGCCGAATGAGGCGGTGATATAATCAGCGAGCCTAAACGAGAATCGGTCCCTCTTCGATAGGAGTCGCTCATTCGGCGGCGAGCGACGCAGACTTCTCGCGCAGCAATCGAACAGCGCGTTTCCGATTTGATCTATAGCGGAAAACAGCCGACCTCTCGCCAGAGGTGAAAGTCGAATTAGGCCATTACAGAGCAAAGGTAATCCCCCTATGCCCAGAGCCAATGACCGCATCGGCCCCTACCAACTCATCAACAAACTCGGCGCCGGTGGGTTTGGCGAAGTCTGGCTCGCGCAGGATTTCAGCGGTTCAAGTCCACGCGAAGTCGCCGTCAAGACGCCGCTCGACTCGGAGATCGATCTCGACGCGCTGTTACAAGAGGCCACACTCTGGGCGCGCGCTACCGGCCACCTCAACGTGCTGGAATTTCTGGCAGCACGCGTCTTCGACGGGCAGGTCATCCTGGTCAGCGAATACGCGCCAGACGGCTCTCTCAAAGATTGGCTTGGACGGAACGGCGGGCGGGCGCCTTCGGTTGAAGCGGCGGTGGAGATGGCGCTCGGCATTCTGGCCGGGCTGGAACATCTGCATGCGCGCAGCATAATTCACCGCGACATCAAACCCGAAAACGTCCTGCTACAGGGCGCGACGCCGCGCCTGGCCGATTTCGGCATCTCGCGCGTCCTCAAATCAACCGCTAAAAATACCTTTATAGCCGGCACTCCGCACTACATGGCGCCTGAAGCCTTCAACCGCAAACGCAATCAACAGGCCGATCTCTGGTCGGTGGGCGTGATGCTCTATCAAATGCTGAGCGGGCGATTGCCGTTCGATGGCGATGATATGGCCGAAATCTATGGCGCGATCCTCAATGAAGAGCCTGACCCGCTACCTGCCGCCGTTCCTGAATGGTTGCGGCAGGTCGTCGCCAAAACGTTGACCAAAGAGCCGGGGCGACGTTATCAGAGCGCGCAGGAGATGCGAGAAGCGCTGCGACAATTCGAACGGGACATCCAGGCCGAGATCGCCGAAAGAGAGCGGCGGGAGGCGGCGCCCCTGCGCCTGGTGGAAGATGAGCGTAAAAGGCTGGAATTAGAGGCTCGCCGGCGTGAAGATGAGCGTAAAAGGCTGGAGGAAGAGGCTCGCTTGCGCGAGATCGAGCGGCAGCGCCGTATCGAAGAAGCCGCGCGGATGCAGACGCTGCAGGAAGATCTCCGCAGGAAAGAAGAAGAGCTGACGAAACTGAAGCGGGTGTTACCGCACGAAGCGGTTACGGTACCAATCGTCAGGGAGCCGGTAGCGGATGGGCGACGGATTGATCAAGAAAAAGCGGCGCGAGAGGGGACGGCTGCCGCGCCCCAGGTAAGAAGGAAAACGCCGCGCGTCGCGCTCGGCGTGGTTGCGGCTGGCGTATTTGTGGCTATCCTCGCCTATTTGCTTTGGCGCCAATCAAACTCGACGGGCGACAAAGCCGCCGGATCGCCCCCGCGCGCGGAAACGATGCTTTATTGGTTGGAGTTGGAGAACGCCGCCGGCAAGCGCGTCGCCGGTCGTGACCCGCTGCCGGCCGGCGAGCGTTTCCGGCTTCATTTCTCGCCCGCCGCAAGCGGCTATCTTTATTTAATTGCGCCGGGCGAAGGCGAGGTGTTGACAGCGTTTGTGACGAAACGACGGATCGAGGCGGGCGCCGATTTCCAGTTTCCGGGCGGCGACAACTGGATCAACGTCGGCGAAGGCGCGCGCTTCACTGTCATCTTCTCGCCGGAGTTGTTGAATGAACCTTCGTTTTTGAATGGAGATGGACGGCGGTTGACGCCGGAAGAACAGACTGCGCTGCGGGATTTCGGCAGCCGGCTCGCGTCCACTTCACCTGAGACCAGAGCCTCCAGCGAAGGCGCCGTCGTTACCGCGCAAAAGCGTAGCGACGAGCCGCTCGTTTTCGAGATCAACGTCATCCTTAGGAGGTGAACCGAAAGCGATGAAAGCCACCGTTTTGACGACCTGCGCGTTACTGTTGATCGGCATGGGATTGGTCGCGCTGACAGCGCGGCCTGACTGCGTGGCGGCGCAGAGCGTGAAGATCGAACCAGGCAAGAAACCGACGCCGAAGCCTGCCACGCCCACCCCGACGCCGCGCAAACCCATCGTCAGCAGAACGCCACGACTCTCCGCCCCGAAAATTGAAATGGTTCTCGTCCCCGAGGGCGCTTTTCTGATGGGATCGCCGGAGAATGAGCCTGGTCGTAGTGAGGATGAAGGGCTACAGCATCGCTTTACTCAGGGAATGTCTCCGCTCCGGCTTCGCAGTAAGGATGAAGGGCCACAGCATCGCGTCACTGTGCGAAGCTTCTACATCGGCAAGTACGAAGTGACACAGGCGCAGTGGCGCGCGGTGATGGGCGGCGACCCGTCCGCGTACAAAGGCGATGATTTGCCGGTGGAGAACGTCTCCTGGGATGACGCGAAAGAATTCTGTCGCAGGTTGTCGCAAACAACGGGCGAGGAGTATCGCCTGCCGACGGAAGCCGAATGGGAGTATGCATGCCGCGCGAGGACAACTGGCGCTTTTGCGGGCGATCTTGATGCGATGGCCTGGTATGGCGCCAATTCCGATGGCAGGACTCATCCCGTCGGGCGGAAGCGGCCAAATGCGTTCGGGCTTTACGATATGCACGGAAATGTTTGGGAATGGTGCGAGGATGACTGGCATGGCAGTTATGCGAATGCCACGTATGATGGGAGCGCGTGGATGGAGCCTAAACGAAACTCGTGGCGCGTGCTTCGCGGAGGCGGTTGGAATGTCGCCGCCGCGAGTTGCCGGTCGGCGAATCGCTACGGTACCTCGCCCATCAACCGCTCGGACTTCCTGGGCATCCGCCTAGTCAGGACGTATCGCTAGTGGAGCCTTTCAAAAGCGATCCATCCCGCTAAATCAAATTTGATTTGAACGATCCGCGTTTGAGTATGCGGTGCGCCAGAATGCTGAACCACATCTCGACCGTTGCCGCGCAAAAGCGAAGCGACGAGCCGCTCGTTTTCGAGATCAACATCATCCGTAGGAGGCGCCACGAAAATGATGAAAACCACCGTTTTGACAGCCTGCGCGTTACTGTTGATCGGTATGGGATTGGGCGCGTTGACGACATGGCCTGATCGCGTGGCCGCGCAGAGCGTGAAGATCGAACCCGGCAGGAAACCGACGCCGAAGCCCGCCACACCCACCCCGACCTCGCGCAAGCCAGACGGGAACAGGGCGGCGCGCCACGCCGCGCCAGAAATTGAAATGGTCCTCGTCCCGGGCGGCGATTTTCTGATGGGATCGCCGGAGGGCGCCCAGTGGCGTGGATTTGGTGAAGGACCGCAGCATCGCGTTACTGTGCCGAGTTTCTACATCGGGAAATATGAAGTGACACAGGCTCAGTGGCGCGCAGTGATGGGCGGCGATCCGTCCCGTTTCAAAGGCGATAATTTGCCGGTGGAAACAGTCTCCTGGGACGACGCGAAAGATTTCTGTCGCAAGTTGTCGCAAATGACGGGCGAGGAGTATCGCCTGCCGACTGAAGCCGAATGGGAATATGCGTGTCGTGCGGGGACAACCGGCGCTTATGCGGGCGATCCTGATGCGATGGCCTGGTACGGCATGAACTCCGGTCGCGGGACTCATCCCGTCGGGCGGAAGCTGCCAAATGCATTCGGGCTTTACGATATGCACGGAAATGTGAGGGAGTGGTGCGAGGATGACTGGCACGATGGCTATGCGAATGCGCCGAGTGATGGGACCGCTTGGGTGGAAAAACCCAGCCGTGGCTTGGGACGCGTCTATCGAGGCGGCAGTTGGTACCAAGGCCCACTCGATTCCCGATCGGCGAAGCGCAACATCATTGCCACCGAGCCAGACTTTCGCGACGTGCAGGTCGGTTTCCGCCTCGTGAGGACGCGCCCTTAGGCGCTTTTACCCTTATCAGCTCGACATGAAGTGAAGAGCATGCGCTAATTGAGTTCTGATCCTGATTCATTTTCCTGGAGAGACACGACTATGCAGTCCCGCATTCTGCTTATACTAACTATCGCTTTAAGTTTCATTGCTTCCACTCAAGCCCGACAAAACAGCTATGACATCATCATCAAAAACGGAACAGTTTACGACGGCGCAGGAGCAAAGCCTCGCCGCGCCGACGTCGGCGTAAAAGGCGACCGCATCGCCGCAGTCGGCGATCTGAAGTCCGCCAAAGCCGCAACCGTCATTGACGCCAACGGCCTCGCAGTCGCGCCCGGGTTCATCAACATGCTTTCGTGGGCGGTTGAGGATCTGGTCGTGGACGGGCGCTCGCTGGGCGACATCAAGCAGGGCGTGACGACGGAGATCTTCGGCGAGGGCGATTCGATGGGGCCGCTCAACGACGAGATGAAGCGTCGGCGCAAGGAAGATCAGGGCGATCTGAAATTCGAGATCGAATGGACGACGCTGGCCGAATACCTGCAATATCTGGAAAAGCGCGGCGTCTCGGCCAACGTGGCCTCATACATCGGCGCGACCACGATCCGCGAGCACGTCGTCGGGTTGGAAGACAAGAAGGCCACGCCGGAGCAAATGGATCAGATGCGCGAGCTTGTGCGCCGCGAAATGGAAGCCGGCGCGCTCGGCATAGGCTCTTCGCTGATCTACGCGCCCGCGTTCTACGCCCCGACC
>Ga0209382_10010464_pt1 | contig 11545 bp, 5 predicted proteins | sample SoiMetdeltSBSDD5_FD_187599 | JGI IMG/M metagenome (GOLD analysis project Ga0209382, IMG submission 187599) | Bulk soil microbial communities from a Populus tree surrounding site in Tennessee, USA - Soil MetaG P. deltoides SBSDD5 (SPAdes) (version 2) | ecosystem: Environmental > Terrestrial >...
CCATCCCGGTCATTCCCCACGCCGGGCAGATGCACAACTTCCACATCGTGATGGCCAGCCTGAATTCGCCAATGGCCGAGTATTTTCCGATTGTAGACGTGGAAGTGGGCAACGAGTTGTTCTGGTATATCTTCGACGGCGAGCCACAAGCGGTGAGCGGCGAGATTGATTTGCGCGACGATCTGCCCGGCCTGGGCTTGACGATCAAAGAGAGCGAGTTAAGTAAATTTGCGGTCATCGAATGATTTTATTTAGTCCCGTGCAAATAAAAGCTCTTTCGCGACAGTCAGAAAGCCACTCGATCTCCAAAATTAGGGTTAGCAGGAAGACGATTCGATGCCTTTGAGTTCCCCGTGAAGGCGATGCTGAATTCGAATTTGACGCCGGTTATGTCGCCGGTCACCGTCGTAACGTCCTGCGGACGAACGCTCAATCGCGACGGAGGGCCGGATCGATGATTCACTGGATCTCAGGTGAAGATCTACCGCTTCTTGTTAGCGCTGCCACCCTCGATCTGCGGATGCTGCGGGTAACCGGCGCCGTCAATGAAGGTGGCCAGACGAGTATGCATCTGCCCCCACGTGGGCGTGTAGTTGGCCTCCTTAATGGCCTGCAGCGCGAAATGGGTCATCGCGCCGTGATACACGCCGTCGATCAGCGCGTCGTAGGAATACTCCTTGTCCGTGCGCCCACAGAGCAGGATCTACTTCATCTTGGATTCAGGGTACTTGGCCTTGCCCTTCGGCTGCGCCTTCCAGGGATTCTGCAGCACAGGGTCTCCACGCAACGCCGGATTGAGGAAGCGTACCCGCCGGTCGTCTAGAGTCTTCAGGCCTGGGATGACTTCGGAGACGGCAGCGCGGGTGACCGTGCTGGAGTGGCAAGAGTCCGAGATGACTGTCAGTTGGACATTTTTAGGCAGGTTGGCGAATAGCTCACGCAGCTCATCGTCTACCAACAAGTTGTCGGCGCAGTCGTAGGGGCACATCGCCTCGTCGTACCTCTCCTCGTCGCCATTGGTGTCGGCGACATAGGCGCCGTGCGATGAATTCGTAAAGACCAGCACATCGCCTGGCGCAAAATCATAATGGCTGATGAGCAGGTCAGCCCATGCCTTTGCATCGTTGACACAACCATTCAGATCGCTTCCGTCGTACGGATAATCGTTGATGCCAACACACAATGCTTTCTTGGACATAATTATTCACCTCCGAATTGTAAGATTATGGGTAACTACCTAAGGGTTTTTGAGTTTCAAAACACAAAATGCGGCGCCCCTTCCACAGGTCGTTGAGGACGATTCGCGCAAAATCCGCCAAATTAGCGAGGTGTGGGCCGGTCAAGATCACTTGTGGCCGCTCAATTAACCCTATAATCAATCAGGAATATAGACTCCACTTGCTGGCGTGGACCTCTCCCATTGTTTTGTGTCGTATGGCGAATGGGATCTGCCTTTCAAAAGAGGGATTCAGTCACTTTGCTTTGACCTCCTCTGTAACTCACAGATCTACGGACAGCCTAACGCCATGCAACCGAACGCGTCGGTACATGACTGCACATAGGAGAGATTTTTCGTCCGGGTCGGGCCGAGTGGCTGGCGAGAACAGTCAACTCCTGTCCCGCGTGAGCCTGCCTTGATTCATGTGTCGCGCTCCTTATAAATCATATGCTCTCACAAATCGACGCCTGTAATTGCAGACCAAGATTAACTGTGAACCAAGTTACCGGTAAATACCTGTTTACCTAACACGACGGCCGGATCGAAACAAGTCCGAGCTCCTGCTGCTACGGTATTTCGCAAAGCCATGGTATTTCACGGGTAGAACTTTACAAGCGAGGTTGTTACTGGAGAGGTAGGCAATTCCAGGGAGGGTTGAAACGAATGTAAGCTCACAGAAAACCTCCGAAGGCCGGGGCGCCAAGGCCGCTGTGTTGGCACAAAGTTTGCCGACAGGTGTGACGCCGCACTGCATGCCCCCGGTACGAAGCGCCATTTAGTACGGGCAAATTCGCTCCTTGATACAGACTGAAGCGCAAGCGTACAGGGGCTTGCAGCTCGTTCTCAATACCGCATCGACCTTCCTCGTCCAGGATGCGAACGTGGACGTTTGGAAAATCGGGGTCCAATGAGGCGGCTACCTGCGCCTCTAACAGAGAGTATATCCAAATGACAGAATCATCCCCATTGAATCGTAAGCTTCATGCGCTGCTGATCGGCGTTGACTGCTATCTGCCCAACCGTCTGCCCGATGGTAGTTACTACCCAAGCCTCGGCGGATGTGTTCGCGACATCAATCATATCGAGAATTTCCTGACCAAGACCCTGGGATTACCCGACGCCCAGATTATCAAGCTTACGGCCGCGAACGGCGGCGCCGAAACCCCGCCCGAATCGGAAGACAAGTGGCCCACATACGAAAACATGGTCAAGGGTTTCAAGAAGCTCATAGAAAATGCAGGTGATGGGGATCAGGTCTATATTCATTACTCAGGTCATGGCGGGCGCACTGTAACCAGTTTCACCGAGTTGAAAGGGACAAATGGGCTTGATGAGTCGCTTGTGCCGACAGACATCGGCCGGCCGGGAACGCGCTACTTGCGCGACGTCGAAATCGCCCATCTGCTCAGACAAATGGCTGATAAGGGTCTGATCGTTACGCTGGTATTCGATAGCTGCCATTCCGCCGGCGCGACGAGAGGCTCGGGCGCCGGAGCGGCGCGCGGCATCTCCGCCATAGACACAACTAAACGTCCTACTGATAGCATTGTTGCGCCGCCGGCTGAGTTAGCGCAGACCTGGCTGAGCGTCCAGCCGGAGCAAACGCGAAGCGCTCAGTTAACCAGCGGGTGGCTTCTGGAGATGAAAAATACCGTTCTACTTGCCGCCTGCCGCGCTAACGAACTGGCGAACGAATTTGCATTCGATGGAAAAGAACGCAACGGCGCGCTAACCTACTGGCTGCTCGACTCATTTAAGCAAATCGGCCCCGCCCTAACGTTCGGGATGCTTCATGACCGTATCCTCGCCAAAGTTCACACTAAATTCCCGCAACAGACTCCTCAATTACAGGGTGACGGATCTCGCGTGGTGTTCGATGTTAACCGCGCGCCTCGCCCGCCGGCCGCGCGTGTCGTAGCAGTGGATCAAGCAAATCGTCGGCTCAAGATCGAAGCCGGGCAGGTTCAGGGCGTCGGCGTCGGCGCCCACTTCGCGATCTACGGCGCGGAGGCCGAAGACTTCACAGATGATTCAACTCGACTGGCTCTTGTAGAGGTCAAGGACGCGCAACCCACCGAGTCCCTGGCCGAAGTCGTCGAAGCCGATAATCTGAATGGCATTATAGAGGGCGCAAAAGCCGTCTTACTCGATTCTGGATCGATGAGATTCAGAGGGAGAATTCGGCTTATTCAACGTGATGACCTGCCGTCAAACATCGCCCAGGATAGGGCGCTGCAACGACTGGAGCAGGAGATTCAAAATAGCAAGTGGGTAAGGTTAGCCGAAGAGGGAGAAGGCGCCGATTTTCAAGTCGCAGTTAACGCTAATGGCGATTACGAAGTGTGGGAGCCGAGCGGTCGTGTGATCGGCAATCTGAGGCCCGCGCTCAAAGTCACTGACGCCGACGCTCCCGCAAAACTGACGCAACGCCTCGTCCACTTGACTAAATATAACAATGTCAAGCTCATTGATAATACGGCTCCGAATTCCCCAATGGCGCGGCAGATCACCGTCGAGGTCGTTGAGGAAGCTGCTAAGGGACCCGGCGGTGAAATCATTCTTGATGACGGCGAAATCATCACCCTCCGAATCAAAAACACCTCGCCTGAGGTCGTCAACTACACGGTTATAGACTTACAGCCGGACTGGGGGATAACGCAACTTTACCCGCAAGACAAAGACTCCGAAATTCTTGACCCCAAAATATCGATCGACTTCCCTGTGAGGTTCGAAATGCCGGCAGGCCACAAAGAGGCGACGGACACGATCAAGGTGTTCGCCACCGTCGGCAATACCAGCTTCCGCTGGCTTGAACTGCCTCGGCTGGATAATCCTCCCCGGCCGCCTGCCACACGCGGCAGGAGTTTAAAAAGAGGGTCAGGAAATCCTCTGGAAGAGTTGATGGCGGATCTCGCCGAGGACCGGCCGCCAGAAAATAGGACGCGCGCCAGCCTTGCCTTCTCTGTGGCGAAATGGACGGCTGCCCAACTCGACGTTCGCGTCCGTCGACGGCCACAGGCGATCAAGCACGTCAGAGATTTGAGCGCTTCATTGCTGCAATCGGCCTTTGAGGAGGTTGTGGCCGAGCAAATCGCCCAAAAGAGGGCGGCCGTCGGCGAAGTCGGCGCGCCTGACCTTCGCCCAAGCATCTGTGACCCGACAGTCAGCGCGATTACTGACTACCTGGCCAATCCCTTGGAGGAGCCCGCTGAATCTGAAGGAGCTAAGCGTGGGGAATGGGACACTGTGAAGTATTGCGCCGGCCTCGCCTCAAAGATGGCTGGCGAATTCTGGAACGCGCATGTAAACGGCGACAGGACGAAGTTTGAGGAATATAGAACCGCGCTCACTGAGAAATTTGGCGGTTGTGACCCTAACTTCAGTAAGGCGGCCGCGAAATACGCTGAGTTCCTTTTGAAGAGCGGCGTAGCGCCTTACCGTCGCTGGCGGAACCTCTCCGATTTTGTGATCGAAGGCAAGCTGCGGACTGACGCTATTATCGGCCTCGTTGCTGACTGGGCCACGGGCCAGCCTGAATCCATCGAAGTATTGAGTCAAATTAAGCGGCAGAACCCGAATATAGTTGTTCATCTTGGGGACACATATTACGCGGGAACAGCGCATGAGATGGAGAATTATTTTTACAAACCCTGGATCCAGACCCTGCGACCAGACACGTCAGGCATAACGTCATTTATCACACCGGGCAACCACGACCTCTACTCCGGAGGACAGCCCTTTTACGACGTGATTGACAAGTTCGGCCAGCCCGCCAGCTATTTCTGCCTTCGCAACCAGCATTGGCAGTTGATAGGCGTCGACACGGCGCTTAATGACCGCCTTGGCGGACCGCCAACTTCACTTGAGGAGACGGAGGTCGAGTGGCTGCGCGATAAGATAAACAACGCCGACGGCCGCCGTACTGTGCTCCTTTCACACCACCAACTCTTCTCGGCAAATGAGCGTTTCGATGGCAAGAGCTTCAATGAAAACTTGTACCGGCAGCTGGAATCGTTATTGCCCAAGGTTGACCTCTGGTTGTGGGGGCATGAACACGACCTCGTCATTTTTGGCGATCACCTCAAGCTGAAGCGGGGGCGGTGCATCGGCGGCAGCGCCTTCCCCGTCGGCAAATATGAAATGCCGGCCGTCCCGAAAAACCCTGACGTGCCTTTTAACAGGCACGTCATGCTGAGTAAGGGAGCGGTCTTTTACCAGCACTGCTATGCCTTGATAAGGCTGAACGGATCCGGCGCGACGGTAGACTATTACGAAGACAGCGACGGTGGGAGGTTACTCTTTTCAGAAACGCTATAGCGCTTGGCTGATCTATTGACATTCAGCTTGTGCGCTTAACGCCTATGCCCGAATTGCTGATCGGCGCGGGTAGCGCAAACTGGCAGCCCAAATCCACGGCTAAACATGTACCGTAGACTGTCCAGTCTGCGGAGGCCTTTTCAAGTAGGCGACTGGCGGGGACTTCCGCAGACTGGACAGTCTACGGTACGTCGCCGCCGTTTCACTCAACGGGCGCCAGCCTGAAACAGCGAAAATTCCGATGATTATTGGTCGAAACCACATTTTTCAAATCCTTATCCGTGGATTTGGGTAAACAACTCGCGCCACAGCTCCCGTACACGCAATTGCAATCCGCTTTAGGACGCGCTATGTGGCGGTCTGTACGACAATTGACTGAGTGGACCGAGGAGGACTTATGCCATTCTGGAATCCGAAGATGAAAACGGAACGATCGGGAAGCGATCCGGACGCGGAAATCCGCCTCACGTCGCGGGGCAGGATTGCGCTGGATGAACTGCTCCGGGATGTTCGCCATGCGTTCCGTCTGATGCGGCGTAATCCCGGGTTCACGGCGATAGTGACGCTCACTCTGGCCGTCGCGATCGGCGCCAACACGGCTCTGTTCAGCGTCGTTGATGGAGTGTTGCTTCAAGCCCTGCCTTATCGCGAGCCTCAGCGACTAGTCCAGGTTCACGCCACTCACCCACAAACAGCGGAAGCTCCGCTGACTCCGGCGGAATTTTATGAGTATCGGGAGCAGAACCGCAGCTTCGAAAATATGGCGCTCCTGTCCTTCTTCGAGCACGAATATTACGGCCCCGCAGGTCCGGAGCAACTCCCGGGCTATGACGTCTCCCACGGATATTTCGAAATGTTGGGATTTGCTCCGCTGCTTGGGCGAAGTTTTACCCCCGAGGATGAGCAGTCTGGCGGCGAGGAGCGGGTGATCATCAGTCATCGCTTCTGGCAAAGTCGCCTGGGAGGCGATCAAAACGTCATCGGTAAGACCGTCAACCTCTCGCGCCATCCTTTTCTGATCATCGGCGTGGCGCCGCCGGATTTGAAACATGTCGGCGACGCCATGGTCGCGCACGGCGACTCGGTAGATTTCTGGCTGCCGATACGATTGCAGCGCGGGCAGCTTTCGCGAACCCGGAGGATTTACGAAGTCGTCGGAAGACTCAAACAGGGAGTGACTCCGGAAGAGGCGCGAACGGATCTAAACCGAATCGCGGCGGCGCTGGAACGCGATTATCCGGCGAGCAACGCCAATTGGCGCGCCGCCGTCAGGCCGCTCAAGGAGCGGATCGTTGGAAAATCGGAGCCGTTATTGCTGGCGTCATTCGGGGCCACGGGCTTCGTCCTTCTGATCGCGTGCGCCAATCTGGCGTGCTTGCTGCTGGCCCGATCTCTCGCGCGATCTCAGGAGTACTGCTTGCGCCTTGCGCTCGGCGCGGGGCGGGCGCGGCTGCTGCGGCAAACACTGATCGAATCGCTGGCGCTAGCTATCGGAGGAGCCGTGGCCGGGGCGCCGTTGGCGGTACTCGGACTCCGAGCCATACTGGCGCTGGCGCCGGAAAATCTGCCTCGACGGGAGATGATCGCGGTGGACGCCGGAATGCTGCTGTTCGCGGCTGCGCTGACGCCGCTGGTAAGCGTCCTGTTCGGAGCCTTGCCCGCGTTACGAAGCGCGCGAGTCGTAGAGGGAGACGCGCTTCGCGCGGGCGGGAGAACAGCAAGCGCAAAAGGGCTTCGCGCGTTCGAAATTCTGGTCGTCTGCGAACTCGCCCTCTGCCTCATGCTGCTGGTCGGCGCCGGTTTGCTGGCGCGCGCTTTCTATAATCTCAAACAAGCGCCTCTGGGAATACAGCCCGACGGCGCGCTTCTAGCGGGTGTGGACATCCCAGGCACGGTTTACCGTGATCCTGATAAAGTCAGGACTTTCTACGCGAACATGCTCCGGGATTTGCGTGAGCGGCCGGGCGTCGTCCAGGCCGGTCTCTCGACGTTCCGCCCGTTCGCGCCCTCGGTAGGATTCACATTGAACTCGGAATCGGTCGCTTTCCAAGTGGTTGGACGCCCCGCCTCCCCGAACAATCCGCCGCGCTGCCGCTATCACGTAGTCTCTCCGGGCTACTTCGAGGCGATTGGCGTCACTCTCAAGGATGGTCGCTACCTGGAGGACCGCGATGGGCCTGACGCCCCCGAAGTGGTCCTGATAAACGAAGCGTTTTCCCGGCGATATTTTTCGAATGAAAATCCGATAGGGAGAACTCTCAAATTCGGCAGGAGGACGCCGCAGATCGTTGGCGTCGTCGGTGACGTCAGGGACTCGCCGGCGAGTTTGTCGGCGGAGCCAACTGTGTTCAGACCTCATCTGCAACACTCAGTCTACCGCGTGACCTTCGCGGTAAGGATGCGGGGAGAGGCTTCGGAAGGGCTGACGGCGATGCGCGAGGCGATAGATCAATTCGATCGCAACGTGCCGCTGTTTGCCGTGAAGACGCTGAAGAGCGTCAGCGACGACGCAATCGCCACGCAGCGATTCGCCGTCTTCCTGTTCGCGTCGTTCGCGGGAGCGGCGCTCATTCTGGCCACGGTAGGGGCCTACGGCGTAATGTCGTTCCTGGCGAACCTGCGAGGGAAGGAATTCGCGATTCGCGCGGCGCTGGGCGCTACGCCAATGTCGATCGTCCAAGCCGTGCTGCGACGCGCTCTGGGAATCGCCGTCATCGGCGCTGTGGCCGGACTGCTCGGATCGTGGGGATTGGCGCGGCTTCTGGAATCGTATCTGTACGGCGTCACTCCGGGCGACTGGCGCGCGCGCAGCCTGGCCGTCACGGTCCTGATGGCGGCGATTCTGCTCGCGGCGTTGATCCCGGCCCGGAGAGGCGCCAAAGTTGATCCCGCCTCGATGCTCAAATCTGAATGACCGGCGCCGGAACCCTTTGATTGTTAAGTCAGATCCTGCGCCATCCCTTAGGGTCGGGCTACTGCCACGTTATCGAAGCCTCACACTCATATGCGCTACTCCGGGGGGATTTGTCGCCCCACTATCACAATACCTCGGACGCCCGCCGCGCTCCCAAATCTGCCTCGAGCGAACTCGCGGGGAAACTGCCTTTGAATTCCAGCTATTAATTCAGCTATGTCTGTCTCCCCCATCGCGCTGACGTCCAACAGCACAACGTCCAGGCCGTGTTTCTGGAAGTGGCTGTAAATGTCTGCCAGCACATCTCCGGGGCCAAACCTCGCGTCGCCGCCTGTATGATCATAACTCCTCTGCTCAACTGGGTCCCAAAAATCCCCGCTCTTGCCAAGGCGCTGGATGATCACAGATTTTGGGTCCAACCGCTCTATCGTGCGCCCGAGGTAATTCTCCAAGCGTACGGCGGCCGCAGCCTCAGCAGGCTTCCTTTGCTTATCTTCCAGGTCCACGGTTAGGTATTCGTAGTGAGCGTCTTCGAGCTCCATTCTTAGCTCGGTGGCCTCATTGAGATGTCTTTCGTAGGCATCCATATCGTCGGCAGCTTCCGCAGCGTCCATGTCCCGTTCGATACGATCGACTCTCGCCCGGGAGGTTGGATCTGCGTCCAACTCGCGCCTGTACCGGAGGCGCAATTGATCGCACGGCCAGCTGCATATCCATAGCCTTTTCCCCTCGTACTTCAGCGTATGCCCGTCTGGTAGTGTTACCATGGGCGGTTGCCGGCGAGTGGTATTGGAAGGCGCCGAACCAGACGGATGCCCGGACGGGGTATCCTCGACGGGCGGGGCCGATTCCTCGGCATGACGTCCACCCGCAGCCGGCTCTGAGTCCGGAATAACCTGTTGAGGTTTTCCCGGAGCTCCAATGTCTACTTGCGGCGGGCGCATCGTGTCGCCGTCAGGTCGTGGCAATTTCGGGATATCTGTGGCATCGGGAATTCCGGCAGTCAACCGGCTGAGTACGCCTGTAAGCCGCGGGATCTTCTTCATCTCGCCTGCCGCCTTCTCGATCAGAGCCAACGGCCCGACCTGGATACCCAGGAAGCCGAGCAGTATCTCGATAATAGTCGGGCCTATCAACTTTCCTACTTCGTACGCGAACGTAATATCGCCCTTGTTCAGTAGTGTTTCCAGAGACGCTGCCTGCGCGCGTCCCGTTTCCTCGCCGAGCATCGCGGCAAGTTCCTCACCATCCGGGTCGCTGAGCGTCAGTATTGTTTCCCGAGCCGCGGCCTCAATCGCCGGCCATTGCCGCGGATCGAGCATCTTCATGAAGTCAACAATCTCGTTGCCGACTCCGTGTAGGACGCCGACCGTGAACGGCAGAGGGAATACTGCGTTGAGGGCTGCCATGCTCTGAAGTCTCTCCGCGAGCGCTGAGAAGTTTGCGCCCGATAACCCTTTCACTATGCCTGTCAGGAAAGCTCCGGTGTTCTGGACAACAGAAAGGCCCGTATCTTCGAACTCTCCACCAGTGTGAAGAAACGCCCGCCCGGCCCCAGGCGGCAGCAATACGCCGCCGTCCTCCGTAACGAAGGCTTCGACGTCCGGAGCCCCGATAACATTTGACATCGAGTATACGCCGCTTTTCTCATCCTCCGGTGAAGCCAAAAACTGAATCGTCGAGGCATTGGTGAACCGCGAGTAGCGGGCCGAGAGTCCTTCCCATTTGAGCTCGTAGATCCATAGCCGGTGGTATTCACGCATAATAACGTGTGGCTTTCGCAGCGACGTTGCAAGGGCGATTGCCTGGCTGTGCTCTGTTTCCGGGAAACTGACTTCCAGGCGGTCCCCACCGACTAACTGCGCTGGAAGTAATAGCCCCCAACTTCCTACCGCCACACCAGTGAAGTTCGGCGGCTGTTCCTGAAGAAATTCTTCAGAGTCCGAATCTTCGACGTCGCCCCCCTGCCTTTGTAGGACGCCCGGCCGGGCTTGCGCGTGTATAACTGATCCGGCGCCAGCAATGTTTCGATGGCCGTTCTGCTGCAGAACGTGAGCCAGCTCGTGGGCCAGCAACCTGTTTCCTCGCTCGGTCCCCGGTGAGTACTGCCCGGCGCCGAACACGACATGATGATCGACAGTGAAAGCGCGCGCGTTCACCGCGCCTGCTGACTCCGCGGCCCGCGCATCATCATGCACAAGCACCTCGCCGAAGTCGCTGCCGAAGCGCGGCTCAAAATAAGTGCGCGTCGCCGCATCGAGCGGCTGCCCGGGCGAGCTTAACGCTTCGTGGACTGTCGGCGGAGCGGTAGCCGGGGCCTCGGCGCCGCCGTTCTCTTTGCGTTGCAGCTTTCCTTCTTCCTCTTCTTCACATTCCGCGCATTTGCGTTGCGCCTGGCGCGGGGCGCGGGGCGTGATCGAAAGCCCGTGGCCGGTCGATTGCGGCCCTGGCATGCGCATGACCTGATCGGCGACGCGGTCGGCCTCGCGTTCGTACGGATCATCGGCCTGGCTGATGGTCAGCTTGGGTTGAAGGATACCCGAGCGCATGGCCAGCGACTGCCAGAGAGGGTTGAGTTGAAACGCGGTTTTCCTATCGGGCGTAGAACGGCCACCCTCATATCTTTCCCCTTCGGGCTGTTTAGCCTGATTGTATTTACGCGATGCGAACATCACACACACTCTCTTCCCAATTTTCAGTTTTCAGCCGGACGACCCGTGTGAAGTAGTGAAAACTGCCGCTAAGGCTCCAAGAAGATCACTTCGTCGACGCCGTTGAGCCTGGCGTCGTCATCTCGGGTCAATATGGCTCTGTCCTGTTGACTAAGGACGCCGGATATTTTCCGCGGGTTGACCGGTGGGCGGCTTGCCGCCGCCAGAGCGTCAACTATGGCATCTATCCGCTTCGCGGCTTCAGCATCGGGCGGAGACGTCAGTACAGCCAGTGTGATGCCATTGACCGTCTGACCGGGAGACATTCCCGCGATTAGTTTCTCCAACGCGTCGCCTTCGGGAACATTATTCTTGAAAACTACCGTCGCGGGCTCAGTGCCTGCCACCGGCAGATGTTGGAAATCAATAAACCGTGCGAAGAGC
>Ga0209382_10010467_pt1 | contig 11543 bp, 11 predicted proteins | sample SoiMetdeltSBSDD5_FD_187599 | JGI IMG/M metagenome (GOLD analysis project Ga0209382, IMG submission 187599) | Bulk soil microbial communities from a Populus tree surrounding site in Tennessee, USA - Soil MetaG P. deltoides SBSDD5 (SPAdes) (version 2) | ecosystem: Environmental > Terrestrial >...
CCACGGCCACCGACCCCTGGACGCCATCCGCGACGCCCTCAACACCACCCCCTGGATGCCACCCCACAAGACCACCACATCCGCTCTCGCTGCGTAACCAGCCAGCCAGCTACCCCTGACTGGTTACCCCCAGAGCGCGCCTGCAGGCGGTCGACGAGCGCGAGCCGGTCATCGGGCGACCATCGGGAGGGCACGACGACGATGCTAATCCGTGCCTGGATCGAGGGTCCGCCAGGGCAGATGCGGTCTACCTGGCCAAGTGGGCTCGGGGTTGAGCAGCACCCGCAGCCGATCGCGCTGCTCGGGTGACAACGGCGGCGGGGGACAGCAGCGGCCGCAGTGCAGGGTGAGCGATCCCTCAACGCTCCATCGGTGCGATCGGCACTCACCGTGCTCTGCTCGGTAGCGCGTCTGCTCGGCCTCGTACCGGTCACGCTCGGCGTCCGTGAAGTGCATCGTCCCGCGGAGTTCCCAGGGCTCGTCGTCCCGCAGAGGCCTGCCGCAGGCCTGGCACGGTTCACCCGCCTGGTACTCGCCCCAGCTCAGCATCATGTCGTCGGTGTACGTGTGCTCGATCTCCATTCGCCGAGCCTGGCAGAGAACCGACAAGCAGGGCCTACGGCGTGAGCTGCCGCTCAGAGCGGCCCTGTACCTGCTTGCACCAGAAGTTGCCGCCCTCGGCCGGGTCCGTGACCAGCTCGGCGCGCGCCGCGGCCGCAACATCGGCGTCGTCGCCGCGGCCCGGGAACTGATCACCCTGGTGTTCTACGGCCTGCGTGACCAGCACATCCGCTGCCTGCCACCACGAACCCACGCGGCATGAGCAGCCCCCAGACCGCGGTGGGCGCGGACCGTGTGTGTCATGACCCCCGACACGGCGTGGTCGCCCCTACTGATTGATCCCACCCACCGTCAACCCTGTCGCAGCACTCCATGCCACCACCACGCGGGCGAAGGGATGACCGACAGCCCCCACCCCGGGGGGCCTGTCCACCAGCCGGGCAACCGGCGCTGGAGCACACGCCAACCCACCACCCGACACCAGAAGAACAGGACCCCCAACCAACCACGCGCCTTCTCCGCCATCAAAAGCGTGCGCCGCGCGACGTCGGCGTCAAGGACCTACGGCCGCTACGCGGTCGGCCCACGGGCCGATCCTTGACCCCAACGCCTTATCCCGGCGCGCCCAACCACAGGCGCAGAAGCGACAAAAGAAAGATCAGGACCAAGAACAAGGGGGTTGACCGGCCCCGCTCCTTCAGGGATGACACACTGACACTGATGGCCTTCCGCTCCATGAATATTTTGATCTTGACAATCGCTATATTCACAGACGGAAGGCCATCCCTATTACCGACACGCCGCAGCCGATCCCTGCGATCCAGACCACCAAGCCGACCTACGAACAGTCACCCAACGTCACGAATGATCACGGTTGGTGAACTTGGCGTGGCCCTGGGTCGTCACCGACGCGCCGTGACCCGTCTCCTTGTTGCAGCGACCAATTAAGCCAGGAATAGCAGCCGACGGACGGCCGGAAATCGGCCGAGCCGCCGGACGGATCGAGAAGCCGCGCTCGCGAGGTCGGCGACCAGACGCGGTCGAGCGCCAGTCGCGAGGTGCGTGGTCAAGGTGGTCAGCCGGAGGACCCCTGAGGTCCACATCAACCGGCCAGCCGGGGTGTCTGATGCTCCAAGCGCCGGCACAGCGGCAGCCAGACGTGACGCGGCCACCGTCAGAATCCGCCCATCGTCGATGAGTCCAGCGCACGCACCGCCGTGACGGAGGTGACGACAGAGTGAGCACCACCGCGACAACATGAACACCAACCCCGCCCGACACCCAGCCCGGCGGGGTTCTTCATGCGCATACCAGCGCACCAGCAACGACGCCAAGATATGCATGCCGAACGTCGGGCAACAGTCAATGGCCAGACGCGCACGGCTCGTCGAACAAGCCGCAAGGGTTCGCAGCACTACAGCATCAGCTTGGACGAGGAGTTCCGGGCGGAGGAGGAGGTGACGATCAGCTTCACGTACCGGGTGTTGGTCCGACAGGCCGGCCACCTGCTCTTTGTCGAGGTGCCGCGGCCAGCCAAGGGACTCCAGGTGCAGTTCTGGTACGGCGACACCGGCATCCGCCACGTCGACGCGCTGGACTTCATCGCTAGTACCGGGCGACCCCGCATCGTCCGGACGCCAGTTACGGCACCGACACCATCGATCGACATCGGCTTCGACGGCTGGGTGTTCCCGCGGGCCGGCGTGGCGTTCGTGTGGGTGCTGGACCGCGAGTTGGAGGCAGCTGCTGGCCTCCCGACGACGACCAAGCACATGTAGCGAATGATCGTGGGCCGAAGTCCCTCTACCAGCGCTCTGCGCTACCAACTCCGCGAGGCGCTCCTGCCGGCGTTGCCCCATCATGGCGGTGACATCGACACAGCGACCGCCAGCCGTTGCCTCCTCGATCATGGTCTCGATGGCCTTGCCGGGGATGATGCAGCGGGTACGGATCTTGACCGCTGGGGAAGGCATCCTCGCGGATGGCCCGATAGAGCGTCGCAGGGCGATCTGGAGCAGTCGAGCGGCTTCCGCCACCGTGTAGAACGGCTTGATTTGGCACGAGGATGTAGACATGCCGCAAGTGCACCACGACCGTGCCTCTAGCAGCGCTAACAGAAGTGATTAGTTGGCCAGAATCACCTAATCTAGCGACAGTTGTCTAGCGTGTGAGACCATGTCTTTCAACAATCAACAAGTCGTTTCCATCTGGATCGCGAAGCCGAAGCTGCTGCAGTCCGTCGACTTCACTGGTGCCAAGCAGTTCACCATGCTCTGAGGCGCGAAGGCGTTCAAGCACAGGCGCCAACCGCTCGACGCCGATAGTCAAGAGTAGATGCCTCCCGTTGGAGGCGACGCTGTCGGTAGATCGAGTTCGTTGCACAAGAACTAACCAGTGCGCTACCTGCGCCGAGTCCTCGCCTAACAGCTCTACATGTACGCCAAGAACGTCCCGATAGAACGCAATACTTCGCCGTAGGTTTCGGACTGCCAGTCGAACCTGCTGGATGATCGCTGGATCCGGCTGCGATGTAACGGCCTTATGTGGTCGCTCGGGTGTCATTTGACCTGCTACAGACGACGCCGAACTGTCGGACCGCATCAGGCGGTCAATTACTAGTGTTTGCGCATCGGTCATCCGTAGTCGAAGCCGATCCACAATATTTCGTTCTGTCGCTAGCCTAGAGTTGTCGGCATGAGCAATCTTCCTTCCGTCTACAAAACGGGTCAAAGGTGACTGCATGTGGAGCGCTCGCTCTTTGAACTTCTCCAGATCCTTCACGTCTACGCGCTTGTCCGGTGGCACGCCGGCGGGAAGATCAAACAAAGGCATGCTGTTCCTTGCCTTATAAGTCCCGAGCTGGTCGGCAATCGAAAGCAAGTACTGAGCATCTTGGACTTCAGTGTCAAGCGGTTGACACCAGGCAGTGCCGTGAACTGCGCCAAGCAAGCTTGCAGTCATTGAGGCTAGGGTGTCAGTGTCGGCACGAAGCAGAAAAGCTGAGCGAAGCAAGCCGCTGGCCGGTCTCGCCGCCGCCCTGGCGGCGAGATAAGCCGCACCGACGGCAGTTATTGTGCCAGCGCCATTGCGGCGCTTATCAAAGCAGCCCAACCTGTCTAGCGTCTGCTCATCGTTTGCGAGCGCACCTTTGGCTAGAGACTGGTGGGCAACCAGGAGTAGCTCTTTGGTCTCAGCTACCGTCGTCGTCCAGTCGAACTTGGGCTCATGTCCCGTGGTGCGTTCGTACGAGACCAACCAGCTACGTGGAGCGTTGCGCTCCAGTAGATCAGCCCGCTGCCAGGATTGATCGTCGAGCAAGGACTCGATCAAGTCTCCATATGCGAGTGTCCCGCTTTGCAGCAACGCATGTCGGAGGGCTAATGCATGTACTGCCGCTCCTACGAGTGCTCTGGAGTGACCATGAGTCGCGATGCCATCGGCAATTACTCGATGGAGCAGTTCGCCTGGTCGCTCATCTTCGGCGGTAACAGGGACATGAGGGGCAATCCGCATCGCTACCCCATTGGCCCCTGCGCCGAAGTACGCAGACACTGGGTCGCTAGTTTGACGGGCACTACCCTTGACGTTTGGCTGCTGCCACGGCTCATATCCTTCGGACCAGCGTCGCGCTGCGGAAAGAGCGGCTCGACCCGCGCCCCGCTGGTAGAGCGTCCATGCCGGCAGCTCGACGTAGCACAGCCATCGCAACCAGTGGTCTTGTTCTCGCAAGTAGGATCGCGCCACAGCGAGCATTAGCTGTGTGTCGTCGCTGTATTCACCGGCTTCGACTGTCTCCTGATACCGCGCGAAGCGGCTGCCCGAGTTTCGTTGCCAAGCACGGAATTGAAGCGCTGGCTCCACTCGCCGAGCCTTGTCGCCTCCGACGATGTTGCTTCGCTGTTCTTGCGGCCACCCTAGGGCGTCACCGATAGCCACACCTAGGATCATGCCTCGTACGCGCTCAGCAAAATTTCCTGGAAGACGTCGTGTCACGACGGCACCTCCAAATCGGCCGGTGGTGTCCACTCGGTCTCCTCAATTGTTCCGCCAAAGCGGATTCGCTGCGATAACCGATCACGAGTAAAGAACACCGGCGCAACAGCCCATCTAAAACGGTGAGGGCCCAAATTCTGCCGATGGAGTACGCCGTAGAGATTCAGGGCAGTTTCAGTATTCGGAACTACAACGGCCTGGATACGGGGAAGCTCAATGGGGCCGGGTACAAGAACTTCGGCCTGCAAGTCGCTTGCAGCACCCGGGTGGTGACGACTGCCACGAGAGTAGCCTCCCGGCTTAGAGGGGTTTGCGAAGCAGTCGAGAAGGGCCGCGCCTCCTTCGAGCAAATAGGCGCCGCTTCCCCTAGCCGCGTTCCAGCCGCAAAACAGCGCACCTGGTCGCTCTACGAGCGCGGGATCGAGCAGTAAGCAGATCCAGTCGCGGTAGTTTGCGTACTCAGGCTTATTCCGAGCCTGGGCCAGGTAGTATCCGTTCGGGTACTCAAAGCTGCAACACACCATCTCTGGATGTCTGTCAAACCGCTCGCGGTCGGTTGGGTCGAAGTATTCCGGTGCGTTGTCGGCTAGGTCCTTGCTACTCCGGATCGCACCGTCTTCGGCGATGTGCCAAATATTGCGCGCCGGAGTGAAGTGCGCCAAGCGCGAAAACTTGAGCTGTGCTCGTGCCTCCCGAACTGAAAGTGAGCTCATAGGGCGACCTTCTGATAGAGATTCTCGTCGGTGGGAAGTAGGGGAGTTAGGTTGCCGCTGTATGTCAGCAGTAGGTCTGTCTTGGCCCGTGTGATGCCGACGTAGAGAAGCTTGGCCTCGCGAGCGGCCGCCTCGTCGTCACCAAAAGCAGCCAGTACATCAGGGTGGGGGATATGGGTCTGGCCGCAGAACGGCAGGATGACTGCGTCGAACTCAAGTCCTTTAGCCGAATGATAGGCTCCGCAGTAAATACCGGGAGTCGCGTCCCAGGACGTCAGATCAGGATGCAGCTTGCGCACCTTCAATCCCTGGCACGCTCGACGGGCGTCGGCCCACGTTCGTGCCAGCACTGCGACCGTGCTGGTTCGGGCGTAATCCTTCGCTTGGGCGCGCACAACCTCTACTTCTTGAGCTTCGTCGCGACAGCTTGCCAGCGTTGGCCGCGCGCCCGCCGCCGTTGGCTGGTTAGGCACTACGAGGTCTTCGGCCTCGCCAGCCATGTGCGGCAGCTGGCTTAGGGCTATGGCTAGCCTAGCGATCTCAGCTGTGTTGCGGTAATTGTCTGCAAAGCGTTCGGCTGCCCGGATATTGAGTCCACAGGCCCGCCAAGATAGGCCTTGACCGTAAATCTGTTGGTGGTAATCCCCGAAGAAGGTCACAGAGCCTGCGGGGTCGGCCGCCGCCACCAGTGATCGGATGGCTTCGGGGGAGAGGTCCTGGCCTTCGTCGATGACAATGTGGCGGTACAGCCGTGGGCGAGCGTCATTTCGCAATTGCTGGAGAACGCTACTCGCGATGTCGTACCAATCGTATTTTGGGCCGGTCCCGTCGCGGAGCTTTCGGTAGACGTCGAGAATCTGCCAGACAATCGTCCGATTGTCGTCACTGAGACCCGTCTCTCGGCCGATCCGTTTCGCAACCTTGTACTGCTCCAGGGAACGGATTCCCATTTCGGAGAGCCACCCCAGCTCGTCAAGAAAGAAGCCGATGTCTCGCCGGAAAAACGGATAGGGTTGGTAACCCGCCGCGACCTGGGTGACAGCTTGTTGCACCAGTGCGCGACGTTGCTGTGGCGAGGCGATGCCGCCCCAGGGAGGCATCAGGCCAAGACTATGCAAATAGCCGCGTGCAAATTTGCCGTACGTTTCGACGACGACATCGTGCGCACGCGTTGGCCGGAGATACTTGAGATACGTGACCAGCGCATTGTTGTACGTGACGAGCAAGGTGCGGCCTGCATTTGGCGTCGTTCCTGCCGCCAGGTGTTCGGCTCGCAGCATGGCCATGGTGGTCTTGCCGGTGCCCGCTGTGCCGAGGACCACCTGGTGGCCGTTGCCGGGCAGGAAGATCACGTACGGTTGGCGGCCGCGCGGCTGAGGAAGGCTCATGATCGACCGCCGCGAGTGACCAAGCCGACGATGGCGGCAGCCGTGATCGCCACGACCCACCGACACGTATCGAGCACCGCATCGAGGCGCGGGTTCGCGGACGCCAGCACCGTCAGCACCACCATCGTGCTGAAGGCTACGGCGAACATGAGACAGGTCGCGATCAAGGCGAACTTCATCAGCCTTGAGGCCTGGCCCTCGGCTTGAGGGGGCACGTCGGCGGCCGTCACGCCGTACCGATCTTGACGGACAACTCGCTCGGCGAGGCCAGGCAGAACGCCATGAGCCCGGACCTCCTTGTTGAGCCGTGATGGGCGGAGGTTTGAGCGTCCGGCGAGGGCGCACCCATCACGTGCCGCCCAGGGTACACCGCGCACCACCCTGGAGCTGGCTCTGGCGCTCGATTGACCGCGGGCACCATGGCTGGCTCGTCAGGCGATCCTCTGGCCGCTCAGCCAGCGGCGGCACTAAGTGGCACCGGCCGCTGCGTGCTCACCATGGTGTGCTGAGCAGTTGTGCCGCGCGAGCGTGGCGATCGAATTCGCTCCCACCGGCGCCCGCCGCGTTCTCGGTCGGGCGGCATGGGTCGTACTTGCTCTTCGCAGGGACGGGCCTAGCCATCACGATGTCCCGCTGCCGCCCTTCGTGTTCGCGGCGGCGGGATGGACATGATTGTGTGGGGACCGCCAAGTATGCCGCCCTGGCCGGCCCCGTGACCGAGCCCCAGCCACCCCGGCGATGACCGGGGTCTCGTCGTCAGCGTGACCAGCAGCAGTCTCATACACGGTCGTCTCGGCAGCCGTAGCTTCGTCCTACATCGCTACTGCCTGCATGGCGTGTCCTAGCCGACCTGGCGGCGGGAGGCGCCCAAGCGGAAATGCGCTGGCTCCAGCTCCGCCAGCGGCGCTGACTCTGAGCACCGCGACCCATGGCCGGGCTATCGAGGATTGTGTGCTTTACTAGAGTCAGGTCACATAACTACAACGGTGTAAGATCGAATTGCCTCAAGGTCACCTCGTGACGTTGATCGAGATCCGCGTCCTGGAGGCGCGGCTCCGCCGGCTTGCTGCGATGCCCCGGAGTCCACATCTACGAACGGCAGATCATCATGCAAGATCAGAATCACATCAGGATTCGCATCGCGTGTCGTTGGCCCGTCACCACGGCCATCGCTTGCGTCCAGCCGAACCGGACGGTTCCTGGCCCGCTGCCCTGTTGCGAACCCGCGGTAGTCGAGATGGTGTCCCGCAACTGCGTCCAGCCTGCCGTCGATACCTCGACTCAGAGGGGCCGTGCCAGTGACCGCAGCAGATGACCACTCACTGATTATCGAGGCTGCTGCTACGCATGCTGCCACGTTGCGAGAAGAACTGCGGGCCGGCGGGCAAAAGCTAGTCATGCTTGTCGACTATCGTGGCACGCCTGCAGCGCTGAAGATCGTTCGTGTCGACCCTGGTGCTACCGATGATGCATTGAAGCGTGCTCATCGCGAGGCTCAATTGCTCGCAGATCTGACGCATCCTCATATTGTTCGGGGTCTTACTCCGGCCGTTGAGCTGGGTGAGCCAACGCGTGCCATTTGCTGGCTGGAGGAGTTCCTTGATGGAGACGACCTCCGGGACCTCACCGGAGCTCCATGGGCATGGGATGAAACATTCCGAATGGCCCACGACGTTGCTGATGCTCTTGACGCCATGCACAGCCGATCTGTGGTACATCGGGATTTGAGCACAGGTAACGTGCGCCGGCTTACTACTGGCGAGTACAAGTTACTTGATCCAGGCTTTGCGCGACACCTCAACCTATCCGGATTGACCGGGCTTCATCAGCCAGGGACACCTGGATTCTTGAGTCCCGAACATGTGCAGCTCGGCGCAGTGCCGACATATGCATCGGATGTCTTCTCTTTAGGGGTGTTGATGTGGCTGACACTGACGGGAGCCTTGCCTGTCGCTCCTGCTGATCCTGTTGCGTATGTCCGGGCGCTTGCTACCGTTCAGATTCCCAGCATCGCTACCTCTCGCCCTGATCTTGATGTGGGCTCCGTTGCGGTCGTAGACCGCTGTCTTCAGAGACAAGCGGCTCGACGATTCTTTGACGGTCGAGAGGTTCGAGCGGCTTTGGATGCCCTATGAGTATCATCTATCTCACCGATAGTGGTAGCAATTCTATGCTTTCGCGTTCGCTCATGCTTCTGGGGCGTGACACCGTTAAAGGAGTCTTGCTTACTCCATTCGTATCCCCTCGACTGCGCGATTGGACCACAACAGGCGGTCGAGCACGCCTGGAAGCGCAGCGGTGCGTAGACGAAATATTGGCAGCCGAAGGTCATGTTCTATTCGACACTCAGACGTACGCTGTAGCCTATCCTGGGATTAACCGTTTCGGTGCCTACGATGCTTGGCAACTCTGACCCGGGCATCGCGGTGATCTGTCGACGGCTGCTCTACGACAAGGTCACGTTGATCGTGTCGTGGTGGCTCAGAATTCTCTTGGCCTCACTACGCTTGCTCCAACTGTTCGGCTGGAGCAGCCATTAGGTGCGCAGGCGCAGATCGCCATAGAGTTGGCACAACGCACGCTGAGTTCTGAATCAGGCGCTTGGCTCACTATCGCGGGCAGTCCGTCGTTTTGGTCAGCCGGTTCTGTGCTCGACGTGCACATCGGGAGCCTGGCACAGCTGAGGCCATCTGGTTTTGTTCTGGTAGTGGCGCGACCAACTATTGGTTGCCCTGCGCCAGGTGTAACCTCGGAGGAGGTAGAGGGGCTTTGTCGTACCGTCTACTCGCTCAGTGCGCGAACACAAGTGATTGTTTCACATGGTGATCTCGCGGCACTTCCCGCTGTGGCTGCGGGTGCGACCGGCTTAGGCTCAGGCTGGGATATCCGGCAGCAGGTTCTTGGTGGCGATGCCTTTCAAATCTCAACAACCTTTCGACGTCGAGGCCGCCGCGTGACTCATCGTGGTTTACTGTCTGTCTTGAAACGGCGTGAGGCGGAAGCGTTGCGTGCCCGAGATGCCCTATTGTCATCGAGGCTGATTCCTGGCATGCTCCCAATAGCTCAAAATGATGAGTGGGAACTGCATCTCCACACTTTGGCGGAGGTTGCAAAACAGGTAACGGCGCTTCCTTCTGGCCAGCCACGGGCGGACGAACTGCACCGCCTGTATAGCGTTGCTAATACAGATTTCCGTACGGTGGAGTCGCTCATCAGGCTGGAGCACGGTAAACAGGAATGGCTAGACCCTGTTAAGGGCGGCCTTGAGCGCTACATGGCCGCCGAAGGCTGGTGATGACCTACTACGGCTGCGATTACATGCTCTGAGGCCCATAGCCGACGAGCCGGCGTATGTCTCCGAAGAACAGGTCTGCGCCGCCAGGTCTTGTCGGCTGCGCAGCCGATCCACGGCGGGATTCCTGTTGGAATTCCCCCGGAAGGTAATTGGCCAAGTAGAATACTCACCGAGTCGGCCCAAGAAGCGTAGGTGTAGGCCTGATCGGTTGCTCTTCGCCAATCGCGTACCTTGACCTCGATAACGTGGAGTCTTCCGATAGGTTGAAGGGCTTCGTGTCTGACCCAACCGGTGTTGCTGCTTCCAATGACAGCTCCTATACGGCGGAGGCCGCGCAGCCTTTCTTCAACCACGCCTACGGGCCAGTCTAGTCGTCGAGCGATGGTCTGGGACGACCACGGCCGAGAGAAGGGGGTTACGGCCGCAACGGCCGCCTCGGCTTCGAGCAGAAGCGGGGCAATAGGTGAATTGAGCCGTGCAGCTATGGCTACCCTGTTCGGAATCACCGCAGTGTAGTCAGCAATACCAAAAGGTCCTGGAAGCTCACGGATCAGTAGGACACCTTTGGCTCTTGCTCCCGTAATGCTCTCCACGAGCCCATGGACGTCGTTACCCAGCTCAGCTTCCGGCCCGGGGGCGAACGGTCTGCCGGGTAGTGTGCGCCCGGATGTCAACGCCACGACACCGCGCTCAGCAGAGGCTGCCAGTGAGGTGCCGGCGAGTATCGTCACCAGGCCTAGGTTAGCCGGTTGCGGCTAGAGCTGGGAGAGTGACTCCCTGCGGACATGGCTGAGCACGGATGACGAGTCCAGCCGTGATACGGTGGCGGCCCCGTTCGTGGGCGCCGTGCCGGCTTCCCATACGCATCACTCCGGTTATCGAATATGTGGTGGAAACCTTTGATTGAAACCCGAAGATGATTGGACGTAGCTATTCAGCTGGTGTGAGTGCTGGGGGTAGCCAGGGGCCGGTGGTGAAGAGTTGGTAGAGGACGTCGAGTTTGTCTTGGCCCCATTTGGTGGCGGTGTTGAGGTAGGACGTGATGATGGCGAAGTCGGTGAGGCCGGTCAGGGTGCGCCAGGTGCCGCCGGAGGTGCGTTGTTGCACTTTGACGGGTCGGACGCTGCGGTCGGGTAGCCCCGGCGCATTGCTGCGCCGGGGGACCGCCGCAGCAATGCGCCGGTCCTACCCGACAACAAAAGTGGGTCTTCGAAGTTAACCGGGCTTGGTTGGTCGCTGGGATGTGCGGATGGTTGCGCAGCGTGATCGTAGGCGTTGGTTGGTGGGGTTGCGGAAGCCGAAGGCGTTGCGGGCTTCGAGTTTGATGAGTCGGTTGATGCCTTCGCTGGCGGCGTTGGTGATGCCGGTGAGGATGAATGCCTCGATCTGTGGCCACCATGCCTGGATGGTTCGGGCGAGTTGGTGTAGTTCGGGTATGTCGGTGTCGGCGCACCACTGGTAGAAGGTCCCCAGGTGGTGGGAGATCTGGTGGCGGGAGGGGTTGGTGCGGGCCAGTGCCAGCAGGGCGCGGAGTTCTTCTTTCGCGATCCACGCTGCGAGGATTTGTTCGCCTGGTTGGCCCAGGTCGATGAG
>Ga0209382_10010468_pt1 | contig 11542 bp, 11 predicted proteins | sample SoiMetdeltSBSDD5_FD_187599 | JGI IMG/M metagenome (GOLD analysis project Ga0209382, IMG submission 187599) | Bulk soil microbial communities from a Populus tree surrounding site in Tennessee, USA - Soil MetaG P. deltoides SBSDD5 (SPAdes) (version 2) | ecosystem: Environmental > Terrestrial >...
AGCCTCGGGGAATCCGCTTGCCAGGCCCAACGCCGCCCCGCCTCCATCCGCGGCGCCGGACCCCGATGCTACGGCCGCTTCGGCAAGGCGCGCGTTTGATCGCGGTGATTTCGAAGAGGCCATCCGGTTGTCCACCGAAACGCTGCGGCTGGCTGCGTCGAACAAAGAGGCATTGTTCGTCCTCACTGGCAGCCACTATCGCGCTCAGAATTACGATCTTCTCGAAAGCACGGCGCCCCAGGCCCTGGCCGCCGGCGTCACCCTGCCGCTTTCGCTCGGACATCACCACACCCTCACCGGCCTGCACGTTGCATCCTTGACCATCGGTTCCGGGAAGATCGTATTCAACCCGATCGATCCGCGTGTTTGCAACCAGAAGGCCTTTGACTTGCCTCTCGGCAATCTGATCGAAGCGCGCCAGCAGAACAGCAACCAAGGCGAGATCTTCCTCAACGTCAGGATTCGCGACGCCGAAAACAAGGTGCGAACCTTGAATTTTGCTGCCCCGGAAGCGACGGTCGATACCTCCAACGGTTTGCCCCGCGTGATTTCCCCGCCTAACGCGCAACGCGCCCTGGCCGCGCTTGCCGCGGTGTTGACCAAGGCAGCCAGATGAAACGGTGAGGCGCCTACGCAGCCCTTCACGGATTCAGCCGGTCCACCGCTCTACGCCAGGAGGAAGTGCGCTCATAACCCCAGCATCGAGACTGATCGTGTGCCTCACGCCGAGCACCGTTTGCGATCGCCGCCGGTCGATTCGTGGGATCGCTGGGTGACCAAACCCAAGCATGATCGTCGGCGCTCCACTCTATAACGCCACACCGAGCAGAAGTAGCAGCAAGTTTACTTTACGGCAGGCACCGGGAAATTCGGTGCCTGGAATCCGAAAAAGTAATACATGTCAGGCCTGCGGACTGCCCGCAAAGGCCCCAAACCTGCCAGCTTTAATGCGCCTGGGGCAAAGAGGCAGGGCTCCTCGCGGCAGGACTTCAATGAAAGCGCCCATTGGCCTGTGACGTGCCCTACCAAAGGGCGACATGTCGCAGCGGGAATTTATCCGCCCCACGCGGAGGGCGGGGCGCATGACGCGCACGGAGGTGGCGATCTTTCTCAGCGCTCTCGCGGTACTGCTGGGATTGATCTACTTTATGCGGTAATGACTTCCGCGCCACGCTGAGCCATCAGATGTCCCCTCTCCGCTCCGGATCAGAGGCAAACAAGGTGCCCTTCGGTGTTTTGAGCTATAGAGAAATGAATCTCAAACGGGAGCTAGCCATTGATTTCGCTAAGAGTGAGGTGGATCGCACTCGCACTGACTTCACTCGTGCGCGTCAAAGATATTGCCGAGCTATCGAGATAGCGTACGACCTAGATCCTGTGAATCCAGATGGATGCTGTGCTCTCTCGCTGGCCACTCGCGCGTACACGCGAGCCGCTGACGAATATTGCAAGGCGATCAGAAGTTGGGCCACACTGTTAATCGAATTCCGCATGGACCAAGCGATCGACGGCGCGTGACTGAGACGGTTCCTAGTGTTTCGCGTGGCGACTCACCTTCCGGCGCAGGCAAGGGTTCCCAGCACCGAGTACCAGACCGGAGATAGTGCGCCAATTCTGTGTGGCCAGCGAGTTCGCCGGTTTTCCAGCCAGACAGCACCAGTAGATTGCTAAACGCTGCGCCGTCGGCGGGTAACCAATCGATGCGCGTAGGCTTACAACAAAGAGGTCGAACGCTCGATCATTGCCCGTTGAAGTGACCAGGGGGCTGGCAGCCTGTCAACGCGCTGCGCCTTACCAATTCCGCGCGCCGGTTGGCCACCTTATGTTCCTCCGTGTCGCTAGTCCACGCCGGCCTGGAGGCTCCGCACCCACGGCTGGTTAATCGCCGCGGGTCAATTCCGCGCCGAATCAAATACTGCCGAAGGTATTCTGCTCGACGATTCGAAAGCTGCTGTGTGTTTGATTCCGCTTTGTCGGCATAAGCCTTGATGAGGAGTGCCAGATGCCGATCCCGTTGAAGTTCGGCGAGTACATCCGTCAGGGCTTGTTCCGATGCAGGATTGTGGTGTACGGATCCTTGGTCGAAGCGGATCTTCCCTCCGCGAAACGGAAGCGTGGCCTGGACGAGGTCCTGCCTGCGCTTCAGTTCGCGGCCGTATGGGGAGCTCGGCTCGATCTGTACAGGAACTGATTTGAATGGCTGCGCACTGAGGTGTAGCAGCACATCGAAATCCTCTTCGACGCGGCCCCGAGAGAGGAAAAAGCCGATATCGCGGACGTCGACTCCGCCAAACCAAGTACCGCGAACCTCCAGCACAGAAGGAGTGGGCCACTGCCGCAAGCGAGCCGCCACATCCGGCTTGACCGTGGACAGGTTCACCGGTTGGATGACGAGCGTTTTTCCGGGCCGCCGTGCGTCCAGCAGATGGATGAGGCTGTTAGGCAGTAGGACTCTTCGGCTAATGTGTGCGCCGCCAATGAATAGCAGCGCCTTGCGGCCTTTGCGAAAGACTTCGCGTTCCACAACCGAGGCGAAATGCGCATCGCGCCAGTCGTTCATGTCCTCGTCCGCAGGGCCGATGACGGTCTTCCAGTCGATCGGTGGATCACCCAGAAGCACTCGAATCTTCTTTGACTCGGGCATCTTCAGGTTAAAGCTCCTCACGAAAGCGAAGAAGTTCTCATAGATCGGCGACGACCAGACTCCGCTGATCTGCGTTGTGTTTTCCCAAACTTGCCGGAGTTCCTCTCGTGCCACGACCCGGCCAGTGATGTATCGATCCATTAGCCCTTGGTACTTGGCACTCCCGAACTCAACGACTACATCCGAAACTCTTCCAGCAAAGCCAGGATGCTCGATAACACGCTCGACGAACTCCTGCGTCTCTGGCGCTCCGTGTGCCTCGCCAAGGGCTACGATTGGAAACCTGTCGAAGGCGCGCACGACGTAGTCAACGGCAGGCAGTGGCCCGGAATCAGCCGACTGGCCGGCAACTTGATCTAAAGGCGCCAGGATGGAGACCAGGAGGATTCCAGCAGTCTTGCAGACTCCGAAACACGACTGGCTTACTTTCATTACTCTAGAGTTTATCTTCCGTCCAATGGCGAACATAGATCCCGCCTTCAAGTGGTCCAGCGTTTAGGAATGGGCGCCTTGAGGTCTTTTGAGCCGCCCCTCCGATGAATCAAGGTCTAACGAGATATATCCGCCACACAGATTTAGCGGACTACCAGACAGGATTGACAGTCAACGGCTGCCACCATATCCTGATGGTGAACAAATAGCGAAATTACCAAACTTGGCCGAATTGTCGGCGTTCCGGCCGCCGCCCACCAAGGTAGTCAAAATCAATAACTTCCCGTTCCCGGAGCTGCCGGAGGGAGGGATTTCGGAGATCCTGGGAGCCGAATCCTCGGGACGAACCTCGGCGGTCCACGGACTCCTAGCGACTGCGACGGCCGGCGGGAGGCACGTGCGCGGTTGTCGATACCAGTTCATCCTTCGATCCCGCGATAGCCGCTGCCAATGGCGTCGACCTCGGAAAGCTGCTTTGGGTCCAATGTGAGCAGCACCTCGACTGGGCTCTAAAGGCTACCGATCTGATCGTGCAGGCCGGCGGCTTCTCGGCGATCACGCTCGACCTTTGCTGCGTGAGTCAGGTGGCCCTACTGCGCGTCCCGACTTCCTACTGGTATCGGCTGCAGCGCGCGGTGGAAAATACCAGCACGGTTCTCGCCATCCTCAGCCATCAGCCACAGGCGCGTGCGTGTTCGTCGCGCCAGATTGACATGACACCGGGACAGCCGCGATGGACGGGAACCCGCCCGTTTCATTTCCTCGACGGAGTCACCTATCGTGCACAGCAACGCAAGCCGTACTCGATCGAACATTGGCCGATGGCAGCGGCGGTAGGGGAATGAGCCCGTGTTCGCGTGCCTCCATTGCGCGAATGCGCCGACTTCGTCTTTGCTTACCGAGCTAGCCGGGCAACTGGGACCGTTCCTCGATAACAATTGGCCTGGCCCGTCCGTCCGGAGACTCGGGATCTGGCGCATTCTCAACGCCGTCTATTATTTCGGCCTCTAAGCTCTGTCCTTCTTCTGCGAGCTCCAAAACGCTTTCCGAGCTGGCCTCGGCATCATCCGACAGGCCCTGTGTATCTCCGGATTGGCCTGCGGAACCGGGGCCGGTCCCTTTCGCAGGGCGCGATGTCGTGGCGTAGGTTTTCGCTGGAGACGGAATGGGGTCTGAGAGCGAGGAACTGGGTTTCTTGTGTTTTGCCATAAGCACCTTCGAGCATGTTGACTGCCAACGAGTCGGCTGCTTTGATACCCCGTGACGGTGATGGGGGCCTCGTGGGCAACAACGAGCGGGCGATACCACCGGAAGGTCATCTCGTAGGACGGATCGCCTTCCGGAAGCGCGGTTACCTCCAGGGTCACTATAGGGCTCGATTTACTGAGCTCGGGTGCGTTGGTTACTTGCTTCTCCGGTCGTCTCGATCACCTTGGCCCTTAGACGTAGCTATCGCGGCCTTTTTTGCGCTGGTCGGCCGATCAATCCTACTTTCGCTGCAGCGGGGCCTCAGCAGGTCCACTCAGCACCTCGCCCGTCGGATGGAACCGTGACCCGTGACAGGGGCAGTCCCATGTGTCCTCTGCATCATTCCAATTTACGAGGCAGCCGAGATGCGTACAAATTGGCGACAGTTTGATTACTGCACCCGTCGGATCGCGGTACACAGCAAGGCGTTCCCCTTCAATCTGGAGGATTTTTCCTTCGCCGATCGCCACATCTTTGATGGAATTTCCTTGGGCGGTTCGGACTCGATCTCGAACCATGTAGTAGGGATAGTCGATGTTCTCTTTTAGGAAGTCGAGTGTGCCGCCGAGAATCTTTTTGCGCGACGGCGAGAGGATCTCAGCCCAAGGGTTTCTTCGTCCTGTCACCCAGTCGGCTGCCATCATCGCCGCGAGGGTTCCGAAGGTCATGCCGTTTCCCGAGAATCCAGTGGCCGCGAACTGATTGTCCGCGTGCTCACCGATGAACGGCGCTCCGTCATTTGTCTCAACTACCTGCCCCGACCAACGGGCGGTGAGTTCTCCTTCGATGCCGCGTTCCGAAAGCAAAGATTTGAATTGCGCCTCCAGCGCAGAAAAGACGCCTTCTGTGTCCTCCACTTGCCCCGTTTTGTGATCTTTGCCGCCATAAATCACATGATCGAACTGCTTTCCCGGTTGCAGGCGCAAATAGTTGTACGGGTCGGCTGTGTCCCAGAAGAGGCAATCGGGAATCGAATCCTTTGGCACTCTGGCACAAATGACGTAGGAGGTATACAGATACAGTTTGGTTTGAAGAAGCGTCGCGCCCAGAACCCCCGCGTTCCCCACAATAGGCGTGTGCGTCGCGATCACGATTTTTGTGGCCTCAATCGTGAATGAACCCACCCTTACGGTTCGCCCATCGGAAAGGAACTCATCCGCGTTTGCACCCGCATAGATCTGGCAACCCAGCGGTCCCAATTCAGCCACGAGCCCCGCTAGGTAACGGAGCGGATGAAAGCGAGCTTGATTGGGGAAGCGGATGCCCGGAACCTTGAAGAATGGGATCGAGGATAAATATTGCGCGTCGATATCGAGGCGCTCAGCAACATCCACGTCGGCACGGAGCTCGCTCTCGCTGATACCGGGAAGATGCAGGTAGCCCGGGACGGCTGCCAGATCGCATCGTATTTCACATTCTTGGACAATCTCCCGGATTTTCTGAGTGGCAACTTCACCCGCGTCCCATAGCGCCCGCGCGCCGGCGTCGCCGAAGGTTTCAGCGAGCTCAGTGAGTCGAAGATCCATCACTGAGGTCAAGTGCGCAGTGGTGTTACCCGTGTCTCCCGCACCGATCTCATCACGCTCGATCAGTGCCACCTTCTGACCAGCCCGTGTCAGCAAATAGGCGGCGGTGGCGCCCATTAAGCCACCCCCGATCACCAGAGTATCGACGATGACGTTCTGTGTAAGGCGGGGCCTCGGTTTTAGTTCAACCGAGTCAAACCAATAAGGCAGGTGCGACATTCATCTCCTACAGCCACCACGTGGACAGTTGAGATGGACGTTCGTTACGCCTAAGCCTTCAACGCGAGTTCCCGTTCCCATCGCCGAAGCTTGCGGCAGGCGGTGATGAATGCGGCCGCTCCCTTGGCATTCTCACGAAAGCGAGACGAAGCCATCGTCAATGTCTTCGCGGATTTCCGCATTCTCAAACAGCGGCTTAGCTGCGTCCACGTAGCCGATGAACTTCAAGTGTGCGAAGGCGTCCGAGACGAACTCCTTCGCCGCCGGATTCTTGAGCAACGATTGGACTCCGTCTTTTGAAGGCAAGAGCGCAACTGCGTCGTAGAGAACGGAAGGGCCACCGCCCATCTTCTGGTGCGCTTCGATGAGGCTGCCGTCGTTGGCGGTGACGCCACCGATCACAGGGGCAATCACCTCAAGTGTGTGGCGCCTTCGGATTCGACCTTTGCCTTCAGTCCATCGACACTTGCCGATCCGTACCGTCGGTAACCAGGACGCCGACTTTGCGCCCCGCGAAGGATTTGGGTCCGTTCCGCAGGATGCTCAGAGCGGGCGAAGGTGCGAGATCAGTCACGGGCTCTTGCGCGGGCGTGGTGAGATTGATTTTTTCGCGCAGTCCCAAACCTTTGGCCACTCGATCGGCGAGCTTCGCATCGATGTGAGGAAGATGCGAGACCAGCCTCACGCGGATCGCGGCTCTCTCAACCTTGCTGAGCTCAAAGATGAGGGCATCGGCGATGTGGCCCGGCTCCCATTTTGTTTGGCTGAGGTAGAACTGACGAGCCTGGCTGTAGTGGTCGGCGAAGGTTGCCGAGCGTTCCCGCACCTTGCGACCGTGCTCGTCGGCGGGGAAGGATCGAAATCCAGTTTCTGGCGATTCCCGCGGCCCGCCGTCGGGGGCGCCCCAGGAGTTGGGTTCATAGTTGACGCGCCCCTTGGGGTGACCATAGTCATGTGGCCATCCTGTTGAAAATGATGAAAGAGGCATTTGCGAGCGTTGATCGGAATGTGGGTGAAGTTGGGGCCGCCAAGACGCTTGACTTGGGTGTCGAGATAAGAGAAGTTGCGCCCTTGCAAGAGGGGATTGTTCGAGAAGTCGACACCCGGAACGATGTTGTTGGTACAGAAGGCGACCTGTTCGGTTTCGGCGAAGAAGTTGTCGACGCAGCGATCGAGCACGAGGCGGCCGACGCGCCGGATGGGCACCTCCTCTTCGGGGATGAGTTTGGTGGCATCGAGCACGTCGAAGGCGAACTGATCGGCGAACTTGTCGTCGAACAGCTGCAGACCGAGTTCCCATTCCGGGAAGTCGCCGGCTTGAAACTCGATGAGTTGATTCGATCCGTGGATGCCGCTCGCAATCGTCTTGTCCATTTAGAGAGGATCTTTCCGATGCGGACTTGGGTGTCCTGGAGACTGAGTTTCAGAAGCTGCCCGATAACATGGAAAAGAAGCTGCCACCGACCAAACCCCCACAAAACTGAGACAGCTATTCTCTTCGGCAGGCTGCGATGCGCACGGTGCGGGTCGCGCCAGAATGAGAAGACGGCCGTTGCCTACTGCTCCACGCCCGTTACCTGGCGGGTTTTCGTAAAGAGTTCCTGGAGATCGCTCATCACTCCCGCGTCGCCCTTCGCCAACTCCGCCGTAACCTTGTCGCGCGACACCAGAAGATTCTCCAGTGCCTTCTTGGAATTCGGATCTGCGGTCAGGTTTGCTACTTCGCGTACTCGGTTGAAGAATCGCGTAGTGGTTGCCGCCGCAAGGCCGTAGTTTTTCGCGTTCGCCTGAACGTAGGCGAGGGCCGCAAGGTCCCGCAGTTCCGCCGATGCGTTTCCCTGCCGCGCCTGCCGCAATTCGTTGTCCAGCCGATTGGCCTTTATGTATTGCGGAAGAAAGCCCGCCAAAAACACAACTACCAGCACGACGGCTGCGATGATGACTCTGTTCATGGGCAACCTCTGTTTCGAGGGTAGCGCGGCGCACGGTTTGGATTGGCGGCACGCGCCCGTACTGCTCATGCCTTTGCATTTCATGATTGAAGCGTTCACGCTGGTAGTCTTGACCTGTCGTCTAAACCGCGCCAGGAGAGTACGAAAGCTGTTGAACGGTGGGACGAAACGTAGTCTAAGTGGTGGTCGTATGGTCAAAAAATCCGTCGCGCCGATCGGGTTGGCGCCGCGTATGATGTTGATTGTTCATGCGCGACAACAAGTGGGTGCGGCTGCTGGCGTACGTCACGGGCCTGGTCACGAGAACTCTGGCTGGGGATATGACCGGATCGTAGGTGCTCTGGCGAATCTCGGCCATCGCGTCTCTGACCAAACAGCCCCGAAAAAACGCAGCCAGAAGACCACTTGGAAGGACTTCATTTCGGCTCACATGGCAGTGTTGACCGGTGTCGACTTCTTCACGGTCGAAGTCCTGACTTGGCGCGGCTTGGCCACCTACTACGTACTGTTCTTCCTGCAACTGGAGACGCGTCGGGTCACGCTGGCCGGCATCACGCGCCACCCAACGGCCGAGTGGATGTTGCAGATGTCGCGCAACGCAACCGACGAAGAAATCGGCCATCTCCGCGGCCAACGGTATCTGCTGCACGACCGGGACGCGAAATTCTGCGCGGCCTTTCGGTGCGTCTTGCGGTCGGCGGGAGTGCAGCCGGTCGTATTGCCGCCGCAGAGCCCGAATTTGAACGCATTCTCGGAAAGGTGGGTACGTTCGGTGAAGCAAGAGTGCCTGTCCAAGCTGATCTTATTCGGCGAAGCGCCGCTACACCGGGCGCTGACGGAGTACACGGAACACTTTCATGCCGAGAGGAATCACCAAGGGAAGGGAAACGCGCTACTCTTTCCGGCAGCGCCCTCCCAGCGCGCTCCGACAGCAGCCGTTGATCGCAAACAACGGCTCGGCGGTCTGCTCAACTACTACGCCCGCGCCGCATGAGTATTTTTACCTTACGGGCAATGGCGCTCACCTTCGCCGCGTCTCCGGTCAAATCTTCTACTTCGGTTCGTGCAGCGGCTAGCAAATAGCTTCAAGTGTTGGTTGGCGGACGGCTGACGGGCGGGACTGCTTCGGTTGGATAGGTGTGGTCCGACTAAAGCGCTTGCTGTGAATTACGCAAATGGGCGAGTGTACGCGGAGATTGTTTGCGCGGAGATAGCAGCCGCATGTGGACGGGCTGTGCCGCTGCATGCGGATATTCGCAGCGCGAGCACGTGCTGGCGATGGTTGTGGAGCTTACGGCGAAGTTGGGGGGGCTCCAGACGTCAGCTGCATTCCGCTTTGCCTAGTAGGTGAGCGCGTAGTTATCTTTGGCCGGGCTAACTCCCACGTGGAAGACTCCAGTGCGCTGGTCGACCCAGAGCAATTTGACCGCGCCAGCGCCAGCCGGCTGTTGATCATAGGGGTGTTGGCGATTGGTCACCTGCAGTTTGTGTCCCTTGGCTTCAAGCCCCTTCCCGGCGAAATCCGCCAACACGCGAGGCACGATCAATTGATCCCCTACTGGCTGCGGATAGTTCGACGCGTGGAAGTTCGTCGTCGTCACGGTGGCCGCTTCGACCGCTTGCTGTGGGTTCATTCCAAACTCCACCATGTTCAAGAACGCCTGAAGCATCGCCTGCGGCTGGTTATCTCCGCCGGGCGTGTTCCAGGCCAGGAACGGCTTCCCGTCCTTCAGCGCGAGAGCCGGGTTGATGGTATGCCGCGGCCGCTTGCCGGGTCGCAACTGATTCACGTCGCCATCTTCCAGGCTGAAATACGGCATCCGATTGTTCAATACGTACCCGCCACCCTCCACCACTACGCCGCTACCAAAAGTGGAGTTCACGCTGTGGGTCACCGACACCAGATTTCCGAAGCCGTCGGCGATAGAGAACGACGAGGTTTCCCCTCCCTGGCCGTAGAGGGCCGCTCCGGCCCGCGCGCGGTCCCCGATTTCTTTTCGGCGAAGAGCAGCATAGCTTTTTGACAACAATCGTTCCACGGGGACCTTGGTGAAGCGGGGGTCAGCCACATAGCGGTCCCTGTCGGCGAACGACAGTTTCATTGTTTCGACGATCGTGTGCAAGTACTCCGGCGAGTTATGTCCCATTCCACGCAGGTCGATCTCTTCCAGGATGTTCAACGCCATCAACAGTACGATTCCCTGGGAGTTCGGAGCGGACTGAAACACGTCCAGGCCTTTGTAGGAAACGTGGACCGGCTGGCCCTCCTCAGGCTGATACGCCATCAAGTCAGACAAGCGGATCAACCCACCGTTCTTCTCGTAGAATTCGGCGGTCCGCCGGGCAATCGGGCCTCGATAGAATGCGTCAGCGCCACCACGAGCGATCTCTTCGAGGGTCCGGGCGAGATCAGGCTGCAAGAACAGATCGCCGGCGGCAAATGGCTGCCCGTCCCGCAGAAGCGTCTTCATTGAAGTGGGATAGGGTGATAACTTCTTAACCGCCGAGGCATGCATGCCCGCGCTCCAATGGGTGAGGGGATGCCCTTCCTTGGCCGCCCGAATGGCATCGGCCAGGAGTTCCGGGTACTTGCGTGTGCCGTACTTCTTTAGTGCGAGGTCGAAGCCGCCGACGGCCCCTGGAACCGTGCTCGAGAGGATGCCTGCTTCCGGAATTCCGCCTTCTTTGCGGTAGCGTTCCACTGTCGCCAAGGCCGGAGCCGGTCCGGTGCCATTGATGAAAACGACCCGTTTTTCCCGGGCATAGTAGGCAAGCAGGAAGGCATCTCCTCCTATGCCAGACTGATGCTGTTCGACAACGCCGGTCGTGTAGAAGAGCGCCACGGCCGCATCGAAAGCGTTGCCGCCACTCTCCAAAACGCGCATCGCGGCGCGGGCTTCCAGCGGATGTTCCGCCGCCACTGCCCCGCGAGTGCCCATCATGACCGTTCGCCAAAAGGGACGGTCCGCACGACCGGTTTGCGCCGTCGCACCCATCGCCAACGCTAGCAACGAAAACGCCACTCGCCTCGTGGTCATGCGGTAATAATACATTGTGTGATTTTCGGTATTATGATGACTTCTCTTTCGGCGCACCAGTAACAGGGTTCCAAAATGTTTACCCGCCGTGAGGTTCTGAAAGTCGTGCCTTATGGGCGCGCCATTGCCGCCGCTGGAAGTGGATATCCAATCCTCGACGGCTCTCCGCAACTGTTTGTCGATTACGATCGCGTAGAGTCCATCGAGAACGTGATTCGCACTTTTCATGCGGCGGAAAAGCACCGGGCTAATCCTGTCCTTCGTCGGATCCATCCTTGGGAGCAATCCCGCGGGACGTGGGGTTCGGTGATTTTCGATGCCGAGGAGCGGATTTTCAAAGCCTAGTATGGTGGGACATCAGGGCGCGACATCGCCGGTTGTGCCGGTCCCAACTGCCGCTCGAACTCTGTGCTCTGCTACGCGACCTCGCAGGATGGGATCGTGTGGAACGTCCAAAGTTCGGGCTATACGAGGCGGGCGGCA
>Ga0209382_10010470_pt1 | contig 11541 bp, 10 predicted proteins | sample SoiMetdeltSBSDD5_FD_187599 | JGI IMG/M metagenome (GOLD analysis project Ga0209382, IMG submission 187599) | Bulk soil microbial communities from a Populus tree surrounding site in Tennessee, USA - Soil MetaG P. deltoides SBSDD5 (SPAdes) (version 2) | ecosystem: Environmental > Terrestrial >...
CTTTGGTTCTCCTCTCATGGCCGCGCGCAGGATTCCTAGGAGGGACATACAGGTATTGTAGTGCCCGTGAGGCTGGACGAGTGGAACGCACGGTATCGCGCGCGCGAGGAGATCGACGCCGATCCCGCGCCGCTACTCGTGCACGCGGCGGAAACGCTCGCGCCCGGACGCGCGCTCGATCTCGCGTGCGGCGCGGGACGGAACGCGCTGTGGCTCGCGCGGGCCGGGTGGGTGGTGGTGGCGATCGACGGCGCAGTGGAGGCGGTTCGCATCGTTCACGAGCACGACGCCGCGATCGACGCGCGGGTCATGGATCTCGAGACAGGTGAAGCCTTACCGTTCGAGGATGAGTCGTTCGATCTGGTCTGCATCCTCTTCTATCTGCACCGGCCGTTGTTCGCGGAGGCGCGGCGCGTGGTGAAGCGCGGCGGCGTGATCGTCAGCGCCGCGAAGATGCGGGGAACGTATCGCATTGCGCCGGGTGAGCTCGCGCGCAGCTTCGCGGATTACGAGGTGCTTTTTGTAAGCGAGGGTGAGATCGCGGAGATCGTGGCGAGAAAGCTTTGGAGTGCGGAGGCAGCGCCTCCGCTTTCCAACGGTCGCGGATAGGAAAGCGGAGGCGCTGCCTCCGCACTCCAAATCATTCCGGCAACTTGTCCAGGTCCCCCGCCACGATCACGTGCAGCTTGTCCGGGAAGAAGTGCTTCTTCGTCGCGGCGTTGACCTGCTCGCGGGTCACGGTCTTGATGCGCGCGGGGAACTCGTCGAGGTACTTCGGGCCGAAGCCGAACTTCTCCGCGGTCACGAGCGCGGACGCGATGCCGGCGTTCGATCCGAGGCCGACCTGGTAGTTGCCGGCGAAGAAGCTCTTCTGCGCCTCGACCTCGGCCTCGGTCACACCTTCGCGGCCGAACTTCACGATCTCGTCCGTTGTCGAAGCCATGGCCTTCGCCAGATTCTGCGGCGCGACGTTCACGTTGACGTACCACATCCCATCCACCTCATCGGTGATGCCGTAGCGCGACGAGAGGTTGTACGAGAGTCCTTCCGTGTCGCGCACGCGCTTGCCGATGCGCGAGGAGAGCGAGTTCTGTCCGAGGGCGGCGTTGCCGATGAGCGCGGCCTCGTAGTCGGGATCGGTGCGGCGCAAACCGCTCGCCGCGCCCATGACGATGTTCATGTTCGCCTTGCCGCGAATCGTGACAGCTTCGCGCGTGCCTTTGTCGCCTGCGGTCGTGCGCGCGACGGATGCGTACGAGATGCGCTCGCCTTTCGCGATGTCGCCGAGGTGCTTCTCGACGAGGGCGATCGTCTTCGCGGTGTCGACGTCGCCGACGATCGCGAGGATCATCCCCGCGCCGCTGTAGCGCGCGCGATGGAACGCGCGGAGATCGTCCGCGGTCGCGGCGTTGACGCTCGCGACGAGTTTGTCCTTGCCCGGACCGTAGTACGGGTGACCATCGCGGTAGACGAGTTGCGTGAGACGCTCGAACGCGCGGGCGAAGGTGTTGTCCGCGGCCTGCAGATAGTCGTTCTCGAGCTCCTTCTTCGCCTTCGCGAGCTCGTCGGCGTTGAAGGCGGGGTTCTTCAACTCGTCCGCGACGATGTCGAGGAGCAGCGGAAGATCGCGCGACATACCGTTCGCGGTGATGACGGTCTCGGTGGTGTTCACGCCGTAGAAGCGCGACGCACCGACGTCGTCGAGGAGCGCACCGATCTGCTCTTTGGTGCGCGACTTCGTGCCGCGCTGAAGCATCTTCGCGGTGAGCGACGCGATCGCGGGCTTGCCCGCGGGAGCGGCGGTGTCGCCGGCGAAGGCGAGGCCGCGAATGGCGACGGTGGGGACGGAGTGGTTCTCGACGACGTCGAGGATGATGCCGTTCTTGAGGACTTTGCGCGCGGTGCGTTGGGCGAACGAGCCGCTCGCAGCTTTTCCGACGGCTGGAGCCGGCTTCGATTCTGCCGCGACGGCCGGCGAGGACGCCGGCCGGTCAGCCGGCGGGGACGCCGGCGCTCCCGCAACAAACCACCCCACTGTGGCGCGATGGGGCACGAGATACGAAGAAGCCGCACGCTTCACGTCCGCCGCGGTCACGGCCTTGACGTTGTCGATGTAGGTCAGGAACCACTTCCAGTTCGTCGACGCGATCGACTCGCCCATGTTCGACGCAAAGTTGTACGTGCCGTCTCGGCTACGGATGACCGCGACTTCGATCTGCTGCTGCGCGCGTTTCACCTCTTCATCGGTCACGCCTTTTTCGACGAGCTCCGCGACCGCGGCCTTGATCGCCTTCTCCACTTCCTCGTGCGTCTTTCCCTGCGCGAGCGTGGCGTCGACGAGCAGCGGATACGGGTCGCGAAGCGTGAAGTTGTTCGCCTGCACGTTCGTGGCGAGGCCCTTGTCGACGAGCGCGCGATAGAGGCGCGAGTTCACACCGTCGGCGAGGATCGACGTCAGCACATCGAGCGGGATGAAGTCGGGATCCAGCGCGCCGGGACGCATCCAGCCGATCATGACCATGCCCACCGTGCTCGGACGCTGCACGAGCGTGCGGCGCTCCCCTTCCTGCGACGGCTCGACGGTGATGACCTGCGGGATCGGTTTGGAGCTCTTCGGGAACGCGCCGAACTCGCGATCGAACAATGCCAGCGCCTTCTCCGTGTCGAAGTCGCCGACGAGCAAAGCCTCAGCGTTGTTGGGATGGAAGAAGTTCTTGTAGTGCTCGCGCAGTTTCTCGGTGGTCACGCCCTCGATGTCGGAGCGGTAGCCGATCGTGTTCCAGTGATACGGGTGCGCCTGAACGGTCATGGCGACGGTCGCTTTCCAGAGCGCCTGCCACGGATTGTTCTCGCCGATCTCGTACTCGTTGCGCACGACCGACATCTCCGACTGCCGCTCGCTGTCGAGGATCAGGCCGCGTCCGAGGCGGTCGGCTTCGATCTTCATCGCCAGCTCGAGCTTGTCGGAAGGAAGCGTCGAGTAGCCGTTCATGCGGTCGTACCACGTGGTCATGTTCGTCGACGAGAAGTCGGCGCCGGCCTCGTAGAGCACTTCCTGAAAGGTCTTGTGCCCTTTCGCCTTGCCGAAGTTCTCGGTCGACTTGTTGAAGATCATGTGCTCGAGCAGATGCGCGGAGCCGGTGTTGCCCGGCGCCTCGTTCCGCGAGCCGACGTGGTAGACGACCATGAACGTGAAGACCGGCGAGGTGTGGTCCGGCACGAGCAGGATGGTCATGTCGTTCGACTTCAGGCGGTACTGATCGATGCCGCGGAAGGAGTCGACTTTTTCGACGTTCGGAGGAAGAGCGAGCGCGGACGTGGCGAGTGCGAGCAGGAGGAGGAGGCGGCGCATGGCGGGGAGTATAAAAGCCGCGCTATTTCATCCACTCGAACACTTTGTAATGTTCACCGTTCATTCCCAGGCGCGTGTAGACCTCCTGCGCCGGCTTGTTGCGGTCATCCACATACAGCCGGATGCCGCGGATCGAGGGCTCGGCCTCGACCATCGCTTTCACGTGCTGATAGAGCCCCGCGTACACGCCGCGCCGGCGGAAGTCGGGGACGACATAGACGCTCTGGATCCACCACACGACGCCGTTGCGCCAGTCGCTCCATTCGTACGTGATCATCAGCGACGCGATCACGTTGCCCTCGGCCTCGGCGACGAAGTAGCGGCCGTGCGAGGGGTCGGCGAAGACGGCGTGCACGCCGCGCGTGGTGATGTCGCGCTGGAGCTCGAAGTCCTCGGTCTCCCGCGCCATGGCGATCTGGAAATCGATGATGTCGTTCGCGTCGGACGGAACGCCCTCGCGGTAGCGCACTTCGATCATTGATATTCTCCGCTCCGCGTGACGATATCAAAGGCCACCGAGCGCGCCCTCCTGCTGATGGTGGGCTCGGCGATGTTTTTCGGTGCGATGGCCTTCACCGCCAAGCTGGCCTCCGCGCGGTTGTCCGGATCGCAGGTGGCGTTGATCCGCTTCGCGATGGGACTCACGCCGGCGCTGCTCATCCCGCGCTACCGCCGCAGCGCGTTCACGTTTCAGCGGCTCGACCTGCTGTTCTATCGCGGCTTCTTCGGCGGTCTCGCGGTGCTGTGCTATTTCATCGCCATCGCGCACATCAACGTCGGCGTGGCGACGCTGCTCAACTACACCGCGCCGCTGTTCAGCGGAATTTTTTCGATCGTCTTTCTGCGCGAGCACATCAGCGCGAAAGTGCTGCTCCCGATGCCGGTCGCGCTCACGGGTGTGTTCCTGGTCGTGCACGCGCACGCGCGCCCGGGCGACATCCTCGGCTTCGGCAGATGGGAGCTGATCGGACTGTTGTCCGCCGTTCTCTCCGGCGCCGCGGTGACGGCGATGCGCGCGGCGCGGCAGGGTGAGAACTCGTGGGCGGTGTACACGAGCTTCTGCCTCCTCGGCACGCTGCTCACGGCGCCATTCGCGATCGCAACGTGGAAAAACCCGAACGGCGAAGAATGGCTCTCGCTCATGGCGACATCGCTGTTCGCGATCGGCGCGCAGTTGCTGCTGACGTTCAGCCTTCGCTGGGTCGACGCGATGACGGTCGGCGTGATCTCGCAACTCGCCGTGGTCGTGGCCATGCTCCTCGGCGTCACGCTGCTCCACGAGCACCTCAGCGGCATGTCGATCCTCGGCGCCGCGCTGACGATCGGAGGCGTGGTGGGCGTGGTGTACGTGACGTCGTGGGCGAAGCGAATGGTGATCGCCGCGGACGAGGTGGCGCCGGAGGCGTAGCGCTCCACCTATACTCACGCGCATGAAAGGTTGTGCGCGGACCTGCATTCTCCAACTTCTCGGCTGGGCGGCGGCGGCATACGCCTTCTACTTCTATTTCCGCAGCATCGGCGATCTCGGTCCTCCGCTGTACTGGGCGTCGATCGCCGCGGGACTCTTCGTGATGCTCGCCGTCGGGTACGCACTCGCGATCCGCGAGCTCGTGAGCGAGCGCTCGATCCTGCTCGCAGCGGACAGCGGCACGCCGCCGCCGGATGGGAAATGGGTCGCGGTCAGCGGCCACATTCACTCGATGCAGTCGCTGCGCGCGCCGTTCACCGGCGAGGATGTGGTCGCGTATCAGTACAAGATCTCGAGACACGAGCGCAGCGGGAAAAGCTCGACGGAGGTGACGTACTACGAGGGGAAGGCGCTCGTGCCGAGCACGATCGCGACGCGGCACGGCACAGTGCGACTCCTGTCCGTTCCCACCTTCGATCTCCCGCCCGCAACGTTCCCGCGATATCAGGACGCCGTTGCGAACGCGAACGCGTACATCTCAGCAACGACGTTCGAGACGAAACACACGCCGAAGGAGCAGCGGATCGGAATGGACGAAGAGCACGCGGACGACGACGGGAACTTCAAAGTCGACAAGCGCAAGTTCGTCGAGACCGACGTCGACATCAACGGGATGCAGCTCTCGGAGCAACACGTCAAACAGAACGCGGTCGTCTGCGCGTTCGGCCTTTACTCGCAGCAACGCGGCGGCTTGATCCCGTACCCGAACTGGGCGAAGCAGACACGCCTCATGCTCGGCGACGCGCACGCAGTCGCCAACCAGCTCCGCAACCGCATCCTCAAATACTGCATTGGCATCGTCTGTTTCAGCGCGGCCGCTTACGGAGTCGTGAAGCTCTACGTCGCGAACGTCCCTGCTGCTTCCTGAGGTGGCGCGCCCGCCTGGTCGAGCGCTTCATCCATGGTGGTCACGCGATTCGCGAAGAGCTCGAACTTCTGCGCGCGCGCCAGCGCCGAGCGCGGCTGCTCGCGCACTTCCGCGAGGATCAACGTCGTCCCCTGCGCCTTGCACTTGAGCGCGAGCTGCTCGAGCGCGTGAATGCCGGTGGCGTCGATCGCCGGAACGTTGCGCATGCGCAGGATCAACACCCGCGGCGGCTTCTCGATCTCTCCCACGACTTCGCGGATCTTGTCCGCCGCACCGAAGAAGAACGGTCCGTTGACTTCGTAGATCTCGACGCCTTTCGGAATCACGCGGCCCGCGAGCGTGCGCTTCCGCTTGAGGACTTGCGTGATGGACTCCGGGTCATCGGTCGCGCTCGCGTCGCTGAGCTCTCCGGTGATGCCTTCGATGTTCGTCACCTCGGCCATCCGTCTCATGAACAGCAGCGACGCGGCGACGACGCCGACCTGCACCGCGACGGTGAGATCGACGAAGACCGTCAGCGCGAAGGTGACGATCAGGACGAAGATGTCGCTCTTCGGCGCACGCAGCAGTCTGGCGAACGTGCGCCATTCACTCATGTGATACGAGACGACGACCAGGATCGCCGCGAGCGACGCCAGCGGCACCTTCGCCGCCCACTGTCCAGCAAAAACGAGGATCAACATCAGCGTGAGGGCGTGGACGATTCCCGCGAGCGGCGTGCGTCCGCCGCTGCGGATGTTCGTCGCCGTGCGCGCGATCGCTCCGGTCGCGGGAATGCCGCCGAAGATCGGCGAAGCGACGTTCGCCACGCCCTGCGCGATGAGCTCCATGTTCGACTTGTGGCGCGTCCCCATCATGCCGTCCGCCACGACGGCGGAGAGCAGCGACTCGATCGCGGCCAGCAGCGCCACCGTGATCGCCGGCGAGATCAGCTCGCGCATGTTTTGCCAGGGGATGTCGGGTAGATGCGGCGCCGGCAACGTCGACGGAACGCCTCCGAAGCGCGAGCCGATCGTCTCGACGGGCAGGTCGAAGATCTGCACGGCGACCGTCGCCAACACCATCGCCACGAACGGACTCGGCACCATGCGCGACACTTTCGGCCAGACGATCAGCACGATCAGCGTGCCGACCGCAACGCCGACGGTCGTCCAATCGATGGTGCCGATGTGCTCCGCGTAGGAAGCCCACTTCTCCATGAACTCCGGCGACACCGCGCCCATCTTCAGTCCGAGGAAATCCTTCACCTGGCTGGAGAAGATGATCACCGCGATGCCGGAGGTGAAACCGGTGACGACGGGATAAGGGATGAACTTGATGAGCGCACCCATGCGCGCCAGTCCCATCACGATGAGGATGATCCCGGCGAGGATGGTGCAGAGGACCAGGCCTTCGTAGCCGTACTTCGTGACGATGCCGTAGACAATGACCACGAACGCGCCGGTGGGACCGCCGATCTGCACGCGGCTGCCGCCGAGGGCGGAGATGAGGAAGCCGGCGATGATGGCGGTGTAGAGACCGCGCTCGGGCGGCACTCCCGACGCGATGGCAAATGCCAGCGCGAGCGGGAGTGCCACGATGCCGACCACGATGCCGGCGATGACGTCGCGCGTCAGCGCCTCACGTGTATAGCCTTCTTTGAAACAGACGAATGACTTCGGGACGAACACTCAATTCCGAATCTAACGCGCAACGATCGATCCATTCGTCGCCCATTCCCGAGCTTCGCTCATCGAGTCGAAGATCCGCTGGTGCCAGGGAGCACCCACCATCACAGCATCGTAGAACGCAGACAGATCTTTGATGATCTCGTCCTCGGCAGCGACGGCGATACGAACGTTCGGCTTGAAACGCGCCGCGACACGGTCATTCGCCGCGATCAGGGCCATGTCGTCTTCCGTAACATCGAAGGACTCGACGCCGGTCAGGTCGACGATTTGATACTTCAGACGATCGAAGCGCGGGTCGCCATAAATCTCGCGACTGGCCTGCAGGACCTCGTCCCCCGTGACCTTGCCGCGGAAGGTCCAGACCACGCCCGATTCTTCCCACGTTGTCGAGTACGACATAGCGCGTCAGTTTAATCGAGTCCGAGAAACGCCGGCGTCCCGCCGGCGTTCCATGGTTATCGCGTCACTGAAAAACGCACGGTGAGGTTGAGATACGAATCGACCGCACGACCGGCATAGGTCGCCGGCTTGTAGCGCCACTGCGAGATGACCTTCAGCACTTCTGCATTGAAAGGCGCCAACGACGCGGGGACGACCACTTCCGCATCGCGCACCTCTCCGTTCTTGTCGATGATGCAGCGGACGACGACGGTCGCCGTCGCGCCGACTTTCTGGAGTTGCGGCGGGTAACGCGGATCGACTCTGCGAATCAGCACCGGCGCTACGACTTCATGCGGCTGATAGATCTTCTCCTCGACCTGCGGCTGCACGGGCACGTCGACGACAGGCGGCGCATCGATATCGCCGATGGAGCCTTCCTTCCCCCACGGCACGCCTTTCGGTCCTGGCACGGTTCCAGAGTTGTCGTTGCTGTCGCCGGTGCCGCTGGTGGGCGCGTCGACCAGAGGCACGTCATCGGGGACGTCCGGCGGCGCGGTGACCTGCGTGTTCACCGGCGGTTTCACCGGCGGCTGCGGCTGCGCGGTCTGCGCCCTCGCGCCGCCGTCGGGATTGCCGAGGGGCGGCGGGATCTGCACGTGTTCGAAGACCGGCGCGCGCGAGTATTCGTTCGGCGCGATCGCGGGAAATCTGACCGACGCAATGCTCACCGCGACGACGCCGACCACGATCGAGGTGTGCGCGATGACCGAAATGGTGAGTAGACTGAACCGCCCGGTTGCGGCCTGGGTCTGGGCACGAACGACGGAAGTCTCGAACATCTGATGCCTCCTGTTTCCTTTGGATCGTTCGATGCCCTTCCCTCCGCGCACGAAACCGCGCGCTGCAACGGACAGGTGAACATGCGCGTCACGATCACGAGCGACGGCGGCTTCACGGGACGCGGCATCGGCAGCGCGAGTGCCGAGGTGGCCGACGATCTCCTTCGCGACGCCGCGTCGTGGCGGGACGAGTACACGACGGGCCGCGGCGCGGATCTCGTGCGGTACACGATGACGTTCGGCGAGCGAAGCGTGTCGTGGTTGGAGGGGGCGGAGATTCCGGAGGGGCTGCGGGAAGTGTTCGAGAAGGTGTGGTCACAAAAAACGTAGGGCGCGGCTTCAGCCCGCCCTCCCCGCCCGGGGGGCGGGCTGAAGCCACGCCCTACGTGATGGGGCGGACTGGCGTCCGCCCCATCACGAACAACTACGGTTTCGTCGTGCAGAGGGTGAAGCTGCCGCTTCCGCTGTAGGCGTACACGCGCCAGCGATACGTGCCGGACGTTCCGCTGTACGTCACGTTCTCCGTCGACGTCGACGACTCGCCGGCGGCGACGGCGCTCCACGTCGTTCCGCTCAGCTTCTGCAGATAGAGATCGAAGTCTGTGCCGGTCGGGCCGGTGAGCTTGCCCGTGTGCGAGCCGCTCACGCTCGAGGTGTACTGCGTCGAGTAGTAGTTCGCGCCCGTGCCGCTCAGCGTTCCCGACACGCTCGTGCATGCGGCGGTCGCGCTGTACGTCGCTTTGATCGACAGGCCCGAGTACGTCGAGTACGCGTAGATGCTGATGTACCAGTCGCCCGCGACGGGATTCGTCACGGTGACGGTCTCGTTGTTGCCGCTGAGGTACGGGCGATAGTCGTAGACCGACGACGTCGGCTGCGCGCCGCGCTTCACATAGAGATCCGCGTCACCCGTGCCGCCCGACTGGATGATCTCCAGCTTCGACTGGCCCGAGGGCACCGTGATCTTGAAGTGCTTCCACGCGCCGGTCGAGGCGGAGAGGCTCGTCTGCGCGACGCCGTTCGTCAGCACGGTGACGGTTCCACCGCCGCCCGGAGTTCCCGGAACGGCAACGGCGTCCCATGCCTTGTGCACGCTGTCGGCCGCCGCGGAGCCGTAGAGGTCCGTGGCCGCCTGCGCGGTCGCGGTGCGCGCGCCCTGGAAGTTCGTGCTCGAGTTCATGTAGACCGTGAGCGCGCGATACCAGATCTTCGCGCCCATGTTGAGCGACGTCGACGCGGTGGTGCTCAGCGCCGGGACGTTGACCGTGGTCTTGCCGCGCGGATGCGTGCCGCCCGCGACCATGAGATAGAACGCAAGATTGGCGATACCGCTGTTGCTGTGGACGCCGCCGTAATCGAGGGTGCCCGTGTAGCGCGTCGGGTAGTAGTCTTCGTCGCCGGCGAGCTCGGGGTCATTCATGTGACGGAGCGCGTCACCGGAAGTCGCGGGCGTGTAGCAGTCCTCACCCACTTTCCACGTCAGCGAGCTCACGCTGCCGTAGCTCCACGACTCGGCGGCGACGCCGAGGATGTCCGAGGTCGCTTCGTTGAGGGCGCCGGACTCGTTCTGATAGATCAGGTCCGCGGTGGTGTCGGTGACGGCGTGCGAGAGCTCGTGCGCGACGACGTCGAGCGCGCGGGAGAACGGTCCGAACTGCGAGCCGTCACCGTCGCCGTAGACCATCTGCGTTCCGGTCCAGCCGGCGTTGTTGTAGTTCGAGCCGTAGTGGACGCTCGAGGTGATCGTCGCGCCCGCGCCGTTGTACGAGTCGCGGCCGTGAATGGTCGAGTAATAGTTGTAGACGACGCCCGCGTAGTCGTGGGCCTTCTGGATCGACACGTCGCTCGTCGTGCCCGAGGTCTCCTGCAGCACGAGCGTGCCCGGGAGGGTTTGCGTGTAGTTGGCGTTGTAGGTCCTGCGGTTGCGCGCGTGCTGGGCGATCGCGTCGCGCATCACTCCATCGCCGCTCGTGGCGTCGGCGTAGATGCGATCGAGCGCATCGAAGCCGTTGTCGTTGTACGACGCGGTTGCCGTCCACGCGAGCGAGGCGGTGCCGCGCTCGTTCACGACGTAGACCAGGCGCGGCTTGTCGACGAACGACGCGTTCTCGATGCCGTACTGCGCGGTCGCGCGCTCGATCGCCGACCAGGCGTCGACGGTCGGATTGCGCGGCAGGTCGCGGCCGGCGGCAAAGCGTCCGTTCATCGCGATGACGTTGCCGTTCGCATCGGAGTGGACGATGTACTCGGCGCCGATGACCGGCAATCCGTGCAGGCGCTCCTGCAGGCGGACGTGCGTCTGCCCGAGCTCATCGCGATTCGTGCCGATGACCTCGAAGTCCTCGAGGCCGTCCATCTGCAGGAGACTCGTCTGCGCGCGCAGAAAATCCCTGGACGCCTTCTCCGCGCTGCCTGCGCCGAGGCGTCCGAGCTGGCCGATGACAAACGTGGGGATGCCGCGGGCGTCGACGTTCTTCACGAAGACGCTGCTCTCCGACACGGGATTGGCGAACGCCGCCGTGGCGCTCAGGAGAAAGATCGCAAGGAGTTTCTTCATCTTGTTCCTTTCAAATTGTCTGAGGGGAAGCGGGCCGCTGTAGGGCAAGCCGCAGGCCAGTCGCTAAGTCATTGATTTCATTGAAAATCTGAATTGTGCGGCTCAACAACTGATCCGTTACGGACTTGCTAACGGGTCAACTTGTGTGCCGAGTGGGTCCGTTACTGATGGCACGCTTCATTCGTAGAGGCAGGGTGATGAAGAAATTTATGCGCGATCCGGAGTTGGAAGCTCTCGTCCGCGAGCTGAATGAAGAAAACAGAGAACGGGAGACAGCCGCCTCGGCGGCCGTACCGCCGGCGCCTCGCCGGCTGGGAGTCGCCGGTACGGCCGGCGAGGCGCCGGCCGTCCATGACGAACTGGAACAGCTACTGATCGAGGTCGCGCAACGCGGCGCCAGCGATCT
>Ga0209382_10010471_pt1 | contig 11541 bp, 8 predicted proteins | sample SoiMetdeltSBSDD5_FD_187599 | JGI IMG/M metagenome (GOLD analysis project Ga0209382, IMG submission 187599) | Bulk soil microbial communities from a Populus tree surrounding site in Tennessee, USA - Soil MetaG P. deltoides SBSDD5 (SPAdes) (version 2) | ecosystem: Environmental > Terrestrial >...
ATCGACGGCTGCGCGATCATGCGTGGTCGGGCGCCGCGATGCGGCCACGTCGCGCGGTGAACGAGGAACGGATGGCAGAGGAAGACGTCGCCGGCGCGGCCGGTGGCCCGCGCGCGCGGCCGTTGAATCGTCGTCGGCGGGAGGCGCTGGGTGACGTCGGCGAAGAAGACACCGCGATCGCCGAAGGGCGCCAGGATCGGCGGCACGTCGAGGTGTGAGCCGACCAGGAGCTCGGTCGGCGCGTCCGCATCGCCGACGTCCGTGAACAGGAACAGCGCCAGCAGGCCGCGGCCGCGACTGCGCAGGTTGACCCACCACTGGCCCCCGACGTCGTAGCTGCCGTCGATGTGCCAGCCGGCGTCGCCCGGATCCCGGGTGCTGGGGAAGCGAACGGGAATCGTTCCCCCGACGCCGTCGCGCGGAATCCAGCGACCGGCTCCGAGCAGCGCGTCGTAGACCTCGTGAAGCGCTGCCGACATGCCCGCGGCGGCGAACGCGGGACCCTCTGGGCAGTTCAGGCGGACGACAGGCGCGCTCCAGGTCGTGGCGTCGCGCGGATCGACCGCTCGCGCGCAGAGCTCCTTCTCGATGGCGGAGACGCAGTCCTGAACGATAGGCGCCGGCACCGCGCCCCGTACGGCGACGAAGCCGTCCTCACAGAAGCGGTCGATCGATGGCTTCGTGCTCACGAAACGGCGGGCGCCGGCTACGGCTGCAGTTGAAACTGGACCAGATCGACGTTGATCGGGCCCAGGTAGGGGTTATGCGACACCGATCTCACGATGGCGCGAGCCGCCGGCGCATACCAGTACGTTGTCGTGACCTCGCCCGCGTATTGGCTGTTGATCGGCGATACCCCACTGAGACTCGCCTTCGACGTCAGCTTGAACGCCTCGAACTCACCGGCAGGGACCCGCACCTTTTCGTAGCCGACGACGATCACTTCGATGATCGAGCTTCCCGTGGACCCCTTCGGCTTGAAGAGCCACTCAGTCGTATAGCGCCAGCGCTTGCCGACTTCCAGGGGAAACGTGAGCGCGCGTGGATTGGAATACGCCTGCTCCGGCGACTGCAGGACGTTGAGCTCGCGACTCAGAGTTAGCGGTTCCCCGTTCTCGGTGCCTTCGATTGCGGTCGGAGTGACCGAGGTGATCACCCACGCGCGATTCGGCGTTGTCGACGGCACCGTGTAGTACACGGCGAATTGCCACTGATCCCCAACCTTGACGTCCGGTCGCTCAGCCTGCTGCGCCGGCGCTGGGTCCACGAGCACCGCCAGCAGCAGAACGACGAGCGCAACGCCTGGCGCGAGCGCGCTGCCGTAGTCCGACGAAGTCAACGCGGTTTCCGGGCGATGACGCTCACGTAGGAGATGTGACCGAAGAACGCTCCGGCTTCGCTCCGGCGCCGCGCTTCGCTCTTCAACGCCGCGGCTTGATCCTTTCCCATGACCCCCGAGCTGGCCAGCACGTCGGCGCCTCGGTCGACGAGTGTGAGCATGTAGCTCGGTTCGGCTGTCTGAGTGTAGGCGTGGCTGCGAACGCTCGTGACGGCAAAGCCCATCGACTTCAGTTTGGGCCCGAGCCGTCGAATCAGCCACGGGTCGTGGAGAAAGTTCGCCACCATGGCATCGACAGCCCGCTGGAGCGGGTCGAACGTGTCGATGGCGACCGTGGTCGTCATGTAATCGCCGTCGAACACGGCGAGCCATCCGTTGGGTCGAAGCACGCGATAGGCCTCGAGCAGTGCCTTCTCCGGATCCGGGATATGGCACAACGTGGTGTGGAATACCAGGAGGTCGAAGGACGCATCCGGGAACGGGACCGCGCGACCGTCGCCGGTGCGGAACGACACGTGCGGAAAGTCCTTTCCGAGCTCTCGTGCTTTCTCGACGAAGATTGGCGATGGATCGAGTCCGGTCACCTTGCTGACGCCCTGCATCGCCGCGAGAGCTCTCGTCACGGCGCCGGTTCCACAGCCGACATCCAGCACGGCTGCCGCGCGCGGAAGCTCGACCTCCGATAGATAGCCTTCCAGCATGGCGCGCTGCTGGGGATCGGCCGCTCGCACTTCGAGCACGTCGGCGAGTCGTGCCTGCAGCGTCTCGTCCGCGTTGGCGATCGACGCGTACGGGTCCGGCATCGCTTGGCCTTCTAGTCGCCCGTCGAACTCAATGCGCGAGCGGGTCGGGCCGCAGCTGGAAATGCACGACCAGCGGGCTCGACAGCGTCTTGCCCGGCGCGCCCGGGCTCGGCGCGTCGATGCCCTCGATGTGCATCGGCGTGCGGTTCCCCGACGTCACCCAGAGCCCCCGGCCCTTCCACCCGGCCTTCGGATCGTCGATGCGGCCGTCGATGCCCTTGGCGAAGAAGCCCATCGGGTAGGGAACGCGCAGCTCGACGACCTTGCCGTACGTGAGCGCATGGAGTGAATCGGAGAAGTTGCCGGTGCCGAGCGGCGTGTTCGCGCCCAATCCCAGGATGTCATGCTGATCCACCCACGTGTAGTACGGCGCCTCGGCGGCGCCGTCGCGTCCGGCGAACGACGGGCCTGGCAGCGGATAGAAGGTCCAGCCTTCGGGGCACAAGTTGCCTTCGGCCGCGCCCGGCCCGTTCAGACGCCCCTTGCACTTTGCGCGATCGAAGCTCGCGATGTGACCGCTGGCAAGCGTGACCCACGCGACGCCGCGGCGGTCGATGTCGAAGCCGCGCATCCCGTAGCCGGGCGGTGGGACTCGATACACTTCCGTCAGCGCGGTCTGGGGCGGATTCGATCCGGGTTGAAGTCTCAGGACAAACCCGGGATGGCCGATGTTCGAGCCCCAGATCGAGCCGTCGACCGGGTTGTAGGCGATACCGTAGAAGCCCAGCCCGATGCGCTTGTCCTTGGCTGGATCCTCAGGCTGATTCGGCTCGACCCACCCGTCGCGCTTGCCGTTGCCGTTGGTGTCGACGATCAGCGGCGTCCAGCCTTGCGACTTTTCGGCGTCGCGGGTCTGCCAGAACGTCTTCGTGTTGACCCACCCGACGATGGCGAGGTCGTTCTGCAGATTGTTGCTGAGCCAGAGGGTGTGGTTGGCGTCCTCGCCGAAGTTCAGGTGGTGGGTCCCGAAGCAGGTATCGATGAACGTGAACTGCTTGGTCTTCGGCTCGTACACCGTGACCTGACGAGAGTTCTGTACGAATCCGTCGGGCGTACCCGTGAGCGGATAGACCTTCGCCGAGGGATGCCCGGAGTCGGCGAAGCAGTAGCGCGGCGGGCTCTTCGGCGAGCGCGACTGAGCCGTGAAATACACGCGGCCGTCCTGATCCATCATCGGGTTGTGCGCGTTGACCTTCGAGTCCCACACCTGCTCGGTGCCGAAGTACGGCGACGACGCCACGACCGGGTTCGCCAGCGCCGAGCTCGGCGCGTCTTGATCGCGCACGGGGACCCTCATTGTCGTCTTGGTGATCTTCACCGGGTCCAGGATCGGCAAGTCGTCGGTGCTGAGCTCGGCGGCGCCGTAGATCGGACCGAACGCGTTGACGGTCGGCTTGCGCCGGTCGGTGAGCGCCAGATCGTGGATGTAGTACTTCGGCGAGAGCCAGTCATACACAGTCACGACGAGGTTGCGCTCGACGCCGTTGGGTCGCGGCGGGACCGAGCTCGGCAGCTCGCCGGCGCGGATGCGATCGGTCCATTCGGCCAGCCGGCGAACGTGGCCGCCGTCCGACGTGTTGAGCGTTCCGATCGTCCTGACCATCGTGCCGCCGCCCGGCCCTGATTGCAGGCGCCGCGTCCACGCGTCGATCGACGGGCTCGCTGACGCTTCGAGCGCCGCGGGGAACTCGCGCGTCGCCTTGTCGCCGAGCTGATGGCAGTTGCCGCAGCCGTTGAGCTGGATCGCGTTGAGCCACTGCTCCTGGGTCCTGAAGGCGGTCGGCATGCCGTTGCCTTCGGGGCCGGTTCCCGGGAAGAGACTCTTGTCCGGGATCTTGAGCATGGCGAACCAGTAGATCGCGGGATAGTACTCGGCGGCCGCGGCGGGACTCCGCGCGGCGACAGCGGTCAGATTCACGATCTGGCCGCGCGACGCCCGCACTTTCGGCGAGTCGACCAGTCCGTACCCGCGCACCCAGAGGTTGTAGGTCGCCGGCGGCAGGTCTGGGATCACGTAGCGCCCGCGGTCGTCGGTGACGACCATCTTCGCGAACCTGGTCCCGAGATCGGTCGTCTCGGCAATGACCCAGACTCCGGTTTCGGGCCCGTTCTTGCCGGTGACGACACCCCCGATGTCGTCGTTGTCGATCTGCACCGTGGCGGGGCTTGTCTGCGCGGCCGGCCTGGCCGGGGGCCAGGTCGACGCGAAGACAACGAGGGCGAGGAGCACTGCGCTCGAGCAGATCCAGCGTGGGGTCATCATGTCGGTTCACCTCGCTGTTTCAAGGGCCCAACAGCACGCGCGCACCCGACGCGCGCACGATCCGCCCGAACGGCGGCACTGTCAAGCTTGACAGCATCGCGCCGCCGCGCAACGATCCTGCCGCCATGTCCTTTCTCCAGTCGCGAACCCGCTCGGCGCGCGAAGGTTTCGGTAAACCCATTCTGAGGAAGGAAGACGCGCGTCTCCTGGTCGGCGGCGGCTGCTACAGCGACGACGTCAACGTGCCGGGCCAGGCGTACGCGTGCTTCGTCCGCTCACCGCACGGCCACGCCCGCGTGGGGCAGATCGACACGTCGGCCGCTCTCGGCACGCCGGGAGTGGTCGCGGTGCTGACCGGCGCCGACGCGGTTGCCAACGGCGTGAAGCCGCTCACGCACACGCCGATGCCGGCGAACCCCCACGAGGACATGCTGCCGAGCAGCTCCGTGGCGTTCATCGCGCCGCACCCGCCGATGCCGGCCGAGCGCGTCCGCTTCGTCGGCGAGATCGTGGCCATGGTGATCGCAGAGACACCCTCGGCAGCGCGCGACGGCGCCGAGCGCGTCGAAGTCGCGTGGACGCCGCTGCCCGCGGTGACGGCCAGCACGGCGGCCGCTCAGCCCGGCGCGCCGATCCTTTACGACGGCACGGCGTCCAATGTGTGCGTCGACCGGAGCATCGGCGATACCGCCGCTGTCGACCTCGCGTTCTCGCGTGCCGCGCACGTGGTGCGTCTGGACACGTGGGTGCATCGAGTCACCGGCGTCCCGATGGAGCCGCGCGCCGCCGTCGGCGTGTGGGACCCGGCGACCGGTCGCTACACCGTGCATGCGGGCGCGGGCGGCCTCGGCCGCACCCAGACCGCGGTCGCCGGCTCGCTCGGCGTTCCCGAGAGTGCGGTGCGGGTCACCGCGAAGGACGTGGGCGGAAATTTCGGCACGCGCAACAGCTCCTATCCAGAGTTCGCGCTGGTCGCGTGGGCGGCACGCCGCCTCGGCCGGCCGGTGAAGTGGACCGGCGAGCGGCGCGAAGGCTTCATGGCCGACTACGGCGGGCGCGATCTGACGGCCCGTGCCGAGCTGGCGCTCGACCGCGAAGGCAACTTCCTCGCGTTCCGCGGCGCCAACACCAGCAACGTCGGCGCGCACGCCGTCTCGTTCCATCCGCTCAACAAGGGCATGGCGCTCACCGCGACGGTTTACCGCATGCCGCTCGTGTCGATGCACGGGCGCGCGGTCGTCACCAACACGACGCCGACGACACCGTACCGCAGCGCGGGGCGGCCCGAGGTCATGTTCATCATGGAGCGGCTCATCGACCTCGCTGCCCGCCGGCACGGGTTCGATCGGTTAGAGCTCCGCCGGCGCAATCTGGTGCCGTCGACGGCGATGCCGTACACGAATCCGATGGGCCTGGTCTACGACAGCGGCGACTACCAGGCGGCGTTCGATCGCGCCGTGGAGCTGGCCGACTGGAAAGGCTTCGAGGGCCGTCGTGCCGAGGCGCGCCGGCGCGGGCGCTACCGCGGTATCGGCGTGGCCAACTACATCGAGCTCAACACGGGCTTTCCGCGCGAGCGCGCGCACATCACCGTGCGCCCCGACGGGTTCGTCGACCTGGTGCTGGGCACGCTCTCGTCGGGGCAGGGGCATGCGACCAGCTTCGCCCAGCTGCTGGTGGAATGGCTCGGCGTGGAGCTCGGCGAGGTGCGGCTGGTCACGGGCGACACCGACGTCACGGTGGTCGGCGGCGGCGCGCATTCGGCGCGCGCGCTCAGGCTCGCGGCGGTGGTGATGGCGAAGGCGTCGGACCAGATCGTCGAGAAGGGCCGGCGAGTCGCCGCGTGGATGCTCGAGGCAGCGCTGGACGACGTCGAGTTCTCGGCGCGCCGGTTCAGGGTGAAGGGCACGGACCGGTCGGTCGACCTGTTCGACGCCGCTCGCGCCGCGGCGCGCCCCGACGCGCCGGCCGACGCGCGCGGGCCGCTCGACGGGCTCAGCGACGAGACCATGCCGCTGCCGTCCTATCCCTACGGCACCGCGGTGTGCGAGGTCGAAGTCGATCCGGACACCGGCGAGGTCTTCGTGGTGCGCTACACGACCGTCGACGACTGCGGGCGCGCCGTCAACCCGATGATCCTGCACGGCCAGACCCACGGCGGCATCGCTCAGGGCGTCGGGCAGGCGCTCTGGGAAGCTTGCGCCTACGAGCCCGAGACCGGGCAGCTCTTGTCGTCGACCATGATGGACTACGCGATGCCGCGCGCCGACATGCTGCCCGCGTTCACAACGGAGATCAGCGAGGTGCCGTCGACGGCCCATCCGCTCGGCCTGCGCGGCGGCGGCGAGGGCGGGACGACGCCGGCGCTCGGCGCCGTGGTGAACGCGATCGTCGACGCACTCGCCGAGCTCGGCGTCGAGCACGTCGAGATGCCGGCCACCTCCGAGCGCGTATGGCGTGCCATCCGCGACGCCCGCCGGGCGTAGAATGTCGGAGGTACGAGACCGACGACCGGAGGGCCCCCTATGAGTGAGCCGACGAAGTTCGAGATCTTCACCGACTACGTCTGACCCTGGTGCTATCTCAGTACCGTGCGTATTGAGAAGCTGCAGGCGACGTACGACATCGAGCCCGTGCTGGTGCATTTCCCGCTGCATCCTGAGACGCCCGCCGAGGGCCGCGACATGACGACCTTCTACGCCGAGCGCGGCATCGATCCCGAAGCGGCGTATGCGCGGATGAAAGGGCTGATGGAGAACGAGGGGCTGCCCTACAGCCGGCGGTCGCACACCTACAACAGCCGGCTATCGCAGGAGCTCGGCAAGTGGGCCGACACCAAGCCCGGCGGGGCCGCGATCCACGACGCGTTTTACCGGGCCTATTTCGTCGGCGCCAAGAACATCGGCGACGCCGAGGTGATGATCGACGTGGTCGGCTCGGTCGGCCTCGATACCCAAGAGGCGCGCGACGTCCTCAAGGAGCGCCGGTTCAAGGACGCGGTCGACGAGGACTGGGCCAGGTCGCGCCGCCTGGGCGTGACGGCGGTGCCGACCTTCGTGGCCGGCGGCTACGGCGTCGTCGGCGCCCAGCCCTATGAGGTGCTCGCGCAGCTCGTCGAGAAAGCCGGAGCGCGCCGGCGCGACTAGCTCGGGCGGTCCCTCCGGGGTAGGGATCGACGGTGGTATCCTAGGCGCCGTCTAAATCCCTTCGCGAGGTGCCGCATGCTCTACGAGCTTCGCCGCTACGACGTCGCCGCCAGCAAGCTTCCCGCGCTCGTCGACCGCTTCGGGAGCTTCACGGTTCACAAGTGGAAGCAGTACGGCTTCCGACTGATCGGCTTCTGGACTCCGGTCGTCGCCGACAAGAGTAACCAGCTCGTCTATATCTGGGGCTGGGAGAGCCTCGAGGAGCGGACCCAGAAGAACGCCGCCTGGCGCGCCGACCCCGAGCGGGCCAAGAAGTGGGCGGAGACCGAGAAGGACGGGCCGCTGGTCAACCTCGTCGAGAACCAGCTGATGGAGCCCACCTCGTATTCGCAGATCGACCGCGGTGAGTCGTACGGGCCCGACGCGTCGGGCCGCAGCCCGTATTTCTTCGAGCTCCGCGAGTACCAGGCGATGCCCGGCAAGATCCAGAACATCACCGATCGGTTCGGCAACTTCACGTGTGGCGCGTTCAAGAAGCACGGCTTTCGTCAGGTGGGCTACTGGCACAACGTGTTCGGCGGCAACAGCAACGAGCTCATCTATCTGCTGGCGTGGGAGAGCCTGGACGAGCGCGTCAGCAAGTTCGACACGTTCGCCAAGGATCCCGAGCGCGCCCGTGTCTTCGCCGACAGCGAGAAGAACGGTCCGATCGTCAAGCAAGTGCGCAACCTGATCCTGCGTCCCACGGCCTTCTCACCGATGAAGTGAGCCGCCTATAACAGACGGAGGAGAGCTCATGGATCTGCTGCCTGCGGAAACCGCGTCCTTTGCGTCGCCGATCCCGACGCAGTTCGTGTCGAGCGACGAGTTCACGCCGCTGCCGCAGACCGTCCGGCAGCGGGAGGTCGAGGCGCGCATCAAGGACCTCGGCAACCGGCTCGCCAAGCACCAGGGCGTGAGCCGCCGGCGGTTCTTCCAGACCGCCGCCGGCATGGCGGCGGCGTTCGTCGCGATGAACGACGTCTACGGCCCGATCTTCGGCGTGAGCCGCGCCGAAGCGCAGAGCCCGGACGCGGCCAACGATCGGGCCAAAGCGCTCTCCGGCCAGTTCATCATGGACATGCACACGCACTTCTTGCGGGACGACACGCGGCTCGAAGGGTTCGTGCGCTCGCGCGAAGCCGTCGGCAAGTCGGGCTGGAACCCGGCGCTCGCCGGCAAGCCGCAGACCCTGGAAGACCTGAAGTTCGCGAACTACTTCAAGGAGATCTATTTCGACAGCGACACCAAGGTGGCGCTGATCTCGGGCTCGGGCTCGGAAGAGCCGCGCGACTGGTTCCTCACCAACGAGATGAAGACCGAGGCGCGCGCCAAGGTCAACCAGCTCACGGGCTCGCGCCGGATGTTCTCGCACGCGATCTTCATGCCCGGGATGCCCGGCTGGATGGAGTCGGTCGACCAGGCGATCGCCCAGCTCAAGCCCGACTCGTTCAAGGGCTACACGGTCGGCGACAACACCAACAAGCAGCTCTCGAAGCACCCCTGGCGCATGGACGACGAGAAGCTCCTCTATCCGTTCTACGAAAAGCTCGCCAAGGCAGGGCTGGTCAACGTCTGCGTGCACAAGGGGCTCTATCCGCTGTCGACGACGAAGAACTTTCCCGACCTGGTGCAGTACGCCGACGTGCGCGACGTGGGCAAGGCCGCGAAGGATTGGCCGCAGCTCAACTTCGTCATCTACCACTCGGCGTTTCGCTTCACCGGCGGTGAGTGGAACAACGGCTGGGAGCAGTTCGAGAAGACCGGCCGCGTCGACTGGGTCAGCGACCTGGCCGATATTCCAGCGAAGTACGGCGTGAAGAACGTGTACGGCGACCTCGGTCAGATCTTCGCCCAGAGCACGGTGTCCGAGCCGCGTCTCTGCGCCGCGATGATGGGGACGCTCGTGAAGGGGCTCGGGGCCGACCACGTGGTGTGGGGCACGGATGCGATCTGGACCGGCGCGCCGCAGTGGCAGATCGAGGCGCTGCGCCGCCTCGAGATCCCTGAGGACATGCAGAAGAAGTACGGCTACGCGCCGCTGGGCCCGGCCGACGGGCCGACCAAGCGGATGATCTTCGGCGAGAACTCCGCGCGGCTCTACAAGTACGACATCAAGCGCCGCGCCGAGCTCACCACCGATCGCATCGCGCTCGCGAAGGCCGACTACGAGCGCGAGGGGCCGGGGCGAACGAACCGCCGCTACGGCTTCGTGGTGAATTCGATCGGCTGAGACCAGACGCTTCGCGCTTCATCGGATCGAACGCGCGGCGGCGAAGAGCATCTCGCCGCCGCGCTCGTCTTCGAGCTAGTCGACGATCGCCTGGTACACGAGCTGCCGGAAGAGGGTACGGTGGTACGCGCGCAAGGCGCCCGCTGACTGCACCATGAACACCGCCGCCAGCTGCTCCTTGGGATCGACCCAGAAAATCGTGCCGGCGTAGCCGCCCCAGTTGAAATCGCCGGCCGATCCCGGGATCGGCGCGATGCCGTCCGAGGGGCGCACGGCAAACCCGAGGCCGAAGGTGTAGGTGGATGCGCCCAGGACCGACCCGCCCAGGTTCGCCGCCAACGGGATCCGTGAGCCCAGGTGGTCGGAGGTCATGAGCCTGACGGTGGTGCGGCTCAGCACGCGCTGCCCGTCGAGCACTCCGCCGTTCGCCAGCATCTGGGCGAAGCGCAGATAATCGCCCGCCGTCGACATCGCGCCGGCGCCGCCGGAGTCGTTGGCGGGCTGCTTCGCGACTTCGATCAGCTTGATCGGCGTGCTCGCGAGCGGATCCTTCTCGAAGGGCTCGGCGACCCGCGTGATCTTCGCCTCCGGCACCCAGAAGGCGGTGTCGCTCATCTTGAGCGGCTTGAAGAGGCGCTCGCCCATGAAGTCGCCGAGGCGCTTGCCCGACGCGGCCTCGACGACGCGCCCGAGCACGTCGGAGGCGAGGCTGTACTCCCACGTCGTCCCGGGCTGATGGATCAGCGGAATCTTGCCCAGCCGTTCAACCTGCTCGGCGGCCGTCATGTCGCGGATGTCGAAGTCGATGACGCCGGGCTTGAAGAGCCCCGCCTGGGCCAGCGCTTCCTTGACGGCGGCGTTCTGGGTCAGCTCGCCGTAGGGCAGCCCGGCGGTGTGGCGCAGCAGATCCTGAACCGTCATGGGCCGCTGGGCCGGGACGTCGCCGCCGGTGGTCGAGACCTTCATGTCCTTGAACGCCGGCAGCCACTTCGAAACGGGATCGGTGAGCTGCACGGTCCCGTCCTCGACCAGGATCATCGTGGCGACCGAAGCCATCGGCTTGGTCATCGAGTAGATCCGGAAGATCGTGTCGAGCCGCATGGGGTCGGCGCCCCTGGGATCGCGGAGGCCCTGCGCGCTCGTGAAGACCAGCTTGCCCTTGCGGGCGATCATCATGACGACGCCCGGCACCTTCTTGTCCTCGATCTCCTTCTTGAAGGCGCCGTTGAGGCGTGCGAGCCGCGCGGCCGACATGCCTTGGGTTTCCGGCGGCGCGGTCGGCAGCGGCGGCTGCTGCGCGCCGACCGCGATCGGCGTGAGCAGCGCGACGAGCGCGGCACCGAACAGGATGGTCCGCAGAACGTGACGCAAGCGCGACGTCATGGGCGATCCTCCTCGTCGAGGCTAGGGCTTCAGCACCCGCACCGGCTGTCCGGCCAGCCAGGCCTTCACGTCTTCGAGCGCCTGTCCGTAGAAGATGCGATAGCCCTCCTCGGTCACGTAGCCGAGGTGCGGCGTGATGACCGTGTTGGGCAGGCCGCGCAGCGGGTGATCGAGCGGCAGCGGCTCATCGTCGTAGACGTCGAGCCCGGCGCCGGCGATCGTGCCGTTGCGGACGGCCGCGACCAGCGCCGCCTCGTCGACGATCGGACCGCGCGAGGTGTTGATCAGATAGGCGGTCTTCTTCATCACCCCGAGCTCGCGGGCGCCGAAGAGCT
>Ga0209382_10010472_pt1 | contig 11540 bp, 7 predicted proteins | sample SoiMetdeltSBSDD5_FD_187599 | JGI IMG/M metagenome (GOLD analysis project Ga0209382, IMG submission 187599) | Bulk soil microbial communities from a Populus tree surrounding site in Tennessee, USA - Soil MetaG P. deltoides SBSDD5 (SPAdes) (version 2) | ecosystem: Environmental > Terrestrial >...
CGTTTTCTGTGCAGCCGGCACACGCCCGACCAGATTCGGTTCGGGCCCCTCGGCTGCGGCAGCACTGACATGAGCCGCAACATGAACGGCAGCCGCTTCAGCCGCGCAGCGTTCTCGAACAGCGACTCCACCTCGATGGCTGTCCAGCCGAAGCGTTCGAAGTAGGACGGGCCTTCGGCCGGCGCAAACAGGAAGTGAGCTCCACCGGCACTCACCATGCTCCCCATGCCGCGCCTCAGCATCATCTGCAGCAGGCCGGGCGACGCGAGCTCGAGGATCCAGCGCTCGAACCCGGGCGCCGCCGCCAGGTCCTGCGCCAATGAACCGACCGCCTCGTCCGTCGACCTTTCCCAGATCGAGCGCCACGCGCTCCAGCACGCAGGCGGGCCGTTCCTGGGCCAGCAGTTCGCTCTTGAACTGGAGGATTTCGGGAAGATCGACCTCGACCCAGCGCAGAGAGGCCGGCAGCGTCATCCGGTAGGGCCGCGTGTCGAGGCCCGCCGCCAGATTCACCACGGCATCCAGGCCGCGCGTCATTTCGTCGGCAATCATCCGATCGAACAGGACGGTTCGGACGATGAACGGCCAGTCGCTGCCGGCGACATTGGGGGCGGCCTCGACGATGCGCTCGCCGCGTTCGCCGGCAAGCCGCGCAGCCAGGGGATCGCGAAACAATGCGTCCGGCCGCTCGGTCTCGCGCGCACGATAGGTCGCGACCCACCGTGCGGTGTCGCTGATGTTCCGGATGAGGGGCTCAGCCACGTGTGCCTTCTAGCAGGCTATTGAACGACACGTCAACGCCCAACTCCCAACGCCCAATCCTCTCACTCCCAAGAGCTGCTTAGCAGCTTGGTGCTTCTTGGGAGTTGGTAGCTGGGAATTGGGAATTGGGAGTTGACAGGCATAGTTCCGCTCTAGCATCTGATCGTGCCCGGGACTTGGATCCCCGCAGCGCTGCGGCGCTATCATCTCGCATGACTCTCCCGCTGACCCGCCGCGAATTCGTCAAGACAGCCGGCGGCGCCGCCGCGACCGCGGTCCTTGGCGTCGCACCCGCTCTCGGCCAATCCAAACCTCCCCGCCGACGCTATGCCATCGTCGGGACCGGCGACCGGGCGATCGGCATGTGGGGCCGGCCGCTGGCCAAAGAGTACGGTGACGTGCTGGAGTTCGTCGGTCTCTGCGACGTCAATCCGAAGCGGGTCCTGGTGGCGAAGCAGATGATGGGTGTCGACTGCCCGACGTTCACGAGCTTTGACGAGATGTGCGACCGGTCGAAGCCGGACCTGTTGATGGTCACCACCGTCGATGCGTTTCACCACGAATACATCACCCAGGGCCTCGACCGCGGGCTGGACGTCATGACCGAGAAGCCGATGGTCATCGACGAACGACAGTGCCAGGCGGTCATCGACGCCGAGCGGCGCAACAACAAGCGCATCGTCGTGACGTTCAACTATCGCTACGCACCGGGGCATCGCACGGTCAAGGAAACGCTGATGTCCGGCGAGATCGGCCGTGTCTTGTCGACAGACTTCAGCTGGTATCTCGACGTCTATCATGGCGCCGACTACTTCCGCCGATGGCATCGCCTGCGCAACCGCGGCGGCAGTCTCCTCGTGCATAAGGCGACGCACCACTTCGACCTGATGAACTGGTGGCTCGATGCTGATCCTGTGGAAGTCGTCGCCGACGCCGGGCTGAAGGTCTACGGGAAGAACGGATCGTTTCGCGCAGCAAATTGTCGAACGTGCCCGCACACCAAAACGTGCCGTTTCTTCTACGACATGACGAAAGACGCCGACCGCATGCGCTTGTACGCCGGCTGCGAGGACGTCGACCGTTACTACCGCGACGGATGCGTCTTCCGGGAGGACGTCGACATCTTCGACACGATGTCGGCGATCGTGAAGTACTCGAACGGCGTCACCATGAGCTACTCGTTGAACGCGCACATGCCGTTTGAAGGCTTCCGCGTCGCGTTCAACGGAGAGCTGGGGCGTCTCGAGGTGCGGGCATACGAGCGTCAGCCGTGGAACGTGGCCGCCGACGACGCGACAGAGATCTGGCTCACGAAAAGCTTTGGCATGCGCAAGCGCGTACCGGTGCCCCGGGTGAAGGGAGGACACGGCGGGGGCGACACCCGGCTGCGCGATCTCATCTTCCGGCACGCCGAGGCACCGGCTCACATGCGGCTCCCCGACTTGCGCGCGGGCGCGATGTCGTGCCTGACGGGCATCGCCGCCCGCAAGAGCATCGACGAGAGTCGATCGGTGCGCATCGCGGATCTGGTCAAGTTGTAATCGGCAAAGGCCTGGCGCCACAGAGGGTAAGGCCGGTGAGAGGTTCAATCGTGGTCGGCGCTGTGGTCCTGCTCGCTAGCAGCTGCACGTCGAAGGACGAGCCGAGGCGCGTCGATCGCCAGGGCCTGCACGTCGTGGCGCTGCCAGACCTGTCGCGCCTCGAGGAATCGGTCCAGACCCAGCTGCGCAAGCGCTACGCGATTCTCACGGCGAAACAGAGAGATCCGGGAACGCCCGTCGTGGCTCTTGGAACGGAATACGGCGAGATGGGCACGCTGTTGATGGCGGCCGAATTCCACGATCAGGCGGAAGCCTCGCTTCTCAATGCACAGGCACTCGCACCCGGTGAGATGCGCTGGCCGTATTACCTCGGTCACCTGTACAGAACGAAAGGCGACATACCGAAGGCAACCGCGGCATTCGAGCGGGCGCTGCAATCGGCGCCCGACAACGCGCCGACAATGATCTGGCTGGCCGAAGCGGCGCTCGATCGAGGGCGGCCGGACGATGCTGAACCGCTTTTCACGAAAGCCCTCTCGCGCGAGCCGGGCTCCGCAGCGGCGGAATACGGTCTCGGACGCACAGCGCTGGCGAAGAAGGATTACGCGCAAGCGGCCCGCCATCTCGAGCAAGCGCTGGTCCTCGACAAGACCGCGACGGTCATCCACTACTCCCTGGCAATGGCGTACCGCGGTATGGGCGACCATCAACGAGCCGAATCGCACCTGCGCCAACGCGGCACGCTGCGGATTCGGCCCGACCCGCTGACCAAAGCGCTCGACGAGGTGCTCGAGAGCGCGCTGACGTACGAACGCAATGCCGACGCCGCAGGAAATAGAGGTGAATGGGCGGCCGCCGCGGACTATCTGAAGAAGGCTGTGGCGTTGGCCCCGACGCGTCCGTCGCCTCACCACAAGTTGGGGACGGCGCTGTTCTACCTGGGCGACCGCCGCGGCGCATTCGACCAGTTTCACGAGTCCGTCCGGATCTCGCCGACCTTCGCCGCGGCGCATTACGCGCTCGGCGTCATGCACGAGGAGGATCACGACTATCAGCGCGCGATCGACGCCTACTCGGCCGCGCTCGCATCCGAGCCGCTCAACGTCGACGCGCGCCTCGGGCTGGCAAATGCGCACCGACGAAGCGGACGGTCGGAACAATCGTTGCCGGAGTACGAGCGCGTCCTCACGATCGATCCCGGCGCGGTCCGAGCGCGTTTCGGCTACGCGGCGGCGCTGATCCGCCTGAAACGGTATGAGGCAGCCCGCGATCGATTGGCCGAGGCGATGACTCTGTATCCGAACGAGCTCTCGTTCGCGCGCGCCACCGCTCGCCTGCTCGCCGCCGCACCCGACGATCGCGTGAGGGATGGGCGTCGCGCGATGGAGATCGTGCAGATGCTTCTGAGCCGGCAGCCGCGCACGATCGAGCTGGTCGAAACGCTGGCAATGGCATCAGCCGAGACGGCCCAATACAGCGCTGCGGTGGCGTCGCAGCGTGAAGCGATGACAGCCGCAGAGCGGTCGGGCCGGCGAGAACTCGTGGCACGGCTGGCCGAAAACCTCCAGCGGTATCAAGCCGGCCGCCCCTGCCGCGCACCGTGGCGAGCCGACGAACCCATCGAGTTTTGACAACGGTTCGGATGTAAGCTCTGCGAGGAAATCTGCGATGAGCGTCCGGGCAAACGGCACGGTCTGGCTGATGGTCATCGGCGCGCTCGTGGTGTCCGAGCATCCATCACGCACCAACCAGCTCCCTGCCACCCGCGCGCAAGTCACGTCCTCGGACGAGGTGGCGCTGCGAGTCATCGTCGTCGACTCGCTGGAGAAGGCGCAGCATCTCGTCACCCGCCTGAACGCCGGTGAAGACTTCATCGCCCTGGCACGGGCTGAATCGATCGATCCAACCGCGGACGCGGGAGGCCTGCTCGGCAAGGTGACGCGTTCGACGTTGCCTCCCGTCTTGAAGGACGCGCTGGTTGGCGTCGCTCCCGGGCGACTGAGCCCCGTGGTTCAGATCCCGACAGGATTCGCCATCCTGAAAGTAGTCGACGACAGCGATCCTTTCAACATCAGCATGAACGCGGACGCACCCGGCACGCTTGCAACAGAGGCGAGTGTGCGGTTCGTCATCGATGTGAGCGGCCTCGTCGAAGCGGAAGCGATCCTGCAAGCATTCCCCAAAACCGCCGACTGGAACCAGGATCCGCGTCTCATCTGCCAGGCGCGTCGCCAATCGCTCGCCTCGTCGCAGCGATCGCTCGAAGCGTTCCTCTCACTCGAGCGCGAGCGCGTCCGCGACTCACGATCGCCTTTCGATGTCATGCAAGCCCACTTCGCGCTGGCGCAGCTGCATGCGTATGACGGCCGCATGGATCGCGCGCTCGACCAGTATCGCCTCGCGTACGAGACCGCCCGTGCCGGTGTGCCTGCTGCGACGTTGCGGATGGAGGAAGCGTTGGGCGTCGCCTACCTGCACAAGTCCGGAATGGAGAACGGCGTCCACAAGGCGCAAGGTGACTTCTGCTTGCTCCCGTATCGCCCGGGCCAGTCGTACGAGAAGAAAGCAGACTCGGAAAAAGCGATCGCCCACTTCCTGAGCTTCCTGAAGCAGAAGCCCGACGATCTCGAGGTGCGATGGCTGCTCAATCTCGCCTACATGAGCGTCGGCGGCTACCCCGAGAAAGTTCAACCCGCGTATCTGATTCAACCCGCAACATTCGTGTCGGCCGAAGACGTCGGTCGTTTTCGCGATGTCGCCGCGCGGACTGGCCTGAGTGTCGTCGCGACCGCCGGAGGCGTCATCGTCGACGATTTCACCGGCAGCGGGCGGTTCGACGTCGTTTCGTCCAACGTTGACAGCTGCGGCCCGATGCACTACTTCCGGAACAACGGCGACGGCACGTTCACCGAGCGGACGTCCGCAGCCGGGCTCGACGGCCAGTTGGGCGGGCTGAATATGATTCAGACCGACTACAACAACGACGGCTGCAAAGACATTCTCGTCCTGCGTGGCGGATGGCAAGTGCCGCAACGGAATTCGCTGTTGCGGAACAATTGCGACGGCACGTTTACCGATGTCACCGCTGCAAGCAGCCTGGCGAAGCCGGCCACGAGCACGCAAACCGCAGCCTGGGCGGACATCAACAATGACGGACTGCTGGATCTGTTCGTCGGTAACGAAGATCGCGGCGTGCAATTGTTCCTGAACAAGGGAAGCGTCTTCGAAGACATCTCTCGCGCCGCCGGCGTCGATCGCGGCGCGTTCAGCAAGGGCGTCACTGCGGCCGACTACGACAACGATGGCTTCGTGGACTTCTACGTCTCGAATTTCAAGGGAACCAACTTTCTGTTTCGGAACAATCACGACAACACGTTCACCGAGCGTGCACGCGAGGCGGGAGTGCCTGGACCCGGCCGCGGTTTTGCGACCTGGTTCTTCGACTACGATAATGACGGATGGCCCGACCTCTTCGCGACGAGTTATTTCACCTCTGTCGACGAATCGGTTCGGACATACCTCGGTCGTGCCCACGACGTGGCAACGCTGAAGTTGTACAAGAATCTCGGAAACGCGACCTTCCGGGATGTGACGAAGGACGTCGGCCTCGACAAGGTGTTCATGCCGATGGGTGCGAACTTCGGTGACATCGACAACGACGGTTTTCTCGATATCTATCTCGGCACCGGAAACCCGTCGTACGCGTCACTGCTTCCCAACGTCCTCCTTCGCAACGCGGAAGGCAAATCCTTCGTGGACGTCACCCTATCCTCCGGGACCGGCGAATTGCACAAAGGACACGGCATCGCCTTCGCCGATCTGGACAATGACGGCGACGATGAGATCGTCGCCGAAATCGGAGGGGCGACACCGGGAGATAGTCATTCGCTTCGGCTGTTCGAGAATCCCGGCCACGGAAACGATTGGATCAACCTGAGACTCGTCGGTGTCAAGACGAACCGCGCCGCGATCGGCGCTCGAATCAAGGTCACCGTTGACAACGAAGGACGCGGCACACGCTCCATCTATCGTACCGTCGGCAGCGGCGGTTCCTTCGGCGCGTCGCCGCTCGAGCAGCACGTCGGACTGGGGAAGGCGGCGCGGATTGTCGAGCTCGAAATCTGGTGGCCGGGCAGCAACACCCGCCAGCGGCTGACGGGCCTCGGGAAGAATCAGTCCGTGGAGATCACCGAGCTGATGCGAAGCTACACGGTGATCGAGCGGCGCGCGATCACGCTCGGGGGAACGAGGAAGGTCGAATGAAGCGCCTCCTGGTATTCGCGCTGCTGTGTTTCGCGCTCCAGTCTGCAGCTGCGGCTAAGGAGTATCCGGTGAGTGGGATGGTGCTGAAGGTCGACCGCGCTGACAAGAGCTTCACCGCCTCGATTCAGGCGATCCCCGGTTTCATGCAAGCGATGGTGATGCCGTTCGAGGTTCGTCAGCGGAAAGATCTCGATGGGCTGGTGCCGGGAGCCGCGATCGAATTCACTCTCGTGGTCGACGACAGGTCGTCGCATGCCGAGCGCATCCGGATCGTCAAGTACCAGAGTGTCGAACAGGACCCGCTGGCTGCCAGCCGCCTGAAGCTGCTCACGCGGCTCGCGGGGACGGCTCCACCAAAAACCCTGGCCATCGGAGAGACGGTGCCGGACTTCACATTGATCGATCAGAAGAGCCGTCCGGTCGCGCTCTCGGACGCACGCGGGAAGGTCGTCGCCATCAACTTCATCTACACGAGCTGCCCGCTGCCGAACTTCTGCCTGCGCATCGCCAACAACTTTGGCGTCCTCCAGAAGCGCTTCCGGTCGCGGCTCGGCCGGGACCTGGTCCTGCTGACCGTCACCTTCGACCCCGGGCACGATACGCCGGCAGTGCTGGCCCAATATGCGAGCCGGTGGGACGCCGATCCGGCCACGTGGCACTTCCTGACGGGACCGATAAGCGACGTCAGGCGCGTGTGTCACCTGTTCGGCGTGGACGCCTTTCCGGACGAGGGGCTGATGAACCACTCGCTCCACACCGCGATCATCGATCGCCAGGGGAAACTGGTGGCCAACATCGAAGGCAATCAGTTCACGGCTGACCAGCTCGCCGATCTGACAGCCGCTGTTCTGGACTCCCGAATCGGCCGGTAACAACCCCGATGGGGTGTGATACCCTTTTGCCGTTTCATCCCGTCTAATCATTCCATAGCCGGAAGTCGTCCTCATCGAGTGCCAATCGTAATGGGCACGGTAAAGCGTCGTTTCGAGTCCTTAGGGGAGCGAGAGGAAACACGCAACTTGAGGAGATGACGGGCCGTCTCTGAGGACGGCGCGTCTTCCCCGGGGTGGGCCCCTGCAGACCAGGCGGGGTCGGTCCGCGGTCCCTTTATCCCGGTTGGCCACAAGGACACGGAAAATTCGTGTACGACGGAGTGCCTTCACACGGAGGACCGCGATGCAGATCCTGATCGACCGATCCCGGACGCCACTACTGGTCGCGTTACTGCTCTTGCTCTTGCTCTTGCCTTCTGCGGCTTTCGCGCAAGCCGCGATTACGGGCGTCGTCAAAGACCCCTCGGGCGCTGTGCTACCAGGGGTGACGGTGGAAGCCTCCAGCCCTGTCCTGATTGAAAAGGTCCGGTCCGTCGTCACTGACGCGTCCGGGCAATACCGCATCGTCGACCTGCGGCCCGGCACGTACTCGGTCACGATGTCGCTCACTGGCTTTACAACTGTGAAGCGCGAGGGCATCGAGCTGTCTGGGAACTTCGTGGCAACGGTGAACGGCGACTTGAAGGTCGGCTCACTCGAGGAAACGATCACGGTGACCGGCGAGTCGCCGATCGTCGACGTGCAGAGCACACGGTCGCAGCAGATCCTCGACAAAGACGCTCTCAGAGCCATTCCCTCCTCGAGAAACGTCGTCGGCATTCAGTCGATCATTCCGGGTATGAGCGTGAGCGGAGATTCCGGCGGCATCAACGGCACCATGCAGGGTGGCGCGGCCGCCATCCACGGCGGGCGCGGGATGGATTCGCGGATCTATGCGGACGGCATCAACATGGGGTGGGCCGGCAGCAGTGGCGGCGGCGGGCAGATGCCGCAGGTGGCCCAAGCGCAAGAAGTGGTAATGACCATTTCCGGCGGGCTTGGCGAGGCCGAGACCAGTGGCGTGATCTTCAACGCGGTCCCTCGCGAGGGGTCTAACCGCTTCACGGGCCAGTTCAACTACAGCGGCTCGAACGACACACTGCAAGGCAGCAACTACACGCAGGCGCTCAAAGACGCGGGACTGCGCGCGCCGTTCGAGTTGATCAAGGTCTACGACGTGAGCGGCATGTACGGAGGCCGGATAAAGCGGGACAAGCTGTGGTTCTATCTCACCTATCGACAGGTCGGAGGCGAGCGGACCGTGCCCGGCATGTTCTATAACAAGAACGCCGGCAACCCCAATTCCTGGGTCGTCGACTTCGATCGAACCAAGCAGGCGTTCAACAACAGCCTGGAACGCCAGGGGACGGTCCGGCTGACGTGGCAGGCGACACCGCGAAACAAAATCAACCTGCTATGGTCCGAACAGTATAACGACGCGAACTACGGTGCAGGTGGAGGCGCTGCGGTGCCACCGACGACGCCAGAGGCGACGAATCGCACGCTCTATATCCCGTCGCGCCAGCCGACCGCCACATGGCAGTCGCCGATCACAGCCAAGTTGCTGGCTGAGGCCGGCTGGGGCATGTATCAGGCCCGGTACCGCTTCGGAATGCGCAACGACGGCTCATTCAACGAGGCGATGATCCAGCGGTTGGAACAGGTAGGCGAAGTTGGCTGCCAGGCTCGGGGCGACTGCATCGGTAACCTGCTGTCGCGCAATCCTAGGGCACCTGGGCAAGGTGGATTCACGCATTCGTTGATCGGGACCCTGGCAAGCCTCCGAGCTTCTCTGACCTACGTGACCGGCGCGCACAACATGAAGTTCGGATACCAGGGCGGGTTCACCAACCCCAGCCAGGTCTATAAGACCTTCACGCAGGTTGTGCAGATCCGGACGGCGAACGGCGTACCGAACCAGTTGACGCAGACGGTCATGGGCGGACCCGACACGAACATCGTCCGCAATCTCATCCCGCTGAACCTCTACGCGCAGGACCAGTGGACGACCGGCCGGCTCACGCTGCAGGGCGGCGTGCGGTACGACTCCTTTAAGTCGAACTATCCCGACCAGCGGGTCGGCGGTCCAGGCTGGCCGAACGCCCCGGTAGAGATCTTCTTCCCGAGCCGGTCGACACCCGGCTATGACTGGAAGGATGTCACGCCCCGGGTGGGAGTCGCCTACGATCTGTTCGGGACCGGAAGGACGGCTGTCAAGTTCAACATCGGGAGGTATCTGCAGGGCATCACGGCGGCAAATGACGATATGGACATGAACCCGCTTTTCCGCCTGGTCCTGAACTCGACACGCACGTATAACGACTTCGCATCGATCGACCCTGCGACGGGGCTGTTCGTTCCGTATCCTGCCGGTGATCCCCGCGCCGGCAACTTCAAAGTGGATTGCAATCTCAACAACGCGTCGGCCAACGGTGAATGCGCGGCGTTGGACAATCGGAACCTCGGCCAACCAGTGGTCTCACGTACCTTCGATCCGGACTTCGTCGGCGGCTGGAGCAGCAGGCCGTATAACTGGTCGATGGGCTTTGGCGTCCAGCATGAAATCCTGCCACGCGTCTCGGCGAGCCTCACCTTCAATCGCACCTGGTGGGGCAACTGGTACGCCGTGGACAACCGGGCCACGAACCCGACGGACTACACGCCATACAGCATCCGAGCACCGCTCGATCCGCGTCTCCCGAACGGCGGGGGCTACACGATCGGCGGTCTGTATAACCTCGTTCAGGCCAGGGTCGGACAGGTCGACGACCTCGCGCAATCGTCCAAGAAGATCGCTGACCAGACGGAGAACTGGCAGGGGATCGACGTCTCCATCACGGCACGATTGAACAACGGGCTCATGGTACAAGGCGGTACGAGCACCGGGCGCAGGCTCGCGGACGGTTGCGCAGTGCGGGCCAAACTGCCTGAACTCGGTACCGGTCCGACAGGGGTGACCAACAGCTCCGTGACGGCGAACGTCAATGCTCTCGGCGGTGGCCCGTTCGCCCTTTCGGTAAACAACCCTTACTGCCGCATCGCCGAGCCTTACCGAACCGATTTCCGCGGGCTCGTGTCGTACATCATCCCCAAAGCGGATGTTCAGCTGTCAGCGACATGGGCGAGCATACCAGGGGACTCCCTACGGGCGGACTACACGATAAACGACGCGATCGTCGGCGCCGGCCCCCAGCCGCTCGGCCGTCCGCTCACGGGGGCCCTCAACCAGGTGAACCTGATCGCGCCTGCCACGATGTGGGGAGCGCGGTTGAACAACATCGACATGCGCATCGCGAAGATCGTCCGGTTCGGGACAACGCGAACGCAGGTTGGCGTCGACATCTTCAATCTGATGAACGCCGACACGGTCACGAACTATAACTTCGTGTTCGTCCCGGGCGGCCAGTGGATGACTCCAACCGCCATCTTACCCGCGCGGTACGCGAGGATCGCCCTGCAGGTCGACTTCTGATTCGAGCGTCTACACATGTACGTAGAGCGCAGGCTTTAGCGTGCGCGTCATCACGACGCGGGGGCTGAAGCCCCCGCTCTACGGACAAAGCGCGCTACCAGCGTCGATCTCGTCCGCCCGTGCGGCGGTCCTTCTCGTACTCGCGGCGAGCGTGGCGGACGTTCTTGTAGTACTCGCGCTCGTGCTTGTGCCACCCGTGCGCGTGGTTGCCCTTCCAGCGACGATCGTACGGAACGTAAACGCGTTCGACGTAGACCGGTTGGTAGTACACCGGTTCGTAGTAGACCGGTTCGTAGACTCGCTCGACGACGTAGGTGCGTGGCTGGCCAATGACAACGTGAGCGCCGACGCGCGGTGTTCCAACGCCAACTTCGACGTTCACGTGCGCATTTGCCGGCGCGGCAAAACCAACCATCACCAAACCCGCTCCTAATGCCCACCGTAGACAGCGTCGCATCATGGCCCTCCTGTAAATCTCTGGCCTTTGCGTGGAGCACCTGGTGTGCCAGGAGTTGTGTTGACGAGAGTGCACGGTCCTACGCTTGCAACGATGCAAACGCGAGAAAAACAGCTGCCCGCAAGCCAGGACATGTGACCGCTTGTCAGGGCGTCGGCGAATGAGAGCACAGG
>Ga0209382_10010474_pt1 | contig 11540 bp, 14 predicted proteins | sample SoiMetdeltSBSDD5_FD_187599 | JGI IMG/M metagenome (GOLD analysis project Ga0209382, IMG submission 187599) | Bulk soil microbial communities from a Populus tree surrounding site in Tennessee, USA - Soil MetaG P. deltoides SBSDD5 (SPAdes) (version 2) | ecosystem: Environmental > Terrestrial >...
CCGCAGCATCGTCTGCTCGACGACGTCGGCGCACGCATCGTAGAAACGATTCTGCGCCTCGCGGGCCTGAAAGAAGACGTCGGGATTCTGCGCCGTCCCGCGCAGCACCGGCCGATCCGGCGTCAGCCCGCGTTGACGATGCGCGAAGATCGACGCCTCGGGGATGAGCGAGCGAAGGTCGTCGTCGCTCAGTTCCTCGATCTTCGATACCTCGTGCGACGTGCGGAAGCCGTCGAAGAAATGCAGGAACGGAATCCGCGTTTCAAGTGTTGCGGCGTGCGCAATGGCGGCCAGGTCGTGCACCTCCTGAACGGAGTTCGAGCAGAGCAGCGCGAAGCCCGTCTGACGGCACGCCATGACGTCGGAGTGATCGCCGAAGATCGACAGCGCGTGCGTAGCGAGCGTCCGCGCCGCGACGTGCATGACGAATGGCGTCAGCTCGCCGGCGATCTTGTACATGTTGGGGATCATCAGCAGGAGCCCCTGGGACGCCGTGAACGTCGTCGACAGCGCGCCGGCCTGGAGCGCGCCGTGAACGGCGCCGGCGGCGCCGGCCTCCGACTGCATCTCCGCCATTTCGGGAATCGCGCCCCAGAGGTTCGTCCGCTGCTTCGTTGTCCACTCGTCGCAGACTTCAGCCATCGGGCTGCTCGGAGTGATCGGGTAGATCGCGATCGTTTCGCTGGCCCGATACGCGACCGATGCGGCCGCTTCGTTGCCGTCAACAGTCATCCGCCGTCTGCTCGCCATGTCAACGCCTCGTCGGACACACTTGCACTCACGATATTTCGTCGCCGCCTAGCCGCCGGTCGCGACGATTCGCTCACAAATCAGCGTGCGAGTGGATGTCGACGCATCATCGAGCACTTTGCGTGCCGACACTGACGCGCCGACGTAACGTGCAGACGCCGCGCGTTACCTCTGCCGAGCAAGGTCGAGCGGAGAGACTTACCGGATGTCGATGCGAGCGCCTCTGAGCGTGTGAACGTTGGTGTGTCTTCGCCCTCTCTTCAACGAGGGGCCGGCGGGAATTGTGGATGGCGACGCTGCGCTGACGACAGTCAAGTAGCGGCCGGCCTTCAGACCCGCCTGATTACGACCTGATGCAGTGCGGGTAAAGCCATCAGTAGCAACGCCACCCAGAACAGTGGCCAGTTGAAAGTCGTCGGCAGCACTCGTAGGACCGCCTCGCGGCCATCCGGCAGTGCCCGCCACGCGTCGATCATGAAGACGGCGAGCGCCAGCACGATCCCGATGCTCGCAAGCGTCCACGACCACAGAGTGTCGGTGACCGCATCACCTGCTTTCGTCGCAAGCGTGCCCCACACGATCATCACCAGCGCGATGCTGACCGGCGCGAGCACGGGCCCCCACCAGGGAAGCGGCAGGAGAAACAGGATGTCCCAGTCCAGTAGCGTCCTCGGCCAGCCCGTCATCAGTCGAAGAAAGACGTAATAGAAGACGTCCCACACGCCGAAGGCCAGCGCCGCGTAGCCGGCGCGCCGCCGCCAGGTTCGTCCAGCGAGTACGCCCAGCGTAGCGATCATGATGAGCGTGGCTGCCTCGCGCCACAGTTCGACGTTTCCCAGCGCGTCGTCGATCGGCAGCGGATCGGGTTGATACGGCTCGATCCGATCGACGAGGGCGCGGATGTAGAACACGCTCGCGGCTTCGACCCAGGCCATCGCGATCGCAAAGGCCACGACAATCGCCCAGCGCGCTCGATCCGAGAAGTGACCGGTCATCGCGGTTCCAGCGCGACAGGCGAGATGTTTGGTACGCCGAGGCGGATGCGCGCCTCGACGCGGTCGATGACCTCGTCTGGTGTTGAAGTGCCAGCCGTCAGTCCGATGACTTCCGCGGCATCGAACCATTCGGGGCGGACGTCGGCGTCGGTCTCCACGTGATGGACGCGAGCGCAGTAGCGCGCACACGTCTGGACGAGCTCGCGCGTGTTATTGCTCGAGCGACCACCCACCACGATGACGACATCGGCCTGGCGTGCCAGTTCGACCGCCGCGGATTGCCGTTCCTTGGTGGGTTTGCAAACCGTGTCGATGACGCGCACATCCGACTGCGGAAATCGCCGTCGGATCAGATCCACGAGATGCCGCACCTTCTCCACGTTCTGCGTCGTCTGGGCCGCTACGCCGAAGCGGGGATGTTCCTCGAGTGCGAGGACGTCCTCGTCCTCGAGCACGACGTCGAAGCGATCGAGATCGCCGGTGAGACCACGTACCTCGATGTGATCTCGTTTCCCGACGATGACGACGTGATAGCCCTCGCGGGCCAGGGCCGCAACGGCGCGGTGCGCGACGTGTACGAGAGGGCACGTCGCATCGACGACTGTCAGGCCCAGGGCGCGGGTCCGTGCGAGCGTCCGCTCCGACGTGCCGTGGGCGGTCACCATCACCGTCGGCGTGCTGACGCGCGCAACGTCCGGCGCGATGGCGATGCCCTTCGCGTCGAGAGCGCTCAGGACCGTCGGGTTGTGCACGAGGTCACCGAGAATCGTGAGAGGGCCGGCGTCGGCGTGCTCGAGCGCGAGCGCGATAGCGTCGCGGACGCCGAAACACATGCCGAGCCGGGCCGCCCGTAAGATACGCATAGGTGTGCCGTCGCTTCAGGCATTATAGACAGAGTTCTTTGTGTCGTAAAGATAAATCCTGATGGGGACAACCGCGAACGTGCGGCGCCAGGGAATTGTCCGGGCCGACGCGGGCTCTCAGTGACCCATGCGGCTCACGGCCCCGGTTTTATGCCGCGCTTGGCCGTGGCATTTCGTGCCGTTCGTTTCGCCACCCTGCTGCTCTTGTGTCACGCGCACCACGCTCGATGTCGAGAGTGTGCCGGTACGAGCAAAAACAGTAGCAGTGTGATGAATTGAACCGTCTTCACGCGGCACCTCCTGGCTCGTCAACGAATCCTCCCAGCGGCGCCTTGTGCGGTATCGACCAGCAGAAGTACACCTCGACATCGACGATGTGCTGGTCTCGAATCGTGAGAATCTCCGTGTTGCGAAACCGATGGCCGTCCGTGTTGCGCCCTTCGTACGTGACGAGGACGCGATCGGCATCAGTGACGAGATACACGAAGTCGAACCCGTCGATCGTCGTGCTGTTTGGCCAGCAACGGCCAAAGTACGTTTCGCGGTCGAGCCGATTGTCGAGCGGGCTTGTAAAGTGAAAGTCGTCGGCGAGAAGAGCCTCGAGCGCCGCTCGGTCCTTTGTCACGTAGGCCTTATAGGCGGCCTTGGCAATCGCCACAGATGATTGTGTTGCAGTCGCTGCGCTCTGCGTCGTCATGCATCGTCTCCTGAGTTCAGGCGCTATGTGAGACGCTGGTAATGGGATCCCCTTTTGTCCACTCCATGCGTCTCCGTCATCCGCGCACTGGCTGACCGAGACTGAGCAAATTCCCCTCGGTGTCTTTGAACCACGCCCCTCGTTCACCCACACCTTTGCTCGGATAATTCCCGTCGATGTCGGCGATGCCGTTCCGTGTCCTGAAACCGGGCGCGTCGTACTCCTCGAACACCACGCCTCGAGCCCTGAGGGCGGCAACCGTCGCTTCGATGTCTTCAACTTCGAGAGACATTTGCGTGTGAGTGCCTGAAGCCGATCCCGTGGACTGGAATAACGCGAAGGAACATCCACCACATTGATATCGCATGCCTCCTGGCCGTTCCTCGACGGGTTCCAATCCGAGTTTTTCGGAATAGAACCTCCGGGCACGTTCGAGATCCTTTGCCGGAAGTCGCGTCGCGACATGAGCGCCCGTGAGCAGTGGGCTGACCTCGCTCATCAGTGACCGTTTCGACGGATCTGCAAGACCATCCGTCCTAGCACGTGTTCTCGATCCAATCGCCGATGGGCCTGAGCCGCCTTCCCCAGCGGATAGCTGGCCGCGATCGGCACGCGAATCTTGCCGCTGCGTAAATAACGATTCAGCTTGTCGAATTCACGCGGATTCGCGACCGCATCGAACGCACGCACGCGGAACGTGCGCCGCTCCGCAGGCGCCGGTTCGACACCGTTCGGGTGCGCGACGCGTCCCTTGGGCCGGACGAAGTCGAGACATCGCTCGAGCTCGTCGCCACCGGCCAAGGCAAGCACACCGTCCAGTCCTTCAGGTGCGAACGTCCTGAGTTGGGCGATTGATTCCGTACGCCGTGCGTCGATGACGCGATGCGCGCCGAGCCTTCGGACCAGACGTGCCGCGACGGTGCCGGATGCAGTCGCGATGACGTCAGCCCCGCGTTGAACGGCGAACTGAACCGCCATCGTGCCGACGGCACCCGAGGCACCGAAGATCAGCACGGTGTGCCCGGGCCGCAGTTCGAGCGCGTCGATGCCTTGGAGTGCGGTCAAACCCGTGGTGCCGACCGCACCAGCATCGCGGAGGTCGAGCGTCTTCGGCACACGGCCGACGTGCTCGGCGTCGACTGCGGCGAACTCTGCATAGAAGCCACCCTGACGGTTGCCGAACTCGTACGCGTAGACGCGGTCGCCGACGTGAATGCGTCGGACTCGCGCGCCTGTGGCCGCGACGACTCCCGCGCCGTCAACTCCCGGCACGAGCGGGAATCGTGGTCGTCCAGGCTTCCGCCATGAGCCGTCGCGAATCGACGTATCCCAGCTGCCGATGCCGGCCGTATCGATTGCGATGAGCACTTCGTGCGGTCCCGGTCTCGGCACCGGAACATCGTGAACAGTCAACGCCGACGGTGGACCGTATCGATCCACAGCTGCCGCCCTCATCGTTTCCGGGATAGCCGTGGCCCATCCGTTGCTCGCGCTCGAGATTCGACGAGTCATGATGCAGTGAGTCATGCACGATCACCGCCAGTGCACGACACCGCCGAGGTCTCAAAACGGCTACCAGGGTGTGAACCTGCACCCCCTGTCTGCGTCTTTGCTGTTGTGCTCTATCGCACCCGGCGGTAGGACCGGAATTCTTCGATGTCTTCGATCGTCCGATCGTTGCCGGGCGTCACGGCATCAATGGGGGCGACTGGAGTTCCACTGCCCACACAGTCATCGTCAATGAAGCGTTCGCGCGCGCATGCTCGCGCGAGACGGGACGCGCTTCCCCAATCGGCGCGCGGGTCCGGTATCGCGTGTCATCCAGCGAATCCGACGAGTCAGCGGAGTCCGCACGCGGAGCACGTCAGGCTGACACGGCGTTCGAGATCGTGGGCGTGGTGCGCGACTTCGGCCTGGAGCCTGACGACTCGGGCGACGAACCACCGTATGTGTTCCACACAGCGTCGGCGGGAACGGTGGCTCCGCTCGTGATGAGCGTGCGGATGCGCGGCAATCCGGCCCCGCTTGCCGCGCGCCTGCCGGTCATTGCCGCCAATGTCGATCCCAGATTGCTGGTTCGGGATGCGCAGCCGCTAAATGTTTGGATTCGGCAGCGGGATGACGGCTTGCGATGCAAGCCATCGCGCTGGCGACGGTGACCTTGCTCGTCTTGTTTCTATCGGCGCTGGGAATATTCTCGCTGGTATCGGTCAGCGCCTGGCGGCGGAAGGCGCGAGATCGGGTTGCGCACGGCGCTGGGCGCCAACCCGCGCCAGGTGCTCGCCGGAATCCTGTCCCGCGCCGCGGTGCTCATGGGGAGCGGCATTATCGCGGGTGGTGCCCTTCTGCTGTGGGCCATCGCACTCGGCGCAGGGCCCTCGGGCCGACCTGCTGAAGACCTTGCGCTCTTCGCCGGATATCTAGGCGTGACGTCCGCGGTCATGCTCGCCGCGTGTCTGCTGGCGTGCATCGGGCCCGCGAGCCGCGCGCTCAGGATCAATCCAACCGGCGCGCTGAGGGAGCCCTAGAGCAGCGAGGCTCGCCTCAGTCAGCGAAGCGTGTCGCTTTCAGTTCTTCGAGGGCGTGCGAATCCAGCTCGTGAAATGGACATCACAGCGCGCTCGAGTTTCCAGACTGGCACGGCGGATGCTGGCTCCGCTCGAAGCCAAGACAGAGCTCGAAACGATCGAAACGGATTTACTGCTCTGTTCGTGGCTCACCCAACAGGAGGCGGTGATGAGCAGAGCGGGCATCGCTCATACCTTGGAACAACGAGTGTCGGATTGCCTGGACCGAGCGGTCTCGGATGAGCGACTGGTAGGCGGCGTCGTCCTCGTGGCGCACGAAGGTGAGCCTGTTGTTGAAACGGCTGCGGGGTTTGCCGATCGTGAAGCCGGCCGGAAAATGTGTGACGATGCAATCTTTCGATACTCATCGCTCACGAAGACGATTGTCGCGGCCGCGACCATGACGCTGGTTGAACGTGGCGTAATCCAGCTCGACGATCCCGTGACGCGCTGGTTGCCTACGTTCAGGCCAAAGCTTGCCAATGGAGACGAACCACGGTTAGAGGTTCATCACCTGCTGACCCATACAGCGGGCCTGACCTACGCGATGTTTCAGCCGGAGGGTGGGACCTACGAAAGAGCCGGCATCTCTGACGGGCTTGATCAATCAGGCCTGTCGATGAGTGAGGAGCTGGAGCGTCTCGCACGTGTTCCGTTGGTCTTCCCGCCTGGCGCTGCGTGGGGCTATTCGATCGCGTATGACGTGCTCGGAGCATTGATCGCGCGTGCCGCCGGCACAACGTTGCCTGACGTCGTCGCCATGTCTGTGACGGGGCCGCTCGGCATGCGTAATACCGCGTTTTCGGTTGTCGATCCCGAGCGTCTGGCAGTGCCTTACGTGAGCGGCCCGCCGCCGCGACTGATGGTTGATCCCGACGTCGTGCCGTTTCTGCCAGGCACCGCGGGGATCCGGTTTGCTCCGTCACGGATCTTCAACACAGACTCGTTTGCTTCTGGCGGCGTAGGCATGGCCGGGACAGCACGCGATTTCCTGAGGCTCCTCACGGCACTGCAATCGGATGGTACGTTTCTGAAGCCGGCAACCGCTCGACAGATGATGAGCAACCAGATTGGTGCGCTGCGCATCACAACCGATCCGCGGCCTGCCTGGGGCTTCGGCTTTGGCGGCGCCGTACTCATGGATCCAACATTGGGAACCACTCCGCAAGCTGCCGGAACGTGGAACTGGGGTGGCGCCTACGGCCACCACTGGTATGTCGACCCGGTGAATCGACTCACCCTCGTCGCCATGACCAACACCGCCTTGGAAGGCATGGTCGGCGGATTTGTCGGCGAGCTGAGGGAGGCCGTCTACGGCGGAGCGTAACCTCGACGACGTCAAAAGCTCTGATCGCGAAGGAGAATGAGGACCATGACTGACAAGATCAAGATCGCGCCCTGCCTATGGTTCAACAAGAACGCCGAGGAGGCAGCAAAGTTCTATGCCGCGACGTTCCCGGACAGCCGCGTCATGGCGGTGCATAAGGCGCCCGGCGACTATCCAGGCGGCAAGGCCGGCGACGTACTGACCGTGGATTTCACCGTGCTGGGTCAGCGTTTCGTAGGGCTGAACGGCGGCTCCGAATTCACGTTCGACGAGGCGGTCTCGTTCCAGGTGTTCACCGACACACAAGAGGAAACCGACCGCTACTGGAATGCGATCGTCGGTGGCGGCGGTGAGGAAAGTGTATGCGGTTGGTGCAAGGACAAGTTCGGATTGAGCTGGCAGATTGTGCCCCGCGTACTGATCGAGGCGATGAACGATTCCGACACCGCGGCCGCCAAGCGCACGATGGACGCGATGATGACGATGAAGAAGATCGACATCGCCAGGATCGAGGCGGCGCGGCGCGATAAGGCTTACGCGGGTCGTCAGGCGTGACCTTGCCGCACGCCACTCTTATTGACTAGCCTGCCATTTCGCGTGCAGGTCGCGGACCACGGCAACCGCTTCGTCAGCCGTGTCGAGGCACTGCGGAATTTGCAGGTCTTCGGCGTTGGCGAGCGCCAAGCGTGGATCGAGCATGCTCGTCCGGGCCCACTCGACGAGACCGCGCCACATCTTGCCGACGAGAATGAGCGGGACGTCGTCGATGTGGCGCACCTGGAGGAGCTGCCAGATCATCAACATCTCGAGAACGGTGCCAATCCCGCCGGGCACGACGACGAACGCGTCGGACGCGATCACGAAATGGTGGAGACGCGTGAAAAACGTCTCGTGCGCAAAGGCCTGCTCGACGAACGGATTCACATCCTGTTCGAAGGGCAGTTCCACGCGGATCCCCATCGACCCCGACGCGCCAGCGATGCGTGCGCCCTCGTTGGCGGCCTGCATCAGTCCGGGGCCGCCGCCGGTGACGATGTCGCAGCCCATCGCGGCGAACGCCGCCGCGACGCGCTTCACTTCGTCGTAGACAAACGTCCCGGGCTGCGCGCGAGCGGAGCCGAATATGGCGACGCGGTACCGTTCGCGCTTCGACGGCCGCAGCCGGGTCAGGTTGTTGACGACCTTCCACAGGTTGAGAACGGTCGCGGCCAGGATTTCTTTGACGGCTTCTTCGTCGTCCAGACTGACCAGCCTGGCACCATCGGTCCCCTTCGCGTCACTCGACATCGTATGCTCCCTGAACCCTCATCCTCACGGCGTCAGCATTCGATCGTTTGCCGATAGCCGGGCAGTTCCGCCGGAAGGCCGAAGCGTTCCTGGATACGCTTGCGCAGGGCCGTGCGTTGGCCGTCCTCGCCGTGCGTCAGCACAATGCGCGGGCGCGAGGCCGCCAAGGACCCGAGCCAGTTGAGGAGATCCGACTGGCCGGCGTGGCCGCTGAGCCCGCCAAGTAGATGCGTTCGAGCCCGCACCTTCACCCTCTGACCGGCGATCTTCACGTCCTTCACGCCGTCCGCCAGCGCGCGTCCCACCGATCCTCGTGACTGATACCCAACCATCAGCAACAGTGTGGTTGGATCCGACAAATGATTCTGCAGGTGATGCAGGATGCGGCCGCCCGTGCACATGCCGGCGCCGGCGAGCACCATCCACGGGCCGGGTTTCTGCGCCAGGGCGTACGAATCCGCGGCCTTCTGGCACACCTTCACCGTCCGGAGATTGGCCGACAGTTCGCCCGATCGACGCATCGCGATTGCTTCCTCGTCGAACAGCTCGTCGTGCGACTTGTAGATCTCTGTCGCCCGGATGGCCATCGGGCTGTCGAGGAAGATCGGAAACGGCTTCAACGTTTTTCGCTTGAATGCGCCCGCCATCAAGTACATCAGCAGCTGCGAGCGGCCAATGGCGAACGTTGGGACGAGCACTCGGCCTCCCTGCTCCACGGTGGCCTTGATCTCCTCGCGAGCCGTCACCGCCGTCTCGGCCAGTGACGGATGGTCCTTGTCGCCGTACGTCGATTCCATGAAGACCAGGTCCGCGTGCTTGAACGGCACCGGATCGCGGTGCAGCGGCGCGCCGCGCGGCCCGATATCGCCCGAGAACACGATCACTTTCTTGCGCCCGCCGTCGTCGACCGTGAGCTCGAGGCTGGCGGACCCGAGGATGTGACCGGCTTCGACTGCCCGCACGCTGATGCCGGGCGCCACCTGAGTGGAGTGGTCGTAGCGCATGCGCTGGTAAAGCGGCTGCAGGCGATCGACTTCCTTCTGCGTGTATAGCGGGACGATCGGCGGCTTGCCCGCCTCGAGGCGCCGACGATTTTGCCGCTTGGCATCCTCGCCCTGGAGGTACGCGGAATCCTTGAGAATCAGTTCGGAGAGCGCGATGGTCGCCGACGTGGCGTAAATCGGTCCCGTGTAGTCGAACCGCGTCAGGAGCGGCAGACGGCCGGTGTGATCCAGATGCGCGTGCGTGAGCACCACGGCATGCAGTTCTTTCAGCGCGCTCGAGGACGGCAGGCGGTTGGAGTTTTCGAGCTTCTGCGCGCCTTGAAAGAGCCCGCAATCCACCATGACATTCGCCGTGGCGGTCTGCAGCAGATACGCCGACCCGGTGACCTCGCCACCGGCGGCTCCGAGCAGAGTGATCTTCATCGAGAGCGCTCCGTGCGGTCGGATTGGATTGGTGCATGATCCGACTCTGCAAGAAGTGAACCCGCTTGCCTGTCGATGTCACGATGTCGGTGAACACGCGCGACGCGAATTTCATGCCGCTCGCGGTTCGCCGCTTCGAGGTGCGCCATCCAATCACGGCCCGCTGTGAGTCTGTCCGCTGAGGTCTCAGCGTATCTCCGCGTCGCGTCGAAGCGGCACGCGGTCGCGTTGCGATGGGAGGTCTGGGCACAGGACGAGCTTGCCCTCGAGCCCGCCTGCCTCAATGCGGCGGTGTGCGTCGGCGACCTCGTCGAACGAGATCCGCTCGGCGATACGCGGCCGAATGGCGTGCGTCGCCAACAGGCCGAACAGTCGCTCCAGATCTTCTCGGAACCACGCGGAGTGGCGCGCCCGCATGACATTGATCGAGTAGAAGCGGGCGTGCTTGCCTCCCGGGAGAAATCTCCAGAGATACATCCGCGCAATCGACATCAGGATGGTGCGCATGCCTTGCGCGCCTGCACACTGGCCGAGAAACCAATGGCGAGAAGCAATCCGCCAGGCTTGAGCGCTGCGAACGAGCGGCGATAGCCGTCCTCGCCGATTCCGTCGAACACGACGTCGAACCCGCCCGCGACCACGCGCGTGAAGTCTTCGCGCTGGTAGTCGATCGGTGTGCCACCCAGCTCCCGGACCAGTGCCGCATGTTCGCCGCGCGCGCCGGCCGACAGCTCCAGGCCGGCCCACTTGCCCAGGACGAGCAGCGCCTGGCCAACTGCGCCGGCGGCTCCATGCACGAGCACGCGCTGTCCTGCTTGCACGTGGGCGGCGCGATGCAGCAGCTGATACGCGGTCATCCAACTCAAGATCAGCGTCGCGGCCTCTGCCGCGTCGACGTCCGGCGGCACGCGCGTGAGGTGATCGGCTCGCAGCGTTCGATAGGCGGCATTTGACCGGTCACCGTCATGTCGGCGACTCGGTCGCCGACGTTGAAGTCGGACACGGCCTCGCCGACTTGATCGATTTCTCCGACGACGTCGTACCCCATCACGAACGGCGGTCGGTGGCGCGCCGTTTGGGGGTAGAGGTGGCGCCGTATCAACACGTCGGTGTAATGCAGGCTCGAGGCAAGCACGCGGACCCGCACCTCGCCGCGGCCGGCCGTCGGCATCACGGCGTCGACCACCTCCAACCCGTCGGCACTCCCGAAGCGGCTGACTTGAACAACCCGGTTGCGCGACTCTGCACGGGATGCGAGTGATCGCTGCGCACGTCGTTCAGTAGCAGTGGCCGTGTCGCCTGGAACGTCATCACGACGCCGCAAACCAGAAGGACGCTCTCAGTGATGATGAAAGTTGGGATTGCGGTCGTCGCCGCTTGGTGCTCATACCCGCTAGCAGCAAACATGCGCACGACGCCGAGTGCGACCGAACCACCCCGACACGGTCACCAGCACCGTCCAGTCCGTACGCCACCGGTTATGCGCTCTCACGATTGCGAGACCTGCGACGAACATCACCACGCCGGACAGGTAAACGACCGGCGGGATTTGCGCGTCGTAGAGATGCGGCTGCACGAGCGGGAATTCCGAGACGATCATCACGATCATCGTCGGGCCAAGGAGACT
>Ga0209382_10010476_pt1 | contig 11538 bp, 5 predicted proteins | sample SoiMetdeltSBSDD5_FD_187599 | JGI IMG/M metagenome (GOLD analysis project Ga0209382, IMG submission 187599) | Bulk soil microbial communities from a Populus tree surrounding site in Tennessee, USA - Soil MetaG P. deltoides SBSDD5 (SPAdes) (version 2) | ecosystem: Environmental > Terrestrial >...
CGAGCCGCCGGCTCAGGTCTTCGTCGATCTTGAAGAGTTGGGAGCCATCGACCAACAGAAGATGCGGGCCGTCTTCCGTGTCGAACAGATGGATATCCGCCGCGTTCGGCCATCGATTTAAGGACGATGGGCCGGCTCGCGGGCTCTCGAGAGTTTCCGTCATCGGCGCGAGCTTCCGGACGAACGGGATTCCCAGGGCAAAAAGAACGGAATGCCGATGCCATCGCTCCCGAGGTCTTCGCCGATCTTGAGTAATTCGCTCATGGCGGCGCGGGCGGCGGCAATATCGGGGTTGGTGTCTTCGAGCCTGTTTTGACCTGCCACGCCGTAGGCCTTGCGCAGGCTCTCGACGATCCTGCCGATCTCCCGCAGTGCATCGGCCGCGTTGTCCTTGGTCCCAACCTGCAGATCCGGCCGCAGATACTCCGATTCATGGTATGGGGCGAGGGCGGTATTGATGTCGATGAAGTGGCGCTCGTGCTCCATGCCTTCGCTGGCGATTCGAGTCGCGACGTCCACCAAGTCCGGAGAATAGTTCGCTTGGCGCAACGTGGCGATGACGCGGGCATAGGCGCCGTCGATGAAGCTGCTCGGGTGCTCCAGCGCGATGAAGTCGCTAATCACGTTTTTGCTGAGGGGACGAAGAGCGCGCTCGCGGTATCCGGAGTCACCCTTATTCTTGCTGTTGGCTTCGAATTCGGCGAGCGCGGCTTTGGTCGGAGCCTTGAGGTTGGCCGGGTGAAATTCGATCTTGTGTTCGATCGTGACGTAGCTATCGATCGCTTTCGCTGTATCTTTGTCGAAAGAGGGTGCAAGCGGGCTCTTCGGGACCATCTCGCAGACCTCGAGCACCGGCTTGAACGGCAAACCCCTCTCGTTGCAGAGCTTCCAGAGAAGCTCGTTGGCCCAGCGCAAATGATGCATTTCGCTGGTGGCAATCAGAAGAAGGTTGTAGCGGACGAAGTCCACGATGCTGGCAAGCTTCTCATCCCCAATGTGTTTCTTTACCTCCTCCGAGGTGCGCACCGAGAAGCGCGCATAGAGATATTCGAATATCAGTGTCAATTCGAGCGGAGCGAGCCAGATCCGAAGCTCGTCGATGAGATCGTCGAAAGAGCCGAAGGGATTGGCATTTTCGAGCGCGCTCGGCACATAGACCGAGCCGACCTCGCGTCCCTCCACGACAATGTCCAGATTCTGCCAGTCGTGATTGATGCGAAAATGGTCCATCTGATAGGGCCGATTGCGCGGAATCGTGTTGAGCGCCGCCGACGCCAGACCCAGCGAGCGGTCTTCGCGCAGCCAGTCCAGGCGCACGTTTCGCGCGGACTCGAGCGAATCTCCGCCCGGAAGCGTGGGCTCTCCGGGATAGATCTCGCCCAACACAACATCCGGGTGGTTCGCCGGCCAGTAATGGCACGCACAGTCGCGAAAGTCGTGCTGCCAGGGAGAGCAGAGGCCTTGCATCAACTCGCCCGGCTGATAGGCGCCGCTGATCACTCCTGTCTTCGGATCGGCATAGAGCCGCCGCCACCCCTTCAGCGTTACCCTCGAGCCGCGTTTCTTGCCTTCCTTCTTCCTCAGGCCGATGTGGACGCGTCCAGGCTCCAGTCCCCGCAGCACGCGCCAGACCTCGCCCCCGTCGAGGGAGCCTACCGACAGCCGCGCTTTGCCCTGCTTGACCCAGTCGAGATACCACTTCCCGTCCGAAAGCTGGTCCGATTTGTTCGTGATGTCGTCATAGAGCGTCTGGATCTCCTCCCGCGTGATCCCGAGGGAATTGAAGAGACGTGCAGTGGTGTCGGGATCAAGCCCCAGATCGGGATCCTCCGGCACATCGACATATGCAAGCTTGGCGCCGTAGTGCATGCCCCGGACCTTCTCAACGGTGAACGAGACGAAGTTGAAGACCAAGCCCGGAAAGAAGCGCCGATCCAGATTGCGAACGTCGAGCTCGAGACCGGGAAAACAATTGGCGACCGCGTCTTCGGGACGGCTGATGACCGGATTGCCAGGGACGAGATAGTCCGCCTGTGCCGTGAGGTTGCGCGGAAAGATCTTGTGTCCGGGTGTCTTGCCCGATGCCTCGCTCGTTGCCGGTTTTGACTTGGGTGCTGGCGCCGCCTTCGATTCTGATTTGCGAGCGCGCACCCGCAGCGGTTTCTCTTGCATAGGATTGCCCCCTGAATTTCAGCGCTCGTCGCGTCGTTTGGTGAAGTCGTCGACCCGGCGCGTGATGGGACCTTCGCGCTTCAGCCGCGCACGCGCGGCAATTCTCTGTTTCCGAACGTCTTCCGGCGTTAGATCGCCCGGTGCCGCGGCGGGCGCCGCGGCCCTCACCTTGGCCGCCTTCAGAGCGGTCTTAGGCGGCGCAGCGGCAATCCTGTCGATAAGGTCCATCAGCGCGTGATATTGCCGATAGGTTATCGACAGGGAGTTCTGGTCGGAATCGCGCATGTAAGGGGGCATGCGCATATCGTGGTAGCCGTCCTCAGCGTCGCGGGGATCGCGGAATCGACGTGCGGATTTGCTCTTCCTCTTCGGGCCTGCCAGCTCTGCGAAACGGCCGAAGGGCGGACGGATCAGGTCTCTGACGCGGTCCGCATAGGCGCCGAGGAAATCAAGGAGCGTATCCTCGTCGCAAAGTGGCCCGTGCCGGAAATGCGCCAAGTCCGCATAAGGCAGCGGCGTCGGCTGCGGACCGGAAGGAGGCGGAGGGGGAGCGGGGTAGGGAAACAGGTTGGCCGCGAGCTCATCGGCATAGGGCTGATCTTTGGCAGTCATCGATTTTTCGTCGATGTGCGGCGGGGAGTCGACCGGGTAGGCCTCGCTCATGTTCTCCGCGATGGCGCGATCGCGTAATGCATCGAGATTCATCAAGGACGAGGTCTCGAACACCCGCTCGAACAGATCGGCGATTTCTGCCTGCACCTCCTTGAGGTCATCATCCGTGCGGATCACCACGCGACCTTTGTCGCGATCCGACAGGTCGTCGGCCAGCGAATTGAATGGCCGTCGATCGGGCGCGTAGTCGGGACAGCTCGAGAGAACACGTGCGGTGGCGACGTGGCGAAAGCCGTTGATCGCCACCTGCACTTCGATGATGCCGTCGCAGGTGTCGTCGACGACGCCCCAGGAGCGGTTCTCGCCGACATTGGCGCCGTCATAGCTGTCGGAGGGTTGCGGATCCTCTTGTCCGAAGGCATCCATGACATATCCGCACCAGGGCGATTTCGGATTGAGAGTGCGATGCAGCTTCGGCACGATATCGTGCAATCGGCCGCCGAGGGTCACGGCTTGAAGCGCCTCTCCGGGAGGAAGCGGCGAAGCCGGTCCAGCGATCGCGGTTGGCGGTCCATAGACCTCGCCGCGCGCGGGCGTGAATCGTACCCGCAGGGTGGAAAGGTCGACGCCCATCGCCCGGCGCGGAATGGGCCTGATCACCTGAAACTGACCGAGACGAATCGGCTGGTCCCGGAATACGAGCGGCTCCTCGCCAGCGTTGTGCGGACTGTAGGCGTCGAGCGGCTTGCGCTCGTGGTCATTGCCCATCGCGTTGATGCGCGCAATGTAGGCGCAAGCCGCCGACCGCGCGCGCACCTGCGCCTTCCGATTGCCGACGGTGACGGTGTACTCGACGCTGTCGAGCAAGATGCCGAGGTCTTCGAGAAGCGAGAGGTTGAGGGGCTCTTCGAGGCATGGCCCCCCGTTACGCTCAACCATCGCCCAAAGCTCGAAGAACGGCGCGACCGGTCGCAATTGATCGCCGTCGCGAAATTGAATCACGTTCGGCAGATAGGGACGCAACGATGCGTCGGGCAGCACCTTGAGCGTCACCTCGGGTCGTATGACCGTCCGGTTGGCGCCATGGATCGAGGTGTCGCTGTCCCAGACAAAAGCGTCGAGCGGCGTAGGGCTGCCGCCGACACGAGCAATGGCCAGCGGCGGCTTGAAGAAGACATTGTGGACGATGACTTCAGACATGCTGCCCCCCAATCCGACGTTGCGAAGCGGTTAGCCCTTTCTCGTACTCAACCTAGAATAGCAGAAAGGTGGTGCCATGTCACCTGCCGTGTAGGGCCCGGACGACGAAAACTGCGGCATCGGCTGCCCGCCTCCCAACAGACGCAAGCGACGCTATCACACCATCTCCTCGAGTAGCGCGCGGGCCTCGACCAGATCGGCCGTGTCGAGGCCCTCGGTGAAGGAGCGGTAGACCGGCGCCAACAGCTCATGCGCGGGCTGGCGCCGGCCATGCGCGAGGTAGAGCCGCGCCTTGCTCGTGGTCGCGCGCAGCTCGAGAAAGCGCGACTTCTGCCGGCGCGCGACGTCGATGGCGTGGTCGTAATTGGCGACGACGGTGTCGAAGTCGCGACCCTCTCCGAGCGCGACCATGCCGCGGACGCGGTGCAGCTCCGCCTCGTAGAAGCGCTGGTCGAGGGGTTCGATCAGCGCCTGGGCCTCGTCGAGGAGCCGGTGGGCGTCGCCGACCTGCCCGGCGCGACCCAGAATCTCGGCTTCCAGCAGCAAGGTCTGCGGCACCCACAGATTGGCGCCCTGCTCCTGCAGCTCCACCGTGCTCTGGTGCATCTGCTGAATACCGGCGTCGATGTTTCCCTCCTGGGCATTGATCCAGCCCAGCATCGGTCTGGCCCACTGCGCCCAGTAGGTCGCGTTGTTCTGCTCGGCGAGCTTGAGCAGTTCGCCGGCCGTCCGTTTGAGCGTCTTGACGTCCAGGCGCAGCATGATGAGCAGGCTCACGAAGCAGAGGGAATATGCGATCGAGTTAAAGTGCTCGATCCGCTTCGCCTCGGTGATCGCGTCCCATCCCGCTGCCATGGCCTGATCCAGATGGCCGAGATGCTGAAGCCCGAGGCAGAGATGCGCGAGCGCCGCCGTGCGCGGGTGTTGGCTAAAAACGTAGGCGAGCTGGTCGTGCTCCGGTCGATACATCGACAGCGCGCGCTGGAGATGTTCGCATCCGTGCATGGTGTCGCCCCGCCATACCAGGGACGAGCCGTAGATCCGGTGTCCCATCATCAGCAGCCCGACATCGTCCTGCTGCTCGGCGCGGCGCAGGAACCGCTCGGAATTTTGCAGCGCGGCCGCCATGTCGCCCCGCACATACGGGATCACCCATTGGCCGTACATCACGGGAAACGCGTGTCGGTCGTCGCCAAGGTTGGTGCAGAGCTGCCACGCGCGGGCGTAATTCTCGGTCAGTTCCGGGGTGACGTAGCCTCCCGTCGCAATCAACGGACCGCTCAATTGGATGCGCAGTGCGAGCTCGCTCGCATCGCGCGCGGCGGTTTCGGGCAACTGCCGAAGCAGCTCGATGGCGCGGCCCAGATGGGTCGCGGCTTCGCGATTGGCCGAGCGCCGGATGGCGAGCTCTCCCGCCTTGCGCCACCACTGCACGGCGGTCTCGGTCGTGCCCGCGTGGGTGTAGTGGTGGGCGACGATTTCAGGTTGGGTCTCGGCCGTTTCGGGGAAGCGGGCTTCCAGAACCTTCGCTATGCGCCCATGGAGCTGATTGCGTTTGCTCCTCAGCAGGGTCTCATAGGCGGCGTCACGTACAAGTGCGTGCTTGAAGACGTAACTTGCAACGGGCGGGGCGCCATGCGGAAAAACGAGCTCGGCGGCGACCAGCTTGGCAAGCGCATCCTTGAGCTCGGCCTCGCGCATGGAGGATACCGCCGCCAGCAGGGCATAGGAGAATTCCCGGCCGATGGTCGCGGCGATCTGCGCCACCTCCTTGACCGACGACAGCCGGTCGAGCCGCGCCATGAGCGAATCCTGCAGCGTGGCTGGGATGGCGAGATCCGGCAGCGGCTCGGTGAGCAGCCAGGCCCCGTCGTTCTCCTGCAGCAAGCCCGACTCCAGAACTGTTTTGGTGAGCTCCTCGACGAACAGTGGCACGCCGTCGGTTTTGGCAATGATCTGTTCCATCACGTCGGAAGGAATGGTCTTGCTCGCGATCGACTCGACGATGGTCCGGCAGTGCCGGCGCGCAAGCCGGTTCAGCAGCAGCGTGGTGACCTGGGGATGCCCCATCCAGCGCGCCTTGAACTCCGGCCGGCAGGTCAGCACCAGAAGAACGCGCATCTCCGGAATCCGCAGGATGGTGCGGCTGAAGAGATCGAGCGTGGTCGGATCGGTCCAGTGCGCGTCTTCTAGGATGATGAGCACGGGCCCGGCCTGTGCCAATCTCGTGAGCTGGTCCAGGAGCGCGTTGAGCGTTCGCTCCTTGCGGCGCTGCGGATCGGGATCGGCGGCGGGATAGCGGCCGGTCGTGGGAATCGAAAGCAAGGCGGCGAAAAGCGGCAGGATGTCCTCGAGGGCGGTGCTCCCACGCCGCAGCAAAGCCTCCAACTTGGCGAGCTTCACATTAGGTGAATCGTCCGCAGTGAGGCCCGCGGCATGCTCGATATGGCTGATGATCGGATGCAGCGCGCTGTCGATGTGATAGGGCGAGCACTGGTAGCGCAGCGCGATACGCGCTTCCCCCGAGACGCGCTGGCGGAACGTCTCGACGATGCGCGACTTGCCGATTCCCGCTTCCCCCGAGAGCACTACGACCTGCCCTTCGTTCTGGATCGCTTGGTGCCAGCGGTCGGTTAGCAGCGCCACTTCCTGATCGCGACCGACGAAAGTCGTGAGATTTACGACGTGGGCGGCGAAACGGCTCGTCGCCTCCTTCTCTCCGACCACGCGCCAAGCCGTCACCGGTTCTTTGGCGCCCTTGAAATCGTTGAAAGTCAATTTCTCGAGGTCGAAGACGTCACCGACGAGCCGGCGCGTCGCGTCGGAAATGAGCACGTGATCGGGCTGCGCGGCGGACTGCAGATGCGCCGCGAGATTAGGTGCTTCGCCTACGACCGTCTTTTCCTTGGTCAACGGCTCGGTACCGTCCTCGCCGACGACCACGAGGCCGGTTGCGATGCCGACCCGGACCCTGACATGCGTCTCCCTGGTTTTGTTCGCCGCTTGGACGGTGCGGACGATGGTCAGTGCCGCGTGGATTGCCCGCTCGGCCGCGTCCTCGTGGGCGCGCGGATATCCGAACAGCGCCATGACACCGTCGCCGATATAGTTTGCGACGAGGCCGTCAAACTGGCTGATCGCGTCGGTGCAGCAGCTGTAGTAGCGCCGTGTGATCTCGTTCAGATCTTCGGGATCGAGCTCCTTGGCAAGCGACGTCGAGCCGACGATGTCGCAGAACAGGACCGTCAGGTGCCGTCGCTCGCCACCGAAAATGAAGCCGCGCCCCGCGGCCTCGGCGAACGCGGCCGGCGTGGCGAGGCCGGCGGAGGGTGACGCAGGTGCCGACAGGTTCGCCCCGCAACCGCCGCAAAATCTGCTGTCGGGAGCATTCACAACGCCGCAGTGCGTGCATTTGGCGGGTAGCGCTGCGCCGCACTGCGTGCAGAAGCGCCCACTGTCCGAATTATCCGCGTGACAGCTCAAGCATTCCATGGCGTACCGAGTCCAGTCGCTTATCGCCGTCGCTGTTCCTGCCGATATCGAGACCGATTTCTTGCGTTGTCCTTCTCCATATTCAAGGCAAGAGAAATACCAGACTTGCAGGATGCCGCGGCATTATGCGCAAGCGGTGCGACCGGGAAAACCCCGCCGAACCGGTCCCATCGGGTGGCGCGCGTCGCGAGCGTCTTTCGGGCACCCGTTGGGTGCCGGATACGCCTCGCACGAGACCTGTTTCGCAGAGGACTTGGGACATCGCCGGCGCGCCCATGCGCCGGCGCAATCGACCGCAGCGAAGGCGGCTCCGCCGGTGCTCCGGCGGCTGTTCGAGACCTTGTCGCCGGGCCCGTCATTTCACCAGGGGGCAGCCACCCTCCTGCAGCGGCCGGAACGCTTGGTCGCCGGGAACGGTGGCGAGCAGCTTGTAGAAATCCCATGGCCCGGTCGATTCGCTCGGCGACTTCAGCTGCATCAGGTACATGTCGTGGACCATGCGGCCGTCCTCGCGGATGCGGCCGTTCTTGGCGAAGAAATCGTTGATAGGGGTAGCCTTCATTTTGGCGATCACGGCTTTGGCATCATCGGTGCCGGTCGAGTCAATCGCCCTGAGATAGTGCGTGACCGCTGAATACACGCCTGCCTGGAACATGGTCGGCATGCGCTTGGTCCTTTGCATGAAGCGGTTGGAAAAGGCGCGGGTCTCCGCGTCCAGGTCCCAATAGAAGCCGGCGGCGACGATCATGCCCTGCGCGGTCTCCAGGCCGAGGCTGTTGGCGTCGGTGACGTCGAACAGCAGCGCCGCCAGCTTCTGACCGCCGCGCTGCAGACCGAACTCTGCCGCCTGCTTGATGGCGTTTTGCATGTCGGAGCCGGTATTCGCCAGCCCGACGACTTTGGCCTTCGAGGCTTGCGCCTGAAGCAGAAAGGATGAGAAGTCCTGGGTATTGAGCGGCGTGCGCACCGCTCCGAGCACTTGTCCGCCGGCGGCTTTCACGACGTTTGCGGTGTCGCGCTCTAGCGCATGGCCGAACACGTAGTCCACGGTGATGAAGAACCAGGTGTCGTCTCCGCGCGCGACCATCGCCTTCCCCGCCACTTTGCTCAGGGCGTAGGTGTCGTAGGTCCAGTGGATGCCGTTGGGCGAGCACGCCGGACCGGTGAGGTCGGAAGCGGCCGTGCCGGACATCAGGAAGACGCGGTCCTTGTCCTTGGTAATGCGCTGAACGGCGAGCGCCACCGAAGAGGTCGGAACGTCGGCGATGACGTCGACCTTGCCGGTATCGTACCACTCGCGCGCGACGCTCGATCCGATATCCGGCTTGTTCTGATGGTCGGCGCCGATCACTTCGATCGGTTTGCCCTTGACCTGGCCGCTGAAGTCCGCAGCGGCCATCTGCGCGGCGATGAGCGAGCCGGTGCCGGTCGAGTCGGAATAGACGCTGCTCATATCGGAGAGCACGCCGATCTTGACCACGCCGTCCGAAATCTGGGCCCCTGCACAGGTAGCGCCCGCGATGACCGCAGCCGCCGCGAACCCGAGGGCCACGACTGGCCTGCTCATGAGCACCCCTCCATGGCTAGCCGACACACGAGCTATGGCTCGCTTTCGCGCATCGCGTGTATGCCGAGCTTCACACTGCGCCCCAATCGACCTTATCACATTTATTCAGCTGTTCACATTTATTCGCTGTAGATTCCATAGATGCGGACTATCGGCCGCAGCGTTCGACTTTGAATTGCGTCGGGAATGGCGCTGAAGCGCTTCGATGCCCGGGCTGGGTCGCGGATGCTCGAGATGACAGCGGCGTGACGGTTCAGAGCAGGTCCTCGATTCGGATCGGCAGTTTGCGGATGCGCCTTCCGGTGGCGTGGTAGACCGCGTTCGATATCGCCGCGGCCGTTCCGACATTTCCCAGTTCGCCGATCCCCTTGACGCCGGCGGGATTCACCGCCGGATCGTGCTCGGGCACGAGAATGACCTCGACCTCGCCGATGTCGGCATTCACCGGGACGAGGTAGTCGGCGAGATTGTCGTTGACGTAGCGGGCGCGCTTTCGGTCGATCACCGTTTGCTCATGCAGGGCCGAGCTCGCCCCCCAGATCATGCCGCCGACGAGCTGGCTGCGGGCCGTGCGTTCGTTCACGATGCGGCCGGCGGCGAATGCGCCGACCATGCGCGGTACGCGGATTTCGCGCGTCAAGGCGTGAATGCGAACCTCGACGAATTGGGCACCAAAGGCGAACATCAGGGCGTCGTCGGTCGCGCCGCCGTAAAAGCTCACGCCGCCACGATGCAGGTCCTTGAGCGTATCGGGGCCGAGACCGCGCGGGATCCACTCGGCGTATTGCTCGATGCGTTCGCGGCGCAGCCGATCAAATTGCGCGGCCAGGCTCGCTCCCGCACCGGCTTGGTTCAATCGCTTGGCGATCGCATCGCATGCCTTCAGCACGACCGAGCACACGCTCGCCGTCGTCGCCGAGCTCGCGGCCATCGGGCCCGGTGGGAGCGACGAGTCGCCGAGATCGACCTGGACCCGCGTCAGCTCGACACCCAGCCGCTCCGCCGCGATCTGGGCGATCACCGTCATCGCGCCGGTCCCGAGCTCGTGCGCTGCGACCTCGACGAGAACATCGCCCGTGCGGTGGAGAACGACCCGCACCGCCGTCGGCGCCATCAGCGTCGGATAGATCGCCGTCGCGCATCCCAAGCCGGTGAGCCAGTTGCCGTCCCGCATCGCGCCCGGCGTCGGATCGCGTCGTCGCCACTCGAAGGTGGCGCCCGCTTGGTCGAAGCATTGCATGAGGGAGCGGCTGGTATACGGCGCGCCGGAGATCGGGTCCGACATCGTGTCGTTCATCCGCCTGAGCTCGATCGGGTCGATGCGCAGCTTGACCGCAAGCTCATCGAGCGCGGTTTCGAGCGCATACACGTATGGAAATTCCGCCGGCGCGCGCATGTAGCCTGGCATGTTGCGATCGGCGTGCACGATGGAGACGTTGCTCTTGACATGCGGCACCGCATACACGCGGCACGTCGTTCCGGTGCCGCCATTGAAATATGCGTCGGGACGAGAGGTCAGTTCCCAGCCCTCGTGGATCAGCGCCTGGAGCCTGCCGCTGCGACTCGCGCCCAGTCTGATGCGATGCCAGGTCTCCGCCCGATAGCTGCCGATGGTGAAGCCCTGATCGCGCGTGGCGACGAGCTTCACCGGCCGACCGAGGCGACGCGCCGCGAGTGCGACCAGGGACGTGCGCGCGGTGGCCGATCCTTTCGAGCCGAAGCCGCCGCCGACGAATTTGCTCACGACCCGGATGTCGCGATACCTGATCTTGAGCTGATCGGCGACGCTGCTCCGCAATCCGTTCACGAACTGGCTGGGCTCGTAGATCGTGAGCTTCTTGTTGTGCCAGACACAGGTCGTGGAAAACAGCTCCATCGGATTATGGTGCTGCGCCGGCGTCTCGTATTCGGCGTCGATCGTCACGGCGGCGGACTTCAGCGCCGCGACGGCGTGGCCGGTGTGCGGATTGTCCTCGTCGGCCGCCTCGGTCTTGGTACCAGCGGAGCCGAAGGTCGCGCTCGGCTTCGTTGCGGCGTAAGTGACCTCGACCTGGTATGCGCCCTCGCGCGCGGCTTCGAAGGTGTCGGCGACGACGAGGGCGATGATCTGGCCGTCGTGCCAGATCTTCGACGAGGCCAGCGGTTTGATCGTGCTCTCGTCCGTATCCAGGATCGATTTCAGCCGCTTGACGGCTTTGGCGTCGCGGTAGCTCAAGATCTCCAGCACGCCGGGCACGCCGCGCGCCGCATCGAGCTTGAGCTTCGCAATCCGGCCCTTGGCGATGGCGCTTGTCACCAGAACTGCGTAGGCGGGATTGTTCACGACGATGTCGGCGGCGTAGTGCGCTGCGCCCGTGACCTTCGGTCGGGCGTCGAGGCGCCCGCGACCGGCCCTTCCCGCATCGATGCGGCCGGATGACGTGCTCATGGCCCATGCTCCCGGACCGATACGCCACCGTCAAGCGGCGCGTGAGGCCAATCGGATGGCCTGTTCG